>Ga0006562J51391_1052619_pt1 | contig 11440 bp, 6 predicted proteins | sample Ararhi6_input_d2_FD_51391 | JGI IMG/M metagenome (IMG submission 51391) | reverse complement strand
ATCAGGAACAGGCTGTTGTGCAGCAGGAAGTCGGCCGGCGGCACCGCCAGCATGACGCCGGTCATGCCGCCGATGACGAACGTGACCATGAAGCCGACGGTCCACAGCATGGGCACGTCGAACTTGATGCGGCCGCGGTACATCGTGAACAGCCAGTTGAAGATCTTCGCGCCCGTGGGGATCGAGATGATCATCGTGGTGATGCCGAAGAACGAGTTGACGCTCGCGCCGGATCCCATGGTGAAGAAGTGGTGCAGCCACACGAGGTACGACAGCACCGCGATCACGACCGTGGCGTAGACCATCGACGCGTAACCGAACAGGCGCTTGCGGCTGAACGTCGCCACGACCTCGGAGAACACGCCGAACACCGGCAGCACGAGGATGTAGACCTCGGGGTGGCCCCAGATCCAGATCAGGTTCACGTACATCATGGCGTTGCCGCCGAAGTCGTTCGTGAAGAAGTTGGTGCCCGCGTAGCGATCGAGCGCCAGCAGCGCCAGCACCGCCGTCAGCACCGGGAAGGCCGCGACGATCAGCACGTTGGTCAGCAGCGAGGTCCAGGTGAAGACGGGCATCTTCATCATGGTCATGCCCGGCGCGCGCATCTTCACGATGGTGGCGAGCAGGTTGATGCCGGAGAGGGTGGTTCCCACGCCGGCCACCTGTAGCGACCATATGTAGTAGTCGACACCGACATCTGGACTCTGCGCCAGGCCCGAGAGCGGCGGATAGGCCAGCCAGCCCGTGCGGGCGAACTCACCGACGAACAGCGACGCCATCACCAGCATGGCGCCGGCGACCGTCATCCAGAAGCTGAAGTTGTTGAGGAACGGGAACGCGACGTCGCGCGCGCCGATCTGCAGCGGCACCACGTAGTTCATGAGGCCGGTGACCAGCGGCATCGCCACGAAGAAGATCATGATCACGCCGTGGGCGGTGAAGATCTGGTCGTAGTGATGCGGCGGAAGGAAGCCGGGATTGCCGTTGAAGGCGATCGCCTGCTGGGCGCGCATCATGATGGCGTCGGAGAAGCCGCGCAGCAGCATCACGATGCCGAGCACCATGTACATGATGCCGATCTTCTTGTGGTCGATGCTGGTGAACCACTCGCTCCACAGATAGCCCCAGAGCTTCGCCCGGGTGATCAGGGTGAGCAGGGCGATACCGCCGATCGCCACCGCGATGAAGGTGCCGATGAGGATCGGCTCGTGGTACGGAATCGCCTCGATGGTGAGGCGTCCGAAGATCAGTTTGGCTAGATCGGGCATGTTCATTACCGGACTCGGCAAAGGCTTGAATACTTGGAAGGCGCCGCGCTCTTAGAGCGGACGTCCGGCAGGGGTCATCGGCTGGCCGCCGTTGCTCGCGACGCACAGGGCGCCCACGTAGCGACGGTCGTCGTCCGCCAGGCCGACGCGCGCACGGGTCGCGGCATCGAGCGAGGTGACGTTGTACGCGCCCACCACGCCCTGCCCGCCGCGGGCATCCAGCGCCATCATGTCGTTGGCGCACATGCGGTTGGATTCGACGCAGCGGTTGAGGATGGCGTTGTACAGGCCCGGGGCGACGCTGCCGTAGTAATGGACCGGCTCCTTCTCGCTCGGCTGTTCGAGCTTCAGGTAGTCCTCGCGGCCGAGCTCATCGGCGCTGGCCTTGGCCTTGGCCACCCAGGCGTCGAAGTCGCCTTCGGACAGGCTGTGGAAGCGGAAGCGCATGTCCGAGAAGCCGGCACCGCTGTAATTGGCCGAAATGCCTTCGAAATCGCCGGTTTTGTTCATCACGGCGTTGAGCTGCGTCTCCATGCCCGGCATGGCGTAGATCATGCCGGCCAGGGACGGCACGAAGAACGCGTTCATCACCGTGGAGGCGGTGATGTGGAATTCGATCGGGCGGTCGACCGGGGCGGCCACTTCGTTGACGGTGGCGATGCCCTGCTCCGGGTAGAGGAACAGCCACTTCCAGTCCAGCGCCACGACGTCGACGCGCAGCGGCTTCACGCCGGCGACCAGCGGACGGCCCTGCGACACCTGGTCGAGCGGGCGGTACGGGTCGAGCTTGTGGGTGCTGGTCCAGGTGATGGCGCCCAGGGCGATGATGATGAGCAGCGGGGCGGCCCAGATCAGCAGTTCCAGCACCGTGGAATGGTTCCAGTCCGGGGCGTACTCGGCGCTGGCGGCCTTGTTCGACTCACGGTACTTCCAGGCGAAGTGCAGGATCATCACGATCACGGGGACCACGATGAGCAGCATCAGGACCACGGAAATGATGATCAGGTCGCGCTGCTGCCGGGCGATGTCGCCGGACGGCGAGAAAAGCACGGCATCGCAGCCCGAAAGCAGCAGGGCGAGGGCGGGGATCAGCAATCCGCGCAACATCTTCATGGACATTCGCATGATGGAGGCAACCGTGGGGACACGAAAAAATACGCCGATCCGCCTGCGCTCACCATAGGACACTTTGTCCCATGGCTCTACAAGCCGAGTAGTGCGATCCTTCGCTATCCTGCCATCCACCTCCCCGAGCGGGCCGAATCCGATGTCGAGCATTTCACACGCCCATCACAATGCCGCGGAAGGCGCCGAACACGACGTCCGCCGCCAGCACCAGACCAGCCACGCGGCCGTCGCCCCCGGTGAGATCGCCGTCGGCGTCGTCATCGGCCGTGCCTCGGAGTACTTCGACTTCTTCACGTACGGCATCGCGTCCGTCCTCGTGTTCCCGTCGGTGTTCTTTCCATTCCTGAGCCAGCTGGATGGCATCCTGCTGGCCTTCGCGATCTTCTCGTTCGCCTTCATCGCCCGCCCGATCGGCACGACGCTGTTCATGGCGATCCAGCGCAACTGGAGCCGCGGCACGAAGCTGACCGCCGCCCTGTTCCTGCTGGGCACCTCCACCGTCTGCATCGCCTTCCTGCCGGCGAACACGACCAACGGCTACGCGGTCATTGTGGTTCTTGCCGTACTGCGGTTCTTGCAGGGCATTGCGCTGGGCGGATCCTGGGACGGCCTGCCGTCGCTGCTCTCCCTCAACGCCCCGAAGGAGCGCCGCGGCTGGTACGCGATGCTCGGCCAGCTGGGCGCCCCGACCGGCTTCCTGATCGCCGCCTCGCTGTTCCTGTTCCTCAACACGCAGCTCTCCCGCGAGGACTTCCTCGGCTGGGGCTGGCGCTATCCGTTCTTCGTGGCCTTCGCGATCAACGTGGTGGCGCTGTTCGCCCGCCTGCGCCTGGTGGTGACCGAGGAATACACCCAGCTGCTCGAAGAGGGCCAGCTGGAGCCGATCGGCATCATCGAGATGTTCCGCGCACAGGGCTACAACCTATTCATCGGCGCGTTCGCCGCCCTGGCCAGCTACGCCCTGTTCCACATCGTGACGATCTTCCCGCTGTCGTGGATCACGGTGCACCAGACGCAGGAGGTCGACAGCGTCCTGACCGTCCAGATCGTCGGCGCCCTCGTCGCGATCCTCGCCACCGTGGCCTCGGGCGTCATCGCCGACAAGGTGGGCCGTCGCAACACGCTGGGCACCATGGCGGTGCTGATCGGTCTGTTCGCGATCGCCTCGCCGTGGCTGCTCGGCGGCGGCCGGATCGCCCAGGACGCCTTCCTGATCATCGGCTTCGCCCTGCTCGGCCTCTCTTACGGCCAGGCCGCGGGCACCGTCACGGCGAACTTCTCGCGCCGCTTCCGTTACACCGGCGCGGCCCTGACGTCCGACTTCGCCTGGCTCATCGGCGCGGCCTTCGCCCCGCTGGTGGCCCTCGGCCTGTCGATGCGCTTCGGCCTCGGCGCGGTCAGCGTGTACCTGCTCTCGGGCGTGGCCTGCACCCTGCTCGCCCTGCGCATCAACAAGGCGTTCGAGACGGACCGCAACAAGGCCTGAGCCAGCCCCGGTAAATCGCCGCCCGATTCGCGGCGGCGAGCGCCGGCCCGCCGGCGTACCCTTTGGCCATGCTTTTCGACCTACCCGACCGCGACACGCTCTACCGGGCCCTCCTCGACCGCGACCCGGCCTATGATGGCCACGTCTTCGTGGGCGTCACGAGTACCGGCGTCTTCTGCCGCCTGACCTGCGCGGCCCGCAAGCCGCTGCTGGAGAACACCCGGTTCTTCGATTCGGTGGCGGCATGTTTCGAGGCGGGGTTCCGCCCCTGCCTCCGCTGCCGGCCGCTGGATCCGGTGGGCCAGCGCGAACCCCTCGTGTCGGCCCTGCTTCGCGCGCTGGAAGACGAGCCCGAACGGGTCTGGTCGGAAGACGACCTGGTGCGACTCGGCTACGACCCGTCGACCGTCCGCCGCGCCTTCAAGCGCCACCTCGGGCTGACGTTCCTGGACATGGCCCGTCTACGGCGCGCCGGCCGGGGCATGGAACGCGTCGTCGCGGGTGCGTCGGTGATCGACGCCCAGCACGCCGCGGGTTACGACTCCGGTAGCGGATTCCGCGACGCGATCGTGCGCCTGCTCGGCGACTGCCCGGCTGACCTTCGCGGGCGCGAATGGCTCAAGGCCGACTGGATCGAGACCCCCATCGGCAGCATGCTCGCCGTGGGCGACGAGCGCTCGATCCATCTGCTCGAGTTCTTCGATCGCACCGCGTTGCCGACCGAGCTCAAGCGCCTGCGCACGGCCACCCGGTCCACGGTCACCTTCGGCCGGACGCCGGCGATCGATGCCATCGAGGCCGAACTTCGCGAGTACTTCGGAGGAACCCGATGCCGCTTCGAGACACCGCTGACCCTGCACGGATCGGCTTTCACGAAGGCCGTCTGGGACGAGCTCGTCGCCATTCCGCCCGGCACCACGCGCAGCTATGCGCAGATCGCGGCCGCCGCGGGGCGGCACACGGCGGTGCGTGCCGTCGCTCGCGCGAACGGTGCGAACCAGCTGGCGATCGTGATCCCCTGCCACCGGGTGATCGGTGCGGACGGGTCGCTGACCGGCTATGGCGGTGGGCTGTGGCGGAAGGACTGGTTGTTGCGGCACGAACGAAGGTTCGCTTGAGCGCTCTCGCGAAGAGCCGTCGCGGCCAGGTCCGCTCCCACAACAGCCGCGGTGGTGGGAGCGGACCTGGCCGCGACAGCCTTGAGGCCGTGAGCCACAGGGCCTGAGCTCTTCCGCGAAAAGCCGCCACGCTCGGGGCCGCTCCCACAATACCCGCGGTGGTGGGAGCGGACCTGGCCGCGACAGCCTTTGGGGCCGTGAGCCACAGGGCCTGAGCTCTTCCGCGAAAAGCCGCCGCGGTCGGGGCCGCTCCCACAATACCCGCGGTGGTGGGAGCGGACCTGGCCGCGACAGCCTTTGAGGCCGTGAGCCACAGGGCCTGAGCTCTTCCGCGAAAAGCCGCCACGCTCGGGGCCGCTCCCACAACAGCCGCGGTGGTGGGAGCGGACCTGGCCGCGACAGCCTTTGGGGCCGTGAGCCACAGGGCCTGAGCTCTTCCGCGAAAAGCCGTCGCGGTCGGGGCCGCTCCCACAATACCCGCGGTGGTGGGAGCGGACCTGGCCGCGACAGCCTTTGAGGCCGTGAGCCACAGGGCCTGAGCCCTTCCGCGAAAAGCCGCCACGCTCGGGGCCGCTCCCACGGGTCGGCTAGCTCACGGGATATGGGCCGTCCTCGAACACCGCGTCGTGGTAGCCCTTCTTGCCGATCGCCCGCGCCATGTCGCTGCGAAAGTCCTCGCCGCGGCGGAGGCACTCCAGCACGAACGCGAAGTCGCGCTTCGGCGTCCAGCCCAGGTCGCGGGTCGCCAGCGAGCTGTCGTAGACGCGATCCAGCGACGGCAGCAGCTTCCATCCGCGCATCGCGTATAGAGCATCCACCTCGGGATACAGCCGGCGGATGACGGACGGCGCATCGTGGCGCAGTGCCGCGACGTCGTCGCGCGTGAAAGGTGTGGTCGACGAAACGATGTAGCGCCCGAAGCCGAGCGAGGAAGCGCGGTCGAGCGCGAGCAGGTGCGCCGCGACGATGTCCTCGATGTCCGCGCGACGGTACAGCAGTTCGTTCGCCTGCATGTTCGCCGTATCGTAGGCCGCGCGCACGCCCGCGTTGTCGTCGTCCTCGGGAAAGAAGCGCGACGTGCGCAGCGCGACGACCGGAAGACCGTCCTTGCGGGCCACCAGTTCGCACATGCCTTCCGCGGCGATCTTCGTCGCGCCGTAGATGTTCTTCGGCACGGGCGCGACGGTCTCGTCGATCCAGGCCGCCGGCTCGCCGGGCGCGGGAGACAACGCGGCGCCGAACGCGCTGGTCGTGCTGGTGAAGACGAACGCGCGGACACGATGCAGCGTCGCGGCTTCGAGCAACGCGACGGTGCCCGCGACATTCGTGTCCACGAACTCGCGCTTGGTATGCGTGGCCACGTGTGGCTTGTGCAGCGTGGCGCTGTGGATGACGCCCGTCACACCCGACATCGCGTCGCGCACGAAACCCTCGTCGGCGATGGAGCCGACGAGGTCGGTGAACGGCGAGGCCTTGATGTCGAGGCCAATGACATGACGGCCATCCTCGCGAAGACGGCGCACGAGCGCCTCGCCCAGATGCCCGGCGCTACCGGTGACGAGGATCGCCATGCGCGCCCCGTTACCAGATCAGGTCGTCGGGGACGACGAACTGCTTGTAGTAGTCGTCGATCTCTTCCTCGGTCTGCACCGCGTCACCGTCCTTGCGCCCATGGTCGAGCACGATCGTCTCGGGCGAGCGCGCGTGGATCTTGTCGGCGGGACCGCGCGGAATCAGCTCATAGCTGTCGCCGAGCCGTGCGATGACCAGCGCGCCCGACGCGAGCTGCGCCCGCAGCGACTCGTTGACGAGCAGCGTGGCGATCTTCTCGCCATCGGTGAAACGGTAAGCCACGTCGCCGTCGCGCTTCACACGCGTGGTCTCGACGATCTGGCGTACCTGCGCGCGGATTTCCTTCGCGCGCGCCTCGGCGTTGCGTTCGGCGGCCAGCGCGCGGTCGCGCTCGGCACGCTCGGCCTGCAGGCGACGGGCGTCCACCTGTTCTTCGGCGGCCGGCGCCGGCGCCTTGCCCTGGCGCTGCTTCGCCTGATCGCGCACGATCTTCGCAGCCTTGTCCTTCTTGACCAGGCCGGCCTTGAGCAGCTGTTCCTGTAGTGGATTGCGCATGGGTAGACGTTTCTTGCCTTCGGATCGCCCGATTCTACCGCCGACCGCTTGGTTACATCGCGTTACGTGCCTAGGCTTGACGACCTCCCCGGAGGTACCGACCCATGCAAGCCCGAACCGCTCACCGCCCCGCCCGGCTGACGCTCCTGCTCGCCGCGCTGCTCGCGACGCCCGTTTTCGCCGCCGAAAGCCTGCCCCCACGCGCAAGCTGGAAGGCCAGCAGCTCGTCCCAGCAGGTGCCCGCGCTCGCGCCGGCCCATGCGATCGACGGGGATGAAGCCACGCGCTGGGGCGGTGCGTTCAGCCCCGGCCAGTGGTTCCAGGTGGATCTGGGCAAGGTCGCCTCGGTCGGCGGCGTACGCATCCATTGGGATAGCGGATTCGCCGCGTCGTATTCGATCCAGACCTCCGTCGACGGCAAGACGTTCCAGCCGGTCTACGCCGTGACCGACTCGCCGGGTGGCACCGAGTACCTCGTCTTTCCCGCCACGCAGGCACGTTACGTGCGCCTCGCCGCCCCGGCGCGCACGGCGGACTGGGGCGTCTCCGTGTTCGAGTTCGAGCCGTTCGCGGCGAGCGAAACCGCGCGGATCACGGGCCTCGACGGCAAGGGCGACGGCGCCGCGCTCTGGGCCGACGGCACCTCGCGCGGGATCGTCGGCAAGGGACCGAAGGGCGCACGGCAGCTCGACATCGCCCTCCCCCGCCCGATCGACATCGCGGGCATCGAGGTGACCTGGGACGGGCCGCGCGACGGCGCCACGCTCGAAGCCCGCGACGCCGCAGGCCAGTGGCGCGCCGTCGGCAGCGATCCGGGTAGCCTCGGCGACACGTCGTACCTCGCCGCCCGCGAGCCCTTCCAGGCGAGCGCGCTGCGGCTCGTCGTGGGCATGAAGAACGGCGCGACCCCGCGCATCGAGCGCCTGCGGTTCCTCGGCCCTCCGCGCGTCATGACCGCGATGAAGCGCTACCAGATCGCCGCGTCGCGCGAGAACGCCGCGCTGTTTCCCTCGTCGCTGCACATGCGGCAGGTGTACTGGACGGCGGTCGGTGTGCCCGCCGGCCTGCAGAAGGCCATCTTCGACGAGTACGGCGACATCGAGCCGTACAAGGGCGGCCCGCAGATCCAGGCGATCTGGCGCGACGCGTCCGGCCGCACGGCCGTATCGGATGGCGCGGAACGCGCGCACGCGTTGCGCGACGGCTGGAAGCCGATGCCGTCGGTACGCTGGACGGTGCAACCGGGCCTGTCGATGACGAGCGAGGCGATCGCGGTCGAAGGCGACGGCCAGCCTGTCGTGCTGCTGCGCCATCGGCTGCGCAACCAGGGCACCGCGACCGTCGACGGCACGCTGTCGCTCGTCGTGCGCCCGATCCAGGTCAATCCACCATGGCAGAACGGCGGCCCCTCGCCCATCCACGACATCGCCATCGCCGGCGATGGCGCGCACACCGACGTGCGCGTCGAAGGCCGCACGCTGATGGCGTCGCTGACGCCCGTCGATGCCGCCGGTGCCGCGCCGTTCGGCGCGCATGGCGAGACCGAGATCACCGCGCGGGTGGCGGCCGGCACGGTGCCTTCCGCGCGCGACGCGCATGACGCCGACGGTCTCGCGGCCGGCATGCTCGACTACCGCGTGCATCTCGCACCGGGCGAGCAGCGCGATGTCGTCGTCGCCTTCCCGCTCGGCGACTCGCCCGCCGATGCGAAGGGCCATCTGCCCGAGCCGCCGCCGATCGACCGGAAGGCGCTCACCGCCGACGGCTTCGACAGGCTCGCCGACGACGTCTCCGCCGCCTGGCAGAAGCGCCTCGGCGGCGTCGGCATCTCGTTGCCCGATCAAACCCTCGTGGACATCCTGCGCTCGCAGGCGGCCTACATGCTGGTGAACCAGACCGGTCATGCGATGCAGGCGGGTCCACGCAACTACAACCGTTCGTTCATCCGCGACGGTGCCGCCACGGCGTCGATCCTGCTGCGCATGGGCGAGACGAAGACCGCCCGCGATTATCTCGACTGGTACGCGGCGCACGCGGTGCACGAGAACGGGCTGGTCTCGCCGATCCTCAACGCCGATGGCAGCGTCAACACCGGCTTCGGCTCCGACATCGAATACGACAGCCAGGGCGAATTCATCAACCTGGTCGCGGACGTGGCCCGCTTCGGCGGTGGCGCCGCCAGCGTGAAGGGTTACCAGCCCAAGGTGCGCGCCGCCCTGCACTTCATGCAGGAACTGCGCGAGCGCACGATGGTGCCCGGCTATCTGTCGAATCTTCCCGCTCCCGAGCGCTTCCACGGCATCATCGCGCCGTCGATCAGCCACGAGGGCTATTCGAGTCCGACGCACAGCTACTGGGACGATTACTGGGCGTTGAAGGGCTGGCACGATGGTGCCTGGCTCGCCGACCAGTGGGGCGACAGGGAACTCGCCCGTTATGCGCGCGAACAGTACGCCGCGCTACGCGAGTCGGTCCGCAGATCGATCGAGGCCACGATGGCCTGGAAGGGCGTCGACACCATTCCCGCGGCCGCTGATCTCGGCGACGGCGATCCGACCAGCGTGTCGATCGCGCTCGACCCCGCGGGACAGATGGACGTGCTGCCGCGGGACGCCCTGACCCGCACGTTCGACCGCTATCTCGCCGACGTGCGCAAGCGCAAGGCACCAGGCGAACTCTACGCATACACACCGTACGAGCTGCGCAACGTGCTGACGTACGTCTACCTGAACCGCCCGGCGGACGCGCAGGAACTGCTCGCCGACGTCGTGGCCGATCGCCGGCCGCCCGAGTGGAACATGTGGGCGGAGGTCGTCCACTCGCGCCTCCGCCACCCGGGCTATCTGGGCGACATGCCACACACCTGGATCGGCTCCGAGTACGCCCGCACGATCTTCGGCATGCTGATGCGCGACGCCGACGACGGGCTGTACCTGCTCCCCGGCGCGCCGCCGGCGTGGGTGGCGGGGCCGGGATTGTCGATCTCCCGCCTGCCCGTGACCTACGGTTCGCTCAGCATGACGGCGAGGCGCACGGGAAGCACGTTGACGATCACGCTCGACAAGGGCATCGCCGCCGGCACGCCGGTGCGCGTGTTCTGGCCGGACCGCGTGAAGCCACGGAAGGTGACCATCGATGGCAAGGCGGCCGCGACGTGGGATGCCGATGGCGTGCGCATCGCCACGCCGTTCCGCAAGCTTGTCGCCGAGTACTGATCGTCCGAACACCGCCCCGTGGCAGGCGCGGGGCAGCGTTCGCGTCAGCGCTCGAAATCGACCAGCACGGTGACGTCGCGGTTCACGATGCCGCCGCGAACCGTCGGCTTCGTCTCGCGCAACCGCGCGTAGAACTCATAGTCCTCGCCTGGGCCCAGGGCGTGCGTGCGGATGAGTTGGCCCGGCCTCATCGTCTTCTTATTGGCGTCGCCCAGCTCCAGCCCCACGTTCTCCGGCCCCGTCAGCCGGAAAAGAGCGGGATTGTCTCCATCCGCGTCGCCCGTACCGCCGAAAGTGAACCTCGCGACCATGCCGAGAGGCTCGGGGCATTCTTCCACCGTGAGCTTGAACGGCACCCAGGGCGTCGCGCGATCGGGTGTCGCAAAGTTACTCAGATTGTAGTCGCCGAGCTTGACCGTCTGATCGAGGGTCTCCGGTGTGATGGTGCAGGTCGGCCTGCGCAGGATCATGGAGAAGATTTCCATGGTCCGGAACACCTGTTGCGCGCTGATGTTTGGCAACGACACCGCCTGCTTCGCGATCTCCCCCGAATCGACGCGTCCGAAAAGGACCGGGCCAGCCATCCTCTCGACCTCGTAGGAGACGGTATCGTCCGCGCTGGTGACCTCCTCGCCTTTCGCGAAAGACTCGTCGAATTCGTGCGGAAAGCTGCGTATGACCGATTGGCCGTTTTCCTGAATCTTCACGCGGATGCCAAAGCCTGAGGGCTTGCTGTTGACAAGCAACGGAACCAGATCGCCCACGGTCGGCTTCACATAGAAACCTCTGAAATGGGCAAGCCCTTCCTCGCAACTCAGTAGCACCTTGCCTTCGCCGTACGCGCCCCCCCTCTGCACGACGTCGCCCACCTCCATTGCATTATGAACGTCGATGTACGTCGTTTGCCCGATCTGATAGGTGGCCTCATTCACCGAGGTGCAACCTCCGTTGGCCCGGGCCTCCACCGCTCCGCCGATCGAAACAAGGGCGAGCAGGGCAAGCGTGGTTCGTTTTCCGTTCTTCGTCATCATCGACCTCTCTCCGTACACGTAGCGCGTACCGTTCATGACGACGCTGGCGTGCGTCGTTCCGAGG
>Ga0006562J51391_1008183_pt1 | contig 11448 bp, 11 predicted proteins | sample Ararhi6_input_d2_FD_51391 | JGI IMG/M metagenome (IMG submission 51391) | reverse complement strand
GATTACTTTCAATGTGCGCCTTCGGGGGAACGGCGCTGGTGGTGGCGGGAGCGGGGGCCTGCCACCGCCCCAAACTCTTCAGCAAACAGCGTCAGTCGAGCAGCCCCAGGCGCGCGGCCTTCCGGACGGCGTCGATCCGGGATGTGGCTCCCAGCTTCTCGTACATGTTCGTCGTATGCCGCTTGACCGTGCCCTCGGCGATCGACAGCGACATCGCGATGTCGCGGTTCGAATACGCCTGGGCGATCATCCGGAGCACCTCCTGCTCGCGCACCGTGAGGATGGCGCCGGCCGCCTCCGCGTCGGCGCCGGCCTCCGCGGCTTCTCCGACGGGAGGGGTCGCGCGGGCGATCACGGCGATCAGCTGCTCGCTCCCCACGGTCTTGGTGACGAAGGCCGCCGCCCCGGCGCGCAACAGCTGCCGTTCGAGCACGGCGTCGCTGTGCATCGTGAGGATGACGACCGCCGTCTCCGGGTGATGCCGCCGGATGCGCGCGATCGTCTGCTCCGCCGGCACCCCTGGGATCTCGACGTCGAGGAGCAGCACGTCGGGCGCATGCTCGGCGACGAGCGCCCACGCCTCCTCGCTGGACCCGCCCTCCCCGACGATCCGGAACCGGTCCTCGATGAGCGCCCGGATGCCCTGGCGGAACATCCCGTGGTCGTCGATCAGGACCACGGTTCGCATTTCGTCGTTCATGCGGCTTCCCGCCCTCTCGGAATGGTCAGTGTGAGCACGGTCCCGGTGCCGAGACCCGGAGCGATGTGGAGGTCGGCGCCGATCAGTTCGGCACGCTCCTGCGCCGCGATCAGGCCGAGTGCGCCCGACCGGACCGCTTCGTGGGCGAATCCGTGCCCGTTGTCGCTCACCACGATGGTGAGAGTGCGGCGGTCCCAGCGCGAGTGGACACGGATGAGTTCGGCGCCGGAGTGCCGTCGCGCGTTGTGCACCGCCTCGCGGACGATGATGAACGCCTCCTCCTGAACTGCGGTGGAGAGGCGGTACGGCTCCCCGTCGACCGTGGTCTCGACCGGCGGGCCCGAGTCGTCGAGGTCGCCGACGTAGTCGCGCAGCGCCTCGTCGAGCCGCTTGTCGCCCACGGCGTGACGGAGGTCGAGGGCGATCGCGCGGGTCTCGTCGAGTGCGGCGCCGAACAGCTGCAAGCCTTCCCGCAGGCGGGGATCCGACGCGTCGTCGACGCCCCCGAGCTGGAACCGCTGGAGACCAGCGGCGATGCTGTGCGCCACGCGGTCGTGCAGTTCGCGCGAGATGCTGAGGCGCTCCTCGCTGTGGGCGACGGCCAGGCGTTCCAGCAGCACATCGACGTACCCGATCGAGGCCGGGACGACGGCATCCATGATGGAGGCGTTCAGGGCCCGCGCCAGATCGGCGAGGCTGACGGCCGAGTCCTGGTCGGCGCTGATGATCGAGAACGCGACATCGAAGAGCTCGGTCGCCGCGCTGAGACTGTCGACCGGGTGGATGTTCTGGCGCGCCCGCGTCTCGCCCACGCCGGACCCGTGCCGGGCCGGAGTCGCGAGCCGTCCCGCACCGGCTGGGCGGCCGAGCCGGTCGAAGGTGCGATCGAGGATCCAGTCGACCTGCGCCACGAGCTGCTCGCTCACGTCGGGGTCTGCGACCAGGGTGCTCTCCGCGCCCCGGAGCCGCTCGAACAGCGCCTCCACGATGCGGTCACGCAATGCGACTCCGTCGTTACCGATCACCACGTCCGACCCTCAGCTCTCGAGCGCGCCTAGAAGCGCTGCGACGTTCAGAGCGTACTGACCCGCCATGAAGGAGCGGTACGGCCGCTTGTCGCGTCGGCGGTCTCCGCCATCGACCAGCAGGGTGAAGGCGATCACGACGGGACCGGCGACGCCGAGGGCGATCAGGGCCCGCAGCTGGTGGACGAGTGCACCGAGGGCCATCGCCGTGGCCGACACGACACCCGTTCCGATCGCCACCACGACGCGGGCGCGCTGGATTCCGAGCATCACCGGAAGGGTCCGGCGCCCTTCCGCCGCGTCACCCGCGACGTCTCCGAAGTCCTTGGTGTGCCCGGCGACCGCGATCCAGCAGGACGCCACCGCCGCGAAGACCAGCGCGGATGTCGGCACCGTTTCGGCAACGACGAGCGCCGCAGCGAGATACGTCAGGAACACCCCGGCGGCCGCGATGATGAGTGCCGCGATCGCCGCCTTCTTGGCCGCCCACGGCCCGACCGAGTAGACGAGTCCGAGGCCCACGAACGCCACCACGGCGAGCAGGAACGGGCGGGGGAGCAGGGATGCGGTGAGCAGCGACGCCGCGAGCAGAGCAGCCGCGATCGCGGACGCCGACGGCACGTCCAGCCTCCCGGACGCCAGGGGGCGGGGTGAGCCGTTGAGTCGGTCGCCTTCGACGTCGCTGATCCCGTTGACCAGGTAGACGGCCCATACCGCGAGCATCCACGAGGACGCGCCGAGCCACTGCGCCGCTGACGCCCCGTCCTCGCCGGCGGCCAGCAGCCTGCCGACGAGGAAGCGGAGCGCGAAGACGCCCATCACCACCGGACGGCCCTCGAGGAAGGCCAGCCCCACCCGGGTCGCGCAGGACGCGAAGGCGCCCAGGTTCGGGTGGGCCGCGGTGCTCATCCGCTCATTGTCGAGTGGTCCTCACCATTTCGGGGGCCCGATCGACTACAACGAAAGTCACATTCCGCGGGGCAGGTGGCCGCCGCCCGCCGCTCCGCGCCGGGCTAGGCTCGCCTCGTGACGGACGGCGGAGAGACCATCAAGGGCGAGGACTGGTACGGGCGCGAGCTCGACTCGGTCGAGTACACCGGGGTCGTGTTCGACGACGTCGACTTCACCGAGCTGCGTAGCAGGGGTGCGACCTTCACCGAGTGCGTGTTCCGCAAGGTGCGTTTCAACGTGAGCGAGCACGACGACTCGGCGTTCGTGAACTGCCGCTTCGAGTTCTGCAACTTCTTCGACGCGAGCTTCCGGCGCTGCAAGGTCACCGGCAGCTCCTTCCAGGGATGCGAGTTCTCCTTGCTGAAGGTCACGGGCGGCAACTGGTCGTTCGTCGGTCTGCGGCGCGCGGAGCTACGGGGTGCGTCGTTCGAGGGAGTCCGCCTGCGCGAGGCCGACCTCTCCGAGGCGCGGTGTCAGGACGCCCGGTTCGAGGGATGCGACCTCAGCGCCGCGACGCTGACCAGCGCAGACCTCACCGCGGCGAGCATCGCGGGAAGTGACCTGACGGGCGTCGACCCGTCGGAGGTCGTCCTCCGCGGCACGGTCATCGACGAGCGACAGGCGGTCGTGCTGGCCGAGGCGCTGGGGATGGTCGTCGTGCCGACCCCTCGTTAGGCCAGAGGTCGAGTCCGGCGCACGGTGGCCATGGCGGCCGATGTCGCCGGCTGACCGAGGTAGGCGGTCAGCAGGATCATCAGCGAGGCCAGCCCGTCTTCGGTGACCCCGTTGGCGCGGGCGGCCGAGAGATAGGTCGCCAGCCGGTCGTCGACGACGTGTTGGCCGACGAGGGCGGCGATGACCGCGATCGACCGGTCGCGATCGGTGAGCTGATCGCCCTGCCAGCCGGGGCCGCCGGCGGCCAGGAACGCCTCCCGCGTGTATGCGGCGCCGGCGCGTTCGGTCATCATCGCCTCGACCTGCGTCTCGTCGACGCCGACGTTGCGCGCGTAGGTCGCCCTTCCGGCGGCGATCCGGTCGTTCTCGGTCATGGCCGCGATCCGTCGGTGTCGGTGTCGGTGTCGCCGACGATGGCGAAGAGGATGCGACGAAGTCGGACGATGTCGTCGTCGTCGAAGTCGCGCAACGCGTGGCGTTCGGCTTCGTCTGCCGACCGCGCCGCCGCGGACCGCAGGGCTTCGCCCTCCTCGGTGATGACCGGGATGCGGGCGCGCCGATCGCGCGGGTCGGGGCGTCGCTCGATGAGGCCGTTCCGCTCCAGCCGGTCGAGCTGGCTGGTGAGGGTGGTCTTGTCCAGCCCCAGAACCCTGCCGAGCTCGATCTGGGTCAGCCCCGTCGTCTTGTCGAGGGCGCTCAGGATGATGTAGTCGCGCAGCTGGAGCCCGTGCGCGACGGCCTCCCGTTCGGTGACCGCATGCATGCGCTGCGCCGCCCGGTGCAGGAGCCAGGTGATCTCGGACTCTGGTCCGGGACCGGCTGCGGACGCCTCGGCAGGGGCTGGAGATTCCGCGGTCATCGTTGGCTCCCATCCACGGTCGGGAATCGGGCGGGCAGTGCTGCGATGCTCTCATACGCGCCGCCGTCGTGGGCGGGCACGATCCGCATGAGGTCTCTGAGCGCGATCACCCGTTGCAGGTTCTCACGCACTTTCGCCGCATCCGTGTCCGCCATCTTCCGCATCAGCCACGGACGTTCGAGCCCGTCGGTGATCGCATCGAACTGCCAGGCGATGTCTCCGATGAACGCGTAGCGATCGCCGTCGGGCACGGTCACGAAGACCACGACGGAGCCGAAGGTGTGCCCACCCGCTTCAGCGATCACCACCGAGCCGTCGCCGTACACGTCATGGCTGGCGGGGAAGCCGAGGTAAGCGGGCCCGTCGAAGGCGTACTGGTGGACGGGCAGGCCGGCCGACACCGTCCGGAACACGGCGCCATGCGTGTCTTCTGCGCCGTATCGCATTTCATCCGCGTTGATCCAGATGGGGACGTGCAGGCTGTCGAGACCGCTCACGTGGTCCCAGTGGACGTGGGTGACCAGCACTCCGCGCAGGTTCGCCCAGTCGTAGCCCGCGGCGTCGAGCTGCTCCTTCACCGTCTTCTCGCGCGAATACGGAGCGCGTTCGACGCGAGGGAGCAGGGCGACATGGTCGGCCAGGCCCGCCCCGAAACCGGCGTCGATCAACAGGTCCCCGGCGGGGTGGGTGATGAGCACCGACGAGGCTGCGAAGTGACGCTTATCACGGAAGGCCCCACCTTTCACGGCGAAAGCCGCCCGGGTCTCGTAGAAGCCGGTCGGTAGCCGATACAAGGACATGCCCTGCGGCGGGGATGCGTCCGGCAGGCCCAGCGACCATGGTGCGACAGCGAGATGATTGGTCATGAGCAGATAGTACCATTTCGGACTATATTGAAATGAACTACTTTGGAGCCGCCGTCGTTCCCCGGACGATGAGTTGCGAGCCGAGTGTTGCGGCTTCCGTGAGCGTTGCGCCGGCCATCACCTGCAGCAGGAGCTCGACGGCGAGCGCTCCGCATCGCTCGATCGGCATCTTGACCGTCGTCAGCCCGGGGTTCACGGCGCTGGCCATGTCGATGTCGTCGATTCCGATGATGCTGATGTCGGCCGGGCAGGACCGTCCCATCTCCGACATGCCGGCTTCGAGGCCGAGCGCGACGAGGTCGTTGTAGGCGATGACGGCCGTCGCCCCGCTCGCGATCACGGGCGCGGCCGCGGCCCGGCCGCCTTCGATCGACGCCGCTTGGTGGCTCAGGTGCGTGAGGCGGATGCCGTACCGCTCGCACGCCTTCGTGATCGTGGCGGCGCGCCGGCCGTCTGCCCAGGATCCTGTGGGCCCGGCCGCATAGGCGATGTGCGTGTGGCCGAGTGCAGCGAGATGCTCGACCGCCTGCTGCGGCCCGTTCTCCATGTCCATGAGCACGCAGGGGGCGCCCTCGATGAAGCGGTTGACGATGACGAAGGGGGTGTCTCCGGCGAGCGTGAGCACCTCGTCGTCCGGCAGGCGGGGTGAGCACAGCAGCATGCCGTCGAGCTTGCGCGCCTGCTCGATCTGCTCCCGCTCGCGCCAGCGATCCTCGTCGGTGTCGAACAGTACGGTGCGGTGACGACCGTGCCATGCCTGCGAGTGGATGGCCTTGAGAAGCGTGGCATAGACGGGGTTGGCGACGTCCGGCACGACGACGCCGAACGAGCGGGTGGCGGTCGCCACCTGGGGGCTGTCGTAACCGAGATCATTGGCGGCCTGGAGCACCCGGTCTCGTGTGGCGGTCGCGAGGCGGTCGGGTTCTCCGAAGGCGCGGGATGCCGTGGCGATCGAGACGCCCGCGCGTCGCGCCACGTCAGTCAGCGTCGCACCCATTGCCGCCTCTCCGGTGTTGCGGGAACAGTTGTTCCATCATGGCTCATCCTGCAACATGGAATGCGTCTTGACAATTTTGTACAAACCATTCACACTCTTTTCCATGCCGATCATCGAAGATCCCAGGACCCGCCGACGGGCACCTCGAACCGGGGTGCACTCGTGAGCGGCACTCCGCAGCGCCTGTCGCGCTCCCACCACGGTGCTGTCCCGCTCCCCGAGACTCCCGCCCGTGCCGGAATCCTCCACCTGGGCCTCGGCAGCTTCCACCGCGCACACCAGGCGGTCTACACGGCTGCGGCCATCGCGGCCGACGGCGGCGACTGGGGCATCGTGGGCGTCGCCTCGCGATCGCGGACCGTCGTCGACGCGATGCGCGCACAGGACCTGCTCTCCTCGGTCGCGACGATCTCGCCCGAGGGAATGTCGCTGAGTATCCCGGGCGTGCACACCGACGCCTTCGTCGCGGCGGACGAGCCCCAGCGCGTCGTCGAGAGCATCGCCGACCCCGACATCCGCATCGTCACGCTCACGGTCACCGAGAACGGCTACAGCTCCTCGCCCGCGACCGGTCGCCTCGACACTGCCGACCCGACCATCGTCTCCGACCTGCGCGGAGGCCACCCTCACTCGACCATCGGACAGCTCGCGCGCGGCATCCAGCGGCGTGCCGCGGCATCCGGAGCGCCTCTGACGATCCTCAGCTGCGACAACCTCGCCGCCAACGGCGCCCGCACGAAGGCTCTCGTCCGCGAGTTCCTGGAGGCTCTGCCCGCCAGCGAGGGCGGCGAGGCGCTGGCCTTCCTCGAGTCGTCGGTCTCGTTCCCCTCGAGCATGGTCGACCGCATCGTCCCGTCGACGACGCCCGCGCTCCGCAGCGAGGTGTCGTCGCTTCTCGGCGCGTGGGACGAGATCCCCGTCCCCGCCGAGCCCTTCACGATGTGGGCGGTCGAGGACGACTTCGCCGCAGGACGGCCCGCCTGGGAGGCCGGAGGAGCGGTCTTCAGCACGGAGGTCGGCCGCTACGAGGACATGAAGGTGCGGCTCCTCAACGGAACGCATTCGTTGATCGCCTACCTGGGCGCGCTGCAGAACGCCGAGTCGATCCCGGATGCCGTGGGCCGGCCGGCGATCGAGCGTGCAGCGCGCGCGGTGCTCGCCCACGAGTACACGCCGTCCATCCAGGTCCCGTCGGGCGTCGACATCGCGGAGTACGAGCGTCAGCTGTTCCTCCGCTGGGGCAACACCGCACTCGGGCACAAGACCAGCCAGGTCGGTACGGACGGCTCGGTCAAACTGCGTCAGCGCATCCCCGAGCCGGCGCTCCGGCTGCTCGACCGCGGCGAGATGCCGCACATGATCGCCCTCACCGTGGCCGCCTACCTCTCCTGCATCGCACCCCGACCCGGATTCGATCCCGGCCCCTTCGCCGCCGCGATGAAGGATGCCGCCCGCGAGCGGCTGATCCCGCTCGCCGGGTCGGCCCGTACCGGGGCCGACCTCGCCGCGGCCTCGATCACGGACCTCCGGCTCTTCGGCGCCGACCTCGCCGACCGTCCGGCGTTCATCGAGCGGGTCGGCGAGCTGGTCGACACGATCGAACGCGACGGCGTCTCGGCGGCGATCACGGAGAGCGTCACGGCGGCGGAGACCGACATCAGGTCACGAGCATCGGAGGTCCCGGCATGAGCACGGTGAACCCGACCCACGATCACGAGGAAGGCGCGACGATGAAGGCGCTCGCCATCCACGGCAAGGAAGACATCCGCTGGGAGGACCGCGAGGTGCCTCAGCCCGCGTCGGGCGAGGTGCGGCTCCGGGTCCGGTACGTCGGCATTTGCGGTTCCGATCTGCACTACTACTTCCACGGCGCGAACGGCGAGTACACCATCCGGGAGCCGCTTACGCCGGGCCATGAGCTCTCGGCCGTCGTCGACCTCGACCCGTCGGGGCGCCTCGCCACCGGGACCCCCGTGACGGTGCACCCGGCCCGCCACGGCGCAGATGTGCCCGGCCTCGAGGACAGGCCGCACCTGCGGCCCGGCGGCGACTACTTCGGCAGCGCCGCCACCATGCCGCATCGCCAGGGCGGCGCCGCGGAGTACCTCCTCGTCGAGGAACACATGGTCCGTGTTCTCCCCGAGGGCCTTCCGCTGGAACGTGCGGCACTCGCAGAACCGCTCGCCGTCGCCCTGCACGCCGTGAGCCTGGCGGGCGACATCAGCGGAAAGCGTGTGCTCGTCATCGGCGCGGGCCCCATCGGACTGCTCGTCGTCGCGGCGGCCGTGCACGCGGGGGCCGCCACCGTCGGCGCGAGCGACGTGCGCGCCGAGCCCCTCGATCGCGCCGCGGCCCTGGGCGCGAGCGAGCCCGTGCTCGTCGGCCGCGACTCCATCGCGGACGAGTCGTATGACGTCGTCTTCGAATGCTCCGGCGTCCCCGTCTCCGTCACCCAGGCCGTCCGCGCGGCGCGCCGGGCGGGAACCGTCGTGCAGGTCGGGATGCTCGCCGACGCGGAGATCGGCGTCAACCTCGCGCCGATGCTCGCCAAGGAGCTGACCCTCCGCGGCGCATTCCGCTTCTCGACNGAGATCGACGACGCCGTCGCGATGCTCGCCGAGTCGGACGCCCTCGACTCCGTCATCTCGCACACCATCGACGCCGCAGACGCCCTCGACGCGTTCCGGGTCGCGCGCGACTCGTCCGCGTCGGCCAAGGTCCTTCTGCGTCTCTGACCCTCCACCACCCTCCCCCCACTCATTTACGAAGGAGTAACGATGAGCACTTCCAACGTCCCCGGTGTGGACGCCTCCGCGCCCCCGCAGACGGTCGAGAGATCGACCGGCGACCTCGTCCGCGCCGCGGTCTCGGGCTGGCTGGGCACGGCACTGGAGTTCATGGACTTCCAGCTCTACTCCCTGGCCGCCGCCCTCGTCTTCAGCCAGCTGTTCTTCGCCGGGGAGGAGCCCGGCATGGCCGTCGTGCTCGCCATGGCGACCTACGGCGTCGGCTACATCGCCCGCCCGCTCGGCGCCTGGTACTTCGGCCGGATGGGCGACAAGGTCGGCCGCCGCAAGGTCCTCTTCTACACGATCCTGCTCATGGGGCTCGCGACGACGCTCATCGGCTTCCTGCCGACGTACGCGCAGGCCGGCATCCTCGCGCCGATCATGCTCGTCGTGCTGCGTCTGGCGCAGGGCTTCGGCGCCGGCGCGGAGATCTCCGGTGCCGGCGTCATGCTCGCCGAGTACGCTCCCGCGCGTCGGCGCGGCATCATCGCCTCCCTCGTCGCGCTCGGCACGAACTGCGGAACGCTCTTCGCCTCCGCGATCTGGGCACTCCTCCTCGCCGTCATGATGGAGGACGACGTCATCGCCTGGGGCTGGCGGATCCCCTTCATCGCGAGCTCCATCGTGATGGTGTTCGCCGTCTGGGTGCGCTTCCGCCTCAAGGAGAGCCCCGTCTTCGAGGAGCGCACCGACGTCGTCGACGGCAAGGCGCTCTCGCGCGATGAGATGGTCGACCTCGCGACCAAGAGCAACGACCTCCGCGCGCTCGAGGCCCTGCGGAAGAAGCCGGTCAAGGCGACGCTCGTGTCGTTCTTCCTCCGCTTCGGCCAGGCCGGCAACTCGGGTCTGATCCAGACCTACATGATCTCCTTCATCACGATCACGCTCGCCGTCCAGAAGGGCGTCGGCCCCGAGATCGTGATCGTCTCCTCGCTCATCGGCTTCGGCACCATCCCGCTGGTCGGCTGGCTCGGCGACCTGTTCGGCCGCCGGCGGATGTACATCATCATGACGTCGCTTTCGCTCGTGCTGATCATCCCGACGATGCTCGCGATCAACACCAAGGAGGTCGGCTGGATCTTCGTCGGCTACGCCGTGATCCACAACGTCTCGGTCCTCGGCCTCGCGTCCATGGAGAACATCTCGCTCCCCGAGATCTTCGGAGCGCGGAACCGCTACACGCTGACGGCCATCGTGCGCGAGATCGCCGCCATCATCGCCACCGGCATCGGCCCGATCATCGCTGCGGCCTGGGTCGCCGCGACGACCGGCAGCATCATCCCGGTGATGGTGCTGCTCGGCATCTACACCGTGTGCGCACTGGTCGCCGCGATCGTTGCGCCCGAGTGGACGGGGCGCGACCTCACCGACCCGCGCGCCGCGATGTGACAAGGAAGGACGATCAATGACCATCGACCGCGTCGATACCATCATCACCAGCCCCGGACGCAACTTCGTCACCCTCAAGATCACGACCTCGGACGGCATCGTCGGCTGGGGGGACGCCACACTGAACGGCCGCGAGCTCTCGGTCGCCTCCTACCTGGAGGACCATGTCGCCTCCACTCTCATCGGCCGTGACGAGGACCGCATCGAGGACACCTGGCAGTACCTCTACCGCGGCCCCTACTGGCGGCGCGGACCGGTCACGATGGCGGCCATCGCCGCGGTCGACATGGCCCTCTGGGACATCAAGGCCAAGAAGGCCGGGATGCCGCTCTACCAGCTCCTCGGCGGTGCGAGCCGGTCCGGCGTCCGCGTCTACGCCCACGCCTCCGGCACCGACTACGACGCGCTCGCGAACGCGATCACCGGCTACCAGGAGCTCGGCTTCACCGCCGTGCGCGTGCAGACCGGTGTCCCGGGGCTCGGTCAGATCTACGGCGTCTCGGCGGCCGGACCGGGGGTGCGCTACGACTATGAGCCGGCCAAGCGCGCCGAGAACGGCCGCCCGAGCGAAGAGACGTGGGACACCCGCAACTACCTCAACCACATGCCGGGGATCTTCGCCAAGATCCGCGAGGACTTCGGCACCGACCTGCGGATCCTCCACGACGGCCACCATCGGATGACGCCGATCGAGGCCGCGCGCTTCGCGAAGGACATCGAGCCGTACGACCTGTTCTGGCTCGAGGACTGCACTCCCGGCGAGGACCAGACGGCGCTCCGTCTCGTGCGCCAGCACTCGACGACGCCGCTCGCGATCGGCGAGGTCTTCAACACCGTCTTCGACTACCAGACGCTCATCACCGAGCGCCTCATCGACTACGTCCGCTCCGCGGTCACCCACACCGGCGGCATCACCGCGATGAAGAAGCTCCTCGACTTCGCCGCGATCTACGGGATCAAGTCCGGCATCCACGGCCCGACCGACATCTCGCCCGTCGGGATGGCGGCAGCGCTCCACCTCGACCTCGCGATCCACAACTTCGGCATCCAGGAGTACATGCCGCACAACGAGCAGACGCTGGAGGTGTTCCAGACGTCGTTCACGTTCGACCGCGGCTTCCTTCACCCGGGGGAGGAGCCCGGGCTCGGTGTCGAGCTCGACGAGGACGCAGCGGCCGCCTTCGAGTACACCAAGGC
>Ga0006562J51391_1110380_pt1 | contig 11510 bp, 11 predicted proteins | sample Ararhi6_input_d2_FD_51391 | JGI IMG/M metagenome (IMG submission 51391) | reverse complement strand
AAAACGAGAACAGCCAAATCCTACGACCGTTTTTGACGCCGTCTAAAGCGGAAGGCGCAGGCTGAAGCTGGCGCCCTCGGGGTCGTAAGTCATGACCGCCGAGCCGTGCAGCGAGCGGTCGATCGTCGAGTCGATCAGCACCGAACCGAAGCCCTTGCGCTGAGGCGGCGACACCGCCGGCCCGCCACTTTCCACCCAATCCAGCAGCAGATGGCCTTCCGCCACGGACCAGTCGATCCGCACACAGCCCGAGGCGTTCGACAGTGCGCCGTATTTGGCGGCGTTCACCGCCAGCTCGTGAAAGACCATCCCCATCCCCAACGTCTGTTGCGCGTTCAGATCGACGGCCGGACCGGTCAGGCGGACCTGTTCCTCGGCATAGGGGGCCAGTTCCTGAGCCAGCATGGCGCGCAGATCGACATGCTCCCAGTTCGCAGCCGTCAGCAGGTTCTGAGTGTTGGACAGGGCCACGAGCCGCGCTTCGAAAAGGGCGGTGAAGGTGGCGACATCCGGCGTGCGCCGCGCGGTCTGGTGGGCGATGGACTGCACCGTGGCCAGTGTGTTTTTCACCCGGTGATTCAGTTCGTTGATCAGCAATCGCTGCAAGCGTTCGCTGTCGGCCAAGGCGGCGAAGGCCTCGCGGCGATCGGTGATGTCGGTGATGACGCCCGACATCTTAATCGGCCGGCCCGAACGACTGCGGATCAGGCGCCCGCGCAGATGGATCCAGCGACCCGAGGCCGGCAGACGCCATTCCTGATCATATTCGCCCTCTCCCGCCAAGGCGCGCTGCAGCGCCTGGCGATGCAACGGCAAATCCTCGGGCGACAGACGATCGCCGACCTCGGTTGCGCCAAGGCGGCAGGACGGATCAATGGACAGGATTTCGCGCGCGCGGTGCGACATCATCGTCGTCTTCATCGGCAGGGTCGCTTCCCAGAAGCCGACGCCGCCGGCGTCCACGGCCGCCAGAACATTGGCGCGTTGATCCACGATCGAGGCGCCCAGCGCGAGGAACAGCAGTGTCACCGCCCCGGTCGTCACCGCGACCGCCAGGACCACCGGCGACGCCCCGCCCTCCACCGGCCCTGCGTCAGCGATCGGGGTCAGGATCAGGGCCGCCATGCCGACATGGTGCATGGAGACGATGGCCAGACCCAGGATGACGGCGGCGACCGCGCGCCAGGCCAGGCTCCGCTCCTGGCCGGCCGCAATCAGGGCGGCGTAGGCGGCGGCGACCGCGACGACCACCGACAGGGCGACCAGCACGGGCTGATAGCTCAGGACGGCGTTCATCCGCATCGCCGCCATCCCGACATAGTGCATGGCGGCGACGGACCCGCCCATCAGCAGGGCCGCCGGCGCCAGTCGCAAGGGTCTGGCCTGGGCCGTCCCTGCCGTCAGGAAGGCCGCGGACGTGCCGGCCGTCGCCAGCAGAAAGGAGACCAGCGTCAGGCCGGGATCATAGAAGACGGGGCCTTCGGCCTCGAACCCCAGCATGGCAATGAAATGCATCGACCAGATGCTGACGCCCAGCGCCAGGGCGGCCACGCCCAGCCAACGCAACCGCGTCGCGCCGATCTGGTCGCGGGTGCGGTTGAACAGATCCAGAGCCGTCCACGCGCCCAGGATCGCGATCGCCAGCGACAGGACGGTGAACGGATTGACGTGAAGATGGTGCAAACGCGCCGAGGCCCCGAAAAACAGCAGCGGTATGCTTAGCCCGGTTTCATCGCGCGGACGACTGCGAAACGCATCCGGATCAAGCGACCAACCTGGCCCCCACGGCGACCGCGACGGCCAGCGCCAGGCTGGCGGCGGCGAAGATCGGCAAGGCCTGGCCCGATCGCGGCGCCAGCGGGCGGACCAGCATCGCGATCATCAGGGCGATCAGCCCCACTGCGCCAGGCAAGTCCATGCCGACCCCCAGGAAGACCCCGTGCCCCTGAACCAGCAACCACCCGCCGACGAGTGCTGTGGCGACGACGGCGGGCGCGAAGGACGCCCACGACCCGAAGCGGGCGCCGATCACCGCCGTCGACGCGGCCGCCAGGGCGGCGATCAGACCCGGCCACAGCAGCAGGAAGGCGGCTTCCGGCGCCACCGTCTGCACCCCGCCGCCCAGGATCAGAACCAAGATGATCAGCCCCAGCCAGCCGCCCCAGACGGCGTCTGCGTCCTGCGGTTTCGGCCGCGCCAGGCTGAGCGCCAGGGCGATCACCGTCGCCCCCAGGACCGGCAGGCTGAAACCGCCCAGCGCCGCTGCAATCGCGAAGACCGCCAGGACAACCCCGGCCGCGCCCCATCGGCCCAGCAGGCGTCGCCCTGCGGTCAGCATCAGAACCAGGGCCAGCATGGCCAAGGCCACGGCGATTTCCAGAACCGGCAGGCGACGCAGCAAGGTGTAATAGAGGTCGGCCGAATCCACGCGACGACCGATCGGCCCGGCCAGGACGCGCACCGCCTGCCCCACCACCACCGCGCTGGCCAGCAGCCACAGGCCATCCGTTGCGCCGCGTACGACCGACATGGCTCTCAAGCCCGTCGCATGGCGCGCGCCCCAAGCGGCGAAGGCCGTGGCTAGGGCCCCCGCGATCAGCAGCAGCCAGCCGATCGCCAGCGAATGCTGCACGACGAACAGGCCGAAGATGTCGGCATAGACGGCGTTCTGCGTCGCCTGCGGCAGGGTCGGCGCTCGCAGCAGGTCATCGGCCATTTCCAGCGCCTGGGAGCCGATATGCTGCACGCTGCCCTGATCCAGCGCCTGTGGCGTCGAGGACGGCGAATGGTACTGCGCCGGACGGCCGATGAAGGCCAGGTTGATCCCCGCCAGCTTGCGATCCGCCGCCACGGTGAAGTCCGTGCCGTTGGGCATCAGCCGATAGACGAAGATGGCCAGGGCGTTGCTGGACGGCCCGCCCGTCGCTCTCTGGGTCGCCTGGGCATAGCGGGCGATGGTCTGGGCGTTGCCGGGTCCGGTCTCGAACATCATGGCGCGGCCGCCACCGCCCCGCGCCTCCAGATTGATCACCGCGCCGATGTCGTCGCGCAGCGGATGTTCGCTGAAGAAGGCCCGCGCCCCGTCCAGATTCAGCTCCTCGGCGTCGGTGAACAGGACCACCAGCGTGCGTTCGGCCCCGCCCCGCGCCTTGATCGCGCGCACGGCCTCCAGAATGGCGGCCACCCCGGAGGTGTCGTCGGCGGCGCCCGGCGAGGTCGGCGAGGTGTCGTAATGCGCCATAATGGCCACGGCAGGCAGGGCCGGATTCCGTCCCGGCAGGACGCCGATGACATTGACGGCCTGGACGCCGCCCGCATTTCCACCCTCCCGCTCGAGCCGCGCGACGGCGGCGGGCGACAGGGCGCCGGTCTGCAGGCTGGGCTGAAGCCCCAGCGCCGTCAGCCTTTGGACAAGATAGGTCTGAACCTGCCGATGCTCGGCCGAGCCGACCGGATGCGGCGCTCGGGCAATCCGGTTCACGTCCATCATGGCGCGCGCGGCCGAGAACTGGACCGCAGGCGTCGAGGCGGGCAGGGGTTTGGGCGTCTGGGCGGTCAGCACCGCCAAACCGATGGCCGCCGCCAGGGAGGCCAGAAACAACACCCAACGCATATCCAATCCCCCGATCGCTCTGTCCCGCAATCATCCCCGAACCGCCGGTGTGCGCAAGGCCTCGATCAGCGTCGCACGATGTTCCGCGCCGTCAGATTGCCCGTGGCCCCGTCGCCGTCGTCCGCGCTGGACCCGAACGGCCAGCCCCGGTCGTCGCCGCAGTAGCGTCGTCCGCCCTCGCGCGACCCGATCACCACCGCGCGCGGCCTCAGCCAGCCCGCGCCGGTGAACAGATTGTCCGTAATCTGATTATAGGACGGCGTCTGGTGGCGGATGACGCCGTCCTCGCCGCAGTTGCGGTACAGAAACACCCCGCCCTTGCCGTGCAACGCCAGCCGGTTGCCGACTATTCGGTTGGCGCCCGACCCGTCCACCGCGATCTGCTCGCGTCCGGTGCGGATATCGAAATCGTTGTCCTGGATCAGCGCGCCTGCGCTCTCGGCGTCCAGATAGATGGCGGTGGCGGTCGAGCGCCCCGTAAAGCGGGATCGCGTCACCGTGGTGCGCGTCACCCCGGGTCCGACATACAGGGGAATGGTCCCCACGCCCTCGAACCGGACCCGGTCCAGGGTGACGCGGATCGGCGCAGCGGACTGGGCCGCTTGCGTGTGTCCGGCGGTGCGTGACGAGGCCAGCAGGTCGCGCATCGACCCGCCCGCCCCCATGCCCCAGATCCGCACATTGCCGACGACGGTGCAGTTTCGGATCGTCACATCGACCGGCCGCGACCACCGATCGCCCTCGCGGCGAGACCAGACGGCGAGGGTCGGGGCGGCGGTCGTCGCCGGGCCCGGCGCGCGGATGGATCCGCCTCCGCAATCGAGTGAGGCCCCTGAGCCTTCCGCGCCCTCGATCATTACGCGGCGGCGGATATCGACGCCCGACAGGTCGGCTTGGCATGTCAGGCGATAGGGCTGCGTCGACGGCGTCGTCAGCGCCGCGACCTCTTGCGGCGTGCACGGCCGGTCGGCCGGGGCCTGAAAGGTCAGCAAGGCCAGGGCCAGCGCCGCCGTCATATCAGGGCAGCGGGATCGCCAGGGCCGCGCGCTCGGCCGCGCAGCCGGGATTGGTCAGGCCGCTGCGGCGCGCGGCCGCCAGCTCGGCCCTCGCCGCCGCCATGTCCGCCTGGAAGGCCGGGGTGGCGACGACCCTGGCCGCAACATCCCGCCCGATCCGTTCGCCGACCGCGACATCGGTCGGATAGTGCATAGCGCAAATCAGGCGGCTGACCCCGATCTCGTAGCCGATCCGGCGCACGGCCTCGGCCCGGTCCGGCTCCAGCGCCGCAAAGGCCTCGCCATAGGCCGTCGCGACCGCTGCGCTGCCGGACGGATAGGAGGCGCTGCGTCTCGCCGCCGGCGTCAGGGTCTGGCAGGCGCGCCGGTTGGGATCTTCGCCGACCGGCCGCAGCCGCGCCTGGCGCGCCTTGACGCGTTCGGCCGCACTGTTCGCATCATGGAAGATCCGCGCCATCACGCGGTCCAGCGCCGGCGTCTCGGCCGACCCCAGCCGCACGCCCAAGGCGCAGTCGAAATGTTGTAAGGCCAGGGGCGGGCGCAGCTCGGCATGGGCGGTCGCCAGCAGCCATCGGTCGCCGTCTTCCAGCGCTGCAAACCGCGCCGAAGCCGCCTTGTCCGCCAGGTCTGCGACGGACCCCGGGGCCGGCGCCGGCGGGACCGCATCCGTCAATTGGGCGATCGCTTCATCGCTGAGGAAGCCCGCCGTCGGCATCGCGCCGTCCGGCTTGGGTGCGCCGGCGCACCCCACGGCCAGCAGCATCGCCGTCGCCGCGCCCCAGGCGGCGACCCGCCTCACTGACCGGCGCTCCAGCCCAGCTGGACCGAGGTCTGGCCGGTCTCGGTCGGCGTGGCGACGACCTGCAGCGAGGCGCCGTTCACCGCGTCCGCCGCCGCGCCATAGGCGCGCGTGTCGCCCTGGTTCATTCCGGCGACGGACCGCAGGCCCGCCTTCTCGGCGCGCTCGCGATAGAAGGCGACGACATCGTCCGGCGAGGCGGTGGTGGTGAAGGTGATCAGGCCGCCCGGCCCGGCCTCGCCGCCAGCGGCCAGCGGCTGCCCGTCCACCTGTGCGCCGGGATAGAGGACCGCAAAGGACGGCGCGCCGTCGGCGGCGGCGAGCGCAGCCCCCCCTACGACGGCGGGGGCTTCAGCTGCTGGAGGCGTCGCATCGGCGGTGACCGGCGCCGACGCTTCGGGCGCAGCCTTGGTCTCGACCGATTGGGCCGAGCGATCACATCCTGCGAGGCAAAACAGAACCAAGACGGCGGAGACCGCCAAGCGAAGCGTCATCGAGAGATCGTCCTTGGACCGAGAGGGTCAGAGCGCCACCGTGGCGCATGGTTGCGGCGGCGACAAGGCGCCCGCTCAGTCGGCGGCGTCGTCCTGATCCGCCGCGCCTTTGCCGGCCGACCCTTCTTCGGCCAAACGTGCATTGATCTTGGCCGAATCCGGGTCGTCATCCGTGCCTGCTGCCGACCCGCCGCGCAGCGAGCCTGCCCGCGTGTCCGATCCCGAATCGCTGCCGTCCAGCGCGTCGATCAGCGTATCCGCCTTGTGACCCAGATCCGGCTTCTCGCCCATGTCGGCGGCTTCGCGGGCGTCGTCGCAATCCGCTTCGGGCTTGGTGGGATCGGTGTCGGTCATGACGCAGTCTCCGTTCGTCGAGATGAGTTTAAAGCGCCTGATCCGGTTGCGGTTCCAGACCCTCGCCCTTGAACCCCGAAGGACAGACCCGATCTAGGCGTCATGATCCCGTTTTCAGTTCTCGACCTCTCCCCCATCGTCGAAGGCGGCGACGCCCGACGCGGCCTGGATGAAACCCTGGCCCTGGCCCAGGCCGCCGACCGGCTCGGCTATGAGCGGTTTTGGCTGGCCGAACATCACAATATGCCCGGCATCGCCAGCGCCGCGACCGCCATCGTCATCGGCCATGTCGCGGCGGGGACCGAGCGCATCCGCGTCGGCTCCGGCGGCGTCATGCTGCCCAACCATGCGCCCCTGGTCGTTGCCGAACAGTTCGGCACGCTGGAGACCCTGTTCCCTGGCCGCATCGACCTCGGCCTGGGCCGCGCGCCCGGCACGGACGGCGCCACCGCTCGTGCGCTGCGGCGCTATTTCGAAGGCGCAGACCAGTTCCCGCGCGATGTGGTCGAGCTGATCCACTGGTTCGAGCCGGCGTCGGAGAACCAGCCCGTCCGCGCCGTCCCGGGCGCCGGCCTGCGCGTACCGATCTGGCTTCTGGGCTCCAGCCTATTTAGCGCCCAGCTCGCCGGCCAGCTCGGCCTGGCCTACGCCTTCGCCAGCCATTTCGCACCCGAACTGCTGCTGGAGGCCCTGGCCCTGTATCGCCGCGAGTTCGTCTCCTCGGACCGCCTGGCCAAGCCCCACGCCATGGCCGCGATCAATGTCTTCGCCGCCGACACGGACGCCGAGGGCGTGCGCCTGTCCACCTCGATGCAGCAGAGCTTCGCCCGCCTCTCGACCGGGAGGCCGGGCAAGCTGCCACCGCCGGTCGATGACATCGCCGCGATCCTGACGCCGCAGCAGATCGCCGGCGCCAAGGGCCGGCTGCTCTATTCCGCCATCGGCGGCCCGGAGACCATCAAACGCCAACTGGCCGACTTCATCGCCCTGACCGGCGTGGACGAGCTGATGGTCACCGGCATGATGTTCGACAACGCCGCCCGCATCCGCAGCCTGGAGATCGTGGCCGAGGCGCGTGATCAGATGGCGACGAAGCAGGCGGCCTAAAGGCCGTTCAGAAAATCCAGCAGCAGACGGTTGATCTCGTCCGCCCGTTCCTGCTGGATCCAGTGGCCCGCGCCCGGCACGACGACCGAGCGGATCAGGTTCGGCGCCCAGTCCTTCAGGCCCGCCTCGTGCGCGCCGGCGTAGTGGCGCACTGGATCGTCCTCGCCGACGATGAACAGGGCGGGCACGGTGATCTTCTGGTCCTGCACGAAGGCCGTCAGCGACCAGTTCAGGTCCATCGCCCGATACCAGTTCAGGGGTCCTTCGAACCCGCCCGCCGAAAAGCCGTGCACATATTCGTCGAAATGCGCCTCGCTCATCCATGGCGGCAGGGTCGCGTCGTCGGCGATGGTGTCGAGCAGAGCCACGCCTTCGGGCATGAAGCCGGTCGATCTGCGATCGGCGGGGGTCGCGCCGTCATAGGCGTAAAACAGTTTCCTCAGCGCCATCGCCGGATCGGCGTCCAGCACGCGGTGCGCATCCGGCGCCTGGAATCGGCTGATATAGAGGTCGCCCAGCCCGGCCCGTTTCGAGATGGCGGCCATGGCGGCCGTGGGCGGTCCCTTGGGTCGGCGCGGCTGGAACGGCACCGACAGGCCCGCGACCGCCGTGAACAGATCCGGCCGCAGCAGGGCGCAATGCCAGGCGACCGGCGCGCCCCAGTCATGCCCGACGACGACGCCAGGCCCCTTGCCCAGCGCGCGGATCAGATCGACCATGTCGCCGACGAGATGCAGAATGGAGTAGGCCTCCACCCCCGCCGGCTTGTCCGTCCCGCCATAGCCCCGCATGTCCGGGGCGACGACATGATAGCCCGCCTGCGAGATCGCCTGGACCTGGGCGCGCCAGCTGATCCCCAGTTCTGGGAAGCCGTGGATCAGCAGGACCAGCGGCGCGTTGTCATCCTCGAACCCGGCCTCCAGAACCTGTTGGACCAGACCGTCGGTCTTGATATGCCGGGTTCGCATCGCTTCCTCCGACGGCGTCTTCGCCGCTCATTATCGTCAGGACGGACATGACCCGCCTCGTCACTTTTGCGGACGGTACGACCGTTCCCGCCCTCGGCCAAGGCACCTGGGAGCTGGGCGACGACCCGGCCTGGCGCGATGAGGAGCAGCAGGCCCTGGCGCGCGGCATCGACCTGGGCATGACCCTGATCGACACGGCTGAACTCTATGGCGACGGCCGCTCGGAACGGCTGGTGGGCGAGGTCATCGCCGGACGCCGCGATGAGGTCTTTCTGGTCTCCAAGGTCCGGCCCGAGAACGCGTCGGAGATGAAGATGATGCTGGCCTGCGAGAAGTCGCTGGAACGGCTCGGTGTCGAGCGGCTGGACCTCTACTTGCTGCACTGGGAAGGCCATGTTCCGCTGGAAGAGACCGTCGAAGCGTTCCGCGACCTGGTCGACGAAGGGATGATCGCCCGCTGGGGCGTGTCGAACCTGGACCTGCGCGCCATGGAGCAGTTGATGGAGATCGAGGGGGGCGAGGACTGCGCCGTCAACCAGCTGCTCTATAATCTCGCCTCACGCGGGGTGGAGTTCGACCTCTTCCCGTGGATGCAGGCGCGCGACATGCCGATGATGGCCTATTCGCCGCTTGGGCGCGGCGAACTGCTGGAGCAGCCCCTGATCCGCGACATCGCCAATCGCCATTCCGCCAGCCCGGCCCAGGTGGCGCTGGCCGCCGTCCTGCGCCACGACGGCGTCATCGCCATCCCCAAGGCCAGTTCGGTTGAACACGTCGAGGCCAACGCCGACGCCCTGGACATCCAGTTCGACCTGGAAGACCTGGAACGGCTGGATGCGGCCTTCCCGCCCCCGAGACACGCCGTGCCGCTGGATATCATCTAGCCGCCGGAGACGATCGTCAGCCGCCGCGCCCGCTCACCGTCCGCATACGGAATAACCGGTCCGCGACCCCAGACCGGATCGGGCCAGAGACCGTCGTCGCGGCGGCGGCCGACCACATGGACATGCAGCTGCGCCGTCACATTGCCGATGGCGCCGACGTTCAGCTTTTCGACCGCACCCAGCCGCCGAACCAGCGCCCCGGCCCGCACCGTCTCCTCCATCAACACGGCTCGCTGTTCGACGCTCAGATCCTCCAGCTCCACTGCGCCCTCGACGCGCGGGATCAGGATCAGCCAAGGAAAGCGGGCGTCGTCCTGAAGCCGCACATGGCACAGCGGCCATTCGACAGCGGCGACCGATCCTGCCTCGAAGGCCGGCGCGACCTCGAACCCCATCAATTCAGCCCGTAGATGACGCAGGCGCTGTCGGTCATCACCTGCAAGGGCGGTTGCAGCGCCAGCCGAGCCGCCTCGATCTGGGCCTCGCTAGGCGGCGGAGGCGGGGGTGCATAGGCCATGCGCGACCCCGTCACGACGATGTCGTCCACCGTCGTCTCCTGCCCGCCCCCTGCGGCGTATGAAGGCCAGCCCGCCAGCACGTCCGTCTGGCAGACTCGGCCCGACGGATCGATGATCTTGACCCGGCCCAGGGTCGCGCCGGCGTTGGTCGCCGCCGCCTCGGCCCGACGTCGCGCATCCTTCATCGCCTCGGCCTGCAGATTGGCCTTCCAGCTGTTGTCGGGGTCCAGGTTGAAATTGACTTGTCCGATCGAGGTCGGACGCGAAGCCACGATGGTCGCATAGACCCGCTCGATCAGGCGCACATCGCGCACCGTCACATTGACCGAGGCGTCGGCCTGATAGCGGGCCACGCGGTCGGCGCGGGTGTTGTCGCGCATCACCCCGTTTTCGTCGCGGTACTGGTCATAGAGCGGCCGCGTGGTGACGCTGGTCTCGACGCGCACCTTGTCCGCCCCATAGGCCGACAAGGCCTGGCTCAGCGCCCGAACCTGATCGGCGGCGGCGCGCGAGGCCTCGGCGACGCTGCGGTCCACCGACTGGAAGCTGGCCGAAACGAAGGCGCGGTTGGCCTGAATCTCCACCCGCACCTGGCCGACGGAGGCGATGACCGGATCGCGCATCCACCAAGGTGCGGGAATATAGCGGTCGCCGATGGTCGCGGGCGGCGTCTGGGCCAGCACAGGCGTGGCGACCGACGCCAGCAGCAGGGCGAAAGCGAATGAACGGCGCATCGAAATCCTCCGGTTTTCGCCGGACCTTCGCAAGCCTGACCAAGGCCGTAAAGCGAGGTTCTTGCGACAGCCGCGCGAGGGGTCTAGACCGCCCGCACGATTAATCCCCTTTCGCACACGCAATAAACGGAGACATCCATGGCTCGCGCGAAGATCGCCCTTATCGGCGCCGGCATGATCGGCGGAACCCTGGCCCACGTGGCCGCGCGCGAAGCCCTGGGCGACGTGATCCTGTTCGACATCGCCGAAGGCACCCCGCAGGGCAAGGCGCTGGACATCGCCGAGGCCTCGGCCGTCTTCGGCCAGGACGTGGCCCTGAAGGGCGCCAACGACTATGCCGACATCGCGGGCGCAGACGTCTGCATCGTCACCGCCGGCGTGCCGCGCAAGCCGGGCATGAGCCGCGACGACCTGATCGGCATCAACCTGAAGGTCATGAAGGCCGTCGGCGAGGGCATCAAGGCCCACGCCCCCAACGCCTTCGTCATCTGCATCACCAACCCGCTCGACGCCATGGTCTGGGCCCTGCAGAAGTTCTCGGGCCTGCCGAAGGAGAAGGTGGTCGGCATGGCCGGCGTGCTGGACTCGGCTCGCTTCGCCTACTTCCTGGCTGAAAAGACCGGCGTGTCGGTGCAGGACATCCACGCCTGGACCCTGGGCGGTCACGGCGACGACATGGTGCCGATGGTGCGCCACTCGACCGTCGGCGGCCTGCCCCTGCCGGACGCCGTCGCCGCCGGCTTCCTGTCGCAGGACGAACTGGACGCCATCGTCGAGCGCACCCGCAAGGGCGGCGGCGAGATCGTGGCCCTGCTGAAGACCGGATCGGCCTTCTACGCCCCGGCTGAATCCGCCATCGCCATGGCCAAATCCTATCTGCTGGACCAGAAGCGCGTCCTGCCCTGCGCCGTCTGGCTGTCGGGCGAATACGGCCTGTCGGACATCTACGTCGGCGTCCCCGCCCTGATCGGCGCCGGCGGCGTCGAGAAGATCGTCGAGTTCACCACCAACGACGAAGAAAAG
>Ga0006562J51391_1039666_pt1 | contig 11510 bp, 7 predicted proteins | sample Ararhi6_input_d2_FD_51391 | JGI IMG/M metagenome (IMG submission 51391) | reverse complement strand
CGTCGCCGGACGCGTCGCCGCCATCACCCCATGCGCCGCCGCCCTTCGCGCCGCTCGCGGCCCAGGCGTCGCCCGATGAGGAGGAGCCATCACCGCCCACGGCGCCGCTGGCGCGGGCGTTTCCGCCGTCGCCGCCGGATCCGCCATGGCCGCCGTAGCCCTTCGCGCCGTAGCCGTCACCGCCGGATCCGCCGCGCGCTCCGCTGGCGTCGCCGCGGTTCCAGGCCACGTTGCCCATCGTCGAGCTGACGTCGCTCACGGTGCCGTTGAGTACGGTGTTCGCGGCCACGTTCGTCGTGTTGAACGAACCGGTGGTCGTCTTCGTATGCGTCGAACTGTCGGCCCATGAATGGGTCGAGCTGTCGCTGTACGTGGAGCTGTCGGAATACTGGATAGCCATGGACCGGCGCTGCGCGGTGGCGCCCGAGGATCCGGTCTGGGTGTCGTCGGCCATCACCGGCAGCGAAAGTCCGGTGGCGAGGCAGATCGCCGTGGCGATAAGAGTCTTACGCATGGGAGAGTCTCCTGGTGTGCATAGCATGAGCTTCGCGAACCCCTGTTTCTCTTGCCGACCGCCGCGTCCTGCCAACACGGGGGGTGAAGGAGCCGCAGCAAGTTGCGTGCCTTTGGCCGTATTTGCGGAGAGGCGTGCATCCATGCGGGTTTACGCGGGCCGCCCGGCGGCGAAGCGCGCACGTCCTGTAACGGACGCGATACACGCCGTAACGCCGTTGCGGCGGGAGTGAGATGGCTGTCGCGGCGGGTATCCGGGGCCTGTTCGGCGGGCCTTCGATCGCTTGCCCTCGGGCCGGGATCGGACGATCATTCGAACGATCGTTTGAACCGGAGCGTTCCGTGGCCTACCCGCACCTGCTTGCCCCGCTCGACCTGGGCTTCACCACCCTGCGCAACCGCGTGCTCATGGGTTCCATGCACACGGGCCTGGAAGACAAGGCGGCCGACTTCGACAAGCTGGCGGCCTTCTTCGCCGAGCGCGCGCGGGGCGGCGTGGGCCTGATCGTCACCGGCGGCATCGCGCCGAACATCCAGGGCTGGCTGAAGCCCATGTCGGGCACGATGTCGATGCCATGGCACGTCGGTCGCCATCGCAAGGTCACGCGGGCCGTGCACGCCGAGGGCGGGAAGATCTGCATGCAGATCCTGCACGCGGGACGCTACGGCTATCAGCCGTTTTCCGTCGCGCCATCGCGGATCAAGTCGCCGATCACGCCGTTCACGCCGCGCGCGCTCTCGGCGCGCGGCGTGGAACGCAGCATCGACGCCTTCGTGCGCAGCGCGAAGCTCGCGCAGGACGCCGGCTACGACGGCGTGGAAGTGATGGGCTCGGAGGGTTACCTGATCAACCAGTTCCTCGCGGCGCGCACCAACAAGCGCACCGATCGCTGGGGTGGCTCCAGCGAGAATCGCATGCGCTTTCCCGTCGAGATCGTCCGCCGCATGCGCGAGGCGGTCGGCAGGGACTTCATCATCGTCTACCGGCTGTCGATGCTCGACCTCGTCGACGAAGCGCAGTCGTGGACGGACATCGTCACGCTCGGCAAGGCCATCGAGGCGGCCGGCGCCACGATCATCAACACGGGCATCGGCTGGCACGAAGCGCGCGTGCCGACCATCGTCACCAGCGTGCCGCGCGGCGCCTTTACCTGGGTGACGCGACGGATGAAAGGCGAGGTCGGCATCCCGCTCGTGACCACCAATCGCATCAACATGCCGGACGTCGCCGAGCGGATCCTCGCGCAGGGCGACGCGGACATGGTGTCCATGGCCCGCCCGCTGCTGGCCGATCCCGAATGGGTGAACAAGGCGCGCGCGGCGCGACCGGAAACCATCAACACATGCATCGCCTGCAACCAGGCGTGCCTCGACCACGTGTTCGTGAACCGTCGCGCGTCGTGCCTCGTCAATCCGCGCGCCTGCCACGAGACCGAGCTCGTGATCGCGCCCGCGACCGCGAAGAAGCGCGTCGCGGTGGTCGGCGCCGGGCCGGCCGGACTTGCCGCGTCCACCACGCTCGCCGAACGCGGCCACGCCGTGACGCTGTTCGATCGCGCATCGGCGATCGGTGGCCAGTTCAACATGGCCAAGCGTATCCCGGGCAAGGAAGAGTTTCACGAGACCCTGCGCTACTTCGACCATCGCCTCGACGCCACGGGCGTCGAGCGTCGCCTCGGTACCGACGCGACGGCCGACGCGCTCGCCCGCGACGGATTCGATACCGTCATCCTGGCGACGGGCGTGCTACCGCGCGCGCTCGACCTGCCGGGCGCGGACCATCCGAAGGTGCTGAGCTACATCGACGTCCTCCATGGCAACGCACCCGTGGGCGAGAAGGTCGCGATCATCGGCGCGGGCGGCATCGGCTTCGACGTGGCCGAGTTCCTGACCGAAGCCACGCCCTCCCCCACCACGGACGTCTCGCGCTGGACGAAGGAATGGGGCGTGGACATGACGATGGCGACGCCGGGCGGTCTCATGCCGGCGCGCCCGGAGAAACCGGAGCGGCAGGTGTGGCTCCTGCAACGCAGCGAAGGTCGCCCCGGCGGACGCCTGAACAAGACCTCGGGCTGGGTGCACCGGGCCACGCTGAAGAACAAGCGCGTGCAGATGCTGGGCGGCGTGAGTTACGAGCGCATCGACGATGCGGGGCTGCACGTGGTGATCGACGGCAAGCCGCAGGTGCTCGACGTCGATCACGTGATCGTATGCGCGGGACAGGAGCCCAATCGCGAACTGCACGAGGCGCTGGTCGCGAAGGGCGTCGACGTGCGGCTGATCGGCGGTGCCGAGGTGGCGGCCGAACTGGACGCCAAGCGGGCGATCGACAAGGCCACGCGCCTGGCGGCGGCCATCTGATCCGAATCGGGTAGGAGCGGCACCTGTCGCTCCTCGCGAGAAGCTGTCGCGCGCAGGGCGCGCTCCTACCGGTCGAGCCGCGGCGGGTGCCTTACCTTTTCTCGATCGGCACGTAGGTCTGGTCTTCCGGACCCGTGTAGTTCGCGCTCGGGCGGATGATCTTGCCGTCCTGGCGCTGCTCGATCACATGCGCGCTCCAGCCCGACGTGCGCGCGATGACGAACAGCGGGGTGAACATTGCCGTCGGCACGCCCATCATGTGGTACGCGGAGGCCGAGTACCAGTCGAGGTTGGGGAACATCTTCTTCAGTTCCCACATCAGCTTCTCGATCTTCTCCGAAACCTCGAACAGACGCGGATTGCCGCCGTCGGTGCAGAGCTTGCGCGCGATTTCCTTGATGATCTCGTTGCGCGGATCGGACACGGTGTAGACCGGGTGGCCGAACCCGATGATGATCTCCTTGCGCTCCACGCGCGCACGGATATCGGCTTCCGCCTCGGCCGCGTCGCGGTAACGCGCGATGATCTCCATCGCGACTTCGTTCGCGCCACCGTGCTTCGGACCGCGCAGCGCGCCGATCGCACCGGTGATGGCCGAATACATGTCCGAACCGGTACCGGCGATGACGCGCGCCGTGAACGTGCTGGCGTTGAACTCGTGCTCGGCATAGAGCACCAGAGAGCGGTCGAGCGCATGCGAATGCAGTTCGCTCGGCTTGCGGCCGTGCAGCAGGTGCAGGAAGTGCGCGGCGATCGAGTCGTCGTCGGTTTCCGTTTCGATGCGCTTGCCGTTGTGGCTGAAGTGGTACCAGTACAGCAGCATCGAACCGAAGCTCGCCATCAGGCGGTCCGCGATGTCGCGCGCGCCGGTGACGTTGTGGTCTTCCTTCTCCGGCAGCACGGTGCCGAGCACCGACGCGCCCGTGCGCATGACGTCCATCGGATGCGTCGCGGCGGGCAGCAGCTCCAGCGCGCCCTTCACCGGCGCGGGCAGGCCGCGCAGGCGCTTCAGCTTGGCGCGGTACGCGTTCAGCTCCATCCAGTTCGGCAGCACGCCGTGGACCAGCAGGTAGGCCACTTCCTCGAACGAGCCCTTGGCGGCGAGGTCGTGGATGTCGTAGCCGCGGTAATGCAGGTCGTTGCCGCTGCGGCCGACGGTGCACAGCGCGGTGTTGCCCGCGGCCACGCCGGAGAGTGCGACGGATTTCTTGGCCTTCGGCGCGGTGGTGGTGTCGCTCATGTCCATAAACTCCTTAAACCTTCTTGGAGAACAGTTCGTCGAGATGGCGTTCGTAAGCGTGGTAACCGATGCGGTCGTAGAGTTCCTCGCGCGTCTGCATCGTGTCGATGACGTTGCGCTGGTGACCGTCGCGGCGGATGGCGGTGTAGACGTTCTCGGCGGCCTTGTTCATGGCGCGGAACGCGGAAAGCGGATACAGCACGATGCCGACGCCGACGCTGCCGAGTTCCTCGGTGCTGAACAGCGGCGTCTGGCCGAATTCGGTGATGTTGGCGAGGATCGGCACGTTCACGGCATCGACGAATCGCTTGTACGTCGGCAGGTCGTAGGCCGCCTCGGCGAAGATCGCGTCCGCGCCGGCCTCGACGCAGGCGATGGCGCGCTCGATGGCGGCATCCACGCCCTGCACCGCGATCGCATCGGTGCGCGCGATGAGGAAGAAGTCCGGATCGGTCTTCGCGTCGGCCGCCGCCTTGACGCGATCGGCCATTTCCTCGGTGGTGACGATTTCCTTGCCCGGGCGGTGACCGCAGCGCTTCGCGCCGACCTGATCCTCGATGTGGCAGGCCGCGGCGCCGAACTTGATCAGGCTCTTGACCGTGCGCGCGATGTTGAACGCGCTCGGACCGAAGCCCGTGTCGATGTCGACCATCAGCGGAAGGTCGCAGACGTCCGTGATGCGGCGGACGTCGGTGAGCACGTCGTCGAGGGTGTTGATGCCCAGGTCCGGCAGGCCGAGCGAACCGGCCGCGACACCGCCGCCGGAGAGGTAGATGGCGCGGAACCCGGCCCGTTTCGCCAGCAGCGCGTGGTTCGCGTTGATCGCGCCGATGACCTGCAGCGGCTGTTCGGCCGCGAGGGCGGCCCGGAAACGCGCGCCGGCCGAGGGGTGCTGTGCCATGGAACTCTCCGCGTAAAGGGAGGCATTTTAGCGTAGTGGCGTCGGCAGGCCTTGCTGCGTCGCGGGAGAGCCCGTAGAGGTAGGAGCGCGCCCTGCGCGCGACAGCTCTTCGCGATGCGCATCAGGCCCTGATGCTCACGGCCCCAAAGGCTGTCGCGCGCTGGGCGCGCTCCTACGGCTGCGCCCGCCTTGCGCCGCAATCGGGCCCGCGCAGGATCGCCCGGCGCACCTCGTCCAGCGCGTTCGGATCGTCGAGGGTCGACAGATCGCCGGGATCGGTGCCCTGGATCAGCGCCTGCAGCGACCGCCGCAACAGCTTGCCGGACCGTGTCTTCGGCAGCGCGCCGACGACGTAGACGCAGGCCGGCCGCGCGAGACTCCCCAGCAGTTCGACCACCCGGCGCTCCATCGCCCGCGCGACGTCGCGGGGGTCGTCGGTCACGCCCTGCCTGAGCGTGGCGAACACGGCGGGCACCTGCCCCTTCAGCTCGTCGACGATGCCCACGACCGCCACCTCGGCGACGGCACCGAGGGACGCCACCGATTCCTCGATCTCGCGGGTGCCCAGCCGGTGCCCCGCGACGTTGATGACGTCGTCGGTGCGTCCGAGGATGAAGAAGTAGCCGTCGGCGTCGCGCACGGCCCAGTCGAGCGAGCTGTACAGGCACTCGCTGAAGTGTCCGAAGTAGCTTCGCCGGTAACGCTCGTCGTCGCGCCAGATCGTGGTCAGGCATCCCGGCGGCAGGGGCGGCTCGATCACCAGCACGCCCTTTTCCCCCGCCGGTTTCTCCTCGCCCGTGGCTTCGTCGATCACGCGCATGCGGTAGCCGAACGTGGGGAACCCGGGCGAGCCCGGCTTCACGGGTTTCAGGTCGAGCCCGGGCATCAGCGACAGCGCGGGCCAGCCGGTCTCCGTCTGCCAGTAGTTGTCGATCACCGTCTTGCCCGTGCCGGCGGTGAGCCACTCGTACGTCGGACGGTCGAGCGGCTCGCCCGCGAGGAAGATCCATTTCAGGGCGGAGAGGTCGTAGCGCGAGAGCCACGCGGCGTCCTGTTTCTTCAGCAGACGGATCGCCGTGGGCGACGAGAACATCGTGCGCACGCCGTAGGTCTCGCACAGGCGCCACCAGATGCCGGGGTCCGGCGAGGTCGGGACGCCCTCGTAGAGGATCGCCGTGCAGCCGCCGATCAGCGGCCCGTAGACGTTGTACGAATGCCCGACCGCCCAGCCGACGTCGGACGTGCACAGGATGGTCTGCCCGGGGCGCAGGTCGAAGATGGTCGTCATGGACAGCGCCAGCGCCACCGCATGACCGCCGACGTCGCGCTGCACGCCCTTCGGCTTGCCCGTGGTGCCGGAGGTGTAGAGCAGGTAACTCGGCTCGTTGGATTCGAGCCAGACGACGGGTACGTCGGTGTCGAGATGCCGTTCGCGCAGGGTCGCGTAATCCAGGTCGCGTCCCGGTTGCCGCTCCATCGCGGGATCGAGGCCACGGTCGACGACGAGCACGTGCGCCGGTGCGGCGTTCGCCTCGCGCAGCGCCGCATCCACGAGCGGCTTGTAGGGGATGACCTTGCCGCCGCGCATGCCGGCGTCGGCGCAGATCAGCAGCGCGGGCCCCGCATCGTCGATGCGCAGCGCGAGGTTGTGCGCCGCGAAGCCGCCGAACACCACCGAATGGATGGCGCCGATGCGCGCGCACGCGAGCATGGCGAACGTGGCTTCCGCGATGTTGGGCAGGTAGATGACGACACGGTCGCCCCGTCCGACGCCGAGCGACACCAGGATCGCGGCGAACGCGTTCACCTCGCGATGCAGTTCGCGGTACGTGATCTCGCGCGTCGTGTTCGTCTCGGTGGACACCGCGACGATGGCGAGCTGGTCGCCGCGCGTGTCCAGGTGGCGATCCACCGCGTTGTGGCAGAGGTTGGTCGTGCCACCCACGAACCAGCGGCGGAACGGCGGATGCGTCGCATCGAGGATGCGCGCGGGTGGCGTCTCCCAGTGGATCAGCTTCGCCTGCTCGCCCCAGAAGCCTTCCGGGTCGTCGACCGAGCGTCGCCAGGCGTCTTCGTAGCGCATGCGGATCACCTCGTGCAGTGTGCGATCAGCCTAGATCACGCAGCCCGCCGACTCCGTTGCACTTTGGTCGAACATGAGAGCTGCGGCAGCCACATCGCCGAGGCGACCGGCTCCCACCCTTCGGCAGCCAGGCTGCTATCGGAGGGTGGGATTCACGGCACAGGCACGCGACCTATTTGCCTTGCCCCGGCCGAGCCACGCCGTACATCTCCCACGCGATCTTCTTCAGCAGCGCCTGTTTGTCGTCGCCCTCGGCGTAGAGATCGAAGTGCGTGCGGCCCGGCAGGAAACGGAAATCGCTCTTCGCGTGCAGCTCGTCGAGCGTGCCCTTGAACAGGTGCGCCGACCCGTCGAGGTAGAACGTATCGGCGGTGCCGACGATCAGGTGGATCTTGCCGTCGAGATCGGGCTTCAGTTCGGGCCAGTGCGTCTTCACCCGCTGAGAAATGTCGTAGTGCTCGCGCCAGTAGGCGGCCACGTCCGCATCGACCGCGCCCGTGTCGCGGTTGAACATCGGCTCGGGGCGGCCATCCTTGCCGCGCGGCGAGAACACCCATTCGAACGATGCCAGCTGGCCGCCGTAGGCACCCAGCACGCGCTCCAGCTTCGCGAACGTCTCGAACGTGGCGATCACCTTGCCCTTGTCGCGCACCAGCGGGTTCACGCTGCCGTCGGCCTTGCGATAGGCGTTGGCGTTCGCGGCATAGAGGTCGATGCCGGTGAAGTCGTGGAAGTCGCTCGGGTCGGGCGAGGTCGACCATGTGCCGCCGAACACCTTCGGATAGCGCGTCTGCAACCAGAGCGTCGCCCAGCCACCCGACGAGTGGCCGTTGAGGAACCGGCCGCTCGCCTTGCCGTCCATCCTGTAACGGCCTTCCAGCCACGGGATGTATTCGGTGGTGAGGGCCTGGCCCCAGGGACCGTTGTTCACGGAATCGGCGAACTCGTGCGTGCCGGTGGGGCCGGACTCGTCCAGCAGCACCCAGATCATCGGCGGCATGTCCTTCTTCGTCATCGCGTGCCAGAGGAACGCGATGTTGCCGGTGAAGCGGTCGAAACCGCCGCCGAAGCCGTGGGTGACGTACGCCACCGGGTAGCGCGTGCTGCCGTTCGGATCATAGCCGGGCGGCGTGAGCACCCAGGCGCGGATCGATACCGGGCGGCCCATGAAGGCCGTGAGCGAGGGACTCTGGAACACCTCGGCGTGCGCGTGCCTGCGCGCCTCCGGCGCGGCGTCCCGCACGTCCTTCGGCGCCTGCGGCGGCAGGTCCCAGGGATCCTTCGCGGGCACCGTCTTCGTCAGCTTCAGCACCGGCACGCTGCCGCCAGGGGTCAGCTTCACGGGCGTCACGTCGCTGATCAAGTCGCCCGCGTGGCGGCCGTGGTAGTTGTAGTCGTTGCCGACATCGAGCACGGCCTGCACGAGGTAATCGCCCGGCGGCAGCGTGGAAAACCCGGCCGGGAACGCTTCGCCGTCCGTGTCGATGTCCACCGACTGGCCGGGGGCGATCCAGCTCACCTCGCGCCCCGCGACCGACACCGCCTTGGGCTGGAACGGATTCGTGTCCACTTCGTCCAGCTTGCCGTCCTTCGCCGCGGACGCGGGCGCGGCGAACAGGAGCAGCCGGCCCGACGTGCCCTTGTCCGTGGCACCGTCGAGCGACACGCGGACGATGCGATGCGCGAGCGGCGCGTCGTCGGCGTGGGCGGCGGGGAGCCCCGCGGCGAGAAGCGCGAGCGCAAGGGTCGCGCGGGCAAGCGTGACGTTCATCGTGTGGATCCCCTTCTCGGGCCGCGGACGCGCGGCGTGGCAACATGGCCGATCCTGCCACGAGACGAGGACCGAGCGAAATGGACGCGGAGTGGATCAGCCGCCATGCCCTGACCCTGTGGGCGACGCTGCTCGCCGCGACGCTCGTGGGTGCCGACGTGGCCTGGCGACGCGCCGTGCGCCGCCGCGAGGGCCTGGACGCCGCGGCGCGCAGCCTGCTCCGGCCGATGACCGTGCTGGCCATCGTGGTGGCGATGCTGACGATCGCCACCGCCATCGCGGTGGAAGTCAGGGGCGCGGCGGGTCTCACGGTATTCGACGCCAACCTCGCGCGCGACCTGCGGGCGAACATGCCGTTGCCTGTCCTCCGCGGCATCGCCGTGGTGACCCACGCCGGCGACGGACTGGTGCTCGGCATCGCCACGTTCCTCGTTTTCGTGGGCCTGCTGCTGCGCCGGCATTACCGGCTGGCGGTGACCTGGGTCGCCACATTGGTGGGCACGGCGTTGATCAACGGCGCGCTCAAGGCCTGGTTCCAGCGGGAACGCCCGCTGCACGACCACGGCTTCATCGTCGAGCACAGCTACAGCTTTCCCAGCGGCCACGCCTCGGGTTCGATGGTCTTCTATGGCATGCTCGGCTACGTGCTGCTGGTGCTCTGCCCCGCCCGCTGGCACCGCCCCATCGTGATCGCCTGCGTGGCGATGATCACGCTGGTCGGGATCAGCCGGATCCTCCTGCAGGTGCATTATTTCAGCGACGTGATGGCCGGCTACGCGACCGGCCTGGCCTGGGTCACGCTGTGCGCAGGCAGCGCGGAGTACCTGCGCCTGCGCGAGGGCCGCCGCGCCGTCCAGTGATTTCATGCGGTCGTGACGGCACGGATGCTTCCTTGTGCCGCATGACCCAGCCCACCTCGTTCGCCATCGTGATCAATACCGGCTCCGGAAGCCGCGAAGCCGACGAGGCGCAGGCCGAGATCGCGTCGGTGCTCGACGCCGCCGGCCGCACCCACCGGTTCTTTCCCATCGACGGCAGCCGCGACATCAAGACCGTGGTGCGCGAGGCCGCGGCGTACGCGAAGGCCGAAGGCGGCGCGATCGTCGCCGCCGGCGGCGACGGCACGATCAACTGCGTCGCGGGCACCGCGTGGGAGGAGGATCTCCTCATGGGCGTGCTGCCGCAGGGCACGTTCAATTTCGTCGGGCGCACGCACGGCATCCCGACCGAGACGCGCGAAGCCGCGGAAGCGCTCGTGCGCGCGACGCCGTCCGATGCCCAGATCGGCATGGTCAACGACCGGGTGTTCCTCGTGAACGGCAGCCTCGGACTGTATCCGCAGGTGCTCGAAGACCGCGAAGCCTGGAAGCAGCGCTTCGGTCGCCATCGCATCGTCGCGCTCTGGTCGGGCCTCGCCACGATGATGCGCGGTTATCGCCCCCTGCGCATCGAGGTCACCGACGGCGAACAAACGCGGCACCTGCGCACGCCCACCCTCTTCGTGGGTAACAACGCCCTGCAGCTGGAAAAAATCGGCCTGCCGGAGGCGGAGGCCGTCCACCGCAACGAGGGAGTGCTCGCCGGCCTCGTGCTCAAGCCGATCGGACGCCTGGCGATGCTCGGCCTCATCCTGCGTGGCGCGCTGGGCAAGCTCGGCGATGCCGAGAAGGCCGTGAGCTTTCCGTTCCGCGAGATCCGCGTGACGCCGAAGCATCACCGTCATGCGATCAAGGTGGCGGTCGATGGCGAAATCGTCTGGCTCGATCCGCCCATCGTCTTCCGCGCCGCGCCGCGCCCCTTGCGCCTGCTCACCGACCGCGCGCGCCAGCCCGGGGAGGATCCGGGTTGAGCGTGATCGTGCAGATCTCCGACCCGCACTTCGGGACGGAACGCGCCGAGGTCGTCACCGCACTGCACGACACCATCGTCGCGCTGGCGCCGGAACTCGTGATCCTGTCCGGCGACGTGACGCAGCGCGCACGGCGCGCCCAGTTCGAAGCGGCGAGGCGCTTCATCGACGCCTACGCCCGCCCGACGCTGGTCATCCCCGGCAACCACGACGTACCGCTCTTCAACGTCGTCGCCCGCGCCTTCTCGCCCTTCGGCGAATTCGCCCGCGTGTTCGGCCACGACCTCGAGCCCACGTTCGCAAGCGACGGCATCCTCGCGATCGGCGTCAACACCGTCCGGGCGAAGCGCCACAAGAACGGCGAGGTATCGGACGCGCAGATCGAACGCGTCAGCCGACGGCTTCGCGACGCGACGGACGCGCAGCTGCGCATCGTCGTGACGCACCAGCCGGTACACGTGATCCGCGAGAAGGACGTCGAAAACCTGCTGATCAACCGCGAAGCCGCCATCGCCGCATGGGCCGCCGCGGGTGCCGACCTCGTGCTGGGCGGCCACATCCACCTGCCCTACGTGCGGCCGCTGAACAACGAGGCACGCAAGCTCGCGAGCGAGCTATGGTCCGTGCAGGCGGGCACGGCGCTGTCGACGCGCATCCGCGAAGGCATCAGCAATTCGTTCCACGCGCTGCACCACGATCCCCAACAGGACCGCTCGGTGTGCGTCGTCGAGCAGTGGGATTACGACGAATCGGCGAAGCGGTTCGTGGCCGGGGCGAGGACCTCGGTGCCGC
>Ga0006562J51391_1018947_pt1 | contig 11510 bp, 13 predicted proteins | sample Ararhi6_input_d2_FD_51391 | JGI IMG/M metagenome (IMG submission 51391) | reverse complement strand
TGGATCCCGGTTTGCACCGGGATGACGGTGAGGGGGGGCGAAGCTTCGCGAAAAGTCCTCACCGTCACCCCGGCGCACGCCGGGGCCTACCGCCTCGGTTTCCGGGCCGAGCGGGGGCGCTGCATTGATGTGCGTGGAAGGGTGCGACTACGCGTGTTGGAACCGTACCGCCAAAACCGATCGCCTCGCCGTGGATCCCGGTTTGCACCGGGATGACGGTGAGGGGTACCGATCGTGTCGCGAGGTTGCCCGCTGCCGCGGGATCGCCGATACGATCGGCTCCCACCCGTGCTGCAAGCTGTGTGAGGACGTGGTGCGTAATCACGGCCAGTCCTCACCGTCGCCCCGGCGCACGCCGGGGCCCACCGCCTCGGTTTCCAGGCCGAGCGTGGGCGCTGCATCGATGTGCGTGGCAGGGTGCGACTCCGCGTGTTGGAACCGTACCGCCTAAACCGACCGCCTCGCCGTGGATCCCGGTTTGCACCGGGATGACGGTGAGGGGTACCGATCGTGTCGCGAGGTTGCCCGCTGCCGCGGGTTCGCCGATACGATCGGCTCCCACCCAACACCGAGGCGCTTGCGAGGGCGAAGCCCTGCCCGACGCGGCTACAGGCAGTCCGTCTGCTCGGCGACCACCTCGAGCAACCGCGCCTCGACTTCATCGCGCGTATGCGCACGGAACAGCCTGGGCGCCGCGCGGCGCAGCGCCGTGCAGTCGAGCTTGGTGAGGCGGTCGCGGACCTGCAGGAGTTGTCCGGGGTGCATGCTGAATTCCTCCAGGCCCATGGCGAGGAGGAGGGCGGTGAACTGTGTGTCGCCGGCGATCTCGCCGCAAAGGCTGACCGCCTTCTTCGCGCGTCGGGCACTCGCGATCACGTGGGCGATGAGGCGCAGGAACGCGGGTTGCAGCGGATCGTAGATGCCGTCGAGCGCATCGTTGTTGCGGTCGGCGGCGAGCACGTACTGCGCGAGGTCGTTCGTGCCGATGGCGAGGAAATCGGCCTTGCTGAGGATGGAGGTGACGCCGATCGCCGCGGCGGGCACCTCGATCATGGCGCCGATCTCCAGCCGTTCGGGCAATTCCTGGCCGCGTTGCGTGAGGTCTTCGCGCGCTTTCTTGATCAGCGAGCGCACCTGGATGAGTTCGCCGACGTGCGTAATCATCGGGACGAGGATCCGCACGGGTCCGTAACAGGCCGCGCGCAGGATCGCGCGCAACTGCACGCTGAAGATGTCCGGGTAGCGCAGCGAGAGGCGCACGCCACGCACGCCGAGGGCGGGGTTGTCCTCGCCGCGGATCGCGAGACCCGCGGCATCGGCCTTGTCGGCGCCGAGGTCGAGCGTGCGTATGGTCACCGGCAGGCCGCCCATGCCGAGCACGACGTCGCGGTAGGCGGCGAACTGCTCGTCTTCCGAAGGCAAGCCGCGCTGACGGAGGAAAAGGAACTCCGAGCGATACAGGCCCACGCCATCGGCCCCACGTGCGCGGGCGAGGGTGACGTCGCCCGCCAGTTCCGCGTTGGCGTAAAGGCGGATATGCGCGCCGTCGCGCGTGAGCGTCGGCGCGGTGGCCAGCGCGGCGAGGCGCCGGCCCTCGGCGGCCGCCTGGCGCTGCCACTGCCGGTAGCGCGCGAGGTCCTGCGCGGTCGGGTGGACGATGACCTCGCCGTGCTCGGCGTCGATGAGGACCAGGTCGTCGTCGTTGATCGTGGCGAGCGCATCGCGCGTGCCGACGAGCATCGGCAGGTTGAAGCTGCGCGCGAGGATCGCGCTGTGCGAATAGATGCTGCCGGCGCTGGCGATGACGCCGAGCATGCCCTGGCCGGCCATGCCGGCCATGTCGGCGGGCGCGACGGTGTCGCTGACGATGATTTCCCCGACGCGGGCCGCGAGCTTGCGTTCCTCGCGGCTCGACTGCTGGTTGAGCGCCGACATGACGCGGCCGATGACCTGGTCGATGTCCTCGCCGCGGCTCTTCAGGTAAGGGTCGTTCATGGCGTCGAACACGGCCGCGAGGCGATCGCGCTGCATCTTCAGCGCCGCGCTGGCGGTGTAGTGGCCGATGGAGACCAGTTCGTCGAGGCCGCGGAGCAGTTCCTCGTCGTCGAGCAGGAGGCTGTGCGCGTCGATGAAGTCGCCGACCTCGCGGGCGAGGGCGCCGTGCAGCTTGCCGCGCAGCTCGTGGAGTTCGGTGCGCGCGGTGTCGATCGCCTTGTGCAGGCGCTCGATCTCGGGACCGATCTCGTCGTCCTCGAGCATCCGCGTGTCGACCGCCAGGAGGCTAGGCTGGACCAGTCGCGCCCGCCCGAGGGCCATGCCCCGGGAAGCCGGCGTGCCGGTCAGCACGATTCTCATGGATGCCTCATGCCGTGCGGATGCGTCATGCGTCAGGCGCCTTCGTCGAACTTGCGGTCGAACAGGTCGGCCACGGCCGCGATCGCGGCTTCTTCGTCCGCGCCCTCGGCGCGGATCGTGAGCGACGTGCCCATGCCGGCGGCGAGCATCATGACGCCCATGATGCTCTGGGCGTTCACCTCGCGGCCCTTGCTGAGGAGCCAGACCGTGGATTTGAAACTCGCGACCAGCTGGACGAGCTTGGCCGACGCGCGCGCGTGCAGGCCGAGCCGGTTGGATACCGTGATTTCCCGTTCAAGCATGGTCGATGAATATCCCTCCGCGCCCGCCGCTGGCCGCGATCTCGGCCAGTTCGGACAGCGATTTTTCCGAGTAGTTGAGAACGCGCAGCAGCATCGGCAGGTTCAGCCCCGAGACGCAGCGCAGGTGCACGCCGAGCTCGCTGAGCGAGAGGCCGATGTTGCAGGGCGTGGCACCGTAGAGATCGGCGAGCACCAGCACGCCCTCGCCGTGATCGAGCTCGCGGGCGTGTTTCGCGGTGAGCATGCGCATGACGTCGGGGTCGGCGCTGGGCGGCACCTCGACGGCGTCGACGTCCAGCGGCAGCTTCGGCATCACGTGGCGCGCGGCCGAGATCAGCGCCTTGCCGACGGCTTCGTGGGTCATGAGGAGAACACCGACGGTCATCGCCCGGATACTCGTTGTGGCTTGGGGATGATCATCGGTCACTCGAGCTCGCGATGGAAGGTCAGGACGTTGCCGCGCTGCGAGCGGTAGTGCTGGGCCAGCTTCTCCACCAGGTACACCGACCGGTGCCGGCCGCCGGTGCAGCCGATCGAGACGGTGACGTAGCTGCGGTCCTCGCCTTCGAAGCGGGGCAGCCAGGTGTCCAGCCAGCGGGCGACATCGGCGTAGTACTCGCCCACCAGCGGGTTCGCGTCGAGGAACTCGCGCACCGGCAGATCCTTGCCCGAGAAGGGCCGGAGCCGCGGCTCCCAGTGCGGATTGGGCAGGCAGCGGGCGTCGAAGACGAAGTCGGCGTCGGAGGGCAGGCCGCGACGGTAGGCGAACGATTCGAACAGCAGCGTGGTGCCGTCCGACGCGGCCGCGTAGCCCGTGGCGAACAGGCGGCGGAGCTGGTGGACGTTGAGGTCGGAGGAGTCGATGACCTTCTCGGCGATCGACACCAGCGGACGCAGCAGCTTGCGCTCCTGGGCGATGGAGTCGGCCAGCGAGAGCTTCTCCGCCGCGAGCGGGTGCCGCCGGCGGGTTTCGGAGTAGCGCTTGATCAGGACGTCGTCGCGGCTGTCGAGGAAGATCAGGTGCACGTGCACGCCGGCCGACGACAGCTCGGACAGCACATGCGGCATGCGCGAGAGGTCGACCCGGCGGTTGCGCACGTCGACGCCGACCGCGATGCGGCGGCGGGGGCCGTGCTCGCCCTGGCTCACCGCGGCGACGAGCTGCGGGATGAGTTCCGCCGGCATGTTGTCGACGCAGTAGAACTCGAGGTCTTCCAGTGCGCGCAGCGCGACGGTCTTGCCGCCCCCGGACATGCCGGTGAGCACGACGAGGTGGATGCCGTCGGGGTCGACGATGGGGCTGATGAGTTCGTCGGTCACTCGGGTCACCACGGAGAGAACCGGCGCATCTGGTGCGCCTGGCGGTCGATGAAGGTCTGGGCGGGATCGATGCCCTTGCTCTTCAGCACATGGTTGCGCACGGCGGCCTCGACGAGAACGGCGAGGTTGCGTCCGGGGGCGACCGGAATCGTGATCATCGGCACGTCGACGTCGAGCACGTTGCGGCGGCTGACGTCGCCGGTGAGGCGCGTCATGGCGTCGTTCTCCTCGCCTTCGCGCATGGGCTTCAGGTGAACGACGAGCCGAAGGTACTTGGACGGCTTGACCGCGGTGTGACCGAACATCTCGCGGATGTTCAGCACGCCGAGGCCACGCACTTCGAGCAGGTCCTGCAGCAGTTCCGGGCACGCGCCGTCGATGACGTCGGGCGCGATCAGCGTGAACTCGGTGGCGTCGTCCGCGACGAGTCGATGGCCGCGGCTGATCAGTTCCAGCGCGAGCTCGCTCTTGCCGGAACCCGGATCGCCGGTGATCAGCACGCCGATGGAGAACACCTCGAGGAACACGCCGTGCAGCGTCGTGCGCGGCGCGAGCGTGCGGGCGAGGTGGTATTGCAGGTAGGTGAGCAGCTCGTGCCCGCGCTTGGTGCTCTGCCACAGTGGCGTATCGGTTTCCTCGGCGACCTCGCGCAGGTCGGGCGGAATCGACTGGTCTTTCGTGACGATCAGCGCGGCCGGCTGGTAGGCGGCGATCTTGTGGATGGCTTCCCAGCGCTGCCGGGAGTCCAGGCCGTCGAGGTAGTTCAGCTCCTCGGTGCCGATGATCTGGATCTTGTTCGGGTAGATCACGTTGAGGTAGCCGACCAGGGAGGGTCGCCGGCTCTGCTTGGCGTTGGGTTCGAGCACGCGCGCTTCGCCGCGCATGCCCGCCGCCCAGCGCAGGGCCATGCGCTCGTGTACGCCGTCGAAGAGTTGTCTGGCGGTCAGCCGGTCCACGGATGGGTCCCTAGAAGGAAAAAAAGCCGGCACGCGGGGCGTGCCGGCTTGCGCCTATTGTGCCATCAAGGGGCGGTCCGGAGGGCGGCGGGCGCCGCCATGGGACCGCGTCAGGTGGCCGCGCGGGCCTCGCGGACCTCGGCGTTGTGGTGATCCTTCAGCTTTTCCTTGTGCTTCTTCAGCTGGTCGGCGAGCTTGGCGATCATGGCGTCGATCGCGTTGTAGAGGGTGTCGCCTTTCTTGTCGTCGTCGAGCCGGGCAAGGCCGTCGGCGTGAAGCCGCGTGCCGGCGCAATGGAGCGTGCCGCTCGCCTTGTGCTCGTTCTTATCGACGGAAAGCACCACGTCGAGGGCCTTGATGTTGTCGAAAAGGCGTTCGAAGCGACCGATCTGCTGTTCCACGCGCTCACGCAGGGCGGGGGTGATCTGGATGTGCTGGCCGCTGATCTGGATTTGCATTGACGCCTCCTACTTGCTGAGGGTGCCGCCGTTCGGCGACGAGATCGGAACGACACGGTGCCGTTCCTCGAGCCTTGAAACGTTGGGACCGTTCTCCTGTGCCGAGGTTTCCGGTCACCGTCAATGGGCGCGGACGCGTTCGCTGGAACTGGGGATACGCATCGCTTCCCGGTACTTGGCTACCGTACGTCGGGCGACCTGAATGCCGCGTCGATGGAGTTCCTCCGCGAGCGCCTGGTCCGAGAGGGGGCGGCGCGCGTCTTCCGCCGTGATCAGTTTGCGCAGCATGGCCTGGATGGCGGTGGCGGACGCGCTGCCGCCGTCTTCCGTCGCCACGCCGCTGGAAAAGAAGTGCTTGAGCTCGAACGTGCCACGCGGCGTATGCATGTACTTGCGCGTGGTCACGCGGGATATGGTCGATTCGTGCATCCCGACCTCCTCGGCCACCTCGCGCAGCACCAGCGGATGCATCGCTTCGGGGCCGTAGTCGAGGAAGGCGCTCTGCCGGCGCACGATCACGTCGGCCACCTTCTGCAGCGTCTCGGCGCGCGACTGCAGGCTCTTCAGCAGCCAGCGGGCTTCCTGAAGCTGGCCTTTCATCCACGTGGCGTCGTCGCCGCGCGCGCGGGCGATGAGGTTGCAGTAATGCTGGTTGAGGCCGAGCCGCGGCTGGGCGTCCGGATTCAGGCTGACCTGCCAGCGCCCGTTCTCGCGGCGCGCGTAGACGTCGGGCGCGACGTACTCGACGGGCGTGGCGTCGAGCGCCGCGCCGGGCCTGGGATCGAGGCTGCGGATGAGGTTCGCCGCCGCGGCGACGTCGGCCTCGGGTGCCTTGAGCTTGCGGGCGATCTTCGTGCGGTCGTTGCGCGCGAGCAGTTCCAGTTCTTCGTTGACGATGCGGATCGCGAGCTCGCGATGTGGCGTGTCGAGCGAGAACTGCGAAAGCTGGCAGTCGAGGCAGTCGCGCAGGTCGAGGCTGGCGATGCCCGTGGGATCGAAACGTTGCACGCGCTGGCGCACGGTTTCGATCTCGGCGGCACGTGCGCCGAGCTCCGCGGGCAGGGCGGCTTCCACCGCTTCCACGCCGTCGCGCAGGTAGCCGTCTTCGTCGAGCGCATGGATGATCGCGGTCGCGATGGCGTGGTCGCGCGGCGAGAACTGCGAGAGGTTGAGCTGCCACTCCAGGTGTTGCTGCAGGCTCTCCGGGGCGGCGTTCTGCGGCTCGAAGCCGTCGTCGTCGACACCGCCTGCCCGCGACGGCGCGCCGGCATAGTCACCGGCCTCGCCGTGGAAACGGTCGTCGTCCCAGTCGGGCGCGAGCTCTTCGGAAGGCGCCGCGGTGGATTCGTCATCGTCCTTGGAGGCCTTCTTCGGGACCTCGTCGCGGGGCGGCGTGTAATCGGCGGCCTCGAAGCCCTCGTCGTCGGCCGCGTCCGCCTCGGATTCGGCATCTTCGGCGAACTCCAGCAACGGGTTGCTTTCCGCGATCTGGCGGAGTTCGGCCTCGAGCTCCAGCTGCGACAGCTGGAGCAGGCGGATGGCCTGCTGCAGCTGAGGTGTCAGCGTGAGCTGCTGGTTGAGGCGAAACTGAAGTCCGGGTTTCATGCCTGCGACGCGTGGGGTTCCCGATCCATCCTAACCCCTGTTGGCCCCCGCAAACCAGCGCCTCGGCGAGCTATTCCCAAGGTGGGGTAGGGCGGGGCGTCAGATCCGGAACTCACGTCCCAGATACACTTCCCGAACCTTTTCGTCCGCGAGGATGTGCTGGGGCGTACCGCGGGAAAGGACTTCGCCGTCGTTGAGGATGTACGCGCGGTCGCAGATGCCGAGTGTTTCGCGGACGTTATGGTCCGTGATGAGCACGCCGATGCCGCGCTCCTTGAGATGGCGCACGATGCGCTGGATCTCGCCCACCGAGATCGGGTCGACGCCCGCGAAGGGTTCGTCGAGCAGCATGTAGCGCGGGCGGGCGGCCAGCGCGCGGGCGATTTCGACGCGACGCCGCTCGCCGCCGGAGAGACTGATGCCCTTCTGCTCGGCGATGTGCGAGATCTTCAGTTCGTCGAGCAGGCTTTCCAGCTCGTCTTCCCGCTGCTTCTGCGTCATGCCGTCGCGCAGCTCGAGCACAGCCAGGATGTTGTCGGCGACGCTGAGTCGACGGAACACCGAGGCCTCCTGCGGCAGGTAGCCGATGCCGAGCTTCGCGCGGGCGTGCATGGGCAGGCCGGTGATGTCCTGCTGGTCGAGCTTGATCTGGCCGGCGTCGGCCTGGATCAGGCCCACCACCATGTAGAAGCAGGTCGTCTTGCCGGCGCCGTTCGGGCCGAGCAGGCCGACCACCTCGCCTTCGCGGATGGAGAAGGCGAAATCGCGGACTACCTGGCGTGCGCGGAAGCGCTTCTGCAGGCCTTGGGCTGAAAGCATGGGTCAGGGCTTCTTCGTGTCGGGCGCCGCGGGCTTCGCGGGTGCGGCCGCGGGCGTGGTGTTCTTGGGCTGGAAGGTCATGTGCACGGGGGCGCCGCTATTGCTTTCGCCCGTCATCGTGCTGTCCTTCGTGTTGTACGTGAGCTTGTCGCCATCGGCGGTGCCCTTGACCGGCTGGTCGATGTGCGCGTTGCCGGTGAGCACCGCGTAGTCCTCTTCGACCTTGTAATCGACGTTGTTGGCGCGGCCGTGCATCCAGTTGCCGTCGTCGTCCTGCTGCTGCATGGTCGCGGGGCCGCCGTCGACGATGACGCGCTTCACGGAGTTGTCGTCGTTGAGGTACACGGTGGCCTTGGCGCCCGTCACCTTGAGCGTGCCCTGCGTGATGATCACGTTGCCCGTGTAGATGACGATGCCCTGCGGCTGCTGCTTGCCGTCGAAGGACTTGGCGTTGATGTCGACCACGGCGTTGCGATCGGACTGCTTCGCCGCGACGGGCAGGGCGGCCAGCATCCCGGCGCCCAGCACGACGAGAAGGGCCTTAGCGCTTGCGCGGCTGATACGTGCTGTGGACTGCATCGAGGAGCTCCAGGTGCTTGCTGTCGAGATTGGCGCGCATGCCAACGCCATCCATTGTAGAGGTTCCCTGCACGATACGGGCCGCCTCGGCCGTCTCCAGGCGATTCTCCTTCGGCCAGGCGCTGACCTCGGAGGTGTCGATGCTGGCGGGGGGCGTCGTGCCGAAGGCGACGCGGTCCATGTGCACCTTGCCTTGTAGCTTGAGCATGCTGCCGTCCTTGTTGACCCACCCGTACTGCGAGTGGCCCGTCCAGGGCGGTGCGTTGGTCTCGTTCGTCGAGGGCAGCACGAAATCCGGCGCGTTGATGTACAGCGACTCGTCGCCTTCGCGGCGCTCGAGATGCGGCGCGGTCAGCGTGAAGGCCGCCTTGCCTTCCTCGTTGAACGAGTCGAGGTTGAAATTGGTGAGCACGTAGCCGGATCGCGGCGGCCCCACGAAATCCTGCACCTTCTTCTCGGGCGCCGTGGCGTAGTAGAGGAGCACGCTCGCGCCCAGCGCCACGGCGAGCATGCCCGCCACGCCCGTCGCGCTGCGGTCGCGGAAGAAATTGAGCACGCTCACAGCCAGCGGTCCCGCTCGGCTTCCGCCTTGCCCTGCGCCGCGAGGATCAGGTCGGACACCTCGCGCGCCGCGCCGTAGCCGCCCGTCAGTCGCGTGCGCCAGTGGGCGCGTTCGGCCACCCAGGGATGGGCGTTGGCCGTCGCCACGGCCAGGCCGGCGATGCCCATGGCGGGCAGGTCGGGGAGGTCGTCGCCCACGAACGCGGCCTGCTCGGGCGCGAGCTGCAGGGCGTCCAGCAGGCCGGTCAGGCAGGCGCGCTTGTCTTTCTGGCCCTGGTAGACGTGGGCGATGCCGAGTTCCTCGGCGCGCAGGGACACAGGGTGGCTGATGCGCGCCGTGATGATCGCGACCTTCACGCCGTTGCGCTCCAGCGCCTTCAGGCCGAGGCCGTCGTGGACGTGGAAGACCTTGGTCTCGCGGCCGTCCTCGCCGTACCAGAGGCGCCCGTCGGTCAGCGTGCCGTCGACGTCGAAGACGACCACGCGCACGCGCGCCGCGCGCTCGGCGACGTCGGCGGGAATCTCGGTGTAGTGGGTGTAGGCCATGGTTCGCTATGTGGGGACGAGGAGGCGCGTGGGGAACGCCTGGATGCCCGTCGTCAGACGACGCGGGCCCGGAGCAGGTCGTGGATGTTCAGGGCGCCGACGGCGCGGCCTTCCGCATCGACGACCAGCAGCGCGTTGATCTGGTGCTTCTCCATCAGCTGCGCGGCCTCGACGGCCAGCTTGTCCGAGCCGATGGTCTTCGGGCCGCGGGTCATCAGCTGGGCCACCGAGGCGCTGCGCAGGTCGACGCCATCGTCGTCGAGCGCGCGGCGAAGGTCGCCGTCGGTGAACACGCCGAGGAGGCGGTCGTCCTCGTCCACCACGGCGGTCATGCCCAGGCGCTTGCGCGACATCTCGACCAGGGCCTCGCTCAGGGTGGCGCCGAGGCGCACGCGGGGGACGTCGTCCCCCGAATGCATGACGTCGGAGATGTGCAGCAGGAGGCGGCGGCCCAGGCTGCCGGCTGGATGCGAGCGCGCGAAGTCGTCGGAGGTGAAACCGCGCGCCTCCAGCAGCGCCACCGCCAGGGCGTCGCCCATCACCAGGGCGGCCGTCGTGCTCGCGGTGGGTGCGAGACCGTGCGGGCAGGCCTCGGAGGCCACGTTGGCGTCGAGGTTGAGATCGGCCTGCGTGGCCAGCGACGACTTCGGATTGCCCGTGATCGAGATCAGGGCGATGCCCTGGCGCTTGATCGCCGGCAGGATGTAGAGGAGTTCGTCCGTCTCGCCGGAATAGGAGATTCCGAGCAGGAGGTCGTCCGGCTGGATCATGCCGAGGTCGCCGTGGCTGGCTTCGCCCGGATGGACGAAGAACGACGGCGTGCCCGTCGACGCCAGCGTGGCGGCGATCTTCCGCGCGATGTGGCCCGACTTGCCCATGCCGGACACCACCACGCGGCCCTTGCAGGCCAGGATCATCTGGCAGGCCTGGACGAAGGCGGCGTCGACCCGCGCTTCGAGCGCCCGGATGGCCGCGGCCTCCGTCTTGATGACGGTGCGCGCGCTGCGGATGACGGTATCGGCATTCACGAGGCTGGCGGGCGGGGCTGTGCGTGCGTTCATGCGAGCTCGGTTCCGGGCGGGGGCTGTCCCTGGTCACCCGGGATGTCCATTTCTGCGACACCGGATTTCCATTACCATTACATATTCTCATTTTATCGTCGCTGGCATCGACGGGTGATTCAGGGACCGTTTCGGAACCCCGCCCCCGCCGCGACCCCCTTACCGGAGACTCCATGGACGCTGCGCGCATCCAGGCATTGATCGAAGCCGGCCTTCCCGGCGCGCAGGCGGACGTTCGCGGCGACGACGGCGTCCACTTCGAAGCGGAAGTGATCTCGGAACAGTTCGCCGGCAAGCTGCCACTCGCCCGCCACCGCCTCGTCTACGCGACGCTCGGCGACCTCATGGGCGGCGCCATCCACGCCCTTGGCCTCAAGACCCTCACTCCCGAAGAGGCCGCCGGTCGCCGCTGAACACGCGCGCCGGGGGCTCCTCGCTCCGTCATTCCTTCCAAGGCACCCCTTCCATGGCCAAGATCCTTATCAGCGGCGGCCAGCCGCTCCACGGTGAGGTGAGCATTTCCGGCGCCAAGAACGCCGTGCTCCCGATCCTCGCGTCCTGCCTGCTCGCCGACGAACCGGTCAGCATCGGCAACGTGCCGCACCTGCACGACGTCACCACCTTCATCGAACTCCTCGGTCGCATGGGCGTCCGCGTCGTCCTCGACGACCGCATGAAGATGCACATCGACCCGCGCCCGGAGAATTCCTGCGTCGCGCCGTACGACCTGGTGCGCACCATGCGCGCCTCGATCCTCGTGCTCGGCCCGCTGGTCGCGCGCCACGGCAAGGCCGAAGTGTCGCTGCCCGGCGGCTGCGCCATCGGCTCGCGTCCCGTCGACCAGCACATCCGCGGCCTGCAGGCGCTCGGCGCCGAGATCACCGTGGAGAACGGCTTCATCAAGGCGCGCTCTGGCCGGCTGAAGGGTGCGCGGATCGTGATGGACAT
>Ga0006562J51391_1098124_pt1 | contig 11531 bp, 11 predicted proteins | sample Ararhi6_input_d2_FD_51391 | JGI IMG/M metagenome (IMG submission 51391) | reverse complement strand
GGGGAGGCGGAGCTACCAGCGGGGGTGGACGGAGGCGCGGAAGTGGGTGTCGTAGATGCGGTGCACGGCCTCGTCGAAGCCGGAAGGGAGGCGCACGTCGGCCGCGGCCGCGTTCGCGCGCGCCTGCTCGGGCGAGCGGGCGCCGGGGATGACGGTGGTGACGCCCTCCTGCGCGATGATCCACGCGATGGCCGCCTGCGCTGGCGTCGCGCCCTCCGGCACCAGCTCCGCGAACTCGCGCGCGGCCTTCACGCCCTCCTCGAAGTCCACGCCCGAGAAGGTCTCGCCCACGTCGAACGCCTCGCCGTGGCGGTTGTAGGTGCGGTGGTCGTCCGCCGCGAACGTCGTCTGCTCGGTGTACCGGCCGCTGAGCAGCCCGGAGGCCAGCGGCACCCGCGCGATGATGCCGACGCCGGCCTCGCGCGCCGCCGGGAGCACCCGGTCGAGCGGCTTGAGGCGGAAGGCGTTCAGGATGATCTGCACCGTCGCCGTGCCGGGCCGCGCGATCGCCGCCAGCGCCTCGTCCACGGTCTCCACGCTGACGCCGTAGTTCTCGATGGCGCCCTCCTCCACCAGCGTGTCGAGCGCGTCGTACACCGCGTCCGTCGAGAAGACGGGAGTGGGAGGGCAGTGCAGCTGGACCAGATCCAGCCTGTCGACCCCGAGGTTCCGGCGCGAGCGGTCCGTCCACTCGCGGAACTTCGGCAGGGTGAAGTTGGCCGGATCCTGCGCTTCGCGCCGCCCCATCTTGGTGGCGACGGTGAGCGGCAGTTCTGGGTGCTCGGTCACGAACCGCCCGATGATCTGCTCGCTGCGGCCGTCGCCGTAGACGTCGGCGGTGTCGAAGAAGGTGACGCCGGATTCCGCCGCCGCTTCGAGCACACCGAGGGCGTCGTCTTCCGACACGTCTCCCCAGTCCGCTCCGAGCTGCCAGGTGCCGAGTCCGACGACCGACACCTCCCGTCCTGTTCCGCCGAGGATGCGCTGTTCCATGCCCTCAGCCTATGCCGGGCGGGATGCGGTGTCCGGGGGTTGCGATCCGCCGCTTCCCGGCCACCACGCGGGCGTGAGCCGCCCGACGAGAGCGAGGAACGCATCCACGTCGCGCGGCCGCGGGCGGGTGAGCCAGACGTCGATCGCGCCGATGGTGCCGTCGGCGAGGTAGCGCGCGATCGCTCGGCGTTCCCCGTCGTCGTCCGCCGGGACGACGAGGCTGTGCTGGTCGAGGAGCAGTTCGATGGACGCCTGGAAGTGCTCGCTGAGCATGGCGTGCAGACTCGCCGCGCCGCTCTCGGTCCCCAGCCCGCGCCGGTAGATGATGTCGTGGTCGTCAACGTGCCGCAGCACCGCGCGGGTGACGCCGACGACGGCGGCTCCGGCATCCGACGGTTCGACGTCGACGAGGTACTCGGTGCGCAGCGCATCCAGCTCCGACCGCAGCACGCTCTCCAGCAGGGCGGCGGGTGACGGCGCGTACTCGTACACCGTCGAGCGGTGGACGCCGGCCGCCGCGGCGAGCGCCGACACCGTGACCTCGCTCACCGGCCCGCGACTGGCGAGGTCGAGGATGGTGGCGCTGAGCCGGGCGAGCGTTTTCTGCTGGCGTGCATCCACCGGACGATCGTACAATGGAGTTATCCGACAGTTGTCGGATAACGAAAGGAGATCTTCATGGCTCAGTACGATGTCGCCGACCGGTCCGCGATCGTGACCGGAGGCGGCTCGGGCATCGGCCGCGCCGTCGCCCTCACCCTCGCGGCGAGCGGCGCCTCGGTCCTCGTGACCGACCTGAACGAGGAGCACGCGAAGGCCGTCGTCGACGAGATCACGGCAGCCGGAGGCACCGCTCGCGCGCTCGCCGGGGATGTGACCGACCCGGAGTTCGCGACCGCCAGCGTCGCTGCGGCGAACGAACTCGCTCCGCTCCGCATCGCCGTCAACAACGCCGGCATCGGTGGCGCCTCCGCCCCGGTCGGCGAGTACCCGGTCGACTCCTGGAGGAAGGTCATCGAGGTCAACCTCAATGCCGTCTTCTACGGGATGCAGCCCCAGCTCGACGCCATCGCGGCCAACGGCGGCGGCGCCATCGTGAACATGGCGTCCATCCTGGGCAGCGTCGGATTCGCCAACTCGTCCGCGTACGTCACCGCGAAGCACGCCCTGCTGGGCCTCACCCAGAACGCCGCGATCGAGTACGCCGGGCAGAACGTGCGCGTCGTCGCCGTCGGTCCCGGCTTCATCCGCACCCCGCTCGTCGCATCGAATCTGGATGCCGACACCCTGAAATTCCTCGAGGGCAAGCACGCGCTCGGCCGCCTGGGCGAGCCGGAGGAGGTCGCCGCGCTCGTCGCGTTCCTCGCCTCGGATGCCGCGAGCTTCATCACCGGCAGCTACCACCTGGTCGACGGCGGCTACACCGCCCAGTAATCCTCCACAGCCTCCGGCTTTCCACAGAAGAGCCGGAGGCCTGCCGTGCTCGGTCGCGCTCGCCTAGGGTGAGGAACGTGACCGAGCACGACACCTCCCCCGACGCCACTCTGCTGTCCGACGACCTCCTCTCCCGCATCCGGGAGCGAGCCGTCGGCTACGACCGCGACAACCGGTTCTTCACAGAAGACTTCGCCGAACTGGCCGACGAAGGCTACCTCCGCGCCCTCGTGCCGACCGAGTTCGGCGGCCTGGGGCTCAGCCTGCAGCAGACCGCGCGCCTGCAGGCGCGCCTGGCCGGGGCCGCGCCCGCGACCGCCCTCGCCGTGAACATGCACCTGGTCTGGACGGGCATCGCCAAGACACTTCGCGACCGTGGCGACGACTCCCTGGAGTTCGTGCTCCGGGAGGCGGGCCAGGGCGAAGTCTTCGCCTTCGGTCTCAGCGAGGCGGGCAACGACCTGGTGCTGTTCGGCTCGACGACGGAGGCGCGGCCGGAATCTGACGGGTCGTATCGGTTCCACGGCAGAAAGATCTTCACGTCCCTCTCCCCCGCATGGACCCGGTTGGGCACGATGGGCCTCGACAGCACGAGCGACGACGCCCCCAAGATCGTGTACGGCTTCATCGAGCGCACCGGAGGCGGCTTCGAGATCCGGGAAGACTGGGACACGCTCGGGATGCGTGCGACGCAGAGCAACACGACGGTGCTCGACGGTGCGCGGGCCACTGCCGACCGCGTCGTGCGGCGCCTCGACCCCGGTCCGAATCCGGACCCGCTCGTGTTCGCCATCTTCGCGAACTTCGAGATCCTGCTCGCCGCGGTCTACACGGGCATCGGATCACGGGCTCTCGATCTCGCGGTCGAGGCGGCCCACCGCCGCACGAGCCTCAAGAACGACGGGCGCAGCTACGCGAACGACCCGGACATCCGGTGGCGGGTCGCCGAAGCCGCGATCGAGCAGGATGCTCTGCTCCCCCAGCTGGATGCGCTGGCCGGCGACGTCGACACCCTCGCCGACCACGGCCGGCTGTGGTTCCCGAAGCTGGTCGGACTGAAGGTCCGGGCCACCGAGACTGCGCGGCGGGTCGTGGATCAGGCGATCCGCGTCTCGGGAGGCTCCACCTTCTTCGCCGGCAACGAGCTGGGGCGCCTGTACCGCGATGTTCTCGCCGGGATCTTCCATCCCTCCGACGCCGAGTCGGCGCACAACACCGTCGCGAACGCCTGGCTCGGGCCGATCGAAGACTGAACCGGGCACGACAGCACCGGGAGAGGAGACGCACATGCAGGAGATCACAGCGCGCCACTTCGCGGAGCGCCTGGAGCGCGGCGCGACCCAGGCCCGCGCGGCGGGATTCGACGGCCTGGTGATCGCGCCCGGCCCCGACCTCGCCTACTTCGCCGACTACCTTCCCGTTGCCACGACCGAACGGATCACCCTGCTCGTCATCCCGGCCGACGGCGAGCCGACGATGCTCGTACCTGCGCTCGAGCACGGCGGCGCCGCCGAGACCCGCGCCGCTGGGGCGATCCGGCTGACCGACTGGTCCGACGGTCAGGACGAGTACGTCCCGGCGGCCGCACTGCTCCGGCCGGACGGCCGATACGCGATCTCCGACGCGACCTGGGCGATGCACCTGCTCGGCCTGCAGGAGAGGCTGCCCGACGCGCGCTTCGCCGCCATCTCCAACGCCTTGCCGATGCTGCGGGCGGTCAAGACCGGCGACGAGGTCGACCGGCTCGCGGCCGCCGGGGCCGCGGCCGACGCGACCTTCGAGGACATCCTGCGCGTTCGGTTCGCCGGACGCACCGAACTGCAGGTGGCGGCCGACCTCGACCGGCTGCTGCGCGAGCACGGTCATGCGCAGGTCGACTTCACGATCGTCGCCTCCGGTCCGAACGGCGCCGACCCCCATCACGAGCCGGGCTCCCGGACCATCGTCGAGGGCGACATGGTCGTCCTCGACTTCGGCGGCCTGCTCGACGGCTACGGCTCCGACACGACCCGGGCCGTCCACGTCGGCGAGCCCACGGACGAGGAGCGCGAGGTGTTCGACGTGGTCGCGTTGGCGCAGCAGACGGCCTTCGAGGCGGTGGCCGTCGGCGTCCCGTGCGAGGAGATCGACCGGGCCGCCCGGCGGGTGATCCGCGAGGCGGGATACGGCGAGTTCTTCATCCACCGGGTCGGGCACGGCATCGGAGTGACCACGCACGAACCGCCGTACATGGTCGAGGGCGAGCACCATCCCATCGAGGCGGGGATGTGCTTCTCCATCGAGCCGGGCATCTACCTGCCCGGTCGATTCGGGGTCCGGATCGAGGACATCGTCGTCGCGGCGGAAGACGGCGCGCACCGGCTGAACAACTCCAGCAGGGAGCTGCACCTGGTCGGCTGAGAAGAGGCTGCTGAAAAGGCGCGCCGAGAAGAGGCTCTAGCGCACGGCGCGGTCGACCGCGACCTGCTGCGCGGCGGCGAGGGTCCGGCGCCGCCGCACGAACGGCAGGGCGATCAGGCGCCAGCCGACGAGGAACACGCCGAGCACGACGGCAGCCACGGCGATGAACGACGGCTGGACGCCCTGGCCCGCGGATGTGCGGATGAGCATCCCCACAGCGACCGTCATCAGCCAGACGGGGATGCCCGGCCAGATGATCGCGAGCGGACGGTACCAGGCCCACGTCACCAGCCAGCCGACGACCAGACCGACGAGGAACGGCCAGAGGGTGTCGAGGATCCCGAGGACGGAGTTCGCCTCTCCGTGACTGCGGCGCCCGATGAGCACGAAGAGGGTCACGAGGGCCACGTCGATGACGAATGCCGCGAGCGCGGTCCTCCAGGATTTCACGGGCACCAGGCTACGCGGACACCCCCGAGCGTTCGCTGGACGGGAGCCGAATTGATACCGGTGGTTATCCACAATCGGCAGCCTGTCCACAACCTCGGTCCACGGTCGACATAGCGTCCATACCCCCTCAATAGACTGGCGTCAGATCCGCCCCGCCCGAGCCCTGGAGCCCCGTTGCCGAACTTCGACTTCCTCACCCAGCCCGCTCTCCCGCGCCCGGATGTCACGGCCGACGACGCGGCGGCGATCGCGGCGGCGCACTTCGGCCTCGACGGCCGCATCACCGAGCTCGGCAGCAACCAGGATCGCAACTTCCGCATCGACACCGGCACCGACCGGTACGTGCTGAAGCTCGCCAACCCCGTGTTCTCCGCCGACGAACTGCGGGCTCAGAACGCGGCCCTCCGCGCGCTCGCGGGGTCGGGCATCCGCATCCCTGAGGTCCTCGAGACCACCGGCGGGGACGAACTGATCGAGGTCGACGTCCGGGGCACGACCCTGCTCGCCCGCGTGCTGCGCTACCTGGACGGCGACCCGCTCACCGACGTCGGCCGTCCGACGCGCGAACAGCTGCGCACTCTCGGCACCCTCGCCGGCCGCGTCGCCGCCGGGCTCTCGGCGCTCCGTCACCCCGGTCTCGACCGGACGACGCAGTGGGATGCGCGCGTCAGCGGCGAGGTCGTCGACCTGCTGATCGAGCACGTCGCCCAGCCGGCGAAGCGCTCCGTCGTGCGGGAGGCGACCGACGCCGCCCTCGCCCGGCTGCACCCGGTCCGCGACCGGCTGCGCGTCCAGGCGGTCCACGGCGACGTGACCGACGACAACATCGTGCTCGGCGACGACGGACCCGGCGTGATCGACTTCGGCGACGTGTCCGACGGCTGGCTCGTGGCCGAACTGGCCGCGACCGTCACGAGCGCCCTGCACCACCTTCCGGACGAGCCGCTCGCCGTACTGGACGTCATCGAGGCGTTCAACGCCGAGTCGCCGCTCGACGACGCCGACCTCGCCGCACTATGGCCGCTGGTCGTCCTCCGCGGCGCCGTGCTCGTGGTCAGCGGCGAGCAGCAGGTCGCGCTGGAGGCCGACAACGTCTACGCCGCCGAGAACCGTGCGCACGAGTGGGTCGCGTTCGACGTGGCCCGACGACTGGATGCGGCGGAGCTGGAGACGCTGATCCGCGCCCGGCTCGCCCGGTCCGCGGTCACCGGGGCGCCGACCGGACTCGGCCGCTTGATCGCACTCACCCCCACTCCCGAGAACCTCGCCGACCTCTCCGTCACCGCCCGCGACCTCGATGCGGGAGCCTGGCTGGCGGTGGATGCGGAGGATGCCGTCCTCGCCCGCGTGTGCCGCGAGCACGGGCACGCCGTCACCCGGTACGGCGAAGCGCGGCTGACCCGCGCTCGGACCGATCGCGCCCTGCCCTCCGCGACCGTCGCCCTCGCCGTGACACTGGATGCGCCCACCGGCGTCGAGGTGACCGCCCCGTTCGCGGGCGAGCTGGCCCTCGTCGGCGGCTCCTGGCTGCTGCGCGGTGACGATGCCGACCTGTGGCTGGACGGCCTCACCCGTCCACTCACGACCGCGACGGTTACGGCCGGCACGCCGATCGGCACGGCCATCCGCCTCACGGCGCAGCTCAGCACGCTTCGCGGCCACCGCCCGCCGTCACTCGTCACGCCGACGCTCCCGTTCTCGTCCTGGACGGCCGTCTCCCCCGATCCGTCGGCGCTGTTCGGCGTCGACCTCGCGGTGGCGGAGCCCGATCCGGAGGGGTCGCTGGCCCGACGGGACGCGACCTTCGCGCAGGTTCAGGAGCACTACTTCGCGCATCCACCGCTGATCGAACGCGGCTGGCGGCACCACCTCGTCGACACACAGGCCCAGAGCTACATCGACATGGTCAACAACGTCACGCAGATCGGCCACGGGCACCCGCGGCTGGTCGACGCGGTCCGGGACCAGTGGGCGCGGCTGAACACGAACTCGCGGTTCCACTACGACGAGCTCTCCCGCTTCACCGAGCGCCTGGTGGAGATCGCGCCCGAGGGGCTCGACACCGTCTTCCTGGTGAACAGCGGCAGCGAGGCGGTCGACCTCGCGCTCCGCCTGGCCCAGATCCACACCGGCCGCCGGACGATCCTGGCGGTGACCGAGGCCTACCACGGCTGGACCATCGGGTCGGACGCCGTCTCGTCGTCCCTCGGCGACAACCCGCGCGCCCTGGAGACCCGGCCCGACTGGGTGAAGCTCGTCGCCGCTCCCAACTCGCTGCGCGGGCGCCACCGCGGCCCCGACTCCGCGGCCGCCTACCTGGCTGACCTCGACGCCGACCTGGCGGAGCTGGAGGCGACCGGCACCGAGGTCGCGGGCTACGTCGCCGAGCCGGTGTTCGGAAATGCGGGCGGCCTCATGCTCCCCNACGGCTACCTGGCCGGGGTCTACGAGCGCATCCGCGCGCGCGGCGGCGTCTGCATCGCCGACGAGGTCCAGGTCGGCTACGGCCGGCTCGGGCACTATTTCTGGGGTTCCGAGCAGCAGGGGGTCGTGCCGGACGTCATCACGATCGCGAAGGCGATGGGCAACGGGCAGCCGCTCGGAGCCGTCATCACCCGGCGTGAGATCGCGGAGTCGTTCGCGGCCGAGGGCAGTTTCTTCTCCTCCGCCGGCGGCAGCCCCGTCTCGTCGGTGGTCGGCCTCACCGTGCTCGACGTCATGCGCGACGAGGGCCTCCAGCAGAACGCCGCAACGGTCGGCGACCATCTTGCCGCGCGTCTGCGTGAACTGGCCGAGCGGCATCCGCTCGTCGGCGCCGTCCACGGCATGGGCCTGTACCTCGGCATGGAGCTTGTCCTCGACCGCGAGACGCTGCAGCCCGCGACCGCGGAGGCGGCGCTGGTGTGCGACCGCATGCTGGCGGAGGGCTGCATCGTGCAGCCGACCGGCGACTACAAGAACGTGCTCAAGATCAAGCCGCCGCTGTGCATCACGCGCGAGAGCGCCGATCGCTTCGCGGACGCGCTCGACCTCGTGCTGGCGACCCTGTAGGCCGGAGGACGCGGCGCGCCTCCTCTCCGATCGCGGCGGCGACGGCGTCGAGCGCGGCTGAACGCAGCGACCACTGGTGCCAGTACAGCGGAACCTCCGCCGTCCGCTCGTCGTCGAGCACCACCAGCGCGCCGGAGGCGACGAGCGCATCCGCCTGCAGATCGGGCAGCATCCCCCAGCCGAGCCCGTGCACCGCCGCTTCGACGAACTGGGTGGACGCCGGGATGTAGTGGCGCGGCGGTCGGGCACCGGGCGCGAACACGTCGAGGTAGCGGTCCTGCAGGGCGTCCTTACGGTCGAACACCAGCATCGGCGCGACGGCGGCCGCCTCCGGACTCCAGCCGTCGGGGCACCAGCGCGCGACGAACGCGGGGCTCGCCGTGGCGCGGTAGACCATCGAGCCGAGCGGCCGGGAGGTGCACCCTTGCACGGGCTCCGGGTCGGATCCGATCGCCGCCAGCGCCGTCCCGTCGCGCAGGCGGTCGAGGGTGTGCTCCTGGTCGTCGATGGCCAGCTCGTACGCGACGCCGTCGAGCCGGGCGAGCGCGGGAAGCACCCAGGTGGCGAGGGAGTCGGCGTTGACGACGAGCGGGAGCGGCGTGGCGGCCGCCTCATCGTCATCGCCCGCCAGCTCGGCCGCGGCCTCCGCCTCCAGCAGGGTCAGCTGGCGGGCCAGGCGAAGCAGGACGCTGCCAGCCTCGGTCGGCTCGACCGGCTTGCTGCGCCGGACGAGCACCCGCCCGCTCTGCTCCTCGAGCGCCTTGATGCGCTGGCTGACCGCCGAGGGGGTGATGTGGAGCGCAGCGGCGGCCGCCTCGAAGGTCCCGCCGTCCACCACGGCGGCGAGGGTCCGCAGGTGCTCGACGTTGGCGGCCATGAAGGGATGCTAATCCATCATCACGAACCTGAGCTGTACTTAGCCCACGCACAGCCCTAGCGTCGAGGAGTGCTCGCAACGTTCTTCACCGGCCTCGGCTCGGCCGCATCCCTCATCGTCGCCATCGGCGCGCAGAACGCCTTCGTCCTCCGCCAGGGGCTGCGCCGCGAGCACGTCCTCCCCATCGTCCTCATCTGCGTGATCAGCGACGCGCTCCTCATCGCGGCGGGCGTGGCGGGCATCGGGGTTCTCGTGAAGAACGCCCCCATCGCACTGGAAATCGTCCGCTGGGCCGGCTTCGCCTTCCTCCTCGGCTACGCCGTCTTCGCCGCGCGCCGGGCGCTCAAGCCGGAGTCGCTGACCGCCTCCGGCGCCGTGGCCGGATCCCTCGCCGCGGCCGTCGGCACCTGCCTCGCGATCACCTGGCTCAACCCGCACGTCTATCTCGACACCGTGCTGCTTCTGGGCTCGCTCTCGGCATCCCACGGCGACCCGGGCCGCTGGGTCTTCGGCGCGGGCGCCGCGACCGCCAGCCTGCTCTGGTTCGGTCTGCTCGGCTTCGGTGCGCGGTTCGCCGCTCCCGTGTTCGCGAAGCCGATCGCCTGGCGCATCCTGGACGGCGGGATCGCGGTGCTCATGGTCGTGCTCGCGATCCTGCTGGTCGTCTAGTCCGGCATGCACGCGCATCTCAGCGGAGCCTATCCAGGTGCGCCGCCAGCACGCCGACGGCCTGCCTGCGTTCCTCTGGTCCGTCCTCCCAGAGCAGGTGGAGAGCGACGCCGTCGACCAGGGCGTGCAGCCGGTCGGCCTCGGCCGGCGCATCCGCTCCCGCCCGAAGCTCCCCCGCCCGTTCGAGTTCCGCGATCAGGCGGACGCACAACTCGCGGATGGCGGCGTTGAACTCGAGCAGGACCGGTCGGAGCTGCCCGCTGCTGAGCGCCAGCGCGCCGAGCTGGAGGTGTGCGGTCAGCTCGATCCGACGCTCCTCGTCGAGGGGCAGCAGTTCCTCCAGAACGGCGAGCACGGCCATCCTGCCCTCGCCGCGAACTCGTTCGATGCGACGTGTCGCGTTCTGCCGGATGTGCTCGAGGCAGAAGCGGCGCAGCGCATCCTGCTCGGGGAAGGCCCGGCGGAGGGATGCGGTGGCGATGCCCGCTTCGGCCGCCACATTGCGCACCGACAGGCCCGCCAGGCCGTCGCGCGCCAGCACGCGCAGAGCCGCCTCGGCGATCTCGCGGTCGCGCTCCTCGTGGTCGATCAGCCGGGGCATCGTCAGCTGCCCGACGCGGCCGGCTGCGCGGTCTTCTTGGGCCAGATCGTGTAGCTGACCGCCCAGAGCACGTCGATGCCGAGGATCACTCCGAGGAGGGGGAAGAAACCGAGCAGCTCCGCGGTGCGCTCGGGAGCGCCGACTGCGAGGATCAAGACGCCGAGGATCGCCGCGGCGACGGCGCATGCGAGCAGCGTTCGCCCGGCATCCTTCCAGCAGGCGACCGTGTACGCCCACCGTGTCGGCTTCGGACGCGGCTCGGCACCACGGAAGCGCTGCGCGAACTTCGCGTCGGCCCAGGAGATCATCCGGTGCCCGTAGGCGACCGAGATGCCGATGTAGAGGGCGGCGAGGCCGTGATGCCAGGATGCCGTGGCTCCTCCGATCAGGTCGGCGGCGACCAGCACCAGCAGCACGACGTCGATGAGCGGCCCCGCGATGAGAAGCGCGGCGCCCACGCGGGGCTTCCCCGCCGGATAACGGGCGATCAGGCCGGCGACGATGGCCACCCAGAACCCGATCTCGCACGCCACGATCGCCAGCAGAATCATCTCGCCCCCGCATCCCTCTGTGTTAGCACGACTGTACCAACAAACAAGGATGGGAGCGAACGCAGGCAAACAAAAAGGCCGCCCGACTGGGCGGCCTTTCCGGTTCTGGTGGAGCTAAGGAGATTCGAACTCCTGACCTCTTCGATGCGAACGAAGCGCGCTACCAACTGCGCCATAGCCCCGGGGAACTGCTTAGAAACAATAGCACCCCTCGCGGGTCCCGTCGAAATCGAGCACGGCTCAACTGGCCGCTCGGCGACGACGCAGGACGGCGTCCAGGTCCATGCTTCCGGTGTCCGCATCATCGAGAATCCCCATGCTCGCGTAGCGGCTCGGGACGGTCGCCGCAGCGGGCGCGGAAGCCACCACGGAGGCCGCCACCGGGGCCACTGCGGACGCGACAGCGGACGGGACCGTCGACTCCGCGACCGGGCGCTCCACGGCCCGCAGAGGGACGGGCGCGGCCACCGGCGCGGGCGGTGCGACCTCGGCCGCCTTCCGCTCG
>Ga0006562J51391_1058481_pt1 | contig 11540 bp, 14 predicted proteins | sample Ararhi6_input_d2_FD_51391 | JGI IMG/M metagenome (IMG submission 51391) | reverse complement strand
ACGGAGGCCGAGCTGTGCGAGACGCTGAACGTCTCGCGCTCATCCGTGCGCGAGGCGATCAGGACGCTGTCGACGCTCGACATCGTCGATGTGCGGCACGGCCACGGCACATATGTCGGTGCCATGTCCCTCGACCCTATGGTGCAGGCGCTCGTGTTCCGGGGCGTCCTCTCCCCGGATGGGACGCTGAACGCCCTCCGCGAAGTGGTCGAGGTGCGCCTGGCACTCGACCTTGCGCTCGCCGAGACGATCGTGAACGGCGCGGTGGGCGAGGATGCGGCGGAGCTGTCCGCCCTCGTGGATGAGATGGTCGACAAGGCCTCCCGGGGCGAGGTGTTCCTCGAGGCGGACCGCGCCTTCCACACGAAGCTCTTCTCCGTGACGGGCAACCGGCTGGCGGTGCAGCTCGTCGGTGCGTTCTGGGACGTGCACACGGCGGTCATCCCGCAGCTGGGGATCGCGATGCCGGAGGACATCCAGCACACCGCGGAGGCCCACGGCGACATGCTCGCCTCGGCGCTGCGCGGCGATGTGGAGGGGTACCGCCAGGCCGTGATCGAGCACTACCGGCCGCTGCAGCGGTCGATCTCGGCCGCCACCGCCTGATCCGGCGCGCTTCGGGAGCGCGTCGTCGATCCGCGCCGAATGGCGGGTGCGGGGCGGGCACACCCACGCTTCGGCGCGGATGAATTCCGCGCGGGGTGCATCCAGGGGACCGGTTCGTCCGGAATACCTTCATGACGCCCGGCACAGGAGCTCGGACGCATCTCACCGAAGGAGCTGAATGATGAAGAACCGAGTCCGCTTCGCCGTCGCCGCCGTCGCGGCCGCCGCGTTGACGCTCACCGCCCTGCCCGCCCAGGCATGGGGCGGCTCCCCCGCTCGCGGGACGATCGTCGACGTCGCAGTGGCCGCCTCCGGCGGGGGCACGCCCGACCAGAACCCCTACGACTACGACCTGCTCGTGCAGGCCGTCGTCGCGACGGGCCTCAACACCGCGCTGTCCGACACGAGCACGTCCTACACCGTGTTCGCGCCGAACGACCGCGCCTTCCTCCGCCTCGTCACCGACCTCACCGGTACGACCCCGGCGAGTGAAGCCGAAGCGCTCACGACGATCACGAGCGCCTTCACGACCGAGCAGATCGCGAACATCCTGCTGTACCACGTGGTGTCGGGGCAGAAGCTGAGTCCCGTGAAGGTCCTGACGTCGAAGTCCCTCACGATGGCGAACGACGGCATCGTCGAGCCGCGCGGGATCACGCTCCGCGACGCGACTCCGTCGCTGCGCGACCCCCGGCTCGTCCTCTGGGCGATCAACATCCAGGCGTCCAACGGCGTCATCCACACGATCGACCGGGTGCTCGTTCCGGCGGGCTGATCGGGTCTTGCACTCCCGCCGCGGCGAACAGAGTCCGGGTCGCCGCGGCGGGTCCTTCCATGCGCAGGCGGCGGCCTCCCGCGCGCGGGCCCCTGCGCGATCTCCCGAGCCTGACCGAAACGGCCGAGCGTCGAGAGCTGCTTGGCGTACTCGTCCGCATCGAACCCGAACCGGTCGAGGGCGTCGCGCAGCATGGGCGTGTCGATGGCGCCCGGCGCGACGGAGTTGATGCGGATCCCCTCTTCGCCGTTCTCAGCCCGCCGGTGGCTGCCACAGCTCGATGGGGAGCCCTTCCGGGTCGTGGATGCGCGCGAAGGTCCCGTAGTCCTCGGTGTCCCACTCCGTGCGGCGCTCGACGGGGATGCCGGCGGCTTCGAGCCGTGCGGCGAGCGCGGCCAGGTCGGTCACCCGCAGGTTCAGCATGAACGTCTGGTCCTCCGCGAAGTAGTCGCTGGTCTCGGGGAACGGCGCGAACACCGTCATGCCGGCATCCTGCTGCCAGATGCCGTCGTGTCCCGCCTCGATGCCGAGGTGCTCGCGGTACCACGCGGCGCGCACCTCCGGGTCGCGGCTGCGGAAGAAGAGCCCGCCGATCCCCGTCACCGCCATGGCGCCTCCTGCCCTCAGACGTCATGATGCCCGCGGCACGGGCCGCCGGTCAACGCGATCCTTGACAGGCAAGCATTTACTTGCCTATTCTTCGGGTGTGGCCGATGTCTACAAGGCGCTCGCCGATCCGACGCGGCGCGCACTGCTGGATCAGCTTCTGACGCGAGACGAGCAGACGCTGTTCGAGCTGTGCACGAGCCTGGCGATGCACAACGGACTGACGCCGTCCCGCCAGGCCGTCTCCCAGCACCTCGACCTGCTCGAGGCGGCCGGACTCGTCCGCACCGAGAAGCGGGGGCGTTTCAAGCTCCACACGATCGACACCGCCCCACTCGCGCAGATCGCGCAGCGATGGCCTACCCGGAAGGATCTCCCATGAAACTCCAGACGGTCAGCATCTTCGTCGACGACCAGCAGCGGGCGCTCGAGTTCTACACCGAGAAGCTCGGATTCACCGTCGCGGCGGATGTCCCGCTCGGCGAGCACCGGTGGCTCACCGTGGTCGACCCCGATCGGCCGGACGCCACCGAGATCTCCCTCGAGCCGAAGTCGCATCCCGCCGCCGTCGCGTTCGCCGACGCGCTCGCGGCCGACGGCATCCCCATGTGCGTCTTGGGGGTCGACGACATCCATGCGACGCACGAGCGGCTCTCCGCTCTCGGCGTCGCCTTCACCCAGCCGCCCACGCCGCTCGGTCCGGTGACGGTCGCGGTGCTGGACGACACCTGCGGAAACCTCCTGCAGATCGCGCAGTTCCACCCCGATCACCAGGCGTAGGCGCTCGGACGCACGGCCGCGGTCAGGCGACCGGTGCGGAGGAGATGGCGCCTCGGGAGGTGCGGTTCGGCGCATCGAACCTCCCGACGCGTCATCTCCTCCCGTGCCGTACGCGCGGCGCGCGCCGGCGCGAAGCGCGACTTACCAGGCGTAGGCCTCCGGCGCCTGGCCGCCCGGGCCGGGGAACAACTCGTCGAGCGTGGCCAGGTCCTCCGCGCTCAGCTGGATCTCGAGCGCGGCGACGGCGGACTCGAGCTGCGCCATCGTGCGCGGCCCGATGATGGGCGCCGTCACGCCCGGCTGGTGCAGCAGCCATGCGACGCCGAGGGATGCCGGCGCCCACCCGCGCTCGCGCGCGAAGGTCTCGTAGCCGTCGATCTGCTCCTGGCGCTCTGCGCGGGCCTTCGTCGTCCAGCTGCCCGCGGACCGGCCGTGGGCATCCGTCGACGGGCCGCTGAGCAGTCCGCCGCCGAGCGGCGACCACGGCAGGATGCCGAGTCCGTAGTTCTGCGCGGCGGGGATGACTTCGAGCTCGATGGAGCGCTGCGTGAGGTTGTAGAGGGACTGCTCGCTCACGAGACCCAGGAAGTTGCGGCGGCTCGCGATCTCGTTGGCCTGGGCGATGTTCCACGCGGCGAAGTTGGAGCTGCCGGTGTAGACCACCTCGCCGCGCGCGACGAGCACCTCCATCGCCTGCCACATCTCCGCCCAGGAGATGTGGCGATCGATGTGGTGGAACTGGTACAGGTCGATGCGGTCGGTCTGCAGCCGCCGCAGCGACCCGATCGCCTCGCGGCGCACCTGCCACGCCGAGGCGCCGCGCGCATTGACGACATCCTCGCCGTCGACCGGGTCGACCATGGGCGAGTGCACCTTCGTGGCGAGCACGATGTCGTCGCGGACGCCCGGCCGCGCGGTGAACCACCGGCCGATGATCTCCTCCGTCGCGCCGCGGCCGCCGCGGCCCCCGTAGCCGTTCGCGGTGTCGAAGAAGTTGATGCCGAGCTCGAGGGCGCGGTCCATGATCGCGAACGCGTCCTCCTCCGACGTGCGGTCGCCGAAGTTCATCGTGCCGAGCGCGAGGCGCGAGACGGCGGTCCCGGTGCGGCCGAGCGAGGTGTACTGCATGGTCATCGGGACTCCTGGGTCGAAGGGAAGATTCCCCCATCGTTGCATCCTGCCGGCAGCACGGGGCCGGTCGGTGCGCCCCCGCCCGATTACCGCGGCGGGGGCGCACCGTCAACCCCGTGTGACGGGATCCCCCGCGCGTGCGAGCCTCGACGCATGGCGCCTGTGGAAGAGCTCTGGCTGGTCCGACACGGAGAGAGTGCGGGAAACGTCGCCGCGACGCGCGCCGAGATCGAGGGCCGGGAAGCCATCTCGCTCGAGTGGCGGGATGCCGACGTGCCGCTGTCGGACACCGGTGTCGAACAGGCGGGGGCCCTCGGCATGCGGCTGCGCGCCATGGACCCCGCGCCGCAGATCGCGTGGGTGTCCCCATACGTGCGCGCGCAGCAGACCTTCACGCTCGCCGTCGCGGATGGGCCCGCCATCGGGGCGGTCTTCGCCGACGACCGGCTTCGCGACCGGGAGCTCGGCATCCTCGATCTGCTGACCCGGAAGGGCGTCGCCGCCCGGCATCCGGAAGAGGCGGAACGCCGCGCGCATCTGGGCAAGTACTACCATCGCCCGCCCGGCGGGGAATCGTGGGCCGACGTCGCGCTCCGGCTGCGGTCGTTCCTGAGGGATGCCGGAGACTCCCCCGCCACGGTCGGACTCATCGTGGCGCACGACGCCGTCGTGATGCTGCTCATCGCGATCCTGACGCGGATGGACGAGGCCGAGCTGCTCGCGTTCGCCGCGAGCAACACGGTGCTCAACGCCTCCGTGACCCACCTGCACCGGGACGGCGACGAGTGGATGCTGGCGGAATTCTCGAACGTCGACCACCTCGAGCGCGCCGGCGCCGACGTCACCGTGCACCCCGGGAGCCCCGATGTCGCACCGGAGTGAGCCGGTCACCCCCGAGCTGCTGCGGGGCTGGGGGCTGCCCGAGGCGGGCGACTCGAAGAACAGCAGGGGACGGCTCGTCGTGGTGGGCGGCTCGTCGCTGTCCCCCGGAGCCGTGCGGCTCGCAGGTGAGGCGGCGTTGCGCGTCGGCGCCGGCAAGGTCGGCGCCGCGGTGCTCCCGGAGATCTCCGACGTGATCCGGATGAGCTTCCCGGAGGCCGGTGTGTTCGAGCTGGGGCCGCGGGGACGGAAGGCCCACTCCACGCTCGCCGCGGAACTGGCGGCGGCCGACGCCGTGCTCATCGGCCCGGGGTTCGACGACCCCCGGGAGACGCTTGCGCGGCTCCGGATGATCGCCGCGTGCGACGTGGTCTGTCTCGTCGTCGACGCCTTCGCGGTCGCCGCGCTGCTGAAGGTCCGGCGCTCCAGCCTCCCCGATGCGCTCATCGTGAACGCGAACCTCGACGAAGCCACGATCCTGCTCGGGCGGGAGCCGGAGGACATCCCGGCAGGCGTCGCCGAGATCGCGCAGACCCACCGCGCGATCGTCAACTGCTACGGCGTCGTCGCGACGCCCGACGGCGAGCTCTGGGAGGTCGAGGGCGGCGGGCCGGGTCTCGGCACCGCCGGGTCGGGCGATGTGCTCGCCGGCGCGATCACCGGATTCGCGGCGCGCGGGATGCCACCGGTGCGCGCGGCCGCGTGGGGGGCGTGGGCGCACGCCCGCGCCGGCGATCGGCTGACGCAGCGGCGCGGAATCGGATTTCTGGCGCGCGAGCTCGCCGAAGAACTCGCTCCGGCCGTCCGCGAGGTCTGAGGCCGCCGGGTCAGTGCGCGAGCACCGGCGCGCCCAGACGCCCGTCGATCATCTCGAGGACCCGGTCGCAGTGCTCGAGGACGTCGCGGTCGTGCGTGACCATGACGACCGCAACGCCGGAACCGTGCGCGCGGTCGGCGAGAACCCGAACGACCTCGTGGCTGCGTCGGCGGTCGAGCGCCGCGGTGGGCTCGTCGACGAGCAGCAGACTCGGGTCGTTCACGAGAGCCCGGGCGATGCCGACGCGCTGACGCTCGCCGCCGGAGAGCTCCCCCGGCCGGTGTCCCGCGCGGTGTGCCATGCCGACCGAGTCCAGCAGCGAGGCCGTATCGACGCGGCGGTTGCCCGCCAGGCGCCCGGCGAGGCGGAGCTGGTCGGTGGCCGTCAGCGAGGGCAGCAGGTTGCCGGACTGGAACACGAAGCCGATGTTGCGGAGGCGGAACCGCGTCGCGGCGCCCTTCGACAGACCGCCGAGGTCGGTGCCGTGCACACGGACGGCACCACTGTCGGGGCGGGAGAGTGCGCCGGCGATGGCGAGGAGTGACGACTTGCCGGACCCGGAGGGGCCGACGATCGCGAGGAACTCACCAGGCTGCACGCTGAGCGAGACCTCGTCGAGGGCACGGACGCGCGAGTCGCCGTCGCCGAGCTCCAGGATCGCGTCGGTGATCTCGAGGGCGGGGATGGTCGGTTCGGTGTTCATCGCTGTCCTCCCAGGGCGCGGAGCGGGTCGATTCGGGCGATGCGGAGCACCGCGACGGCGGCGCCGAGGAGCCCGAGGATGATGGTGAGGGCGGATGCCAGGGCGATCGGGGCGAGCTCGAGGTCGAACGGCATCGCTTCCGGCATCGCGGCGCCCATGCCCACACCGGCGGCCACGCCGATCGCGGTGAAGCCGACGAGCAGGATCGTCGCCTGCGCGAGACTGTCGCGCAGCAGGTAGCGACTGGATGCGCCGACGGCGCGCAGCACGGCGATGTCGTGCGAGCGCTGGATGGTCCAGACCGTGAAGAACGCGCCGACGACGAGGGCGCAGATCGCGTAGAGGAAGACCTGGATCATGCTGAGCGTGAGCGTCTCCGCCTCATACCCGGGCGACGCGTTGAAGGCCTCGGTGAGGGTCATGGTGGTGGTCCCGGCGGCGGCGTCGACCGCAGCGGAATCGAGGGCAGCCCCGTCCTCGGCGAGGAGGGCGACGACACTCGCGTAGCCGAAGTCCATCGCCTCGATCTGCTCCTGCGTGGGAGCGCCGGGCTGGGCCGTCCCGGAAGCCAGGAGCTGCCACGTGCTCAGCGGCAGATAGGCGACATCGACATGCCCGAAGGTCGCCTGCCCCTCCGTGAAGCCGACGACCGTGAGCTCCACATCGAGGCGGTCGAGCGTCACGACGGACCCCAGCTGGACGCCCTGCTCGCGCAGCGGCTCGGAGACGATGATCCCGCCCACGGCATCCAGCTGCTCACCGCTGGAGACCTTCGGCGAGAGGAACCCGTCCGGCACGACGCCGAAGAGGGTGAGGTCCACCTGGGTGTCGTCGTCGGTCACACCGTTGACGATGTTGACGCCCATCGGCTCCGCCGCGGCGATGCCGTCGGCATCCTGCCACTGCTCGACCTGCACGCCGTCGACGACGGAGCGGCTGAAGGCGTTGTCGGTCATCGTGCCCTCGTCGAACGCGAAGCCGGTGGCGGGCATGGCCTTCAGGCCTGAGACACCGTCGTTGACGAGGCCCGAGGACAGCCCGGACAGGAGGACGACGAGCACGGAGATGAGGGCGATCACGATGCCCATCAGAGCGAAGCGGCCGCGGGCGAACCGCAGCTCACGGAGAGCAAGGAACATGGAGACTTTCGCATCAGGATTATTACCGACAGTGTGTCGGTAACTTGCTGACATTGTGTCACCAAAACCAGGCTCGACGAAATCGGCCGCCCCGCGGCGGGCACCGACGGGGCCTGAGACGGCTCTGCTCAGTCGGCGAGGCCGCGGGTGACGAGTCCGAAGACGTCCTCGGCGACGGTACGGTGGTCCATCCCATGCGAGACGAGTTGGATGCCGGCACCGAGGACGCCTTGGATGAGGAACGCCATCGACCGCGACTCCCCCAGGCCGAGGTCGGCGAGCACCCGCAGGAGGGGTCGCATCAGCGCGTCGTGGAGCACCATCAGATCCTCCAGCCGGCTCGGGCTGAGGTCGGCTTCCCGGAGCGCCCCGGCGATCGCGTGCCTGCCCTGGGCCGTCATCTCCATCGTCGCGTCGACGAACCGCCGCAGTTCCGGCAGGCCCGGATCCGCACCGGCGAGGGCGTGCTCGATCTCGGCATCCCAGCGTTCGATGGCGTCGATGGCGATCGCGACGAGCAGGTCGTCCTTCGTCGCGAAGTAGTCGTAGAAGCTCGACCGGGTGAGCCCCGCCCGCTCACAGACGCTTCGCGGATTCACGCCCGGGATGCCCGACTCGAGCAGCACCGCCTCACCGGCGCGCAAGAGCGCCGCGCGCTGCGAGGCGCGATGCTCCGCGACGGTGGGAGCGGTGATCTTGGGCACCGTGCAATTATGCCGCCGTCAGGTGTTCAGAGCCGTCCAGCGCCCTTCAGAGACGACCTCGACGGCGCCGTCGACGACGGAGATGGCCGTCTGGTCGTCGATCGCATACGCGGGTCCGGCGATCTTCGCCGCCCAGCGCCGTGCGGCGTCCGAGGTGTTCTCGTCCCAGCCCGGATAGTCCAGGTGCGGGAAGATCGAGAAGTCGACGACGCCCAGCGTCTCATCGCTTCCGCCGGGTCTCCAGTCGACGAACTCCGGCCCGATGCGCGGGGTCATGACCATGCTCCCGGCGCTCACGCCCACCCAGACGGTGTCCGCCAGCGAGGGCAGGACGTCGGCAAGGCCGGACTCGCGCATCCAGTGCGCGAGGTATACCGCCTCCCCACCGTCGACGAGGAGGACGTCGGCGGCCTGCACCCACGGCATCCATCGGTCGCCGCCGATGCTCGGGAGGGCGGTCAGCTCGAGGAGGCCGACGGATTTCCATCCGAGGTCGACGAGGCCGGTCTCGCCCGGCCATCGGCCGGCCGTCGACATCCAGACCGTCTGCGGCGAGCACGCCGGCTGACCCCACTGCGCCGTGGGGATGAGGAGGGCGTCGCACTCGTCGATCGACTTGCCGAGCATGGCGAGCAAAGCGGAGCGGATGGCGTCGTTCGTCACGCCACCCGAGGTGAGGAGCAGTTTCATGGATGCCTCCCGGGCTTCGGATCCGTGCGCGGCGTTCGAACCCGCGTCGCCACGATACGGCGCCCGGTGCCGCGACGCAGGGGGGTCGGCGCCGTGGTCAGAGGCGCTGTCCGCCCGAGGCTTCGATGCGCTGCCCGGTGACCCAGCCCATGCGCGGGTCGACGATCGCGGCGACGGCCGCGCCGATGTCGTGCGGCTCGCCGATGCGCCCCAGGGCGACGGTGGGCAGGATCCTGTCCCGGTACGCAGCGTCGTCGCGGATGCCACCACCGGCGAAGTCGGTCGCGGTCGCACCCGGGGCGACGACGTTCACCGTGATGCCGCGCGGTCCAAGTTGCTGCGCGAGATAGAGAGTCCAGGTCTCCACCGCGGCCTTCATCGCCGCGTACACGGAGTACACGGCGTTGACCGGCATCCGCGTGAGACCGGTCGACGTGTTCAGGATGGCGCCACCGCGTTCGAGCATCGGCTCGAGCTGCTGCGTGAGCAGCACCACGCCGGTGAAGTGGACCGCGACCTGCGCGTCGATCTCGGCGCGCTCGATCCCGCCGAACGGTGTGTTCCCGGCGAAACCGGCGTTGTTGATGAGCACGTCGATCGTCTCGCGGCCCCAGCCTGCCTGCAGCGCCGTGCGGAGCGCCGCGGCGAACCCCGGGAACGTGTCCGGCGCGGTGGTATCGAGCGGGAGCGCGAGAGCACGGCGCCCTTTCGCCTCGATGTCGGCGACGACGCCGGCGGCGGCCGCGGCGTTCGAGTGGTACGTCAGGACGATGTCGGCGCCGCTGTCGGCCAGCGCGAGCGCGGAGGCGCGGCCGAGGCCACGGGACCCGCCGGTGATGAGGACGATGCGTGAAGTGGTCATGCCCCCACGTTCGCCGTGGGACGCATCGGCATCCAGGCAATGCCGATCGTGGGATTCGCGCTCCCTTGCTGGGCGCGGGGTGGTCGACCAGCATGGTGCGGTGGACAGAGATCAGCTCGCGGAGTTCCTCCGCCGCCGCCGCGACGCACTGCAGCCGGAGGATGTCGGGCTCGCCCGCGGTCCGCGGCGCCGGGCGCCGGGTCTGCGGCGCGAGGAGGTCGCGCAGCTCGCGACGATGTCGACCGACTACCTCAACCGGCTCGAGCAGGGGCGTGGACCGCAGCCGTCCACCCAGATGCTCTCGGCGCTGGCTCGGGCGCTCCGCCTCGACACCGCGGAGCGAGACCACCTGTTCCGACTGGCCGGTCACGCGGCACCGGATCGCGTGGGCTCCACGTCGCACGTCTCCCCGGGCATGCTCCGCATCCTCGACCGCCTCTCCGACACCCCGGCCCAGGTCATCGACGAGCTCGGCGAGACGCTACTGCAGACCGGCCCCGCCAAGGCCCTCCTCGGCGATCTGTCCGGCCTCACCGGCCTCTCGCGGATGGTGGTGTACCGATGGTTCACCGAGCCCGGGTCCCGCGACGTGTACGCACGCGCCGACCACGAAGAGCGCGAGCGCACCTTCGTCGCGGAGCTGCGCGGCGCCTACACCCGTCTGGGCGAGGCGTCCCGCGCCGGGCAGGCGGTGCGAGAACTCCTCGCGACGAGCCCGGAGTTCGCGCGGCGCTGGGCCGAGCACGAGGTCGCCGAGAAGCATCCGTCGACGAAGCGGTTCATGCATCCGGAGGTGGGTGAGCTCACCCTGGACTGCCAGACGCTGCTCGATACCGAGACAGGGCAGCGCCTGCTGGTGTTCACGGCGACACCGGGCACCCCGGACGCCGAGAAGCTCGCGCTGCTGAGCGTGATCGGCATGCAGACCATGGCGAGAGCGGGATCAGCGCGCTGACGCCGCCGGCGCTCATGCGAGGACGGCGCTGACCTCCGGATGCGCCGTGGGCGCGGCTGCGTCGAGACTCGTCGCCACGACGAGCACGCCCCGCGGCGGTATCTCGGCGACGTCGCCGATCGGCGCGCTGCCGCTGAGGATCTCCCCGCCGAGCGGCACGGCGACGGCGTCGTCGGTGCGGTTGGCGAGGAAGACGAAGCGCGCATCGGCGCCGAGCCGGACGATGACTGCGATCTGTCCGGCCTCACCGGCCTCTCGCGGATGGTGGTGTACCGATGGTTCACCGAGCCCGGGTCCCGCGACGTGTACGCACGCGCCGACCACGAAGAGCGCGAGCGCACCTTCGTCGCGGAGCTGCGCGGCGCCTACACCCGTCTGGGCGAGGCGTCCCGCGCCGGGCAGGCGGTGCGAGAACTCCTCGCGACGAGCCCGGAGTTCGCGCGGCGCTGGGCCGAGCACGAGGTCGCCGAGAAGCATCCGTCGACGAAGCGGTTCATGCATCCGGAGGTGGGTGAGCTCACCCTGGACTGCCAGACGCTGCTCGATACCGAGACAGGGCAGCGCCTGCTGGTGTTCACGGCGACACCGGGCACCCCGGACGCCGAGAAGCTCGCGCTGCTGAGCGTGATCGGCATGCAGACCATGGCGAGAGCGGGATCAGCGCGCTGACGCCGCCGGCGCTCATGCGAGGACGGCGCTGACCTCCGGATGCGCCGTGGGCGCGGCTGCGTCGAGACTCGTCGCCACGACGAGCACGCCCCGCGGCGGTATCTCGGCGACGTCGCCGATCGGCGCGCTGCCGCTGAGGATCTCCCCGCCGAGCGGCACGGCGACGGCGTCGTCGGTGCGGTTGGCGAGGAAGACGAAGCGCGCATCGGCGCCGAGCCGGACGA
>Ga0006562J51391_1043788_pt1 | contig 11540 bp, 11 predicted proteins | sample Ararhi6_input_d2_FD_51391 | JGI IMG/M metagenome (IMG submission 51391) | reverse complement strand
AGGATGGGCTTACTTCTTCGCCGAGGCGTCGTGCGCTTCGGTGGTGATGCGGATCTTGATCTCGTCCGACACGTTCGGCACGTACTGACCGACGCCGAAGTCCGAGCGCTTGATCGTGGCGGTGGCGTCGAAGCCGACCGTCTGTACCTTCATCATCGGGTGCGGACCGGACTTGTTCAGCGTGACGTCGAGGGTGACCGGCTTGGTCACGCCGTGCACGGTGAGATCGCCCGTGACCTTCAGCTTGCCCTTGCCGGCCGGGACGACCTTGGTGCTCTTGAAGGTGACGTTCGGGTACTTGGCGGCGTCGAGGAAGTCGGCCGACTTCAGGTGCTCGTCGAGCTTCGGCACGAAGCTGTCGAGGCCCGACAGCGGCAGCGTGGCTTCGACGGTGGCCTTGGACGGGTCGGCCTCGTCGTAGACGAGCGTGCCGTCGACGTCGCCGAAGTTGGCCGACGGGTTGGAGAAGCCGAAGTGGTTCCAGCTGAACAGGACCATCGTATGGCCCGGGTCGAGCTTGTACGTGACCGGGGCGGCGACGGCGGTGCCGGCGGTGGCGAGCAGGCCCGCGAGGGCGACATAACGAAGGACGCGCATGGTGTGACTCCTGCAGTGAAGTTTAAGTACGGCCATGTAAAGGCGGCAGCATCGGGTCGCCGCCCGAAAGGTATCAGAGGATCTGGGCGGCGGCGTCGAACGCCAGGCGCGGGTTGCGCGGGAACAGGCCGTTTTCCGCGTCGCCGTAACCGATGTTGACCAGGAAGTTCGATTTCACCGGGGTGCCGGCGAAGAACTCGGCGTCGAGGCCCGCCTGGTCGTAGCCGGACATCGGGCCGCAATCGAGGCCCAGCGAGCGGGCGGCCAGGATCAGGTAGGCGCCCTGCAGCGAGCTGTTGCGGAACGCCGTCGCCTGGACCAGCGCCTCGTTGCCCACGAACCAGCTGCGGGCGTCGGCATGCGGGAACAGCTCGGGCAGCTTGTCGTAGAAGGCGAAGTCCGTCGCGACGATCGCGGTGACCGGCGCGGCCATCGTCTTGGCGAGGTTGCCCTCCGAGAGGAACGGGCGCAGGCGCTCCTTCGCGTCCTTCGAGCGGATGAACACCAGACGCATCGGCGAGGAGTTGGCGGAGGTCGGGCCCATCTTCACCAGGTCGTAGAGCTGGCGGAGCAACGCCTCGGGCACCTCCTTGTCCTGCCAGGCGTTGTAGGTGCGCGCGTTACGAAAGATCTGATCGAGCGCGGCATCGTTCAGCGGAGAGCTCATGGGTATCCTTGTACAGTGGCGGTACGCCGGATCGCCGGCACCGTGAGAGTGTAAGCGCCACGACGCGCGAATGAACGGTCAGCCAGGGAACGAACTGTGCCGAAATCGACAACAATCCACCGCACGGTGCGGCCATGAACGGCCTGCCACGCGACGCCTGCTGGGTCCTGACGGATGGCGCGGCCGGCAATCGGCGGCAGGCCCTCGCCCTCGCCGAGGCGCTGACCCCGTCGTTCCGCGAAATCGCCATCGATCTGCGCGCGCCATGGTCCTGGCTGGCGCCGCGCCTCTTGCCGGGGCCGCGAATGGCGCTGGCGCGCGGCGAGGACGCCCTGCTTCCGCCCTGGCCGCGGCTCGCCATCGGATGCGGCAGGCAGGCCGCCTGGGCGACGCGGCTGATCCGCCGCTGGTCGGCCGGCGCGACCCTCGCGGTGCAGATCCTCGATCCGCGCATCGATACCGCGCACTGGGATCTGGTCGTGGCGCCGCGGCACGACGGCCTGCGTGGCGACAACGTGCTCTCGCCGCTCGGGTCGCTGCATCCCATCGACGACGCATGGCTCGAGGACGGACGCGCGGGGTTCCCGTCGTTCGGGGAGCTGCCGCGGCCGCGCCTCGGCGTGCTGATCGGTGGCGACCGGCACGGCGCACCCGCGGATCCGCGTGCCTTCGACGCGTTCCTCGCCGCGGTGCGCGCGCGACATGTCTCGGAGGGAGGCTCGGTGCTCGCCGTCGCGTCGCGGCGGACGCCGGCCGCCTTCCTGCCGCGCCTTCGGGAAGCCTTCGCGGGTGTCCCTGGTCTGGTGTGGACCGGGACGGCCGACGGACCCAATCCTTATCCCGGCATCCTTGGCTGGGCGGACCGGCTCGTCGTGACGCCGGATTCGGTGAACATGCTGTCGGAGGCCTGCGCCACGGGTCGTCCGGTGCATACGGTGGTGTCCTCGCCGTTGCCGCCGAAGCTGGAGCGCTTCCATGCCGAACTTCACGCGGCGGGGCTGCTGCATGCCATCGATGCGGCGACGCCCGATCGGCAGCCGGCACTGCGCGAGACGGCGACGATCGCGGCGGAAGTGCGGCGGCATCTGGGGCCTGGCTGAAGCGTACGGCGTCAACCGCTCTCGGCCCGCTGCCGCGGGATCGCCGATACGATCGGCTCCCACCAGGCCCGCTGCCGCGGGATCGCCGTCAGGCGTCGACGTAGCGGGCGGCGTCGCCGACCCAGCGCGCGATGAGGCGTTCGCAACGATCCGGATGGTGTTTCATCATGGCCTCGGCCACGCGCTGCACGTCGGGCATCAGGTGCGCGTCGCGCGCGAGGTCGGCGATGCGGAACTGCAGCTGGCCCGTCTGGCGCGTGCCGAGCACTTCGCCCGGGCCGCGCAGTTCCAGATCCTTCTCCGCGATGCGGAACCCGTCGTTCGTCTCGCGCATCACCTGCAGGCGCTCCTTCGCCAGGCGCGACAGCGGCGTCTGGTAGAGCAGCACGCAGTTCGAGGCGACCGACCCGCGTCCCACGCGACCACGCAGCTGGTGCAGCTGCGCGAGGCCGAGGCGCTCGCTGTTCTCGATGACCATGAGGCTCGCGTTCGGTACGTCGACGCCCACCTCGATCACCGTCGTGGCGACGAGCACCGAGAGTTCGCCGGCCTTGAAGGCGTCCATCACGGCCTGCTTTTCCTTCGGCTTCATGCGGCCGTGGATCAGGCCGACCGCGAGGTCGGGCAACGCGGTGGTCAGCTCCGCATGCGCGACCTCGGCCGCCTGCGCGACGAGCTGTTCGGATTCCTCGATCAGCGTGCACACCCAGTAGACCTGGCGACCCTGCATGCACGCGGCATGGATGCGCTCCATCACGTCGTAGCGGCGCTCGCTTGAGATCGCGGAGGTCTGCACCGGCGTGCGACCCGGCGGCAGCTCGTCGATGGACGAGACATCGAGGTCGGCGTAGGCGCTCATGGCCAGCGTGCGCGGAATCGGCGTCGCGGTGAGTACCAGCTGGTGCGGGATGAGTTCGCCCTCCGCACCCTTGTCGCGCAGCGCGAGGCGCTGGTGCACGCCGAAGCGGTGCTGCTCGTCGACGATCACGAGGCCGAGCTTCGCGAACGCCACGCCCTCCTGCATCAGGGCGTGCGTACCGACGACGACGTGCGCGCTGCCGTCGGCGGCATGCCCGAGCGCCGTCTTGCGCGCCCTGCCCTGCACCTTGCCGGCCAGCCACTCGACCTTGAGACCCAGCGGTTCGAGCCAGGCGCGAAAATTGCGCAGGTGCTGCTCGGCCAGCAGCTCGGTCGGCGCCATCAGCGCGACCTGGTAGCCGGCCTCCACCGCCGCCACCGCGGCGAGCGCGGCCACGACGGTCTTGCCGCTGCCGACGTCGCCCTGCACGAGGCGGAGCATCGGGTGCGCGCGCACGAGATCGCGTGCGACCTCCTGCGACACGCGCGACTGCGCCGCCGTGAGCGCGAACGGGAGCCCGGCGAGCAGGCGATCGCGCAACGCACCGGCGCTCTTCAGCGCGGGCGCCTTGCGCTTCTTCACCGCGGCGCGCATGCGTCGCAGCGTGAGGTGCTGCGTCAGCAGTTCTTCGAACGCGAGGCGTTTCTGCGCGGGATGCGCGCCTTCGCCGAGCTGGCGCAGGTCGACTTCCGGCGGCGGACGATGCACGTAGAGCAGGGCGTCGCGCAGCGACGTCATGCCCGGCGGCAGGCCCGCGTCGTCGGGAATGAGTTCCAGCCGATCGTCGGCGGGCAGATGCGTCAGCGCGCGCGACACGACGCCCGCGAGGCGTCGCGGCCCGAGGCCTTCCGTCGTCGGATAGACCGGCGTGAGGCGCTCGTCGACCACCACGGGATCGTCCGGCTCGATCCGCTGGTATTGCGGATGCACCATCTCCAGACCCTGCGGGCCCTGGCGCACTTCGCCGAAGCAGAGCAGGCGCGCGCCCTTGGGCAACTGGTCGACCTGCGACTTGCGGAAGTGGAAGAACCGCAGCAGGAGCGCCCTGCCCGATTCGTCGCCGACGATCACCTTCAGCTGCGGGCGGAAGCGGAAGCCGCGCTCCACGAAGTCCACGGTACCCTCGACCTGCGCGCGGTCGCCCGGGCGCAGGTCGCCGATCGGCACCACGCGGGTGCGATCCTCGTAACGCAGCGGCAGGTGGAACCAGAGATCCTGCACGGTGCGCAGGCCCAGCCTGCCGAGCGTTTCGGCAAGCGCGGGACCGACGCCCCCGAGCGTCGTCAGGGGCGCATGGGCCGCGTCCGCGGGTGGCGCGACAGTGATCGGGGCCAGGCTACGGGGCACGGCGGTCGCTGGCGGACTCAGGGCAGGACGAGGATCGCGTCGACTTCGACGTTCGCGCCCTTCGGCAGTGCGGAGACTTCGATCGTCGACCGCGCCGGGTACGGCTGCTGGAAGTACTCGGCCATCACGGCGTTCACCGCGGCGAAGTCGCCGAGGTCGGTGACGTAGATGCCCACGCGCACGATGTCGGACAGCTTGCCGCCGGCCGCTTCGGCGACCGCGACCAGGTTGTCGAAGACACGGCGGGTCTGCGTCGTGATGTCGCCTTCGACGAGGTTGCCCGTCGCCGGATCGAGCGGGATCTGGCCCGAGAAGTACACGGTGTTGCCGGCGCGCACGGCCTGCGAGTACGGGCCGATGGCCGAAGGCGCCTTGTCGGTGGCGATGGTGCTGCGGGTCATGTGTCGTCCTCGATGGGGTATCGGGACAGTCTATCGTCAGAGGGGGTGGCGATACACGCCGCTGACGACACCCGTGCGGCGCACGCGACGCATGACGTCCGCGAGATGCTTGCGGTCCTTCACCTCGATGGCGAAGAGCAGCGTCGCGGCCGTGCTATCGCGCTCGATGTACTCGACGTTCTCGATGTTCGAGCCGGCGTCGGCGATCGCCGCCGCGACCGTGGCGAGCACGCCCGGACGGTTGAGCACCTCGATGCGCAGTTCGGCGCGGTAGTCGCCCGACACGTCGCGATCCCATTCGATGGCGACGATGCGCTCCGGCGTCTTGCGGAACTCGGCGACGTTCGGGCACTCCACGCGGTGGACCACGATGCCCTTGCCAGACGAGAGGAAACCGACGATCTCGTCGCCCGGCAGCGGGTGGCAGCAGTTACCGAAGCTGAGGACGCCACGCTCCGCACCGCTGATGCGGATCTTCTCCGCCGCGTGCTCGGCATGCGCGTGGGGTTCGTCCTCGCGGGGACCGAGCAGCCCCATCAGCTGCGTCGCGACCTGGTCGGCGAAGCGGTTGCCCAGCGCGATCTCCGAGAGCAACTCTTCGAGCCGCTTGAGCTTGGCCTCGTCGAGGAAACGGTCGAGCACGCCGGCGGGGATCGAGTCGAGGCTCGTGCCCCGCGCGTCGAGCGCGCGATCGAGCATGCGATGACCGAAATCGACGGCGTCCTCGTGCTGGAGATGCTTGAGGTACTGCCGGATCGCGGTGCGGGCCTTGCCGGTGACCACGGCCTCGAGCCATGCCGGGTTCGGCACGGCCGACGGCGCGGTGATGATCTCCACCTGCTGCCCGGAGACGAGGCGCGTGCGCAGCGGGACGAGTTTCTTGTCGACGCGCGCGGCGACCGCGTGGTCGCCGACGTCGGTGTGCACGGCGTAGGCGAAGTCGAGCGCCGTGGCGTTGCGCGGCAGCGAGAAGATGTCGCCGCGCGGCGTGAACAGATAGACCTCGTCCGGGAAGAGGTCGATCTTCACCGCCTCGAGGAACTCCGACGCCGAGGGCGTGTTGGCCTGGCTGTCGGCCAGCGCGGAGAGCCATTCGCGGGCGCGCGCCTGCGCGCTGTTCGCGGGGCCCGAATCGCTCTTGTATGCCCAGTGGGCCGCGACGCCCCGCTCCGCGACGGATTCCATCTCCGAGGTACGGATCTGGATCTCGATCGGCGCGCCGAACGGCCCGAGCAGCACGGTGTGCAGCGACTGGTAGCCATTGCCCTTGGGAATGGCGATGAAATCCTTGAAGCGGCCGTCGACCGGCTTGTACAGGCCGTGCACGGCGCCGAGCGCCATGTAGCAGTGCATGGCGGAATCGGTGATGACACGGAAACCGTAGACGTCCATCAGCTGCGCGAACGACTTGTGCTCGCTGCGCATCTTCGAATAGATGCTCCAGGCCGACTTGATGCGGCTGACGGCGCGGCCGGGGATCTTCTCCGCGGCGAGGCGGCCCTCGAGCGCCATCTCGATCTTGGCCATCGCTTCGCGGCGATTGCCGAGCGCGGCGCGGATGCGCTCGCCGATGATGCGGTGGCGATCCGGATACAGCGCCTTGAAGCCGAGGTCCTGCAGCTCGGCCTTGAACTTGTTCATGCCGAGGCGCTGCGCGATCGGCGCGTAGATCTCGAGCGTTTCGCGCGCGATGCGACGGCGCGAGTCGGAATCCTTCGCGCCGAGCGTGCGCATGTTGTGCAGGCGGTCGGAGAGCTTGATCAGGATGACGCGCAGATCGCGCGCCATCGCCAGGAGCATCTTGCGGAAGCTCTCGGCGTCGGCCTCGGCGCGGCTGGAAAAGCGCATCTTGTCGAGCTTGGTGACGCCGTCGACCAGCTCGGCCACCGTCTCGCCGAACTCGCCGGCGAGTTCCGGCCGTTCGAGGCGGGTGTCCTCGAGGGTGTCGTGCAGGATCGCCGCGATGATCGTCTCGGCGTCGAGGCCGAGGTCCGCGAGCACCTGCGCCACCGCGACCGGATGCGTGATGTACGGCTCGCCGGACTTGCGCGTCTGGCCTTCGTGCGCCGCCGCGCCGACGAGGAACGCGCGGCGGATGCGCATCACCTGATCGTGCGGCAGATACGCGCCCACGCGCTCTTCCAGCGCCTGCACATACGGAGGCACTGGTCCGTCATCGACCACGTCGGTCAGCTTTTTCGCAGGGATGACTTCCATGGAAGGATCGATCGCCTCAGAGGGCGACGCCTCCCGCGCGCGGCTTCAGCGGCCGCGCATCAACGTGCGCGGAATACGGATGAATGCAGGGCCGACAGCGACCCGGCGTCATCAGTCATCTCCACCCTTCGAGAGGTCGTCGTCCACTTCGGTGGCGGCCCACTCGAGGGCTTCACGCTCGGCGCGTTCACGCGCGGCGCGGTCGATTTCGTCGATCATGTCGTCGTTGACGCGACGCGCGGCGATCTCGCGCAGGGCGAGCACGGTCGGCTTGTCGTTGTTCGGATCGAGCGTCGGCTCGGCGCCCTTGGACAGCTGACGGGCGCGCTTGGTCGCCATGAGCACGAGCTCGAAGCGGTTGTCGACTACCTCGAGGCAGTCCTGGACGGTAATACGGGCCATTTCAAATCCTTGACAATAAAGACACTTCTGACCGTGCAGTTTACCGGTCCGGCCCGTTGGCTGGCAATCGGGGTAGGGGTATCATGCGCGGTTCTGACCAGGACGGACGGCTTTTAGTGCAAATAATAAAACCGCGCGGTACACTAAACCACCGCCCCACCCCTAAAGCCCCAGCGATGCGCCCCACGACCCCGCACCGGATTGCCCGGACCGCCCGTACCCTCCTCGGCCTCGTGGCCGTCGCGCTGCTCGCGGCCTGTCACGTCGCCCCGCCACGCACCGACGACCCGAACGAGAAGTTCAACCGCAAGGTGTACGCGTTCAACGACAAGCTCGACAAGGCGGTCATCCGCCCGGTCGCGGTCGGCTACCGGAAGGTCACGAACCCGCCGGTGCGCACGGCGATCAGCGACTTCTACACCAACATCCGCCTGCCGATCACGGTCGCCAACGACCTGCTCCAGTTCCGTCCGAAGCAGGCGCTGCAGACGACTGGCCGCTTCGTGGTGAACCTGACGATCGGCTTCCTCGGCTTCAAGGATCCCGCCAGCCTGCTGGGCATCCCGCTGGAAGACAACGACTTCGGCGTGACGCTGGCCCGCTGGGGCGTGCCCGAGGGCGACTACCTCGTGCTGCCGTTCGTCGGCCCGACCACGGTCCGCGACGTCTGGCGCCTGCCGGTCGACAGCTACTTCTTCGACCCACTCAGCTATTACAGCCGCAACCACGACTTCAAGTACGGCCAGCAGTACGTGCCGCAGCTGCTCTACCTCGTGACCCTGCGCTCGCGCGGCATCGACGCGGAGAGCTTCCTCGCCTCGGCCTACGACCCGTACGTCTTCGTGCGCGACGCCTACCGCCAGCAGCGCCTGTACAACATCTACTACGGCAACCCGCCGGCCTCGGCGATCGAGGAGATGCAGGGCCTGAACGACGACCAGGGCTTCGACCCGGACAAGCTCCTCCAGGAGCAGCACTCCTGGGAAAAGCAGAACGACCCCAAGGTCGAATGAAGAAAGGGCCCCTCGGGGCCCTTTCTTTTTGACGGCGTCCTGGCGACTCAGGCCTTGCGGCGGCCGCTGATCCGGACCCAGTCCTCCATCGTGCGCACGTCCAGGTCATCGAACCACTCGGCGTAACGCACCAGCAGTTCCTCGTGCTGGCCCTGCAGGATGCCGGAGAGGGCGAACGGCGCGCCGGGCTTCACGGCCGCGGCGAACGTCGGGGCCAGTTCGCCCAGCGGGCCGGCGAGGATGTTCGCGACGAGGACGTCGGCGGGCACGGCGGGAGCTTCGCCGGGAAGGTAGACCTGGAGGTCCGCGTCGACGTCGTTGCGCTCCGCGTTGTCGCGCGAGGCGAGCAGCGCCTGCGGATCGTTGTCGATGCCCACCGCCCGCGACGCGCCGAGCTTCAGCGCGGCGATGGCGAGGATGCCGGAGCCGCAGCCGTAGTCCAGGACGGTCTTGCCGGCCAGCTGCTGGCCGTCGAGCCACTCGAGGCACATCGCCGTCGTGGGATGGGTGCCGGTGCCGAACGCGAGGCCGGGATCGAGGCGCACGACGACGATGTCGCCCTCCACCGGAGGCTCGATGTTCCACGGATAGACCCACAGGCGCCGGCCGAACGGCATCGGCTTGAACTGGTCCATCCACGCGCGCTCCCAGTCCTGGTCGTCGACGACGCGCCAGACGATGTTGGCGGGCTCGATGAACGGCAGGTCGTCGGCGATCGCGGCGGTGAGGCCGCGCCGGTCGGCATCGGCGTCGAACAGCGCGTTGAGCACGATCTGGTTCCACAGCGGAATCTCGCCGACGCCCGGTTCGAAGATCGCTTCCTCGTCGGGCGTCTCGGCGTCGGCGTCCTGCAGCGTGATGGAAAGCGCGCCGAGGTCTTCGAGCGCGGTTTCGACGCGCGGCTGTTCGGCGGCACGGATCGTCAGGGAAAGTTCGAGCCAGGGCATGGACGGGACCATCGGGGAAGCGGGGCCTCATTCTAGCCGCGCAAGGACGCGGCGCGGCCGTTATGATCGGCCGATGTATACGCAGTGCCCCGAGTGCCTCACCGTCTACAAGCTGGAAGCCGAGCTGCTGGTGCCCGCCTGCGGCTGCCTGCGTTGCGGCCATTGCGAGACCGTCTTCAACGCGCTCGGGACGCTCGCCGGCCAGCTGCCTCCGGAGCCCTTCACGCGACTGGAGGAGCACGCGCTGGATCGCGAGCCGCCGCTCGCCGACGTGGCGGTGTTCCGGCCGCGCCCCGAGCCGAAGCCGGTGCCGGAGCCCTGGACGGAAGCGCCCGCCGACGCGGCCCAGGCCGTCACGGACGAAGCGGTCGCGACGGAGGACGCGGTCGAGGAGGATTTCTCGCAGCTGACGTTCACACCACGCTTCGCGCGCGCGAAGCGACGCTCGTGGCGCACCGCCGCGTGGATCGCGACGTGCACGGTGCTGGTGCTCGGTCTCGGCGCGCAACTGGCCTGGGCGAAACGCGACGTGCTGATCGCCGACGCGACGGTGGGGCCGATGCTCGCGAGCGGTTGCGCGATGGTGGGCTGCCATCTTCCGCTCGTCGCGGCGCCGTCGCAATTGCGCCTGCTCGCGCGCGACGTCGAACAGCATCCGTCCGTCACCGACGGCCTGCTCATCACGGCGAGCGTGCGCAACGACGCGACGTTCGCCCAACCGTATCCCGTCGTCACGATCGCGCTCTCCGACGCCGAAGGCCATCGCCTGGCGATGCGCCGCTTCCAGCCCGAGGACTACGTGGGCGACGCCGGCACCCGTTCACGCGGCATGGCGGCGGGCGCCACCTCGGCGATGGTGTTCGAAGTGCAAGACCCGGGCCAGCGGGCCGTCGCTTTCGCCTTCAGCTTCGACTGAGCCGTTCGAAAAAATTTCTTTTTGCAAGTCTGCAATTCGCTCCCGGGGGCGAGTAGACTTGGTCCCCTTCGCGACTTCGCGGCCGTCCGGAAGGACGCGCCCCGAGCGCACATCCAAGCGACCGAAACGAACACGAACCGACCGAGGCGACCGCTTCGGCCTGCGAGAGGGGAATGCCTTGAACGCTGTGAGACTGACTGCTGTCGAGGCTGCCAACGAAACCTCCATGCAGAGTGCCCTCAGCGAATGCGTCAGCCGCACGGTCCGTCGCTACCTGGCCGACATCGGTGACACCGAGTTCGGCGAAGGCCTGCATGCCCTCGTGATCCGTGAAGTCGAAGGTCCCCTGCTGCGCGAAGTGCTCGCCTTCCACGAAGGCAACCAGAGCCGCGCCGCCGTGGCGCTCGGCATCAACCGCGCCACCCTGCGCAAGAAGCTCGCCGCGCACGGCATTTCCTGATCCGGCCACCCGCCGGGCCGCGCGGACGTCCGGGCGGCTATAATGGCGCGCTTTCCTCCCCGGAAGTGCCCATGTCCACGCCCGATCTCGTTCCCGTCCGCCGTGCGCTCGTCAGCGTGTCCGACAAGCAGGGCCTGACGGAACTCGCCCGTCGCCTCGTCGCCGCGAACGTCGACATCCTCTCCACCGGTGGCTCCGCGAAGGCGCTGCGCGACGCGGGCATCCCCGTGCGCGACGTCGGCGACCTCACCGGCTTTCCCGAGATCATGGCCGGCCGCGTGAAGACGCTGCACCCGCGCGTGCACGGTGGTCTGCTCGGCCGCCGCGGTACCGACGACGCCGTCATGGCCGAACACGGCATCCTGCCGATCGACCTGCTGGTGCTGAACCTCTATCCGTTCGAGCGCACGGTCGCCGATCCGGCGTGCACGCTGGAAGACGCCATCGAGAACATCGACATCGGCGGCCCCGCGATGCTTCGCGCGGCGGCGAAGAACTGGAACGACGTCGGCGTGCTCACGGATCCCGCGCAGTACGACGAGGCGCTCGCCGAGATCGAAGGCAAGGGCGGCCTGACCCGCGCGACGCGCTTCCGTCTTTCCGTCGCGGCGTTC
>Ga0006562J51391_1004286_pt1 | contig 11550 bp, 8 predicted proteins | sample Ararhi6_input_d2_FD_51391 | JGI IMG/M metagenome (IMG submission 51391) | reverse complement strand
GCTTAAGGTTTAAACCTTAACCAAACAAAAAAGGCTGTCATTTCTGACAGCCTTTGATATATTTTAGTGGTGTAAAACTTCTTCACCTTCTTTCATTGGTACATTTTGAGGAACAAAATCTACATCATGATTTGGGTTACTGTAGTCATACGGCCAACGATATACGTGAGGAATTTCTCCCGGCCAGTTTCCGTGGATATGTTCAACTGGAGTAGTCCACTCTAAAGTTGTAGATTTCCATGGGTTTTGAACAGCTTTTTTACCGTAGAAAATACTGCTAAAGAAGTTGTATAAGAATACTAACTGGAATGCACCTCCTACAAGAGCAAATGTTGTAATTAAAACATTCACATTTTGTAAATCATCAAATAATGGGAAGTTAGTATTTGTATAGTAACGTCTTGGTAAACCAGCTAATCCGATAAAGTGCATTGGGAAGAAAACTCCATAAGCACAAACTGCTGTAATCCAGAAGTGAATATAACCTAAATTTTTGTTTAACATTCTTCCGTACATTTTAGGGAACCAGTGGTAAATACCAGCAAACATTCCGTAAAGTGCAGAGATACCCATTACTAAGTGAAAGTGAGCAATTACAAAGTAAGTATCGTGAACGTTTATATCTAAAGTACTATCTCCTAAAATGATTCCTGTTAAACCTCCAGTGATGAAAGTAGAAACCATTCCAATAGAGAATAACATTGCAGGATTGAATTGTAAGTTACCTTTCCATAAAGTTGTAATCCAGTTGAACGCTTTTACAGCAGATGGAATTGCAATCAATAAAGTTGTAAAAGTAAATACAGATCCTAAGAAAGGATTCATACCAGAAATAAACATGTGGTGACCCCATACAATAGTTGATAAGAATGCAATTGCAAGAACAGACATAATCATCGCTCTATATCCGAAGATTGGTTTACGAGAGTTCGTAGCCATAATTTCAGAAACAAGTCCCATTGCCGGTAAGATTACAATGTAAACCTCAGGGTGACCTAAGAACCAAAATAAGTGCTCAAACAATACTGGAGAACCTCCTTGGTAGTGTAAAACCTCTCCAGCAATATAGATATCTGATAAGAAGAATGAAGTACCAAAACTTCTGTCAAAAATCAATAATAAGGCTGCAGATAATAATACTGGGAATGAAATAACACCAATAATAGCTGTTACGAAAAATGTCCAGATTGTAAGAGGAAGTCTAGTCATAGACATTCCTTTTGTTCTTAAGTTAATAACAGTTACAATGTAGTTTAATGATCCCATTAAAGAAGATGCAATAAATATAGCCATTGAAACTAACCATAAAGTCATACCTGTTCCAGATCCAGGAATTGCTTGAGGCAATGCACTTAATGGAGGATAAATTGTCCAACCTGCAGAAGCTGGTCCAGCTTCAACAAATAAAGAACTTAACATTACTACAGCAGATAAGAAAAACAACCAGTATGAAATCATGTTCATAAATCCAGAAGCCATATCTCGCGCTCCAATTTGAAGTGGAATAAGTAAGTTACTAAAAGTTCCACTTAAACCTGCCGTAAGTACAAAGAATACCATAATGGTACCATGAATTGTAACTAAAGCAAGATAAATATCATTAGCCATTACACCATCAGGTGCAAATTTATCTCCTAATAAAACATTGAATATTTTAAAAGACTCTTCTGGCCACGCTAATTGCATTCTGAAAAGCAAGGACATTGCAATCCCAATTACTCCCATAACAATACCTGTAATTAAGTATTGTTTAGCAATCATTTTGTGATCAATACTAAAAATATATTTAGTAATGAACGTGTCTTTATGATGATGTTCGTGCTCGTGATCGTGTCCGTGATCGTGACCGTGCGCTTCTGCTGACATATATGTGTACTTTAAATTTTCTTAATAATATTATTTCATCGCAACTTTAGCTACAGCTGCTTTAACAGTATCAACTACCGCTTTTACGGTATCTTTTACTTTTGCAGTAGTATCTGTAGTTGGAGCAGCTCCTTCAGCTGGTTTTTCAGCAGCTTTTGCCGCTTTAATATCTTGAGCTAAAGTAGTTTTTTCACTTAACCATTTTTTATAATCTTCCGGAGTGTCAACCACAACTTTCATTTGCATGTTATAGTGTGAAGCTCCACATATTTTATTACATAATAATAAATAGTCAAATGTATAAGGATCTAAAGCTGTACCGCCTTTTGCAACTAACTCAGCACTTTTTTCAGCTCTAAGTTTATTAATATTCGCAACTTTCTCAACCATAAATGGAAGCTCTCTGTATTCAGCAGTAGTATAAGTTGGAACGAAAGCAAATTCTGTAACCATTCCAGGAACACAGTTCATCTGCGCTCTAAAGTGAGGCATATAAGCTGAGTGTAAAACGTCTTGAGAACGCATTTTGAAGTGTACTTTTTTACCTTTAGGAATATGCAGTTCAGAAACTACAATATCATCCTGAGAGTTAGGATCTGACATATCAACTCCTAATGTGTTGATTCCTTCAATTAAACGTACGTTAGCTTTTCCTAAAACATTATCTTGTCCAGCATATCTAGCTGTCCACTTAAATTGCTGAGCGTATAATTCAATTTCAATTACATCTTCGTCTTTATCAACAAACATAATGTTATTCCAAGCATATAATCCGTAAAGAATTAAACAAGCTAAAACAACAGATGGAATAATACTCCAGATTGCTTCTAATTTGTTACTATCAGCAAAGAATAATGCTTTTTTATCTTTATTTCCTTTGTATTTAAAAGAAAACCAGTATAATAAACCTTGAGTAATAACTTGAACTGTAAAGATCAAAACCCAAGTAATATTCATTAAACTATCTACTAAACCACCGTGCTCTGAAGCAGGAGTATGAAGCGCCAAATTACCCCATTTTAGTAAACCATAAATAGTAAATATATAAATGAATGCCAAAAAGCCAAACAAAATATATCCCTGAATGTTATTGTCATTATCTGATGCAACTTGAGAATCGTCCGAAGAAGATCCTACTTGAGTAAGATCAAAAATCTTGGTCAATTGCCATAGTGCAACTGCTAATAAAACTAAAACTATAATTACCAACAAACTTGTCATCTGTTTACTTCTTTAAATATTAATAATGAAAATGTTTACTTTCTTCGATGAAAGGATTTCTTTTTGCAAGCAAAGGAGATTTAGTTAATGCAGTAAATACAACAAATATAAACAAACCTAAGAAGAAAAGAATAGATGCAATTTCAGGAACTCCAATAAACCATTTGTCTCCAACTGTACCAGGCATAATCATATTAAAGAAATCAACATAGTGACCTAATAAGATTACAATACCTGCCATAACTACAACCCAGTTAAGACGTTTGAAGTCTGTATTAATTAATATCAATAATGGGAAAACAAAGTTCATAACAACCGCACCAAAGAAAGGAAGGTTATATAATTGAATTCTTGTTACGAAATAAGTTACCTCTTCTGGAATATTAGCATACCAGATCAACATGAATTGAGAGAACCATAAGTAAGTCCAGAAAACACTAATACCAAACATGAATTTAGCTAAATCGTGAATATGACTAGTATTTACATATTCTAAATATCCTTTAGATTTTAAGTAAATTGTAATTAATGCAATAGAAGTAATACCACTTACAAAGAAAGAAGCAAATACATACCATGCAAACAAAGTACTGAACCAGTGTGGATCAAATGACATAATCCAATCCCAAGCCATAATAGACTCAGATACGATAAAGAAAACTAAGAATCCAGCAGAGATTTTGAAATTCTTTTTGTAGTAAAGATCATCGTTTGCCTCATCTTGAGCTAAACAGTTTTTTCTAGAAAAATGACGGTATATATTCCATCCTAGTAAAAAGATAAAAGCTCTTACAATCCAGAAAGGGAAATTTAAATAACCTGATTTTCCAGCAATGATTGCATCATAATTTGGGCTTTTAGGATCTGTTACTCCTTCACCTAACCAAACAAATATATGATTAAAATGTAATCCGCATAAAACTAAAATTATGAAGAAAATGATAGAACCAGCAGGTAAGTAAGCTGTAATACCCTGCATAACTCTAAATAAAACTGGAGACCAACCTGCCTGAGCAACTTGTTGAATAGCATAAAATGCTAAAACCCCCATAGAAAGTAGTAAAAAGAAAATACAAGCTACATATAATGCAGACCAAGGTTTGTTTTGTAATTGGTGCAATACATGATTTAAGTGTTCAGTGTGCTCATCAGCTGCACCAACTTTTGCATGTTCTCCTCCTTTGTGTTCTTCGTGTGAAGCTTCAGCAGCCTCATGATGTCCTGCCTCTTTATGTGAAGCCTCTGCAGACTCCCCATGTGCAGTACCATGAGCTCCGTGAGCATCTGCTGCTAGTATTTTTTCAACTTCTTGAATATCTTTAGGTGCACTTAAAAAACCATACCCAATTCCTAATAGTCCTAGAACCATTAAGATGATAGAAAAAGTTTTTAATTTACTTGAAAATGTATACATATCTATTACGATCAGTTTGTTCAACAATTATAATTGGCTTTTTAGTTTCAGAACATAGTCAGCAACTAACCAACGTTCGTGAGCACTTAATTGATTTGCATGTGAACCCATTGCATTTAAACCATAAGTCTCAACATGAAAGATACTACCTTCAGTGATTTCTCTGTCTTTATAGCTAGGTACTCCAAGAAATTTTTCTCTTTCAACCAATTTACCTTTACCGTTACCAGCAGCTCCATGGCAGCTAATACAGTAAATTTCGAAAAGTTCTTTCCCTTTTCCAGAGTTTTTCTCTTCTTCTGTCAAAGGTGATTTTAAATTAGCTTTTGCTAATTCATAACCAGCTGTAGAATTTTCATATTCATAAGGTTCAAAACCTCTATTGATAGTTCCTTCAACAGGAAGCTGTCCTTCTTTTCCTCCTTTAAATATTTTTGCTTCTGTATATGGCTCGTAAGCAACAGACTCATACATATTTGGGAAATACTGATAGTTTGGCGCCGAATTATTGTGGCAAGATGAAACTAAAATAGTTATACCAACTAAAAGTGTTATTTTATATATCCTTTTCATAGCTACAATTAATTCTTTTCAATTACTTTAACTTCAACAGCTCCAGTGCCTTCGAAAAAAGAAACAAGTTCTGCTTCGTTATCGTTTACAGCAACTTCCATTAAGAAGTGGTCATCTGTTGTTCTTACATCAGGATTCTCAGCTTGTTTAAATGGCCATAATCTACTTCTCATGTAAAAAGTGATAACCATTAAGTGGGCTGCAAAGAACACCGTCATCTCAAACATAATTGGCACAAAAGAAGGCATATTTTGGATGAAACTAAAACTTGGTTTACCTCCAATATCCTGCGGCCAATCGTGAATCATGATATAACTCATCATTGTTGTTGCAACAGAAATACCAACACATCCGTATAAAAAAGCGCATATTGCTAATCTTGTTGGTGCTAGTCCCATAGCTTTATCCAATCCGTGAACTGGGAATGGAGTAAAAACCTCTTCAATATGATGATGAGCAGCTCTAGTTTTCTTTACTGCATTCATCAAAACGTCATCGTCATTATAAATGGCGTATATAACTTTATTACTCATGATGTGAATCTTTATTTGCTCTTTCTCTAATGTAATTATCTCCTGTTCCTTTCAAAATTGTTTTTACCTCTGCCTGAGCGATTACAGGGAATGTTCTAGAGTATAATAAAAACAATACAAAGAAGAAACCAATTGTTCCAATGAAAATTCCAATATCAACAAATGTTGGTGAGAACATTGTCCAAGAAGATGGAAGGTAATCTCTATGTAAAGAAGTAACAATAATTACGAATCTTTCAAACCACATACCGATGTTTACTACAATCGAGATGATGAATGAGAACATGATACTTGTTCTTAATTTTTTGAACCACATGAACTGAGGAGAGAACACGTTACATGTCATCATTGACCAATATGCCCACCAGTAAGGTCCAGTAGCTCTGTTTAAGAATGCATATTGCTCATATTCTACCCCTGAATACCAAGCTACGAATAACTCTGTAATATAAGCAACACCTACGATAGAACCAGTAATCATGATAATGATGTTCATTAACTCGATATGCTGTAATGTAATGTATGCTTCAAGGTTAGAAACTTTTCTCATAACGATCAACAATGTATTTACCATCGCAAATCCTGAGAAAACCGCTCCAGCAACGAAGTATGGCGGGAAAATTGTTGTATGCCATCCAGGAATTACAGAAGTAGCAAAGTCCATAGATACAATTGTGTGTACAGAAAGTACAAGAGGTGTAGCTAAACCAGCTAATACTAAAGATACTTCTTCGAAACGCTGCCAATCTTTAGCTCTACCGCTCCATCCAAAACTTAGGATAGAATAAACTCTTTTGTTAAATGGAGTAATAGCTCTATCACGAAGCATAGCGAAATCAGGCAATAAACCAGTCCACCAGAATACTAATGATACTGAAAGATAAGTTGAAATCGCGAATACGTCCCAAAGCAATGGTGAGTTAAAGTTTACCCATAAAGATCCAAATTGGTTTGGAATAGGTAAAACCCAGTATGCTAACCATGGACGCCCCATGTGAATGATTGGAAATAAACCTGCCTGAACTACCGAGAAAATGGTCATAGCTTCCGCAGAACGGTTAATAGCCATTCTCCAACGCTGACGGAAAAGTAAAAGTACTGCAGAAATCAAAGTTCCAGCGTGACCAATACCAACCCACCAAACGAAGTTAGTAATATCCCAAGCCCAACCAACTGTTTTGTTTAATCCCCATGTTCCGATACCGGTAGATACGGTGTAAATTATACAACCTAACCCCCAAAGGAAGGCTACTAATGCGATTGTAAATACAATCCACCATTGTTTATTTGCAGGTCCTTCAACAGGCGCTGCCACATCTACAGTTACATCGTGATATGATTTATCACCTATAACTAAAGGTTTTCTAATGGGTGCTTCGTAATGAGACGACATAATCCTTTATATTGTTTCTTAATTAATAATTTTACTAAGTGTTTCTAACTTTTACGTGATAGAAAACATTTGGTTTTGTACCAACATGCTCTAATAAATGATACATTCTTTCGCTTTCTGCTAATTTAGCAACTTCGCTTTCTTTATCATTTACATCTCCGAATACCATAGCACCAGAAGAACAAGCTGCAGAACAAGCACAAGCATTGTTGAACTCATCTTTACCTACAACTCTTCCTTGACGTTTAGCTTCAAGGATAACTGCTTGAGTACTTTGGATACAGAAAGAACATTTTTCCATAACTCCACGAGAACGAACGTTTACGTCTGGGTTTAACACCATACGACCTAAATCGTCATTCATATGATAATCGAATTCACTGTTTTTGTTGTACAAGAACCAGTTGAAACGACGAACTTTATAAGGACAGTTGTTCGCACAGTAACGAGTACCAACACATCTGTTATATGCCATGTGATTCTGACCTTGACGACCGTGAGAAGTTGCCGCAACTGGACAAACAGTTTCACATGGTGCGTGGTTACAGTGTTGACACATTACCGGCTGGAATGCTACTTGTGGATTATCTCCAGGTTTTTCCATTTCATTAAATGTAGATAATGAACTAGATAAACCAGCAATTCCTTCTTTTCTTTCGTTATCACCTTCAAAAGTGCTTTCAGAAGAATAGTATCTGTCGATACGTAACCAGTGCATATCACGGCTTCTTCTAACTTCTTCTTTACCTACAACTGGAACGTTGTTTTCAGCGTGACAAGCGATAACGCAGGCTCCACATCCAGTACAAGCATTTAAGTCGATTGATAAGTTAAAGTGATGTCCAGTAGTACGATCAAATGATTCCCATAAATCTACAGTAGTAGCTTCTACTTCCTGATGATCTAAAGATACCATTGGCTGTTCGTTCCAATGTTTTGCATCTTGAGTATTGAAGATTTCTAAAGTAGTTTCTTTAATAATATCCCCTCTACCCATTAAAGTTTTCTGTCCTTGAACACAAGCAAACTCATGTTCTCCATTTGCCTTAGCAAGTGTAATAGACTGAACACTATTGAAATTTTTATATAAAGCGTAAGCATTAATACCTACTTGCATTTCTTCTTTTAAAGCCGCTTTACGACCGTATCCAACAGCTAAACCAACTGTACCAACAGCTTGTCCCGGCTGAACAATAACTGGCACATTTTCTAGTTTGTTTCCATCAGCAGTTGTAATAGTAGCATAACTACCATTTAAACCTCCGTTAGCAACGATTTCATTTGATAAATTGAATTTCTTCGCATCAGCATTTGAAACTGTAACATAGTTATCCCAAGAAACTCTTGTAATTGGATCTGGGAACTCTTGCAACCAAGGATTGTTTGCATGCTGACCATCTCCCATACCAGTTTTAGTATATAATAGTAATTCAAGTTCTCCAGAAGATTTTGCTTTAGAAAGTAAACTTGCAGCTCCGGCGAAATCATAAGAACCACCAGCTAAAGCAGCAGAACCAACTACAAAAACTCCATCATGTAAAACTTTATTCCAAGAAGAACCAGCAATGATTGCTCCAGAATTAGCTTTTAAATAATCATAGAAGTTTCCTGGTGTACCGTTTAATGATAATAAAACATCTTGAAATTGTTTTGTATCAAAGATCGGACGAATCGTAGGCTGAGTTAAGCTATAAGTTCCTTTTGTAATCTCTACGTCTCCCCAAGACTCTAAATAATGAGGCGCTGCAGCAGCGATTGTAGATATAGCAGCTGTTTCATCTTCTTTTAAAGAGAACGCAACAGATGTTTTAACTTTTTTCAATCCAGATACAAATGAAGCAGAATCTGCTAAAGTGTAAACAGGATTAACTCCGCTCATAATTAAAGTGTGAACACTTCCAGCATTCATATCTTTTATTAATTGAGCTACAACAGCATTAGAACCTTTTCTAATTTGTCTTGTACCAGCAGTACTAAAAGCTTCACTAGCTAATGCTTGATTAATAGCTAAAACTAATAACTGAGCATTTTTATCTTCGATTCCAGATACTAAAATTCCTTTTGTACCCGCTGCTTTTAATTGCTGAGCCGCTTTTACAACTTCTGCTTTAAATTTCGCATCTAAAGAAACAGGAACTGAAGCACCAACAACAATATTATATATTTGAACTAAAGCTTGTTTTTGATCAGCTGTAGTCATTGGAACACGCTTATCAGCAGCTGCCCCAGATAATGTCATATTTGATTCAAACTGAAAATGACGAGACATTTTTCCATTTTGAGGAATACGTCCTTTTGCATATCCAGCATCGTATCCGCCACCTTGCCAGTCTCCTAAGAAATCAGCACCAACAGACACAATTAATGAAGCTTTTGAAAAATCATAATCAACTAAAGCTCTTTCTCCGTATACAGTTTCAAATGCATCTAAAGCATCAGAAGATGAAACCGCATCATAAACTACATGCTTTGCGTTTGGATTTTTAGCGATAAATTCACCAATTAATTTTTCAGTAGTTGGACTTGCTAATGTGTTAGTCAATAATACTACTTGACCTCCTTTAGTTTTTGCATCAGCTAAACTTGATTTAATTTTTAAATCAACTGCTGACCAACTGCTGTTTTTTCCATCCAATTTAGGTTCTTTCAAACGCATACTATCATATAAACCTAAGATAGAAGCATGAATTCTTGCATTGGCAGAAAACTTAGCACCAGCAATGGTGTTGTTTTCAATTTTAATTGGACGACCCTCACGAGTTTTTACCAAAAGATTTGCAAAATCAAAACCGTCAAAAACAGTAGTTGCATAATAATCTGCAACACCAGGAATGATTTGCTCTGGTTGTAATACATAAGGGATAGACTTGTGCACAGGACCTTCACAAGCAGCAAGTGTAACTGCCGCAGTACTAAATCCTACGTACTTTAAAAAGTCACGACGTGAAGTTCCAGATGAAGCTAAAGCATCTGCATTCCCTAGAAATTCTTCTGTAGGAATCTCTTCAACAAATTCGTTATTTCTAAGCGCCTCAACAATAGAGCTATTTTCTAGCTCTTCAACACTTTTCCAGTATTTTTTGTTTGATGACATTGTATATATATATTAAAATCTTAATAATTCGATTAATAGTGGCATTTACCGCATTCTAAACCTCCCATTTGCGCTGCAGTTAATTTCTCTACACCGTATTTTTTAGAAAGTTCAGCATGAATTTTTTCATAGTATGCGTTTCCTTCCATCTTAACATCAGTTTTTCTATGGCAATCAACACACCATCCCATTGTTAATTTAGAATATTGCTTCATGATTTCAAATTCTTGTACTGGACCGTGACAAGTTTGACATTCAACTCCTGCAACAGAAACGTGTTGTGAGTGGTTGAAATAAACGAAATCAGGAAGATTATGAATACGAACCCATTTAACTGGTTGTGTTTTTCCAGTATAAGCTTGTTTAGTCTTATCCCATCCAACAGCATCGTATAATTTTTGAATTTGAGCATCGTAAAACGCTTTGCTGTATTCAGCAGTAGCAGTAGTCTCAGCAACCTCAGAAATATTTTTATGACAGTTCATACAAACATTTAAAGAAGGAATACCAGCAGTTTTACTTACACGTGCAGCAGAGTGACAATATTTACAATTGATCTCATTATCTCCAGCGTGAATTTTGTGAGAATAGTGAATTGGCTGAATTGGCTCATAATTTTGATCAACACCAACCTGCATCAAATATCCATACACAAAGTAACCACTAGCTAAAAGCAGAAATATAGAAGTAACTAATACCAAAAATTGATTTTTAGCAAAAGCTTTCCAAATTGGAGTTCTGCCCTCTTTTGGAGCAACTTCAATTCCGTTATTGCTGGCAACTTTAGTCAATACTTTGTTCACCATGAACAACATAACAACTAAAATAGCCATTACAAGAGCAAGAGCTCCTAAAATAATGTTGTTAGAAATTCCTCCGCCTTCTACGTTAGTTCCAGGAGGAGTAGCAGCACCGCCTGCAGCTGCAACCGGCTCAGCTTTTACTTCAGAAGTATAAGCGATAATATTATCAATATCACCTGTAGATAATTGAGGAAAAGAAGTCATTACTGCCTTGTTATTTTCCTCGAAAAGTTTAACAGCAACAGGATCTCCTGATTTAATCATATCAGAACTGTTGTGTACCCATTTGTAAATCCAAGCCATATCGTGCTTAGAAGCAACGCCTCTTAAAGCCGGACCTGTTGATTTAGCATCTAATTTGTGACATGCAGCACAATTTGCATTAAAAAGTTCTTTCCCTTTTACCGGATCACCACCAGATGCAGCAGCCGGAGCAGCAGCTTCAGTCGCCGCAGGAGCTGCAGCAGGATCTTGAGCAAATGAAGTTAGGGAGAAAATCAACGTTAGCGATAAACTAAGTAATAATTTTCTTGAGATCGAATTATGGTTACCCACCTTTTTCATATAGTATAATAATTATCTACTAATTTTTGGTATGATTTTTTCTGTAATAAATCAGACTAAAATTAATACCTTCTTTTAAAACTTGCACA
>Ga0006562J51391_1014602_pt1 | contig 11560 bp, 5 predicted proteins | sample Ararhi6_input_d2_FD_51391 | JGI IMG/M metagenome (IMG submission 51391) | reverse complement strand
AGCCTGCGATCAAGCGCAATCATTTCAGGAATATTGCGTATGTCTTGATAGGACTGGTTGCTAGCTTTTTTGTGCTGCGTTTTTTCGAATTCGGCAGCAGCCAACCGGACACAAATTCTGTCAGTCGCACGACAAGTGAATCTTCATCTTCCTTTGGACAGGATTCAGAGCTGAACGCGTCCTCCCCTCAAAAAGTGGATACCGCACCACAACCGCTTCCCAGTAAGAACACGGAGGCGGTCCCTCTTAACGCTACTGCTGACGTCTTGGTGAAAACTGACGCCAATACAGAAAATGCTTCAAGACGTTATACGAAGACGGCAGTCAACCTGAGGAAAGGTCCTGGAACGAATTTTGAGGTGTTAAGGGTCCTTCCTAAGGATGCTGAAGTTTCCGTTGTGGAAATAAAGGGAAGATGGAGCCGTGTGCAGATTAATAATCAGAATAGCGGGTGGATAGCGAACTCAACATTGTTAGAGCGCTAATTATATCTCAACTGACTCTTTGGAGATGCAGTCAGTCATCGCCATAAAAAGGCTTACATTTTCTAGCCTCCCGACTGGGTCGACTATCGCCGAAGCTAGTATTCCACTCTGATAGGCTCCTGTGTCCAGTGCTATTCTGTTTGAATGAACTTCCGGCCTGTGTGATGCAGTAACTGTATGACCATGGACAACGATCTTCTCATGAGCATCCATATGGTTGAGAAACTCGTCCCTGATCCAGCGCAAGTCTTTTTCCTGTTGTTCTTTCAAAGGAACGTTCGGTCGAACGCCTGCATGGACGAACGCATAGTTTCCATCGATAATAAGGTTCTCAGCTTGTCGCATCATTGCTACATGATGAGGAAAACGTTTGTTGAATTCCTCGGCCAAGTGCGTGACGTCATTGCAATCGAGAAGACCATATGACGCTAGCGTCTCGTGGCCGCCTTTACGTAACCAGTGGTCCAGCACACGTTCACTCTCTTGGCTGCAATCGAGGACCCTTAGGAAGAATTCCTCGTGGTTGCCCAATACCAGGCGGCTATCCGGGGACGCGTTAAGCGTTGCATGTACCAAGTCCATCGCTTTCCTGCTATCAGGACCGCGATCAATGATGTCTCCTAAAAAGATAATGCGATACTCGACAGTTCGCTGATCAGCATCAGTCTGAATTTGATCCAGCATCCTTTCCAGCAAATCTGCACGCCCGTGCACATCGCCGATGGCGTAGGTGATCTTGCTCGATTTCATTAAGTTTCTATGGCTCATCGACGCTGTGCTTTCGGCAGTTTTCGCCATTCCCATGGCACAATGAAGTCACCTTGCCAAAGGCCTGAAGAGGTTCGCATAGCAATGTCTTGCACGTGTTCGTATGCTCCCTTGGAATAAACTGGCCAATCCAATGCGAGACCGTTCTCGACCAACCATGCAGCGAGGTCTTGGCCTTGGCTTGTTTGGCATGTCGCAACGGTTCGGCCGTACCGATCTCGATCCACTAGGAAACAAGTGACAGGCTGTGCATCCTGAACGAATGCATCCAGTTCTAGGGCCGCGTGCTGTCCGCAACGATATAACTTGCCTTCCGCATTCTTACAGGTTTGCGTGCTTTCTGGGGCGTCAATCCCGCTCAGTCGAATGCGTACGCCATGTATTTCGATTGTGTCACCGTCGATCACGGAGGCTCTTCCAGTGATATCGGCGGCATGAGCGGCTACAGCGCCTACACTGAGAAGCGCGGCCATTATCATTCGAACCATACGACTGCTACTTTCTAGTGCACAGTCGCTTGGATTTACTGATTGAGCCGTCCTGACAGAGAAACTTGCCATCGGCGGTACAACGCGCAACGCCGCCTTTCTTTCCAGAACATGGTGTATTGCGTGCATCCGCGAAATTGGAAAACGACATAGCCGCAATCAGGATCGCGACGAAAGCTACATAATTTTTCATTCTGCCCCCACGTAAAAATCGCCTCTCTAAAACAGGTCGGCGCTTAGAAACTTAAACATTTCAGAACTGACGCCCTAAAACATTGCCAAGCGATAGCCATCATAGCGATCCAGAAACCAAATAATTGATGTGACGTTAAGTACGCCTGCTTCTGCCGCAATCGAGGCAGAAGCAGGCGCAGAGTTTCTTCGGTTTTAAGTTGCCTTGAGTGTGAGAAGCCCATCTCGTTCCTCAAGTATATTGGCTTTTTTCAAATAGCCAATTCTCGCTTGGATCTGCTCCCTCAATTGACCACTTGTTGATTTGAACCCAAGCGCTCTGGAAATCGCATTGATCGCTTCATCTGGCGTTGCACCGAAGCTCGCCTCGACCAATTGTCGAAGTCCCTGATCGATCTCCATTGGAGGTAGCATATCGAGACGACGCAAACTGAGCGAGGCAACTTCGCTTCGATCACGAAGCTTGATTTCACCATTTGGCCAAAGCAGGAACTGCCCTTCAATGTTGATGTGCTTGTTTCGGGCCGCCGCCAAGATTGCCACGGTTACGTGGCTGTTGATGCGCTGGCCTGCTCTTTGTAATCCCCACGCGCTTCTAAGCCGAGTGACGAGTTCATCCTGATGAAGGGGGCCTTCGACCTCCACAATTTCCTTAATGTGTTCAACCAGAATGCCAAGAGGCGTTTCATGAAGTTCAACATGGATCGCTGGCCTGATTGACGCCTCCTTATAAAGGGGCGTTGCGTTTTCGATCACATTCTTCGGCAGTAGCCCGATTTCAGTCACGTCCTCACGATCAATGGTGATGATCTCCACATTGACTGCTTTGCGCTTCTTCTCTGTGTCACCTTCTAGTTCAAGTGTATTGGCCTTCGCACGTTCTATCGCGGCAATCAGCTTTTCGAGCTCTGCGTTTGGGCGTTGAAACCAATCGGTGCTCCATATGCGATGAATATTCCAGCCATGCGCTTCGAGAACAGCTTGTCGCAAACGATCACGGTCGCGAGCAGAACGAGAGTCATGATATGCCGCACCGTCGCATTCAATACCGAGCAAATACCGCCCAGGAACGGTGTCATCGGCGACCGCAAGATCAATAAAGAACCCCGCAATACCCACCTGCGGATGGACCTGATAACCGCGCTCGGTCAATGCCGCAGCGACCTGTTCTTCAAAGACGCTGTCCATCTCGCGTTCAGTACGCTTGGAAAGCGATAGCCGTCCGGTTCTTGCAAAATGAAGGAAGAGCTTGAATGCAGCTACGCCTTTGCCTCGTGCGCGCTCCAAATCGATGTCCTCATCGGTTATGGACGCGTAGACTTCACAGCGTTGCTTGGCGCGACTAATCAAAACATTCAAACGTCGTTCACCACCCTCTGCTCCAAGTGGGCCGAACCTCATCCCCATATACCCTTGGGCATTGCGGGCGTAGGCCACTGAAATGAAAATGACATCACGTTCGTCACCCTGAACGTTTTCAAGGTTCTTGATGAAGAACGGTTCTGTTGGATGGGAATGAAAGAAGGCTTCAGTTTCAGGGTTAAGCCTACGCAGTATTTCAAGCTGGTCCTGTATTTCCCTACGTTGCTTGATCGAAAAAGCAGCAACACCCAATGACAGGTTAGGGTTCTCAAGAGCATGCTTGATGATAGCCTTAGCCACGGCCTTGGCTTCAGTTTTGTTAACGCCCTCTTCAAAGGTTCCGCCTGCAACTTGATGGAATCGGAGCCCCATTCCGGCTTCGTGCGTGTACGGGCTAGGAACGATAAACAGCTTGTTTTCGTAAAACTCGCTATTTGAAACTGCAATGAGTGACTGGTGACGGCTACGATAATGCCATCTCAACATTTTCTCCGGCAGACCACGCGCAGAAAACAGACCGAGAATGCTCTCGATATCTGAAACCTGTGCGCCTTCAAGTTCGTCGTCGTCCTCCGAGCCGCTTGAAGTCATCTTCGAGAAGAAGCGCGTTGGCGGCAACTGTCTTTCGTCGCCTACAACAACAACCTGCCGCGCTCTGGCAACAGCGCCAATGGCGTCAACAGGTTGGATCTGACTGGCTTCGTCCATTACGAGCAAATCGAAGGTGAGTTGTGCAGGTGGCAGAAACTGTGCAATGGACAGCGGGCTCATCATAAAGACCGGCTTCAGCGCTTGAATTGCTGGAGCCGCCCTCGTCATCAGCTGACGAATTGGCATATGACCACGGCGACGCGCCATTTCAGATCTGAGGACACCTACGGGGCCAACACCGCTCTTGCCCGGAATACGTTTATGGTGTGAACGAACGACTTCCAGTCGCGACAGTCCCATCCTGTCCATGTCAAGACGCGCGAATTCATTTACAAGCCTTCCGTGAACTTCGCCGTCGAAACGAGCTAACTCCGGATCGTGTCTATGTTGATCACGTAGGATGGCTTCGTAAAATGCCATCTCAAAATATGACATTACGCCGTCTGGAGTGACACGACCGTCTTCCAGACGTTCAACAATTTGTTCTGCGCCTGCATCATTTGCGGCATTGGCGCGATTACGGTAGGCGGTCCATTTGGATAGCTGTTCCCGTGAACTCAACCAAACTTGCAACCGCTCCTGCAATTCGGAGCAGGGCACTTCTTCAACCCTGTGGGCTCCGAAAAGTGTTTCCGGATCGGTCTGTAGATAATCAAGGATCGCTGAGAATTCGCCGACCCAGGTACCGGCATCGTCAAGCGTCCTTCCCGTTTTTTCGGCCAGGTCTCCCCGGTCAGCTATTGTCGCGGCTAAAGGACGTATGTCTGCATTTTGCTGAACCCAATCGACCAGAAGAGAGAGTGCATCCCAATCGGATCCAATGCCCTCCCAACGTTGCCCAAATGCTGAAGCTAAAAGCGTTCCCTGACCGTCTACCTTCGATTTCAGATCAAGGGCGAGGCCTAACACTTGGAAAATTTTCGAACGTTCGCCTGCTGTCGCCAGATCGCGCTTAAGGAGCGTCTTGGCTTCCTGCTCAGCTTGGCCGAGCTCATCCACCAATCTAAGGATTTGCGATAAATGCGCGTCTTCTGCTCCGGTAGCGCCAGGGAAAAGAATCTGCGTCTTATCAGACAGTTCCAACCACAGAGCGTGAGTCAGTCTGCGGGCTTCTTCCAAGATACTTTGTACTTGTTCGGCGCTAGTACCAACTGCGGCTTTGTTCGAAAGGCGGCTTGCGATCTGCCTCGCCTCAGTGCTGACACCGCGCAGGCTACGCATCCAAAGCACCAGATCTTCCAGCGGCTTCGGGTCTGTCTTCTCACCGCGCCAGTCCGCTCCAAAGGCGGAACGGCCAAGAGCATCTCCGTCTCGTATAGTCGATCTGGCCTGTTTGCCCTTTTGAAGCGAGTCGAGAATACGCAACGTTTCGTCGACGGAAGGCTCACCAACCAATACCGTTTTGAGCAATGATCGGGCAGAACGCCAATCCCCGCTCAGGAATTTGAGCATTCGCTTTCCGTGAACCGCAAAAGCGGTTCTCGCCGCAACGAGATCGACTTCCCAGGCATGATCGGTAATCTTTCCTATGAGTTCTGATCGAGCGTTCTGTAGTGTGGCTACGGCTTCAGCAAGATCACCTGCCTGATCGAGTCCTCGTTCCCAAATAGCTGCAACAAAAGCGTCTGGGCTTGCATCCGGGGCATTCGCCACACGTTGGCCGATTACGACCATCCGCTCAATCGAAGCTAATGAACCTATATCGTCTATCCCGAGCAATGCTTGCAATGATCGCACTGCTGTTAGCAATCGCGGCAGAAGGGTTCTTAATTGTTCAACGGTCGCAAAAGCTGCATCTGAGAAATTTGCAGGTACTCGCGAGAACTGCGAAACGAGTCCTGCAGGCTCAGCTTCCCAAGCTTCCGATGTTAAGATTTCATTAATTCTTTCAGCAACATTCGCTAACTTCTTACCATCTTGAACTAAGGAAGCGATCTCGGTGATCGAACTCGCCCATACATCATTTGAAAGCGCATCATTCGTAATGGTATCGGGACAGCTAGCGAGCCGTTCTGCAAGCTCCTTGCAGATCTGATAGTCTTGAAGATCGACGACATGAGCACGCTGAAGCGCCGTTGTCGTTTTTTGCATCCTTTCGAGCAGTTCCGCGAATGCTGTGCTTGAGTTCTGGATGCGTACGGCTAGTCGTTCAAGATCGAGAGGTGAGATACCCGTTATGCCGACACCACGCCAAGGATGTTGAGAAGGCAGTCCAATGTCGCGAATGCGTTCGGCGAGCTCCATAAGCAACTTTGACACTTCGTCACGATGACCAGGTGTCCACTCCACCGCATTATAAAGCTCGATATCTGACGGTGCCATGCCTTCCCGACGAAGCCGAGACAGATGGCCGATGACCGTATATGCTGAAAGTCGATATGGTTCATACAGGCGGTGTAGCCTCTTGGGATGATCGTTCAGCCTGTCACGAAGGTCGAGCAGGACATTATCTATCGCGCCATCGAAATTTCCTCGTGGCGAACCTAGATCCCAAGTTTTTTGAAGATCGTGCAGAACGGCTTTCTTATTCGCCTTATTGCTGTGCAACTCAAGGCAGGCTTCGCCGACACCAGCGGCGTCCAGGCGGCGTTTCACCACCTCCAGCGCCGCCATCTTTTCAGCTACGAACAGTACCGTTTTCCCATCAGCAACTGCCGAGGCAATAATATTGGCAATCGTCTGGGACTTCCCTGTTCCGGGAGGTCCTTGAATCACAAGGTTCTTACCTCGTTTAACCTCATGAATGGCTGCAGACTGAGAACTATCTGCATCGACGATATGGGTCATCTCAGATGGCTGGATGACGGCATCAATATTAGCCTCGTCAGTAATCAAGTCGTCATCGCGTTCAAATCCGTCAGAGACGAGAGATCTAATAAGAGGCGTATCTGTGAACTTGGCGTGTGCGGGCCAAAGAGAAGGATCGAGATCCCGGTACATCAGAAATTTGGCGAATGAAAAGAAGCCAAGAACGATGTCGTCAGGCTGTACTGACCAATCAGGCTTAACCGCGATACAAGAGGCAATTCTCTGCGCGTAATCTTCAAACGAAAAATCGTCTGTTGCCTCGAACTCAGGCATTTTGATCGAATGGACACGATCAAGTAGGGCTTCCAAGGACAGATTGGATGAGAAATCTTCTTGCCGTGCCCGGAGCTTAAAGCGTTCACCGGCGGTCCCGCGTTCCAATATGACCGGCACCAATATCAGGGGAGCATATCGGATATTCTCTTTGTTGTTAGGGTCGATCCACTTCAGCGTTCCGAGGCCAAGAAATAGAATATTGACGCCTTGCTCTTCTTCGAGTGTGCGCGCGTCGAAATAGAGATCCAGCAGACGTTTCTGCAAAGCATTCGGCGTCATCTTGGTCTGTAGCTTGGTATCACCGTGCCGGACCAGCTTGCCTTGTTCATCGCGCTCGTCATCATCCGGCAGTGCAAGCTCTATAAGCTCCTCGCCATCAGCATCTTCTCCGGTCTTCTCGCGTCCTTTCGCGCCTGCAAGGAAGGTCATTGCCTTCCCTTCGGTCACGAGAATTCGAAATACTTCAGCCGCTTTTTCATCGATGATATCGACGGTCTTCGCGCTCTTTGAAAAACGCGGCACGTTCAACAAGCGATTTCGAGCTGAAAGATCTAAAAGCTCTGTTCGAGCTCGTTCGATCTTGTCTTCGACCGATAAACTACCTGAAAAAGCGGAATTTTCGACCGAGTTGGTCGATTCCGAACGCTGCTGATCCATGATTTAACCCACCCAATTATCAGCAATAAATGGAACAATCATGAGCAGGAGTCTAGCGGGATTTTCAATTTACAGTGGACAGCAAGTGTCGCATTACCACTCCCAAGTTTTCAGAGCATCTGAACGCAAGAAAACATTCGGAACACAGTTAAGCACGTTCGGCAAATTGTAAAGATCTTCAAAGATTTTTTGCTTCATTGCAAAACTGAATAACCTGCACAAGAAAGAAAATGATACGCCGCGTCATATCCGCGTAACAACGTGGGTAGGGGATTAATTTAGAGGAGCGCTTCGAACTATTTTGCGCGATTGTGATATCAAGTAAATGTTAAAATGTGGGCCTGAAAAGCCAGAGAAGCGTCGATGGAACAGAAAAATACTGTCCTTAGGCCAAGGTCTTGCCGCAGTTAGAAGGTGGGAACTACCCTCACGACTTTGGTGTGTGCGATTGCTCGCCCCTAATCTTGGCTTTGCGATGGGAATCACTCACCGCCAGTGTCTCAAAAAGGTCAGGCTTCCGTTGCCGGAAGTGAAGGGGTATTGGATAGCTCCCGAACAATCTATACAGGTTCAATAGACCGCGCTCAATTCCTTCTTTGTCACCATCCGAAGGATGTCGACCTTTTCCCACTGCACAAACCAAGGCTTGTTCTCCATCTCCAGGATGTCGGCTTCAAGTTCCGGATCGGTTCGAGCTGGCTGTCCCACCGCTGCGCGGAAGTCTGCTAGTATCTTCTTTCGAGCATCTGAAGAGAGGTACGGGCAGCAAATAGCGTCGAGCGTCAAGTGAGCATCATGCGAACACTTTGTAACCTTAGAGCAGCCATCCAGCAGGCGCAAAATGCATTGCTCCGTCTCCATCCGCAACGAGGCATAATTTGCATCGTTCTTAATATAGTAGAGCATACAAACAAGTGAGAAATAATCCTCCCTGTCCGCAGAAAAGATACTTTTCCTCAGAACCATTTCATCAAGGTGATTTGCTCCCTGCACGTCACTCGCTGCAAGTATAATGTTCAGGAACTCAACTGGAACTTTCTTGTGTCGGCTTAGATGGCCAGAGAATGTATGCTGTCGTATCAGTTGGCCGACCCATCGCTGGAGTTGCCCTGATGCAGACAGCATCTCCTCTGGCATCTTCTCAGAAAGAAAACGCCAGAGTAATATAACTGCACGACTGACGTTATATGATGACGGTACGGTAGGACTGACGGTGTAAAAAAAGAAAACCGCTTCCATCAACCTAATCATAAGTGACGGATATAGGACTGGATCAATCCCGTGCTGGGAGATCGCCTCGTCGAAGCCTGAAATGAGCGCTTCGATACGTTTAATTAAGCTGGATATCACATAGTTTGCCACCAGATCATACCCGACATGCTCTTCGAAACACCCACTCTTTATGGAAGCAATAAGTGACTTTACGACTGCATCGGGCCTATAGATTTTCTTTGGCACGAGCAACCCCGGCCGCGACGTATCGATCACACCTTCAAAGAAAATATTTAGACGTCTCTTTGCAACATCGACAATATGCGATTTTGGTGTAAGGAACGGCCTCGAAAAATCCGTTGTTTTTGCCTCGTTTAGATGAAGATTATATGCTGCTAAACAATCCTCGATTATGCCCGTCACCGTTGAGGCGGTCGATTCTTCGTTCGAGAAGATTATAAAATCGTCAACATACCTACGGTATTCGAACTCGCGCCCATTTTTTAGGCCCCGTTGCTGGGCACGACGAACTATCTCAACATCAACAGCCGAAAGAATGACTTCTGCAAAAACCCTGCTTACCTCAGGCCCTATACATATTCCGTTGGTCTCGTTGAAGTTCATTTTCTGCATCAGCTTGTCGAAGTCATTTCCAAACGAAGCGGCGCTGTGATTGTCTTTTGAATGCTGGGGACTCTTCACGGCCCAGCTCACGGAATGCGTATAAATGCTCGAAAAGCATTTCGAGATATCGGCGAGTCGCATCATGGGATACTTTTTCTCTAGTCTCATAAAATCAGAGGAGCTAAAGAATTTATGGAGGCGATCAACCCCAGCATACGAGAAGAATGACGCTGGATTTCTAATGAACATCTCAACGTCTGTAGTATCTACCTTACTGCCTTTATATTGGTTGGCACTGTCCTTCGCAGACCTAAAAAAGAATGTTGATCCGATCTTCGCCGGGCGACGAATAGAAGCCGTACTCAGGGAACAATAGTAGCATATTAAAGTATCGTATTTATCATAGAATTCGGCAATTTTGTACTGTGCTTTAGGGTGTATCAAGCTAAGCTGTCTTCTACTTTCCTGATCCTTGGAGATATTAAAGCGGTAAGGCACAGTGTAATGCTGCTCGCCATTGACTACAAAGGCGCGAATAAGCTCTTGAAGCGTAATTGAAGCTGTATCTATCTCCGCCAGATTGCGATAGAAGCCGTCATTGGAGATGATGACAGGGAGTTCATAGGGTGCCGTATCTGTCAGCAAGCCCCTTAGGAAGTCGCTCTTCCGCAAGCTACCCTTAATATACCAGCGCTTATTCATAGGCCCAACATCCGACCAGGTGAGTTAGGCGATTGATAGGAAAGTGGTAAAAGCACTTGGATCCAAATGATCGTCGAAAGCTCAACGTGAGGAGTTGTCTTTTTTGTTTCGGCGAGAGCATTGCGTTTAGTTGCCCACCAATCTTTCCACTACTTGCCAACAAGAGTTTTTTTAGAAAATCATCAAGCTCCATGAGGGCGACCGAAAAGCCCTCATCAACAAAGCGGTAGTTGTAATAAATGCCAACGTTTCTTCGAATCTTTCGCTCAAGGTCGTAGACGTTGTAGTTACCTGTCAAAACTCTGAGACGATCAAAAAAATCGACGAAATTACCATCCTTGATAAACTGCAACGCACTAAGCGATATTCGGGTTTTCAAACGGGTTGTTTTATTTGGCGATATGTCCGCGTGGACCTTCCTAATAACGGGCTTGTCAAGCATTCGATGTACGGCAAAGCGATATCCGAGAAAATCAACATTGCCCTCAACCCCGTCCCTCGCTGGCTTAGTCTTTGGCAGATCGAACTGAATAACTTTCGTTTTTTCATTATTCAGCTGTATCCCGGATGGGAGATTTTTCCGCACCCTTTTCAAGAACGATTTTCTGTTTTCGCTCCCCGTAGTGATCACCACAATGTCATCGACATATCTTGCGTAGTAGTAAACATTCTCCATAGACTTCACGTTCTGATCGAAACGCCGCATTACATACTCAGACAGGACGGCGCTTACAGCAAGCCCCCTCGGTAATCCTGTTATATTAGCTGCATCTAACTGCATGCTAAGGGACTGAAAAACGTGCAGCGTCGGAGGGGAAAGGCCGTTATCTTGTCTGAGACGCCGCTCGATATCTCGTCTATCGATACTCTCGTAGAACGACCTTAGGTCCAATTTGTAAACCCGAAAGCAGTGCCCCTCCGAGAGGAGCCGCTTGAGGCATTTTATGATAGTGTTCCGGTCAGATTGCTTCACCTTTGTCAGGCGACGAATATTTCGAGAAAATTTTCGCAGGACCAAATCGTGCTCAAGGCGATTTAGCTGATAAACCGATTTTCCGCGTAAGACCGTCTTCGAAAGTGAAAAGTTTTGCAACCCGGCAATAGCTTGAGCCTGCGCCGACTCAACCAAGTTCCGGCGGTGGGCCTCATCAACCATTTGCGGATTCGCCGTGAGGTCGGCACGGATAAACTCCCGGCTTAGATTTCTCTTGTCGAATGCAAAGTCATACAAAGTCAGCCCCCCGATTCGTAACTTTCTTACACTGTCGACCAGAAATGAATGCGCTCGCAACTAATAACTTATGTCTCAGAGGAGATGGCTCTGCCAGCGAGACA
>Ga0006562J51391_1031759_pt1 | contig 11570 bp, 9 predicted proteins | sample Ararhi6_input_d2_FD_51391 | JGI IMG/M metagenome (IMG submission 51391) | reverse complement strand
CTGGGCCAGGCAGTGACGGCCGAACTGGGTGGACGTCACGAGATCGTCCGCGTGGGACGTTCCAGCGGCGACATCCACGCCGACATCCGCGACGCGGCCAGCGTCACCGCGATGTACCGCCAGGCCGGAGAGGTGGACGCCGTCGTCTGCGCGGCTGGCAGCGTGCCGTTCCTGCCGCTCGCCGACTTCACCGAAGCGAAATACATCGAGGGCCTGCAGGACAAGCTCCTCGGACAGGTGCGTCTCGTCCAGGCCGGCACGGCGCATGTCCGCGACGGTGGCTCGTTCACCCTCATCAGCGGCGTCCTCAGCGACCAGCCCATCGTGGCGGGCACCTGCGCGAGCATGGTCAACGGCGCGATCGAGGCGTTCGTTCGCGCCGCCGCGATCGAGCTTCCGCGCGGCATTCGCATCAACGCGGTGAGCCCGACCGTGCTGACGGAGTCGATGGAGAGCTACGGTCCGTTCTTCCGCGGCTTCGAGCCCGTTCCGGCCGGCCGCGCCGCCATGGCGATGTCGAAGTCCGTCGAAGGGCGCCAGACGGGGCAGGTGTTCCGGGTCTGGTAAGTCGGCGGAGGGCGCTTCTTCTTCGCCTCACGCAATCGCCAGCGGCCGCTCGATCGCCGCGATGCCGCTGCGTGCATGGTCGACGATTTCGCCCGCGCGTCGAAGCGCGTCGAGGAAGGTGTCGATGTCCTCGGCGCGACCGGTGTACTCCAGCACCGACTGCGATCCATGCCGCTGAAGCAGGCGCGCACCGAAGCGCGCCACCAGCGCGTCGATCGTGTCGTCTTCGGCATCCACGCGCGCCACGAGCAGCTCGCGTTCGACGTGCTCGCGACGCGTGAGCTCGGCGATTTCGATCACGTCGACGAGCTTCGCGGACTGCTTCACGATCTGCTCGATGACGCCGTCGTCGCCGTACACGACGAGCGTCAGGCGCGACGCGTCGGCGTCCTGCGTGGCGCCCACGGTGAGCGATTCGATGTTGTACCCACGCGACGCGAAGAGACCGGCGACGCGTGCGAGGGCGCCGGCTTCGTTCTGCAGCAACATGGAAACGAGATGGCGCATGGTCAGAACATCCCTGTCGGTTCGGTGGACGAAGCGACCGGCGCCGAACGGCTCGGAATCCAGTCGCCGGTGATCATCTCGGCATAGGTCGCGCCCGGGCCCACCATCGGGTAGACCCCGGCATCGGGATCGATCACCACCTCGAGGAACGCGGGCCCCTCGAACGCGAGGAAGTCGGCGATGGTGTCGTCGATCGCGGCCGGATCGTCGAGCCGTCGCGCCCACTCGAAGCCATCGGCCTGCGCGGCGCGAACGAAATCCTTCTTGTGCAGGCTCTTGTCGGAGGCGGAGAAGCGCCCCTTGAAGAACAGCTTCTGCCACTGCCGCACCATGCCGTCGCCGCTGTTGTTGAGCACGACCACCTTCACCGGCAGGTTGTACGTGGTGACGGTTTCGAGCTCGCCGATGTTCATGCGGATGCTCGCGTCGCCGTCGATGTCGATCACGACGCGGTCGCGACGCGCGAACTGCGCGCCGATCGCCGCCGGCAGGCCGAAGCCCATCGTGCCCATCGAACCGGACGTGAGCCAATGCCTGGGTTCGCGAAAATCGAAGTACTGCGCCGCCCACATCTGATGCTGGCCCACGCCCGTGCTGATGATGGCGCGACCGTCGGTGATGCGATTGATCGCTTCGATGATCGCGCAGGGCTGGATGGCCTCGCTGTCGCGACAGAAGTTCATGGGATGGCTCGTCTTCAGCGCGGCCACATGTGCGTGCCACGCCGCGTAATCGGGGCGGAAGCCATGGCGCTCGCCGTACGAGGTCAGTCGCGCGAGCGCGACGTCGAGCGTGCCGACGTGGTGCCAGTCGACCGACTTCACCTTGCCGATCTCGGCGGGATCGATGTCGATCTGCGCGATCGTGCGCGCGCGGGGCGCGAACTTGTCGGGCACACCGACGACGCGATCGTCGAAGCGTGCGCCCAGCGCGAATACGAAGTCGCAATCGTCCATCGCGTAGTTCGCGTAAGCGGCACCGTGCATGCCCAGCATGTTGAGGGACAGCGGATCGGTAGTATCGAAGCCGCCGATGCCCATCAGGGTGGTGACCACGGGAATGCCGAACGCATGCGCGAAGTCGCGCAGCGCATCGGCCGCACCGGCGGAGACGATGCCGCCACCGGCGTAGATGAGGGGGCGCTCGGCGCGGTCGAGCGCGGCGAAGAAGCGGGCGCACTCGGCGTCGTCGATACTCGCCGACTCGACGGCGCGCAGGCGCGACCGATACCCGCGCACGGGCAGTTCGCGGCTGCCGTCGAACACGAGCGTGGCGTTCTGCACGTCCTTCGGAATGTCGACGACGACCGGTCCGGGCCGGCCGCTGCGTGCGATGTGGAAGGCGGTGCGCAGCGTCGCTTCGAGCGTGGATGCGTCGGTGACGAGGAACACGTGCTTCGCGCACGAGCCCATGATCGTGCTGATCGGTGCCTCCTGGAACGCGTCGGTTCCGATGGAGCCCGTCGGCACCTGGCCGCTGATCACCACCATCGGGATCGAATCGGCCATGGAATCGCGGACCGGCGTCACCGCGTTGGTGGCGCCTGGGCCTGAGGTGACGAGCGCGACGCCGACGCGGCCGGAAGCGCGCGCGTAACCGGCGGCCATGAAGCACGCGCCCTGTTCGTTCGCGGGAACGATCAGCGGCATCGGGTCGCTGCCGTCTTCGCGCGGATGATCGGCGTTGAAGCGGAAAACGGCGTCGTACACGGGAAGGATGGCGCCGCCGGAGTAGCCGAAAAGGACATCGAGGCCTTCGTCGGCAAGTACCTGCACGACGATGTCCGCGCCGGTCAGGGTGGTGCCGGCCAGGGGATGGTTCGAAGGTGGGCGGCGAATGTCGCCGACGGTGTCCGGTTGGGCGTTCACGGTGTGCTTGGTCCTTTGAAGCGCTTGGAGTCGTAACGATCGCTGGGTGGCACTGGGTCGGTGGGAAGCCCGCTTGCTCGCGAGCGCGCTTCCCACCTTGGTTTCCTACCGCCGTGGCGGAACCATCAACCCGCCTTCGCAGGCTCGACGGGCTTCGGCTGGTTCGCCGCGAGCCACGGCATGCGGGCGCGGAGCTGGGCGCCGACCTTCTCGATCGGGTGATCGAGGTCCTTCTGCTTGAGCGCCTTGTAGTTCGGCAGGCCGGCCTTGTATTCCGCCGTCCATTCGCGGGCGAACGTGCCGTCCTGGATGTCCTTCAGCACCGCCTTCATCTTTTCCTTCGTGCTGTCGTCGATGACGCGCGGGCCGCGCGTGTAATCGCCGTACTGCGCGGTCTCGGAGATGAACTCCAGCATGCGCGCGATGCCGCCTTCGTAGAACAGGTCCACGATCAGCTTCAGTTCGTGCATGACTTCGTAATAGGCGATTTCCGGCCGGTAGCCCGCCTCGGTGAGCGTCTCGAAGCCCTTGATGACCAGCTCGGTCGCGCCGCCGCAGAGCACCGCCTGTTCGCCGAAGAGATCGGTTTCGGTCTCTTCCTTGAAATCGGTTTCGATGAGCATGGCGCGCGCGCCGCCGATGCCCGCCGCGTACGCGGTGGCACGATCGGTGGCGTTGCCGGTGGCGTCCTGATGCACGGCGTACAGACAGGGCACACCGCGGCCGATTTCGTATTCGCGACGGACCAGCGCACCCGGGCCCTTCGGCGCGACGAGCACGACGTCGATGTCCTCGCGCGGCTGGATCTGGCCGAAGTGCACGTTGAAGCCGTGCGCGAACAGCAGCGTCGCGCCGGGCTTCATGTTGGCCTCGATGGCGTCCTTGTAGATGCCCGGCTGCGTCATGTCCGGCGTGAGCACGGCGACCAGGTCGGCGCCGCGCACGGCTTCCGACGGCTCGGCCACTTCGAAGCCGTCGACGTAAGCACGGTTCCAGGACGGACCGCCCGGGCGCAGGCCGACCACGACGTCGAGACCGGAGTCCTTCAGGTTGAGCGCATGCGCGCGACCCTGGCTGCCGTAGCCGAGCACGGCGATACGGGCGTTCTGCAACGGGGCGGTGGTGGCTTGCTTGTCGGTCATGGGTATCTCCTCGGAAAATCGAATGGGTTGGGGCGGCGCGACATCGGTTCGCGCTGGCTGTGGCAGCCCTGGCTAGTTGCCGATCAGTTCCTGCGTAAAGTCCTCGTCTTCGATCTCGCGACGCACGCGCGTGCTGGCGACGGGCGCGTCGTCGAAGGCCTGCGTCACGGCACCTTCGGCGGCCGAGCCGACGAGGCGCGCGTACTTCGCGAGCACGCCGCGCGTCACCTTCGGTGCCGACGGTCGCCACGAGGCGCGGCGGGAGGCGAGATCCGCGTCGGTGCGCAGCTCGCGCGTCGAGGCATCGATGAAGATCGCGTCGCCTTCGCGCAGCAGGCCGATCGGACCGCCGCGCGCCGCCTCCGGCGCGATGTGGCCGACCATGAAGCCGTGCGTCGCACCGCTGAAGCGGCCATCCGTGATCAGCGCCACGTCGTTGCCGAGGCCGCGGCCGACGAGCGCGGCGGTCACGGCGAGCATCTCGCGCATGCCTGGGCCACCGGCCGGACCTTCGTTGCGGATCACCATCACGTCGCCGGCGCGGATGCGTCCCGCCTGCACGGCGGCGAACGCCTCCTCCTCGCTCTCGAACACGCGCGCGGGGCCGGCGTGGCTCGTGCGGCCGTGACCGGCGAGCTTCAGGATGCAGCCCTCCGGCGACAGGTTGCCGTAGAGGATGCTGTAGCCGCCGCGTGGCTTGAACGCGGCATCGACGCTGCGCACGACCTGCTGGCCTTCGGTCGCCGGCGGTGCCGCGTCGAGTTCGGCGAACAGCGTGCGCCCGGTGACCGTCGGGGTATCGACGATCATGCCGGCCTTGCGCAGTTCGTTGGCGACCACGGCGGTGCCACCCGCCGCCGTCAGTTCGACGGCGCTGTAGCGGCCGCCGGGCTTCAGGTCGGCGATCACGGGCGTATGCGCCGACGCGGGTTCGAAATCCTCGATCGACAGCGGCACGCGCGCCTCGTTGGCCATCGCCAGCAGGTGCAGCACCGCGTTGGTCGAACCCGCGGTCGCGGCGACCATGCGCGCCGCGTTGTCGAACGCCTGGCGAGTCATCACGTCGCGCGGCCGGCGGTTGGCTTCGAGGCACTGCATCGCCAGTTCGCCGCACCGGAAGGCCGCGTCGCGCTTGGCCGCGTGCGTCGCCGGGATGTCGTTGAGACCCACCGGGGACAGACCCAGCGTGGTCAGCACCATCGCCATCGTGTTCGCCGTGAACTGCCCGCCGCACGCGCCGGCGCCCGGGCAGGCGTGACGCTCGACGTCTTCCAGTTCCGCGTCGTCGATCTTGCCGGCACCGTGGGCGCCTACCGCCTCGAACACTTCCTGCACCGTGATCGGGCAGCCGTTGCGGCTGCCGTGATCGATGCTGCCGCCGTACAGCGCGACGCCGGGGATGTTCAGGCGGGCCAGCGCCATCGCGGCCGCGGGAATCGTCTTGTCGCAGCCGCACAGGACGACCATGGCGTCGAGGCAGTGGCCGTCGACCGCCAGTTCGATGGAATCGGTGATGATCTCGCGGCTGACCAGCGACGAACGCATGCCGGTGGTCCCCATCGCGATGCCGTCCGTGACGGCGATCGTGTTGAACTCTACGGGCGTGCCACCCGCCGCGCGCACGCCGTCGGCCGCCGCCGCGGCGAGGTCGCGCAGGTTGAGGTTGCACGGCGACACGTTCGACCAGCTGTGCACGATCGCGACCATCGGCCGCGCGATGGCCTCGTCGTCGAGGCCCGTGGCGCGCAGCATCGCGCGCGCCGGCGCGCGGTCCGGGCCGGTCTTGATCGCATCGCTGCGCAGCGTGCGGATCGGGATCTTCTTCGTGTTCATGCGGCCTCCGCGTTGGCGGTGCAGGCGTCCAGGACGGCACGGGTGACGGCGTCGGTGGAGGCGGTGCCACCGAGGTCGCGCGTCAGGTTGCCGTGCTCGAGCACGTGATCGACGGCCGCCTGGACGGCCGCCGCTTCCTCGGACAGTCCGAGCGAGTGGCGAAGCAGCATCGCCGCCGAGAGGATCGTGCCCAGCGGGTTTGCGAGCGACTGGCCGGCGATGTCGGGCGCGGAGCCGTGGATCGGCTCGTACACGCCCGCGCCGGGTCCACCCACCGATGCCGACGGCGACAGGCCGAGCGAACCGGCCAGCACCGACGCTTCGTCGGTCAGGATGTCGCCGAACATGTTCTCGGTCACGATGACGTCGTAGTCGGCGGGACGCGTGAGCAGGTGCATCGCCATCGAGTCGACCAGCTGGTGTTCCAGCTCGACGTCGGGATAGTCGGCGGCGACGCGCGTCGCGACGGAGCGCCACAGTCGCGACGTCTCCAGCACGTTCGCCTTGTCCACCGACGTCACCTTCCGGCGCCGCGTGCGCGCCAGCTCGAAGGCATGGCGGACCACGCGCTCGACTTCGGCGACGCTGTAGCGGCATTCGTCGGTGGCGTCGTCGTCGCTGCGCGTCTTCGCGCCGAAGTAGATGCCGCCGGTGAGTTCACGGATGAAGACGAGATCGACGCCCTTCGTGCGCTCCGGCTTCAGCGGCGACAGCGCCGCGGTGCGCGGATGCAGCTTCAGCGGGCGGACGTTGGCGAACACGCCGAGCAGCTTGCGCATGGCCAGCAACCCCTGTTCCGGGCGCACCGCCGCGTTCGGGTCCGACCACTTCGGTCCACCGACGGCGCCGAGCAGGATGGCGTCGGCGGCGAGCAGGGCTTCGCGCGTGGCGGGCGGCAGCGGATCGCCGAAGCGGTCGATGGCGTCGCCACCGATCGCATGCTCCGTGAACGTGAACTCGTGGCCGAAACGCCCGGCGACCTGGCGCAGCACGGCGACGCCGGCGGCGGCGACTTCCGGGCCGATGCCGTCACCCGGCAGTACGACGATCGAAGCCTTCATGCGGCTTTCTCCTGTTGGTGTTCGAAGGCGGCGATGTCGTCGGCCTGCTGGAGCAGGAAGCCCAGCTGGTCGACGCCGTTGAGCAGGCAGTGGCGCGAGAAAGCGTCGAGGTCGAAACGGATCGAGCCACCGTCGGGCAGCCGGATCGTTCCTTCCGCGATGTCGATGCGCAGCTCGGTACCCGGGTTGTCGAGCAGCCAGCGATGCTCGGCGTCGCTGACGACGATCGCGAGCAGGCCGTTCTTCAGCGCGTTGCCGCGGAAGATGTCCGCGATCTCGTTGGAGATGACGGCCTGGATGCCGTAATCGAGCAGCGCCCACGGCGCGTGCTCGCGCGACGAACCGCAGCCGAAGTTGCGGCCGGCCACCAGGATCGAGCATCCGCGCGCCTGCGGCTGGTTCAGCGGGAACGCCGGGTCGTCGCTGCCGTCCGCGGCATAACGCCAGTCCTGGAAGCAATGACGGCCGAGGCCGGTGCGCTCGGTGGTGGTGAGGAAACGGGCGGGAATGATCCGGTCCGTATCGATGTTCTCGTCGCGCAGCACCGCGGTGCGCGAATGCACGTAGGCGAGCGGGCGGGTGGTCTGGCTCATGCGGCGACTTCCTGGTTCATGTATTCGCGGGGGTCGGCGACACGGCCGGCGACGGCCGACGCGGCGGCGACCAGCGGGCTGGCGAGCACGGTGCGTGCGCCCTTGCCCTGGCGTCCCTCGAAATTGCGATTGCTGGTGGCGACGACGAGCTGGCCCGGCTGGGCGAGATCGCCGTTCATGGCGATGCACATCGAGCAGCCCGGCTCGCGCCACTCGGCGCCCGCCGCGCGGAACACCTCGTGCAGGCCTTCCTGCTCGGCGGCGCGGCGCACCTGTTCGGAACCCGGCACGACGAGCATGCGCACGCCCTCGGCGACCTGACGGCCGCGCAAGATGTCGGCGGCCGCGCGCAGATCGGACAGGCGCCCGTTCGTGCAGCTGCCGATGAAGACGACGTCGACGGCTTCGCCGGCGATCGGCTTGCCCGCGGTGACCTTCATGTAATCGAGCGCGCGCTGCTCGATCGCGTCGGCGGCGGCGGGAACCGGCGCGTGGATCGGCACGACCATGCCGGGATGCGTGCCATAGGTCACCGACGGCTGGATGGCCGAGGCGTCGATGCGCACTTCGCGGTCGTAACGCGCACCCTCGTCGCTCGGCAGGGTGCGCCAGTACGCGACAGCGCGATCCCACGCGTCGCCCTTCGGCGCGCGCTCGCGCCCTTCGAGCCACGCGAAGGTGGTCTCGTCCGGCGCGATCAGGCCCGCGCGGGCTCCCGCTTCGATCGACATGTTGCACACGGTCATGCGCTCTTCCATCGACAGCGCGCGGATCGCCTCGCCGGTGTACTCGAGCACATGGCCCGTGCCGCCGCCGATGCCGATCCGGCCGATGATGTGCAGGATCAGGTCCTTCGCGGTGACGCCGGCCTGCAGCGCACCGTCGACATGGATGGCGAACGATTTCGGCTTGCGCTGGAGCAGGCACTGCGTCGCCAGCACGTGCCCGACCTCGGTCGTGCCGATACCGAACGCCAGCGCGCCGAAGGCGCCGTGCGTCGCGGTGTGGCTGTCGCCGCAGACGATGGTCATGCCGGGATGCGTCGCCCCGACTTCGGGACCGGCGACATGCACGATGCCGCGCTGCGGACTGTCCCAACCCATCAGGTCGACGCCGAACTCGCGCACGTTCGCTTCGAGCGTCGCGACCTGCGCTTCGGCTTCCTTCGTGTAGTAGGGACGCTTGCCGTCCGCGCCGGGCGGCAGCGTGGGCGTGGAGTGGTCGAGCGTGGCGAGCGTGCGGTCGGGCCGCCGCACGCGCAGGCCGCGCGAGCGCAGCTCGTCGAACGCCTGCGGCGAGGTGACCTCATGCACCAGGTGCAGGTCGATGTAGAGCACGCCCGGGGTGCTCTCGGTTTCGGCCTTGACCTGGTGGGCGTCCCACAGCTTGTCGAAGAGGGTCCGTGCGCTCATGCCGCGGCCCTCCCGCTGGTCGCTTCCTCGACCGGTGTCAGCCAGCCCCAGCGGTCCTCGGTGCGGCCGTCGAACAGGCCGAAGAACGCCTCCTGCAGCTGTCGCGTGACGGGGCCCGGACGGCCGCTGCCGACCGGCTTGCGGTCCACGGAACGCACGGCCGTCACCTCGGCCGCCGTGCCCGTCATGAAGACTTCGTCGGCGAAGTACAGCATCTCGCGCGGCAGCGACTGCTCGACGACGTCGAAGCCGCGATCCCGCGCGAGCGTCAGCACGGCGTCGCGTGTGATGCCGCACAGGATCGAGGAAGCGGCCGGCGGCGTATAGATGACGCCCTTGCGCACGATGAACAGGTTCTCGCCCGCGCCTTCGCTCAGCAAGCCGTCGGTACCCAGTGCGATGCCTTCGGCGTAACCGCCGTTGATGGCTTCGCGCGCGATCAGCTGGCTGTTGAGATAGTTGCCGCCCGCCTTCGCGCCGCTCGGGTAGGTGTTGGGCGCGGCGCGGTTCCACGACGACACGCACACGTCGACGCCTTTCTCGATCGCGTCGGCGCCGTGATACGCACCCCAGGGCAGGGCGATGATCGCGACGTCGACGGCGGTATCCAGCGACGGCGCGAGGCTGAAAGTGAAGCCGCTGCGGAACACGATCGGTCGCACGTAGGCCGACTGCAGGCCGTTCGCGACGATCACTTCGCGGCAGGCGCGATTGATCGTCGCCGCGTCGTACGGCATCGACAGGTCGTAGATGCGCGCCGAATGGAACAGTCGCTCGGTGTGCTCCTCGAGGCGGAAGTAGCGCGGGCCGTCCGGTGTGGCGTACACGCGCACGCCTTCGAAGACGGAGGATCCATAGTGCAGCGCATGCGCGCCGACATGCACGGTGGCGTCGGCCCAGGTCTTGATGCGACCGTTGTGCCAGAGATGGGTCGGGGCTTCCATGGATCCTCCTTCAGGACTCGACCGCGACGCGCGCGGCGGTGGTGGTGTCTTCGTACTCGCGCATCAGTGCGACGAGATCGTCGTTGGTGACCGAGCGCTGGCTGTCCGCCAGCACTTTGAATCGCTCGAACACGGCGTCCAGTGTCGCGTCGTCCATCTCGTAATCGAGCTCGACCAGGCGCTGGCGCAGCGCGTGCCGGCCCGAGTGCTTGCCGAGGACGAGCGAGGTCTTCGCGCCGACGTCCTGCGGACGCATGATTTCGTAGGTGCCGCGGTGCTTGAGCATGCCGTGCTGGTGGATGCCGGATTCGTGCGCGAACGCGTTGTCGCCCACGATGGCCTTGTTGCGAGGTACCGGCTGGCCCGTCACCTCCGCCAGCAGGCGCGACGTCGGGAACAGGCGTTGGGTGACGATGCCCGTGTCGACACGGAACAGCGGCGCGCGCGTGTGCAGCGCCATCACCACTTCCTCGAGCGCCGCGTTGCCCGCGCGCTCGCCGATGCCGTTGATCGTGCACTCGACCTGACGCGCGCCCGCGCTGATGGCGGCCAGGCTATTGGCCACCGCCATGCCCAGGTCGTCGTGGCAATGCGCGGAGAACACGACCTTGTCCGCACCGCGCACGTGCTGGCGCAGGTAGGTAAACATGGCGGTGATTTCGGAGGGGGTGACGTAACCGACGGTGTCGGGCGCGTTGAGGACGCTGGCGCCGGCTTCGACGGCGACCGAGAAGATCTCGGCGAGGTATTCCGGCTCGGTGCGCAGCGCGTCTTCGGCTGAAAATTCGACTTCGTGTGCGAGGGCCTTGGCCCGCATGATCGCCGCGGCGGCGATGTCGATGACTTCTTGCTTGCTCTTGCCCAGCTTGTGTTCGCGATGCAGCGGCGATGTGGACAGGAACAGGTGGATCCGTGAATGCCTGGCACCTTCCAGTGCCTTGCCCGCGCTATCGATGTCGGCATTCTGACATCGGGCCAGCGCGGCGACCGTGGGTGTCTTCAGCACCCTGGCGATCTCCGCCACGGCGGCGAAATCGTCGGGTGAGGCCTGCGGAAAACCGGCTTCGATGATGTCGACGCCCAGTTCTTCCAGGGCATGCGCCATGCGCAACTTCGCGCGCCGGTCCATCGAGAAGCCGGGGGCTTGCTCGCCGTCGCGCAAGGTCGTGTCGAAGATGCGCACGCGTCCGCCTACGTCGCTGTCGACGGCGTCGGTGCTGCCCTGGTGTGCTGGATTCATGTCTGGCTCCGCTCGTTGATGAGGCGGGCCGGGCAACAAAAAACCCCGCATCCGTTTCCGGGTGCGGGGTTCTTTGGGAGTCTTCAGGTCGTTTTCTTGCTACCTGGACACTTGCCCTCAGCCCGCACCTCCGCAGGTAATAAGTACAAGGCTAATAAGAAGGAGGCCGCTGCCGAGACGCAGCTTGCCGACCACCGACGTAAGTCGGTTCAGGTCAATGCGGCCATGGGTGTTGCGCTGCGTCATGTGATCGAACGTAAGGCAGGTCGACGACCCGTGTCAACACTTACGAACGAAACTTTTTCCCGCGAGACGTCCAGACGTCCAAATAATGCGACGTGCGGCACGCTTCCATATATCTCACCACGACCGGAGCCAATTCGCGAAAATTAGCGGATCGGCC
>Ga0006562J51391_1144223_pt1 | contig 11576 bp, 9 predicted proteins | sample Ararhi6_input_d2_FD_51391 | JGI IMG/M metagenome (IMG submission 51391) | reverse complement strand
CCTGCGCCTGCCTGCCCACCTCAAGGCCCGCGCCGAGGAGGCCGCGACCCGCGAGGGCCTGTCGGTCAACGCGTGGCTGGTGCGTGCCGTGTCTGCCGCGGTCGACGGTGGCGCCCGGCCGCCGCGCACGGCGGAGAAGGCCCAGGCCCTCGGACAGAGCTTCACCGGCTGGGTGCGCTAGCGCCGCACCCAGCCCGCACCCCACCACTGCACCCGCACCACTTCACCCACACCACGTCCCACCAGCGGGGACGCCCTGAAGACCCAAGAGGACGGGACAGCCATGCCTTCTTTCGACACTCCCGAACCGATCTCGGTCACCGCCCGCGTGGACGCCGGTTCGCTCCAGTTCACCGCGACCGACCGCCCCGACACCGTCGTCGAGGTGCGGCCCCGCGACCCGGAGAAGGACCTGGACACACGGGCCGCGGCCCAGACCGAGGTCACCTACGCGAGCGGCGTACTGACCATCAGGACGCCCAAGCCCACGCTGTTCGGCCTCGGCCGCACCGGCACCGTCGACGTGACGGTCGACCTGCCCACGGGCTCACGCGTCGACACGACCGGCGCCTGGACCCAGGTGATCGGCGAGGGCCGGCTCGGCGAGGTCCGCGTGAAGAACTCGGCCGGCGACGTCCGCCTCGACACCACGGGCCCGCTGGAGCTGACCGCCTCGCACGGCACGATCACCGTGGACCGCGTCGAGGGCTCAGCCGAGATCACCGCCAGCTCCGGCAGCATGCGCGTCGGTTTCGTCGACGGCTCCGCCGTCCTGAAGAACTCGCACGGCAGCACGACGGTCGGCGCCGTGACCGGCGAACTGCGTGTGAGCGGCGCCAACGGCGACATCGACATCACCCGCGCCGAGGACTCGATCACCGCCACCACCGCCCACGGCACCCTGCGGGTGGGCGAAGTGGTCCGCGGCACCGTCCAGTTGGAGACCTCCTACGGCGCCATCGACGTCGGCATCCGTGAGGGCACGGCCGCCTGGCTCGACGTCAGCTCCGACTCCGGCCAGGTGCGCAACACGCTCACCGCGTCCGAGTCACCGGAGCAGACCGAGGACACCGTGAAGATCCGTGCCCGCACCCGGTTCGGCAACATCCACGTCCGCCGCGCCAAGGCCTGAGCAGCGCGTTCTCGACCAGCCCCGCCCCCACCCACATCAAGCCTTCGAACGGAGGGCTCCATGCCTTCTCCTGTCATGCCCACGCCCAACCGGAGGGACGGTCACCCGTCTCCGATCGCCGTCTCCGCCATCGGGCTGCGCAAGTCCTACGGCGACAAGACCGTCCTCGACGGCATCGACCTGCGTATCCCGGCCGGTTCCGTGTTCGCGTTGCTCGGGCCGAACGGCGCCGGCAAGACCACCGCCGTGAAGATCCTGTCCACGCTCATCACCGCCGACGGCGGACAGGCCCAGGTCGCGGGCCACGACCTCGCGGCCGATCCGCAGGCGGTGCGTGCCGCGATCGGTGTCACCGGGCAGTTCTCGGCCGTGGACGGGCTGATCACCGGCGAGGAGAACATGCTCCTCATGGCGGACCTGCACCACCTGTCCAAGGCCGAGGGACGGCGGATCGCCGCCGAGCTGCTGGAGCGCTTCGACCTGGTCGAGGCCGCGAAGAAGCCCGCCGCCACCTACTCCGGCGGCATGAAGCGCCGCCTCGACATCGCCATGACCCTCGTCGGCAGCCCGCGGATCATCTTCCTCGACGAGCCGACCACCGGCCTCGACCCGCGCAGCCGGCACAACATGTGGCAGATCATCCGCGAGCTGGTCTCCGACGGCGTCACCGTCTTCCTCACCACCCAGTACCTGGAAGAGGCCGACGAACTCGCCGACCGCATCGCCGTGCTGAACGACGGCAGGATCGCCGCCGAGGGCAGCGCCGAGGAGCTCAAGCGGCTCATCCCCGGCGGCCACGTCCGGCTCCGCTTCTCCGACCCGGCCGCCTACCAGAGCGCGGCCTCCGCTCTCCGCCAGGTCGCCCGGGACGACGAGGCACTCGCACTTCAGATCCCCAGCGACGGCAGCCAGCGCGAGCTGCGCTCGATCCTCGACCGGCTGGACTCGGCCGGCATCGAGGCCGACGAGCTGACCGTGCACACCCCCGACCTCGACGACGTCTTCTTCGCCCTGACCAGCTCCACCACCGTCCCCGACCAGCCCAAGGAGAACGTCCGATGAGCTCCCTCTCCCTCGCCGTGCGCGACTCCTCCACGATGCTGCGGCGCAACCTGCTGCACGCGCGGCGCTACCCGTCGATGACGCTGAACCTGCTGCTCACGCCCGTCATACTGCTGCTGCTCTTCGTCTACGTCTTCGGCGACGCGATGAGCGCCGGTATCGGGGGCGACGGCGCCGACCGCTCCGACTACATCGCCTACCTCGTGCCGGGCCTGCTGCTGATGACCATCGGCTCCACCACGATCGGCACCGCGGTGTCCGTCTCCATGGACATGACCGAGGGCATCATCGCCCGCTTCCGGACGATGGCGATCCACCGCGGGTCCGTGCTCTTCGGGCACGTCGTCGGCAGCGTGATCCAGTGCGTGATGAGCGTGACCCTCGCCGGGGCCGTCGGGGTGGCCATCGGCTTCCGGTCCACGGACGCCACGGCCCTGGAGTGGCTCGCGGCGTTCGGACTGCTCGTCCTCTTCGCCACGGCTCTCACCTGGATCGCGGTCGGCATGGGCCTGTCCAGCCCTAACCCCGAGGCGGCCAGCAACAACGCCATGCCGCTGATCTTCCTGCCGCTCATCTCCAGCGCCTTCGTCCCGGTCGACGCGATGCCGGGCTGGTTCCAGCCGATCGCCGAGTACCAGCCGTTCACCCCGGCCATCGAAACCCTGCGCGGGCTCCTGCTCGGCAGCGAGATCGGCCACAACGGATGGCTGGCCGTCGCCTGGTGCCTCGGTCTCGCGGTGCTCGGCTACTTCTGGTCCAAGTCGCTGTTCGACCGCGACCCGAAGTAACGCGACCCGAAGCAAGGGGAGAAGGACCGGACCGGTCCGCAGCTCGCCCCGCCCGAGGGCGGCGCACTCCGACACCGCGTCGGCGTACGCCGCCCCGCAGCCGTTCGCGCGGCGGCACCGAGGGAGGGCAGCGAGGCAGACACAGCGAAGGCCCCCTAGCGAGACGTGACCGCGCAGCCACCGCCGACCGCATGGACGCGGGCGGCACGGGGAAGAGCGGGCACGTCCACGGCCGGGGCCGGTTGCCCCAGCGCCGCCCCACGCACAGCCGAGGCCGGTTGCCCCAGCGCCGCGCGCGCCGCCCGAAGATGCTCCAGCCCTTCCTTCGCCACCCGCGTGACCTCCTCGTACTCCCCCGCCGTACGGGCCCCGGACAGCCGATCCCGCGCCGCGCGATGGCACTCCGCCGCGCTGGTCAGCGCCCGGCCCGCCGCCTCGTCCGCACCCGCCCAGGCCCGTGCGTCCGGCGGGACGAGGCCGCCGCCCAGCCGGATCAGCCAGTGGTTCGCCTCCGCCTCCGCATCCAGGTCGGACAGTCCGGAGGGGCCCGCCGGACCGGGCCGACCGGACCGACCGGAACGTCCGGAACGTCCGGGCCGACCGGGCCGACCGGGCCGACCGGCCGGACGCCGGGTGCGACCCGCGCGGCGCTGGGCCACCACCCCCGCCACCGCGCCGACGATCAGCAGCACCGACAGCGTGATCATGAACCCCGTGGATCCCATGGCTGGCTTCCTCCCTTGCCCCGTCGGCCCGTGCCGGCGTACCGCTATGAGACGACGCGGCGCTGTGCTCCCGCCTCGGCCTTCCTGTGCGCCTCCGGTGAGGTTTCCAGGAGCGGATCGGAGGCCGCGCGGGCCCCGCGGATGAACCTCGCCGCGACCACCGCCAGCAGTGATGCCGCCGACAAGGTGTACAGGCCGCCGTTCGTGCTGCCGGTCGTGTCCTTGAGGTAGCCGAAGAGCGTGGGGGAGAAGAAGCCACCCAGGTTTCCGATGGAGTTGACCAGCGCCAGGCCCGGCGCCGCGATCCTCAGGTCGAGCCCCGACTGCGCCATCGGCCAGAACAGCGTCGCCGCGCACTTCGAGCCGACCCCGGCCAGCGTGATTGCCGCGAGGCCGAACCAGGGGGAGCCCAGCGTGGCCAGATAGGTGCCCGTGGCCGACAGCACCAGGGTGATCGCCAGATACGGACGGCGGTCCGGGGCACGGTCGGTGAAGTGGCTCATCGAGTACATGGCGATCATGGAGCAGACCGCCGGGATCGCGGACAGCAGCCCGACCTGGAAGGACGACAGTCCGCCGATGTCCTCGATGAGGCTCGGCAGCCAGAAGGTGATCGCGTAGCCGGTGAGCGTCATCGCGAAGAACGCGCCGGTCAGCAGCGCGACCTGCGGGTGGAAGAGCAGCTTGAACCGTGACGTGTGCGGGGCGCGGCTGCGGGCCTCGCGATCCTCGGCCACCGCCGCGCCGAGGGCGTCCTTCTCCTCCCGCGTGAGCCAGCGCGCGTCCTCGATCCGGGAGACGAGGAAGAACCCGGCGACGATCCCGACCACGACCGAGAACACGCCCTCCAGCCCGAACATCCACCGCCAGCCGGCGACCCCGCCCGCGCCGTGCAGCTCCAGCAATGCCCCGGTGACCGGGCCGGTCACGATGCCCGCCGCCGCCGAACCGCCGAGGAAGATCGCCGTCGCCCGGCCCCGGCTCGCGTCGGGCAGCCACTGCGTGATGTAGAGCATCGCGCCGGGGAAGAAGCCGGCCTCCGCGACGCCGAGCAGGAAGCGCAGCGTGTAGAAGGTCGTCACGTTGTGGATGAAGCACATCGCCACGATCACCAGACCCCAGGTGATCATGATGCGGGTCAGCCAGACCCGGGCACCGAAGCGCTCCAGGAGCATGTTGCTGGGCACCTCGAACAGGGCGTACCCGATGAAGAACAGGCCCGCCCCCAGGCCGTAGGCGGTGGCGCTGATGCCGACGTCGGCCTGGAGCTCGTCCTGGACGAAGCCCACGTTCGTCCGGTCGAGATTGTTGACCAGGAGCATCAGGACCAGGATCGGCATCATCCGGCGAAGGAACTTGCCCACCGCCCGACTCTCGGCGCCGTTCCCGGCCCCACCCTCCACCTCGTCCTCGGGTTCTGACATCGTTGTCTCCCCATCATGCTGTTCACATACATGAACTCGTGTTATGTATGTGGGAACGATATGGAGGCAACCCCTCCGGGTCAATGGGCTGTTCAGACGCCCACATATGTGAATGGCTCATGAAGAGAGCCACGCCCCCCGACGCGCAGGTCGGGGGGCGTGGCCCGGAGAAATCCGTCAGCTGCCGGAGAGCGAAGGTGAAGGCGACGTCTAGGCGGAATCGGACGCCGACGCCGACGCGCTCGGCCGCGGCGGTGAGCCCTGGCCGTCCTCCGTCGCGTCCGGGTCCACGCCGACCGTGATCGACCCGTGGACGCCCCTCGCGATGTCCCGCTTGTCGTAGCGCAGCTTCAGCAGACCGCCCTGGGTGCCGCTCTGGTCGTAGATCGTGTCCTCGGTGAGGGTCGTGCGCTCCGCGGCGTTGCTCGCGTACGGCTCCACCACCGCCGAGGCGAGCACGGACTCCTCGTCGAAGAAGAACTGACCCGTGTGGCAGGTGTGCCCACCCTCGTAACCGGCGTCCGTCCATTCGCCGTCCACGTGCACCTTGACGTGGATGTGGACGCACCGGCCGCGGTACCAGCCCGGGAAGACCGTCCGGAAGGTCACCTGACCGTGCCGGTCCGTTCGCCAGGTGCCGCGCAGATAGCGGCTGTCGTCCGTGGGCTCCTGGTGGCCGCCTCCCGGGGGTGCCCCGGTGGGCGCCCCCGTCGGCGGTTCGCCGGTCGGGGGTTCGCCGGTCGGAGCGGGACCGCCGCCACCACCGTTGCCCTGGTCCTCGTAACCCGAGTACACCCCCGCCGCATCGCAGTGCCAGATGTCGACGGCCGCGTCCCGGATCGGCCTGCACGTCTCCGAGTCGATCACCTTCAGGCCGAGGAGGAGCGGGATGCCCTCCCGGTCCTCCGTGACGTCCCGGCGGATCTTGTCGGCGTCGATGTAGTAAGGGCCCTCGACCGTCTCCGAGGTCAGCCGGTAGCAGACCTCCCCGTCGGTGCCGGTGTCGGCGCCGGTCCGGGCCGGTCTGCCGCGCCCGTCGGCCGCGCTCGCCGCGAAGGCGGTGCCGCCCAGGCCCGCCACCGCGACGCCGCCCGCGGCCACGGCCACGACCTTGCGGCGTGATAAGTCCTGTTCGCTGTGTGGTTTCTGAGATCCCGTCATGAGGCCGGGACGCTAGGGACGAAACCTGTCAGGAGCATAAGGAAGAGCTGTCAGTTGCCGGGGAAAACGAAAGTGGCCCGGAACCGACGTCGGTTCCGGGCCACTCCGTGAAAAGGCCTGCCGCTCCCGGCCGTGCGTGCTACTTCGGCTGCGGCTTGCGCACCGACAGGTGCAGCTCCCTCAGCCGGGCCTCCTCCAGCTCCGTCGGCGCGCCCATCATCAGGTCCTGGGCGTTGCCGTTGAGCGGGAAGGCGATGGTCTCGCGGATGTTCGGCTCATCGGCCAGCAGCATCACGATGCGGTCGACGCCCGGCGCGATGCCGCCGTGCGGCGGGGCGCCGAAGCGGAACGCGCGCAGCATGCCGGCGAACTTCTCCTCGACCGTCTCGTGGTCGTAGCCCGCGATCTCGAACGCCTTGAGCATGATCTCCGGCTCGTGGTTCCGGATCGCGCCGGAGGACAGCTCCACACCGTTGCAGACGATGTCGTACTGCCAGCCCAGGATGTCCAGCGGGTCCTGGGTCTCCAGGGCCTCCAGACCGCCCTGCGGCATCGAGAACGGGTTGTGCGAGAAGTCGATCTTGCCGGTCTCCTCGTCCTTCTCGTACATCGGGAAGTCGACGATCCAGCAGAAACGGAAGACGTTCTCCTCGAAGTGCCCGGCACGCTTGGCGGCCTCGACCCGCACCGCGCCCATGATCTTCGAGACCTCGTCGTACTCGCCCGCGCCGAAGAACACCGCGTGACCGGCGGCCAGCGACAGGCGCTTGGTCAGCTCGGCGACGTTCTCCTCGGTCAGGAACTTCGCGATCGGACCGGTCAGCGAGCCGTCCTCGGCCACCCGGACCCAGGCCAGGCCCTTCGCGCCCAGCGTCACCGCGAAGTCGCCGAGCTGGTCGAAGAACTTACGGGGCTGCGCGGAGACGTCCGGCACCGGCAGCGCGCGGACGTGCTTGCCCGCGAAGGCCTTGAACTCCGAGCCCTCGAAGATGTCGGTGATGTCGACGAGTTCCAGCTGAGCCCGCAGGTCCGGCTTGTCGGAGCCGTACTTCAGCATCGACTCGCGGAACGGAATGCGCGGGAAGGGCGAGGTGACGTGGCGGCCGCCGCCGAACTCCTCGAACAGCTCCGTCATGAGCTTCTCGATCGGCTGGAAGACGTCCTCCTGCTCGACGAAGCTCATCTCGACGTCGAGCTGGTAGAACTCGCCCGGCGAGCGGTCCGCGCGCGCGTCCTCGTCGCGGAAGCAGGGGGCGATCTGGAAGTAGCGGTCGAAGCCCGAGATCATCAGCAGCTGCTTGAACTGCTGCGGGGCCTGCGGCAGGGCGTAGAACCGGCCCGCGTGCAGACGGGACGGGACGACGAAGTCGCGGGCGCCCTCGGGGGAGGTCGCGGACAGGATCGGCGTCGCCATCTCGTTGAAGCCCAGCGCCGTCATCTTGTGCCGCATCGCCGAGATGACCGACGTCCGCAGCATGATGTTGCGGTGCATGCGCTCACGGCGCAGGTCCAGGAAGCGGTACTCCAGGCGCCGCTCCTCGTTGACCCCGTCCTCGGCGTTGATCGTGAAGGGGAGCGGCTGGGCGGCGCCGAGCAGCTCGACCTCGCCGACCTCGACCTCGATCTCGCCGGTCGGCAGATCCGCGTTGACGTTCTCCGAGCCGCGCGAGACGACCTTGCCGTCGATGCGGACCGTCGACTCCTTGGTCAGCCGGTCGAGGGCCTCGTACGCGGGCGTGCCCGGACGGGCGACGAGCTGCGTGATGCCGTAGTGATCACGCAGATCGATGAAGAGGATGCCGCCCAGGTCGCGCCGATTGTGCAGCCAGCCGCTCAGCCGGACGTCGGTGCCGACGTCAGAGGCGCGGAGCTCGCCGCAGGTGTGGGACCTGTACCGATGCATCGTCGTTCATCCAGTCTTCGCGGATCGGGGGCGTGTTTCACGTGAAACAACCCCCAGCGTACCGGGCAGTCACTGATCACCTCCCCTCAATACGGGTGCGGCGATCAGTGGCACTTCTCCGTCCCATCTTCCTAAAGTGGGGCAATGCGCACTGGCGAGCCGTTGCCCGCCGTGGGGGAGGTCCTCGCCTCCCTCGCGACCGGCCTGTGGCACTGGGACACCGCCACCGGGCTGGTCACGGTCGACGCCGAGGCAGCCCGGCTGCTCGGGCTGCCCCCGGAGGAGACGGTCCTCACCGAGGCCCAGACCCGGGCCCGCCTCCACCCCGTCGACTGGAACGAGATCACCGGGGTGATCCAGCTCGCCGTCGCCGAGGGCACCCTCGCCGAGGTACGCATCCGGATCATGGACGACCTGGGACGGGTCGTCCGGGTCGTGCGCAGCCGCTCCAAGCCGTCCTTCGACCCGGTGAAGAAGGCGTACGAGCTGATCGGCACCCTCCAGGAAGTGACCGAACCGACGCCGGGCACCCCCGCGGGACGGACCGCCGTCACCGGCGACTGGCGGCGCTCACGCGAGGCGTTCCTGCTGGACGCGGGCCGGGCGCTGGCGGAGGCGCGGTCCACCGAGGAGGTGCTGAGGGTCGCGGGGGGCCTGTCCATGCCGGGCTTCTCCCCGGACGGACTCGCCGTCTTCGGCGTGGAAGGCGACCGGCTGACGATCATCGGCCACCACGGACACCAGTCAGGCGACGAGGACCCCTTCAGCCAGATGTCCATCCATACGGACTATCCGGCCGCCGAGGTCGTGCGCACCGGGCGGGCCGTGTACCTGTCCTCCCCCGAGCGGTACAAGGAGCGCTACCCGCTCACCTGGCCACTGGCCGCGCACTTCGGCCGTCACTCATGGGCGTTCCTGCCGCTGACGGTGGCCGGCCGCACGATGGGCACCTGGATGGCCGGCTTCGCGTACCCGGTGGCGTTCACCCCGGACGAGCGGTCCGTGCTGACGACGGTCGCGCGCATGCTCGCCCAGGCCCTCACCCGCGCGGGTCTGGCGGAGACCCAGCGCGAGCTGACCGACGGCCTCCAGCGCTCCATGCTCCCCACCCTCGGCCCCGAGATACCGGGCATGACCCTCGCCGCCCGCTACATACCGACCGGCGGCGGCCTTCAGGTCGGCGGCGACTGGTACGACATGATCCCGCTGCCGAGGGGCCGCTTCGCCCTGGTCATCGGCGACGTCCAGGGCCACGACGTCCGCGCCGCGGGGCTCATGGGCCAGCTGCGCATAGCGGTACGGGCGTACGCCGCCGAGGGCCACCGCCCCGACGCCGTCCTCTCCCGAGCCTCCGGTTTCTTCCACGGCCTCACGGACACGGACGGCGGAGCCGGGGCCGATCCACGTTTCGCCACCTGCCTGTACATAGAGGTCGACCCGGTGACCGGGGTCCTGGAGACCGCCCGGGCCGGACATCTGGATCCCACGATCCGCATGTCCGACGGCACCGTGCTGGTCCGCGCCACCGCCGGGGGTCTGCCCCTCGGCATCGACCCGGACGCCGACTACCCCACCACCCGGCTCGTCCTGGAACCCGGCGAGGCGCTGATGCTCTGCACCGACGGCCTGCTGGAGACCGGCGGCCACGACCTCGACACCGGCTGGCGGCGCGTCCGCAAGATCCTCGAGGCACACGAGGGCGATCTGGAGGAGCTGGCCGACGCCCTGGTCCAGGCGGTGCACGGCCCTTCCTCCCACCACACCACGGGCCCTCTCGCGGACCGCCGCGAGGACGACATCGCCGTCCTGCTCCTGTGCCGCCAGGGCGCGGGCGGCTGCGGCCCGGGCACCGCTCCCGCGCCGGTCCGCCGGCCCGTGCGGCGCTCGATGCTGACGGTCGCGCAGGCCGAGCCCGAACGGATCGCCGTGGCCCGGCAGCAACTGCGCGAGCTGCTGCACGACTGGACCTGCGAGGACCAGGTCGACTCGGCGGTCCTGCTGGTCTCCGAGACGCTGACGAACGTCCTCGTCCACACCGACGCGGACGCGCTGCTCGTCGCCGAGGTGACCGGCGCACCCGGCGAACGCCGGCTCCGTATCGAGGTCACCGACGCCGGCGACGACCTCCCCCACAAGCGCCGTCCCGGCGAACTGGCGTCCTCGGGGCGTGGCCTGGTCCTCATCGAACTGCTCGCGGACACCTGGGGGGTGGCGCCCCGGGGCGAGGGCAAGAGCATCTGGTTCGAGCTCTACGAGTTCGCCGGGCCCTCGGCGGGAGCACCGTGACGCGTCCGTAGTTCGTACAGGACCCCGAAGGCGGCGGCCGTCACGGGAACGGCGAGCAGCATGCCCAGGATCCCGGCCACGGAGGCCCCGGCCGTGATCGCCACCATGACCACCGCCGGATGCATCTGCACGGTCCGGCTCTGGATCACCGGCTGCAGCACATGCCCTTCCAGCACCTGCACCGCCAGCACCACCCCGAGCGCCCACAGCGCGATGACGAAGCCCCGGTCGGCGAGCGCCACCAGCACGGCGACGGCCCCGGAGAGAAAGGCGCCGAGATAGGGGATGTACGCCCCGACGAAGACGAGGGCACCCAGCCCGACCGCCCCCGGCACATCGAGGACGAGCAGTCCGACGGTGATGCACACGGCGTCGATGAAGGCGATGAAGGTCGTGCCCCGCATGAACCCCTCCACGGCCCGGAAGGCCCGCCGGGCCATGGCCTCCAGGGTGTCGCCGGTACCGCGTGGAGCGACGGAACGCAGCGCGCCGACCGCCCGGTGCGAGTCGCGCAGAAAGAAGAAGACGAGCAGCAGCGCGAGCACGGCCATGGCGATGCTCTCGCCGACGACACTCACCCCGCTGATGACGTTGGACGCGGCCGTCCCGCCGAACTTGGTCAGCAACTCCTTCGCATTGGACGCGAGGTCGTCGAGCGAGGTCCCGGCGGCCCCGAAGTGCTCGGCGATGCTCCGTGCCGCCGACCTGAGCGCGGCGACGATCTGATCCCCGCTGTCGATCAGCGCGGCGACGACGATGTACACCGCCCCGCCGACCACGGCGACGACGGCGACACACGTCAGCCCCGCCGACACCGACCGGGGCACCCCCACATCCACCAGCCGCCGGTACAGCGGCCTGAGCAGCGCGGTCCCGAGCAACGCGAGCAACACGGGCGTGACGGCCGTACGCAACTCGGCGCACAGCCGGATCCCCACGTACCCGACACCCGCCGCGAGCAGAATCACGGCGCACCAGGCGGCGAACCGGCGAGCGGGGACGGGGAGCAGGTGCACGCGTCCAGCGGATCACGCGGGGGCCGAATTGTCCTGACCTGACGGGCCTTCCGGGTGAAGGGACGTGACCCGGACTCAG
>Ga0006562J51391_1017302_pt1 | contig 11620 bp, 7 predicted proteins | sample Ararhi6_input_d2_FD_51391 | JGI IMG/M metagenome (IMG submission 51391) | reverse complement strand
GGCGGGTCTCCTCGTCGAGGGCGATGTTCGACTCGATGACGGGGTCGAGGGCGCCGTTCATGACGGCGTCGAGGTTGTAGGCCTTGTAGCCGGTGCGGTGGTCCGCGATCCGGTTCTCCGGGAAGTTGTACGTGCGGATGCGCTCGGAGCGGTCCATCGTGCGGATCTGGCCCTTGCGGAACTCCGCGGCCTCGGCGTCCGCCTCCTCCTGCTGCCGGGCCAGCAGCCGGGCGCGGAGCACGCGCATCGCGGCCTCGCGGTTCTGCAGCTGACTCTTCTCATTCTGCATCGAGACGACGATGCCGGTCGGCACGTGGGTGATCCGCACGGCCGAGTCCGTCGTGTTGACCGACTGACCGCCGGGGCCGGACGACCGGAACACGTCGATCTTCAGGTCGTTGGGGTTGATCTCGACCTCCTCCGGCTCGTCCACCTCCGGGAACACCAGGACGCCGGCGGCGGACGTGTGGATGCGGCCCTGAGACTCGGTCGCCGGCACGCGCTGGACGCGGTGCACGCCGCCCTCGTACTTCAGGTGCGCCCAGACCCCCTCGGCGGGATCGGTGGAGCTGCCCTTGAACGCGACCTGGACATCCTTGATGCCGCCGAGGTCGCTGGAGGTCTGCTCGATGATCTCGGCCTTCCACCGCTTGGAGTCGGCGTAGTGCAGGTACATGCGCAGCAGGTCGCCGGCGAAGAGAGCGGACTCGGCGCCGCCCTCCCCCATCTTGATCTCCATGATCACGTCGCGGCTGTCGTTGGGGTCGCGCGGGATGAGCAAGCGGCGCAGCTTCTCGGCCGACTCGGCGACGCTCTGCTCCAGACCGGGGACCTCCTCGGCGAACGCCGCGTCCTCCGTCGCCAGCTCGCGGGCGGCGTCGAGGTCGTCGGACAGCTGCTTCCACTCGTTGTACGCGGCGACGATCCGGCTGAGCTCTGCGTAGCGCCGGTTGACGCGCTTGGAGCGGACCGGGTCGCTGTGCAGCTCCGGGTCGGAGAGCTGCTGCTGGAGGTCGTCGTGCTCGGCGATGAGGCTGTTCACCGATTCGAACATGGGGTCTTCTTTCTGGAGGGGTGCTGCCGGGGAACGACGAAGCGCCCGCCCGCCATGCACGGTGGCACGGCGGGCGGGCGCTGATCGCAGCTAGCGGTGGTCGTTCTCGTGGCCGTGCGAGTGCGCGTTGCCGTGGCCGTTGGTCGGCGCCGGCATCGACTTCTGCACCTGCATCAGGAACTCGACGTTGCTCGAGGTCTCCTTCAGGCGGCCGAGGACGATCTCGAGGGCCTGCTGCTGGTCGAGCCCGGCGAGGGCGCGGCGCAGCTTCCACGTGATCTTGACCTCGTCCTGGCCCATGAGCATCTCCTCGCGGCGGGTGCCGGAGGCGTTCACGTCGACGGCCGGGAAGATGCGCTTGTCGGCCAGCTGGCGCGACAGGCGGAGCTCCATGTTCCCGGTGCCCTTGAACTCCTCGAAGATGACCTCGTCCATCTTGGAGCCCGTCTCCACCAGCGCCGAGGCGAGGATGGTGAGCGAGCCGCCGTGCTCGATGTTGCGCGCGGCGCCGAAGAACCGCTTCGGCGGGTACAGCGCCGAGGCGTCGACACCACCGGAGAGGATGCGGCCGGAGGCCGGCGCGGTCAGGTTGTACGCGCGGCCGAGGCGGGTGATCGAGTCGAGCAGCACGACGACGTCGTGGCCCAGCTCGACGAGGCGCTTCGCACGCTCGATGGCGAGCTCGGCGACCGTGGTGTGGTCCTCCGCCGGGCGGTCGAAGGTGGAGGCGATGACCTCGCCCTTCACCGTGCGCTGCATGTCGGTGACCTCTTCGGGACGCTCGTCCACCAGCACGACCATGAGGTGGACCTCAGGGTTGTTGGCGGTGATCGCGTTGGCGATCTGCTGCATCACGATGGTCTTGCCGGCCTTGGGCGGTGCGACGATGAGACCGCGCTGGCCCTTTCCGATCGGGGCGACCAGGTCGATGATCCGCTGGGTGACCTTGCTGGGCTCGGTCTCCAAGCGCAGGCGCTCCTGCGGGTACAGCGGGGTCAGCTTGCCGAACTCCACTCGGGTGGCCGCCTCGTCCGGGGTCTGCCCGTTGATCGAGTCGACCTTCACCAGCGCGTTGTACTTCTGGCGGCTGTTGTTCTCGCCCTCGCGCGGCTGGCGGATGGCGCCGACGACGGCGTCGCCCTTGCGGAGGTTGTACTTCTTGACCTGGCCGAGCGAGACGTACACGTCGCTGGCGCCCGGGAGGTACCCGGTCGTCCGCACGAACGCGTAGTTGTCGAGCACGTCGAGGATGCCGGCGACGGGGATGAGGACGTCGTCGTCGGACAGCTCCGGCTCGAACTCGTCACCCGGGGCGCCGCCGCGGCGCTTGCGGTTGCGGTCGCGGTAGCGGCCGCGGTCGCCCTCGAGCTGCTGCTGGGCGTTCTGGCCGCGGTTCTGCTGGCCGTCGCCCTGCTGGCCGCCCTGTTGCAGGTCCTTCGGCTGGTTCTGGCCCTGCGCCTGGCCCTGCTCGTTCTGCTGGCCGTTGTTCTTGTTGCGGTTGCGGTTGCGGCGGTTGCGGCCCTGGCCCTGCTGCTCGCCGGCGTTGTCGCCCTGCTCGCCCTGCTGGACGTCGCCCTGCGACGCGTCGGCCTGCTGGCCCTGCTCCGCCTGCGGCTGCTGGCCGTCGCGCTGCTGCGCGTCGCGCTGCTGGCCGTCGCGGTTCTGGTCGGCGCCCTGGTCGCCGTTCTGACCGCCCTGGCCGCGACCGCGGCGACGGCGTCCGCCGCCCTGGTTCTGGCCGTTGCCCTGCTCGTCCTGCGCGCCCTGGCCGTTCTGGCCGCGCGCCTGCTCGCGGGAGGCGAGTGCGGAGTCGAGGAGCGCATCCACATCGGGGATGAGCGACTCGACGCCCGTGGCACCGGAGTTGACGTGCGATCCGGCGGCGACGCCGGATCCGGCGGTGGCACCGGCGATGCCCGTGCCGTCGGGGCTCGACACGCGGCGCGAGCCGCGGCGACGTCCGCCGGTCTGCTCGGCGGAGGCGTCTGCCTGCGGGAGCACGGGGTCGCCGACGGTGGGCTCGACGCGCTCGGCCCCTGCGGGCTCGGCGATGAGCGGCTCAGCGATGAGCGGCTCGGTGAGCACCTGGGAGGCGGCGGCCGGCTCGGCGGCCGGCTCCTCGGTCTCGGGAAGCTCGAGGGTGTCGGCCGGTGCGGAGGCGGCGCGCGCTGCGGCGATCGCCTCGACCAGCTCGCCCTTGCGGAGCCGGGTTGCGCCCTGGAGCCCGAGCCCGGCGGCGAGAGCTTGCAGCTCTGCCACCTTGAGGCCGGTCAGGTCGCTGGTGTCCACGCCCCCGGCGTGGAGTTCGACATCAGTCACGGAAGAGGATCCTTTCCCCCGGCGCGCCTTACGCGCCGTCTGAAGCTTCGTCACATGAACTGCCGGGAACGTGCTGCGTTCGGATCCGCGCTACGTCGCCGCCCGGGTTCTCCGGAAAGGGAGAGCCGGGAAGGCAGGCAGGAGTGACGGCATGATTGCTAGGAGATCACCCGGAAGCGGAATTCGCTCGTGACGCGGGTTCTTCACGGGTGCGACTGCAGTTTACCACCTCGCGGCGGGGCCGTCCGACGCTAGGCCGCTGGCGTGTCCGTCCGTGTCGTCGCGGCCTCGGCGGCGACACGGCTGACCGTCGCGCCCTTGAAGTCGACGGCGAGCATGAGCGGCTGCCAGCGGGTCTCGGCCGACTCCTCGACGAGGCGCGCGGCGGCCAGACGCTGGCTCGGGTCGCTCCCGAGCACGAGGATGGACGGGCCCGCGCCCGACACGACGGCGGCGAAGCCGTTCTCGCGCAGCAGCGTGATCAGCCGGTCGGTCTCGGGCATCGCGGAGGCGCGGTAGCTCTGGTGGAGCTTGTCCTCGGTCGCCGCGTGAAGCAGTTCGGGGCTCTGGATGAGAGCCGCGACCAGCAGGGCGGAGCGGGAGACGTTGAAGACGGCGTCCTCGTGGGGCACCGACTGCGGCTGGAGGCTTCGGGCGAGCGCGGTGGACATGACCGTCTCGGGCACGAGCACGAGCGGCGAGACGCCGCGGTGCACGATGAGCTTCTTGAACCGCGGACCCTCCGGGGTCACCCANGCGATCGTGAGGCCGCCGAACAGGGCGGGCGCCACATTGTCGGGGTGTCCCTCCATGTCGTTCGCGAGCGCCAGCAGCGTCTGCGCATCCAGGTCGACGACGCCCTCCAGCAGCCCCTTCGCGGCCATGATGCCGGAGACGATGGCGGCGCCGGAGGAGCCCATCCCCCGCCCGTGCGGGATGCTGTTGCGCGCCCGCAGGTTCAGGCCGGGAAGCGGGATGCCGACGGCCTCGAAGGTGTGCGCGATCGCGCGGACGACGAGGTTGCTCTCGTCGGTCGCCACCTCTCCTTCGCCGACGCCGGTGACCTCGACGGTCGCACCGGGCTCGTCGCGGACGGAGACCTCGAGCTCGTCGTACAGCGCGAGGGCGAGGCCGAGCGTGTCGAATCCCGGTCCGAGGTTGGCGCTCGTCGCCGGGACCTTGACCGCGACGGTCCGGCCGCGGAGGTCGGGCGTGGTCACGCGGTCGCCTCTGCGGCGGAGGTCTGCCCGGCGGGCGCCAGGCCGAGCACGTCGGCGATGGCGGTCGTATCGACCGGGACGACGGTGGGCTGGACGTCCGAGCCGTCGGCCGTGCGGAGGGCCCACTGCGGGTCCTTCAGGCCGTGGCCGGTGACGGTGAGGACGACGGTCGCGCCGGCGGGGATCACTCCGGCCTCCGAGCGCTCCAGGAGCCCGGCGACGCTGATCGCGGACGCCGGCTCGACGAAGATGCCGACCTCGGCGGAGAGGATGCGGTGCGCCTCGAGGATCTTGGCGTCGCTGATCGCTCCGAACCAGCCGTCGCTGTCGTCGCGGGCGTTCAGTGCGAGCTCCCACGACGCCGGGTTGCCGATGCGGATCGCGGTGGCGATCGTGTCGGGGTCCTTCACGGCGTGGCCGAGGACGATGGGGGCGCTCCCCGCGGCCTGGAAGCCGAACATCCGGGGCAGCTTGGTGGACTCGCCACGCTGCAGCTCCTCGGTGTAGCCGCGGTGGTAGGCCGTGTAGTTGCCGGCGTTGCCGACCGGGACCAGGTGGAAGTCCGGGGCGTCGCCCAGGGCCTCGACGACCTCGAAGGCGGCGGTCTTCTGCCCCTCGATGCGGTCGGGGTTCACGGAGTTCACCAGGTGCACCGGGTAGTTGGTGGCCAGCTCGCGCGCGATGTCGAGGCAGTCGTCGAAGTTGCCCTGCACCTGCAGCAGCTGGGCGTTGTGCGCGATGGCCTGGCTGAGCTTGCCCATCGCGATCTTGCCCTCTGGCACGAGCACGACCGACTGGATGCCCGCGTGCGTCGCGTAGGCGGCGGCCGACGCCGAGGTGTTGCCGGTGGAGGCGCAGATGACCGCCTTCGCACCGTGCTCGACGGCCTTGGAGATCGCCATGGTCATGCCGCGGTCCTTGAAGGATCCGGTCGGGTTCATGCCCTCGAACTTCACGTACACGTCGGCGCCCGTCCGCGCGGACAGCGCGGGGGCCGGGATGAGCGGCGTGCCGCCCTCGCCCAGCGTGACGATCGGAGTGGCATCGGAGATGTTCAGGCGGTCCGCGTACTCGCGGAGGACGCCGCGCCACTGACGACTGTAGGCCTTCGGCTGGGGCATTACGATCCTTCGACTCGGAGAACGGAAGAGATGGCGGTCACGACGTCGCTCGCCGCGAGAGCCTCGACGGTGGCCGCGAGTGCGGCCTCCTCGGCTTCGTGGGTGCCGATCACCAGGGTAGCGGTGGCCGTCCCGCCGCCGTGAATCGGCCCGGTCGCGGCGGATGCCGCTCCGGCGATCGCGACGGGTCCTGTTGCGGTGTTCGGCACGGACTGCTGCACGGTCTCGACGCTGACGTCGCCGTCGCTCAGGATGCGCGCGACCGCGGCGAGGACGCCCGGCTGGTCCTCGACGTCGAGGGTGATCTGGTAGCGGGTGACGACGCGGCCGATGTCGAGCACCGGCAGGTCGGCATGCGTGGACTCGGCGACGCCAGGGCCGCCCACCACGTGCCGCCGTGCGGCGGAGACGACGTCGCCGAGCACGGCCGACGCGGTCTCGACGCCGCCGGCACCCGCGCCGTAGAACATGAGGTCGCCAGCGGCGGCCGCCTGGACGAACACCGCGTTGTGGGCGCCGTGCACGGCGGCGAGCGGGTGGTCGCGGCTGATCAGCGCCGGGTAGACGCGGGCCGAGACGCCCTCCTCCCCCGTCTCCGGGTCGGTCAGACGCTCGCAGATCGCCAGGAGCTTGATGACCGCGCCGGCCTCGCGGGCCGCATCCACCTGCGCCTTGGTGACGCTCGTGATGCCCTCGCGGTAGACGCGCTCCAGCGGCACGACGGTGTGGAAGGCCAGGCTGGCCAGGATGGCCGCCTTCTGCGCCGCGTCGTACCCGCCGATGTCGGCGGTCGGGTCGGCCTCGGCGTATCCGCGGTCTGTGGCCGTCGCCAGCGCGTCCTGCAGCGTCTCGCCGTTCACGTCCATCCGGTCGAGCACGAAGTTCGTGGTGCCGTTGACGATGCCGAGGATGCGGTTGATGCGGTCGCCCGCGAGGCTGTCGCGCAGCGGCCGGATGATCGGGATGGCGCCGGCGACGGCAGCCTCGTAGTAGAGCTGCGCGCCGACCTGCTCGGCGGCGTCGAACAGCTCGGGGCCGTGCGTCGCCAGCAGCGCCTTGTTGGCGGTGATGACGTCGGCGCCGGAGTTCAGCGCCTCCAGCACGTAGCCGCGGGCCGGCTCGATGCCGCCCATCAGCTCCACGACGATGTCGGCGCCGAGGATCAGCGAGGAGGCGTCGGTGGTGAACAGCTCGCGCGGCAGGTCGGTGTCGCGCGGCGCATCCACGTCGCGGACGGCGATGCCCACCAGCTCGAGGCGTGCGCCGATGCGGGAGGCGAACTCGTCGCCCTGCGAGAGCAGGAGGCGCGCCACCTGCGATCCGACGGAGCCGGCCCCGAGCAGGGCGACACGGAGGTTGCGGTACTCGATCATGCCTGGCTGCGCTCCTTCGACGCGGAAACGGTGGATGCGGGCGCCGTGTAGCCGGCGTCGCGCGCGAGGAGGTCCTCGATGGTCTCGCCGCGGACGATCAGCCGCGCCTCTCCGTCGCGCACCGCGACGACCGGAGGCCGCCCGATGTGGTTGTAGTTGCTGGACAGCGGCCAGCAGTAGGCGCCCGTTACCGGCACGGCGAGCAGGTCGCCGGGCTGGATGTCGCCTGGCAGGTACTCTGCGTCGACGACGATGTCGCCGCTCTCGCAGTGCTTGCCGGCGACGCGCACGAGGGCCGGAGCGGCCGGCGAGACGCGGTTCGCGATCCTGGCCGAGTAGTCGGCGCCGTAGAGCGCGGGGCGGGCGTTGTCGCTCATCCCGCCGTCGACGCTCACGTATCGGCGGACCGCGGTCTCGCCGTCGTCCTGGAACGCGACCGGAACGTCCTTCGTGGTGCCGACGGTGTACAGCGTCAGACCGGCGGTGCCGATGATCGACCGGCCGGGCTCGAACGCGACGACCGGCGTCGGGATGTCGAGCTCCTCGCATCCCGCCGCCACCGTCTCCGCGATGCGCCGGGCGAGCTCGCCGATCGGCGCGGGGTCGTCGGCGGACGTGTAGGCGATGCCGAAGCCGCCGCCGAGGTTCAGCTCGGGCACGTCGCCGCCCGCGAGGAGCTCCTTGTGGAGCGTGAGCAGCCGCGCGGCCGACTCGGCGAACCCGTCGGCACCGAAGATCTGCGAGCCGATGTGGCAGTGCAGACCGCGGAACGCGAGGGAGCCGTGCGAGCGGATCAGTGCCACGGCCTCTGCCGCCTGCTCCAACGCGATGCCGAACTTCTGGTCCTCGTGGGCGGTCGCGAGGAACGCGTGGGTGTGCGCGTGCACGCCGCTGTTCACCCGCAGGCGGACGCTCTGGACCACGCCGTGGCGCTCGGCTGCGGCAGCGACGCGGCCGATCTCCTGCACGCTGTCGATGATGATGGCGCCGATGCCGGCCTCGACCGCCTGGTCGATCTCGGCGAGCGACTTGTTGTTGCCGTGGAAGCCGATCCGCTCCGGGTCGACGCCGGCGGCCAGCGCGACGGCCAGCTCGCCCCCGCTGCAGACGTCGATGTTGAGGCCGGCCTCCGACATCCACCGCGCCACCTCGATGCTGAGGAACGCCTTGCCTGCGTAGTAGACCTTCGCGGCGGTGCCGATCTCGGCGAACGCGCGGTCGAACGCCTCCCGCACCTCGACGGCGCGCGCCCTGGCGTCCTCCTCGTCGATCACGTACAGCGGCGTGCCGAAGCGGGCGGCGAGCTCGCTCGCCGCGAGACCGCCGACGACCAGCTCTCCCGCGTCGCGATCGACCGTCCGGGACCAGAGGCCCGGGGCGAGCGCGTTCGCATCCGCGGGCACGTGCAGCCACGGCGGGGCGAGCGGGTTGGACGCAGCGACAGGATCAGCCATAGGGAACCTCACGGGTGGCGACGAGTGGGGGTCTCCTAGGCGAGCGGACCCGGATTGGCCCCTGAAGCCGGTGGAGATGACAGCAGAAGTCTATCCAGGCCGCACGACACGCTCGGTGCGTGTTACGAACAGCTCCCCTTGCTGGCCATGAACTTCTGGTCGAGGACGAAGTCGCTCGCGGTCAGCTCGACGGTGGCGTGGCCAGGGGTCACCTGGATGTCGGACACCTCGACGCCGTCGGGGAGGTACTGCGCCGCGCACACCGGGAACGGGCCCTGCGAGGTCAGCGCCTGCAGCAGACGGCTGAGGTTGACGTCGCCGGCTCCGGTCGTCAGGTTGGCCTTGTCCGGCTTCAGCAGCACCTGCTTGCCGGCCGCCTCGGGCGTCGCTGTCACGGTGTAGCCGACGGGGAGGCCGAGCAGGTCGATCTTCCCGTCGTAGCCGATCGTGCCGTCGCCGAGGGTGATGTCGCCGGTGGCGCCGGGGATCTTGACGAGCGTGTTGAGCGACTCCTGGCTGATGCGCAGGGTACCGGTCGCGTCGGCGATCGGCTTCGAGAAGTCGGCCGGGACGCCGGTGGCGACGACGGTCGCGCTCAGCGGGGCTCCCTGCACGACGAGCTTCGGCGCATCCAGCTCGACCCTCTGGAAGGAGCCGGACAGGTACTGCTGCAGCACGGAGAAGCCGCCGATGTGCGTCCTCACCTCGCCGCGGATGTCGGCCGGCAGGTTCTTCTCGATCTCGTCGGACACCCGCTGCTCGGCGTAGGCACGTGCGGCCGTGTCGACCACGACGAGCAGCACCACGATCACGACGACCGGGATGCCGATGGCGAGCAGGAGGCGCAGCCACCGCGGACGCCGGCGACGGGGCGCCGGGGCCTGCGGCTCGGGGATCACCTGGGTGGTGTTGTCGCTCATCCGGTCGTCATCCGTTCGCTACATGCGGTCCGGCGCGGAGACCCCGAGCAGGCCGAGGCCGTTGCGGATCACCTGGCCGGTCGCGTCGTTCAGCCAGAGGCGGGTGCGGTGCAGGTCGGTCACCGGCTCCTCGCCGTGCGGCAGCACGCGCGTCGAGCCGTCGCGGACCGCGTACCAGGCGTGGTAGAGGCCGGCGAGCTCCTCGATGTAGCGGGCGACGCGGTGCGGCTCGCGCAGCTCGGCCGCCTGGGCGACCACGCGCGGGAACTCCTGCAGACCGCCCAGCAGCGCCGACTCGGTCTCGTGCGTGAGCAGCTCCGGCGCGAAGGCGCTGTGGTCGACTCCTGCCTTCTCGGCGTTCGCCGCCACCGAGCGGGTTCGCGCGTGGGCGTACTGCACGTAGTAGACGGGGTTCTCGTTGCTGCGCTTGGTCAGCAGGTCGAGGTCGATGTCGAGCTGCGAGTCGGTCGAGGAGCGCACCAGGGCGTAGCGCGCGGCGTCGACGCCCACCGCATCCACCAGGTCGTCGAGCGTCACGATGGTGCCCGCGCGCTTGGACATGCGGACGGGCTCGCCGTCCTTCACCAGGTTGACCATCTGGCCGATGAGGATCTGCAGGTTCTCGTTCGGCTTGTCCCCGAACGCCTCGACCATCGCCATCATCCGGCCGATGTAGCCGTGGTGGTCGGCGCCCAGCATGATGATGTTCTGCTCGAAGCCGCGCTCGCGCTTGTCGAGGTAGTAGCCGAGGTCGCCGGAGATGTAGGCGGGCTCGCCGTTGGAGCGGATGATGACGCGGTCGCGGTCGTCGCCGAACGTCGTCGTGCGCAGCCAGATGGCGCCGTCGGCCTCGAAGATGTGGCCCTGCTCGCGGAGTCGGGCGATGGCACGGTCGACCGCGCCGGACTCGTGCAGGGAGTCTTCGTGGAAGTAGACGTCGAAGTCCACGCCGAACGAGTGCAGGCGGTCCTTGATCTCCTGGAACATCAATTGGGTGCCCGCCGAGCGGAACACCTCCTGCTGCTGCTCGCGCGGAAGGGCGGCGAGGTCGCCGTCGAATCCCTGCACAACACGCTCGGCGATCTCGCCGATGTAGCCGCCGCCGTAGCCGTCCTCCGGCGTCGGCTCGCCCAGGTAGGCGGCGAGCAGGCTGCGCGCGAACCGGTCGATCTGCGAACCGTGGTCGTTGAAGTAGTACTCGCGGGTTACGTCGGCGCCCTCGGCCTGCAGGATGCGGGCCAGGCTGTCGCCGACGGCCGCCCAGCGCGCGCCGCCCATGTGGACGGGGCCGGTCGGGTTGGCCGAGACGAACTCCAGGTTCACGGTCAGGCCGTCGTAGACGTCGCCGCGACCGTACGCGTCGCCGGACTCGACGATGGTCTTGGCCAGCTGCCCGGCGGCCGCGGCCTCCAGGCGGAAGTTGATGAAACCGGGACCGGCGACCTCGGCGGACGCCACACCGTCGATGCCGGCGGCGGCCGCGGCGATCTGCTCGGCGAGCTCGCGCGGGTTCGCCCCGACCTTCTTCGCGAGGCGCATCGCCACGTTCGACGCCCAGTCGCCGTGGTCGCGGTTCTTCGGGCGCTCCAGCGGCACGTCGTCGACCGTGAGAGCGAGCTCGGGGATGTCCGCGCCGGCCGCTCGTCGCTGCTCGACCACCGTCGTCACGATGTCGAGGAGGGCGGCGGAGAGGTCAGCGGGAGTCATGAGGATCGATTCTACCGGGCGGCCGCAGGGCACGGCGTCGGCGGGGCACGGCGGGCCGTCGGGTTCGCGGCGCGCGAATTGATAGGGTCATCGCGACGCGCGCTCCCGCACGGCGTGCCGAACAGAGAGACGAAAAGCCGAATGCCTTCATCCACCCGCCGTTTCGCCCTTCTGACCGCGACCGTCGCGGCAGGCCTCCTCGCATCCGCGGCGCTCGCCGGCTGCACGCCGACGCCCACGCCGTCGAAGACGCCGACCGCGTCCGCGTCGGCCACCAAGACGCCGACGGCGACGCCCGTGCCGGTGGTGACGCCGACCGCTCCCCCGACGCCCGTCGGTATCACCTGCGACCAGGTGCTCACCGCGGACCAGCTCTACGCGTTCAACCCGAATTACGGCCCGGATCCGGACTATGCGCCCAAGGACGGCACGCTCGAGAAGAAGATCGTCGA
>Ga0006562J51391_1140123_pt1 | contig 11643 bp, 11 predicted proteins | sample Ararhi6_input_d2_FD_51391 | JGI IMG/M metagenome (IMG submission 51391) | reverse complement strand
CCGACCGACACCACGATGGCCGAGCGGGTACGGATGAACACGCTGTCGCTCGCGACGGTCACACTGTCGCAGACGCCGTCGTTCTGGCACGCCGGCACCGAGCTGCTGCGTTCGAAGTCACTCGACCGCAACAGCTACAACTCGGGCGACTGGTTCAACCGGATCGACTGGACGGGGCAGGAATCGACCTTCGGCTCGGGTCTGCCGCGGGCGGCGGACAACGAGGAGAAGTGGCCGATCATGCGGCCGCTGCTGGAGAACCCCGATCTGAAGCCGGATGCCGCGGCCATGGCGGCGGCGGAGGCCGCCGCGCTGGATCTCCTCCGCGCGCGCTCCGACATCGATCTGCTGCGGCTGGGCTCGGCGGCGCTCATCGAGCAGAAGGTCACGTTCCCGGGCAGCGGTGCGCAGCAGACCCCGGGCGTCATCGTCATGCAGATCGACGACCTCGTCGGGCCCGACGCCGATCGTGACCTCGACGGCGCGCTCGTCGTGTTCAACGCCTCGCCCGAGCCGACGACGCAGACCGTCGCCGATCTCGCCGGGCGCGACTTCGCCCTCACCGCCGCGCAGGCGGAGGGCGCCGATCCCGTCGTCAGGGCGACGACGTGGGACGCCGGCACCGGCACCGTGACGGTCCCGGCCCGGACGGTCGCGGTGCTCGTCGACCAGGCGCCGGTCAAGACGAGCATCGCGGCGGGGCCGGACCGGCTCGTCGCGAAGCACGGCGCCACGGTGAAGGTCGTCGGCGTGGTGCACGCCGCGGACGGCAGCGCGCCGGTCGGCACGGTGACGGTCAGGGACGGATCGACGGTGGTCGCGACGACGGAGCTGACGGCATCCGACAAGGGTCGTGTCTCCGTCACGCTCCCGCAGCTGAGTCGTGGCCTGCACTTCCTCCGCACGTCGTTCACGGGCGGCCCCGGATACCGCGACGCGAGCAGCCTCGCGCCGGTCCCGCTCCTCATCCGCTGACGCGGGTGGGGCCACCTCGTCGGTGGCGGCTCAGCCGGTCTCGACGGGGCGGTCGGCGACCTTCTCGAGGACGAAGTAGTAGAGCCGGTCGCCGTCGGCGGCATCCCTGCCGGTCATGACGCCCAGCACCTCCGTGGGGGAGAGGCGGGTGAAGTGGTCGATGAGGGGCTGGCCGTCGTACGCCATGGCGGCCGTGACGATGCCGTCGTGGCCCGCGGTCAGCAGGCGTGCGCCGCCCCGGGCCAGCCGCTCGTCGATGAAGAGGTCACCGGACGGCCCGGTGCACACCAGCGGCGCGACGTCGTCATCGGAGCGGAAGAGCTTGCCGAACCAGCCGCTGCGCTCGAGGAGGCGGTGCGCGCGATGCGCCGTCGAGAGGCCCCGGCCGTGCCACAGTCCGCGGAGCTCGCCGGGCGCCACGGCCGGCAGCGAGCGCCACAGGGCGGGCAGGTCGGATTCCCGGGCGTCCCGGAGGTGCCTGGTCGTGGCGGCCTCCGGTGCAACGGGTTCGTCGGACATCACCAGGACCGGCTTGATCGTCCGTCCGGCGCGGGCGTCGGCGACCGCGGCGGAGACCTCCGCGAACGGGTACGTCGTCAGGAGGCGCTCCACCGGAAGCCGCCCGATGCGCCACAGGGCGACGAGCAGCGGGATGTCGCGCCGGATGTCGGCGTCGCCCTCGATGACGCCGGTGAACGTGCGCCCCCACAGCAACTGCGACTGCGAGACGGTCACGCGATTCGACCCGGGACGCAGCGCGACGGTCGCGCAGACGCCCCGCGGCGCGAGACTCGACAGGGCCGCGTCGATCGTGTCCTGCGCGCCGACCGTGTCGAGGGCGCGCGAGGCGACGATGCCGCCCGCGTCTTCGGGGGCGATCGCGCGGGTCGCGCCGAGCCGAAGGGCGAGGGCGCGCCGCTCGGCAGACGGGTCGGAGACGACGATGTCGGCGACGCCGCGGTGCCGCGCGGCCATCACCGCGGCGAGTCCGGTCGTCCCTGCGCCGATGACGAGCAGGGTGTCGGCGGGGCCCGGTCGCAGGACGTTGACGATCGTGCCGACGCCGGTGAGGATGCCGCAGCCCAGGGTCGCGGCGACGGCCCACGGCACGTCGGCATCCACCCGTACGGCGTTCGTCGTCCGCGCCACCACACGGGTGGCCCAGGAGGACTGGCCCATCCACCCGGTCGTCGCGGCTTCGCCGGCGACGTCGATGCCGGCGGACGCCGCGTAGTTGAGCTCCGCGAAGCGGGCGCAGTACGCCGGATGACCCGCGGTGCACGCCGCGCACGCGCCGCAGGAATCGAAGCTCAGCACGACCCGATCACCGGGGGCGAACCCGGTCGCGCCGGGACCGACCGCCTCGACGACGCCGGCGCCCTCATGGCCGAAGACCGCGGGGAAGCGGTCGCCGGCGCCGCCGCCGATGCCGAACAGGTCGGTCGGGCAGACGCCGGAGGCCATGATGCGCACGAGCAGTTCGCCCTCGCCGGGGGCGCGCAGCGTGACGTCCGCGAGCGCGACGGGTCCGCCGCGCTCCCGGACGAGCGCGGCCACAGCGGAGACCATGCCGCTACGCCGGCGAGAGTTCGCGGTCCGCGGCGCGCAGGGCGACCTTGTTGACCTTGCCGGCGGCGTTGCGGGGCAGCGCAGGGAGGACGACGAGCGCCTTGGGCTGCTTGAAGCGGGCGAGCTTGTCACTCAACCACTCCTGCAGCTCATCGATCGTCAGCTCCTGCTCGGGGCGCAGTGCCACGGCGGCCACCGGGACCTCGCCCCAGCGCTCGTCCGCGCGGCCGTAGATCGCCGCCTCGAGGACCCTCGGGTGCCCGGCGAGGACGTTCTCGACCTCCGCGCAGTACACGTTCTCGCCACCGGAGATGATCATGTCCTTCTTGCGGTCCACGACCCACACGAAGCCCTCCTCGTCCTGGCGGACGAGGTCGCCGGAGTGGAACCAGCCGCCCTGGAACGCCTCCGCGGTCTCCTCGGGCTTGCGCCAGTACCCGCTCATCATGTTCGGCCCGCGGTACAGGATCTCGCCCACCTGGCCCGGCTCGACGTCGTTCATGTCGTCGTCCACGACGCGGTACTGGAGGGTCGGGATGGGCTTGCCGACCGAGCCGAGCTTGCGCAGCGAGTCCTCCCCGCGCAGCGCGCATGTGATCGGCGACATCTCGGTCTGGCCGAAGACCGCCACGTTCATCGCGTGCGGGAAGCGGTCGGCCATGGTGTGCAGCAGCGTGTCGGAGGCGGGCGCCGCACCCCAGCTGATGATGCGCAGATGCAGGTCACGCGCCGGGATCGACGGATCGGCGCAGATCACCTGCCACTGCTGGGGGACGTTGAAGACGATCGTGGCCCGCTCCCGCTCCCAGGCGTCGATCAGCTCGCCCGCGTTGAACGCGCCGAGCGGATGGATGACGGTCGGGATGCCGATGACGAAGTTGGGTGAGATCGACCCGAGGCCGGCGATGTGGAACAGCGGCGCCGTCATGAACGCGACGTCGCTCTCGTCGAAGGTCTCGTTGACCCGCAGCAGCGTGAGCGCCTGCGCGAAGAGGTTGCCGTGGTCGAGCATCGCCCCCTTGGGGCGACCGGTCGTGCCGGAGGTGTACATGATGAGGCAGGTGGTGTCCTCCGGGACGTCCGGGGCCTGGAAGTCGCCGGGGTCCTCCGCGACGAGGTCGGCCCACGACTCCTGGCCTTCGCCGGCGTCGCCGATCACGATGACCCGCCGGATGCGGTCGGTCGCCTGCGCGACGGCGCCGACGAGGGGGGCGAGGGGAGCCTCCACGATGAGGATGTCGGCATCCGCGTCATCGACGATGTAGGCGATCTCCGGCGGTGTCAGGCGGACGTTGATGGGCACGGCGATCGCGCCGATCCGGTTGATGCCGAACACGGAGATGACGACCTCGGGACGGTTGAGCGTCAGCAGCAGCACGCGGTCGCCGAACCCGACGCCGCGGCGGGCGAGCGCGGCGGCGAACGCCTCCATCCGGTCGCTCGTCTGCTTCCAGGTGGTCGTCTCGCCGAGGAACCGGAACGCCGGGGCGTCGGGTTTCATCTCGGCGTGCGTCGCGACCTGGTTCATCCAGTGGTTGCGGCGGACGGCGGCGGGGATCACGGTCGGGTCGGGCATCGGGCAGTCCCTTCGTACGTCTTCGTAAGGATGCCGCGACTCTGCGGCCTCCGGGGCTGATCAGCAGTATGGCAGTGCGGCGCCGTCATGTCACGACTTTTGTTAACCGATATTCACATGCGGCGCGAGGTGCAAGTGAAGTCCGGTTCACGCATCGACGGTCGTTGTGCGGCGGGTAGGCTGTCGGCATGACGGTGGCCGGCGAACCGACCCGTGCACGCCCCCGGGACCGGAAGCGGCGGATCGAGGAGGCTGCCGCCGTCGCCTTCGCGGAGCATGGGTATCACGCCGTCGGGATGCAGGACATCGCGGCGGCCGTCGGGATCTCTGCCCCCGCGCTGTACCGGCACTTCCCGAACAAGTACGCACTGTTCGTGCGCACGGCGTTCATGCTCGCCCATCGCCTCATCGAGGCGACCGATGACGTCCATGCCGCACCGGTGGAGTCCATCTCGGATGCGCGCGCCGCGCTCGACGCGCTGCTGGATGCCGTCATCGACACGACCATCGAACTGCGCGCGACCGGCGGGATCTACCGCTGGGAGGGGCGCTACCTCGCCAAGCCCGACCGCGAACTGCTGACCGCGGAGTTCCGGGAACTCCGCGAGTGTCTTGAGCGCCCGCATCGTGTCTACCGCCCGGACGTCGCCGAGGGGGATCGTCGCCGCGCGGTGCTGGCGGCGCTGAGTGCGATCGCCAGCATCACCGCGCATCACACCGTGGTCGCGGCACGCACTCTGCGGGTGCTGTTGAAGGATGCCGCGTGGCGCGCCCTCGACGATGAGGCGGCACCGACGCCGACGCCGGCACCGGAGCCGGAGCGCGTCGCCGACGCGGTCCCGCCGGCCCCGGAGCCCGGCCGACGGGGACAGCTCATCGATTCCGCCATCCGGCTCTTCGCGGCGCGCGGGTACAACGAGGTGACCATCGAGGACCTCGCCGACGAAGTCGGACTGACCCCCTCCGGCGTGTACCGCCACTTCGAAGGCAAGTCCGCCCTGCTGCTGGCCGCCTGCGAGCGTGCGGCGGTCGCCCTGGACCGGGCGGCGCTGCAGGCCCGCGAGTCATCCCCGTCCGCCGAGGAGGCGCTGCGGCGTCTGTGTGCCGGGTATGTCGCGCACACCTTCGCGAACCTGGCCCTCATGCGCGTCTACTTCTCCGAGCTCGGCAACCTGCCGGCGGAGGACCGGCGGCGCCTGCGCTCGCTGCAGCGCGCGCACATCGCAGACTGGGTCGCGCTCCTGCAGTCCGTACGGCCCGAGCTGGGCGGCCGGGAGGCGACCGTCCTGGTGCACGCGAGCCTCAGCGTCGTCGCCGACCAGGCGCCGCTGCTGCCCGAGCGGGACGGGGCCGCCGCGGCCCGGCTCACGCGCCTCGCCGAACTCGTCATGGGGATCTGAGGCGGAGCGTCCCGGCGCCGGGAGAGGTGCGGCGGGATACTAGGACATCCATGTAAAATGATCAGTGTGCCCAACCCGGCGCCGACAACGATGTCACCCTGTCTCACGAGGACGTGATCACATGAGCATGACCCTTCCCTCCGCGCTCGGCGCCGACGAGCGCGCCGCCATCCTCGATGCCGTGCGGGCCTTCGCGCAGTCCGCACTCGCGCCGCACGCGCTGGAATGGGATCAGCAGAAGCGCTTCCCCCGCGACGTGCTGGAGGCAGCCGGCGAGCTGGGACTCGGGGGCATCTACGTCCGCGAGGATGTCGGCGGCACGGCGCTCGCTCGCGAGGACGCCGCCGCGATCCTCGAGGAGCTCGCGATCGGCGACCCGACGATCGCCGCCTACATCTCGATCCACAACATGGTCGCGTGGATGATCGACGCGTACGGCACCGACGCCCAGCGCACGCAGTGGCTGCCCCGCCTCGTCGCGATGACCGACCTCGGCGCCTACTGCCTCACCGAGCCGGGGGCCGGATCGGATGCCGCCGCCATCACGACGAGCGCGATCGCGGACGGCGAGGAGTTCGTCCTCACCGGCGTCAAGCAGTTCATCTCCGGCGGCGGTGAGGCCGCCGTCTACGTCGTCATGGCGCGCACCGGCGAGCCCGGCGCCCGCGGCATCACAGCGTTCCTCGTGCCCGGCGACGCGGCCGGGCTCTCCTTCGGGCCCAACGAGAAGAAGATGGGCTGGAATGCGCAGCCCACCCGGCAGGTGATCCTCGACGAGGTGCAGGTACCGGCATCCGCGGTTCTCGGGGGGATCGGCAACGGGTTCAAACTCGCGATGAGCGGACTCAACGGCGGCCGCATCAACATCGCCGCCTGCTCGCTCGGCGGGGCGCAGTGGGCACTGGACCGGGCCGTGCAGTACGTGCAGGAACGCTTCACGTTCGGCGAGCCGCTCGCCGAGAAGCAGTCCGTCGTCTTCACCCTCGCGGACATGGCGACCGAGTTGCACGCGGCGCGTGCGCTCGTCCGCGACGCGGCGCGCGCCGTCGACGAGGGTGCCGAGGATGCCGTCATGCGGTGCGCGATGGCAAAGCGCTTCGCCACCGACGCGGGGTTCCGCGTCGCGAACGAGGCGCTGCAGCTGCACGGCGGGTATGGCTACCTGCAGGAGTACGGCATCGAGAAGGTCGTCCGCGACCTCCGCGTCCATCAGATCCTGGAGGGCACGAACGAGATCATGCGCGTGATCATCGGCCGTCACCTGTTGAGTGCGCATTCCCGCTCGTGAGTGCGTATTCGGGCTGTTGAGTGCGTATCCGACCTGTCGAGTGAGTATTCGACCACGTCGTGACAGCATGAGGGCATGACTGACTTCGAGACGATCCTCGTCGACACGCGAGGACGCGTCGGCTGGATCACCCTGAACCGCCCCGAGGCTCTCAATGCCCTGAACTCCCAGGTGATGCGCGATGTCGTCGCGGCCGCGGAGGAGTTCGACGCCGACGAGGGCATCGGCGCCATCGTCGTGACGGGCAGCGAGCGCGCGTTCGCCGCCGGCGCGGACATCAAGGAGATGGCGGACAAGACCGGCCTCGAGATGGTCATGGGCGACCACTTCGGTGCATGGGGCCGGTTCGCCGCCGTGCGGACGCCCGTCATCGCCGCCGTCTCGGGCTACGCGCTCGGCGGCGGATGCGAGCTCGCCATGATGTGCGACATCATCCTTGCCGCCGATACGGCGCAGTTCGGGCAGCCCGAGATCAACCTCGCCGTCATCCCCGGCATGGGCGGAACGCAGCGCCTCATCCGCGCCGTCGGGTACTACAAGGCGGCGGAGCTCGTGCTGACGGGGCGGATGATGAAGGCCGACGAAGCCGAGCGCGCGGGGCTCGTCTCGCGCGTCGTGCCGGCATCCGATCTCCTCGACGAGGCGCACAAGACTGCGGAGATCATCGCGGCGAAGTCCCTGCCGTCGGTCTATGCCGCCAAAGCGGCTCTGGATGCCGCGATGGAGACATCGCTCGCCGAGGGGCTGCGCTTCGAGCGCCACGTCTTCGCGTCGCTGTTCGACACCGCCGACCAGAAGGAAGGGATGGCGGCGTTCCGCGAGAAGCGGTCGCCGGACTTCACCCACCGCTGAGCCGCGAGTACGCGCTCAACGGCGCGAGAGAGATGACGGCTGCGAGGTCCGCGGCGCCCCGGGCGATCGCGCCCTTCCACGCCAGCAGCACGCGCCTCCGGCCGTCGAATCCCTGCGCCGCCCACCATGTCGCGGCGCGGTGCGCGACCGCGACGCGTTCCTCGACGCGGCCGGCGTCCTCGAGCGCATGGTCGGCGATCAGCGCGCCGTCCCGCGGGTCGTGGGTGGAGTACGTGGTGGCGGAGTCATCTCCTGCGATCAGCGTCATGTCGGGTCCCTCTCGCTCATCATCGAGCCTGCGGTTCATGAAGTGAATTGCGGTTCACATTAGGACCCCGCGGGGCACAGCACAAGAGGTTTTCGAATCTTCGTTAGAATGAGCCCGAGAGGGGAGGTCGCATGCCAACGGAGTCGCAGACGGCGAAGTCGGCGCGCACGCGCGAACGCATTCTCGACGCCGCCGCGCAGGTGCTGAGCCGCAAAGGCTACGCCGGCACGCGACTCACCGACGTCGCCGAGGTCGCCGGCGTGCAGGCACCCGCGATCTACTACTACTTCGCCTCCCGGGACGACCTCGTCGAGGAGGTCATGTGGGCCGGCGCCCACCGTGTGCGCCTGCACGTCGAGGAGGTGCTCGCGGCGCTGCCGGAGGCCACCGATCCGCGTGCCCGACTGCTCGCCGCCGTCGATGCGCACCTCCGCTACGAGCTGCAGATCTCCGACTACACGACCGCGTCGGTCCGCAACGCCGGCCAGGTGCCCGAGCACCTGCGGGTGCGCCCTGCGGCGGAGGAGGGCGAGTACAGCCGCCTGTGGCGCGAGCTGTTCCTCTCCGCGCAGGATGCCGGGCTGCTCCGCGACGGTCTCGACATCAACGTCTTCCGCCTCCTGCTGCTCGGCTCGATGAACTGGGCCGTGGAGTGGTGGAACCCGCGCACCCGGTCGCTCGACGACCTCGTCCGCGGCGCGCAGGACATGCTGCGCTACTCCACTTTCGCGCAGCCCTGACCTCGCGCAGCCCTGACCCCGCGCAGCCCTGACCTCGCCTCAGCCGAAGAGGGCGAGCTTCGCCGCGAGGATCTCGTGCGCCTGCGCGACGGTCCGCCGGACGACCTCGCCCGCCGTCGGGATGTCGCGGATGAGGCCCTGGACCTGACCCACGGTCCAGATGCCGGCGTCCAGGTCGCCGTCCTCGAACACCTTCCGCCCGCGCGCGCCCGCGACGAGCGGCTGCACGTCGGGGAACTGCCCGCCGGCGGCGAGGATCTTCACGACCTCGTCCGAGACGGCGTTCTTCGCGACGCGGGCGGTGTTGCGGAGGCTCCGGAAGATGAGGTTCGTGTCGAGTTCGGATGCGGCCACGATGCGCTCCTTGACCGCCTGCGCGATGGGCGATTCGACGGTGCACATGAACCGCGAGCCCATGTTGACCCCGTCCGCGCCGAGCGCGAGGGCGGGCACTCGAACGTCACGTACCTGCTCGAGCTCGATGGGCGCCGCCTCGTGCTGCGCCGGGGGCCCCGCCCGCCGCTGCCGCCGACAACCCATGACATGCTGCGCGAGGCGCGCATCCAGCGGCTCCTCGCCGCCACGGGCGTCCCGGTTCCGCAGATCCTCGCGGTCTGCGACGACGAGAGCGTCCTCGGTGTGCCGTTCTACGTCATGGAGCACCTGGACGGCGTCGTCGTGACCGACACGATTCCCGCCGCGCTCGCCGACCCGGCCGGCCGGCGCGGGCTCGCTTTCGCCGCCGTGGACGCGCTCGCCGCCCTGCACGCCGTCGACGTCACCGCGGGCGAACTCGCGCAGATCGGGCGACCGGACGGCTACCTGACGCGCCAGGTCGACCGGTTCGCGACGCTCTGGCCGACCGTGTCGCGGCGCGTGCTCCCCGAGGTCGACCAGGTCGCGGCGTGGCTCGCGGCGCACCTGCCGGCATCCGCAGGGTCCAGCGTCGTGCACGGCGACTTCCGGATCGGGAACCTCATGCTCGCGCGCTCCGCGCCGGCTGCCGTCGAAGCGATCCTGGACTGGGAGATGGCGACGGTCGGCGACCCGCTCGCCGACCTCGGCTACTTCATCGCGACCTACGCGGAGCCGGGCGCCGTCGCCACCCCGCTCGAGCTCACGCCCGTGACGCGCGGGGACGGCTTTCCGCGCCGCCGTGACCTCGTCGCACGGTACGTGGACCGCACCGGCGCGGATGTGTCGGCGCTCGCGTGGTACCAGACGCTCGCGCTGTTCAAGGCCGCGGTGTTCTGCGAGGCGATCCACACCCGCTGGCTCGCCGGGGAGCGGCCGGGCGACACGTTCGCCCCGACGCTCACCGCCGGGGTCCCGGCGCTGCTGGCGGAGGCGCAGCGGGTCAGTGCGTGAGGTGGGCGGATCAGTCTGCGAGGTCGCCGGATGCCGCGCGCAGTCGCGCGATGACGTCGATGAGCGTCTCCGCGTCGTCGGCGTCGAGGCCGGGACGCTCGAAGACGGCGCTGTTGAGTGCGGCCGTCGCGCGAGCCGCGAGCCGGCGTCCGTCGTCGGTGAGCGCCACGAGCGTGCCGCGTCCGTCGGAGGGATGCGGTTCGCGCCGCACGAGACCGGCCGCCTCGAGCCGGTCGACGGTGTTCGTCACGCTCGTCGGGTGCACCTGGAGGCGGCGGGCCGCGGAGGACAGCGGCATCCGGCCCTCGCGCGCGAAACTCAGCAGGGTCAGCAGCTCGTACCGCGCGAAGGTGAGTCCGAGCGGCTTGAGCGTCTCGTCCACGCGCGCGAGCATGAGCTGGTGCGCGCGCATGATGCTCGTCACGACGGTCATGCCGGCCGCGGCGTCGGTCCAGCCGTGCGCCGTCCACTGGCGCCGCGCCTCGGCGATGGGGTCGAGCGCGACGGGTTTCACGCGAGCCACGGATCACCTCCTGCGATCGGTGACAACGGTAGCCGGTTCCGCGTCGCTCGATTCGGCTGACGGGGTCCGCGCTGAATAGACTCGGCGCAGGCGTGAGGAGTTATCGATGAAGATCGTCGTGCTGGTGAAAGAGGTCCCCGACACCTACGGGGACCGCAAGCTCAACCTGCAGACCGGGCTCGCGGATCGCGAGGCGTCGGACCGCGTGCTCGACGAGATCGGCGAGCGGTCGCTCGAGGTCGCGCTGTCCTACGCGGACAAGAACGCGGGGACCGAGGTCGTCGTCCTGTCGATGGCCCCGGAGGCCTCGACCGCGACGATCCGGAAGGGCCTGGCGATGGGCGCAGCCTCCGCCGTCCACGTCGTCGATGAGGCGCTCGCCGGCGCCGACCTGGGCATCACCGCCCGCGTGCTCGCCGCCGCCTTGCAGCGCACCGGTTTCGACCTCGTCATCACCGGAAACCTCTCTACCGACGGCTCCGGCGGCGTCATCCCCGCGATGATCGCCGAGCACCTCCGGGTGCCGCACGCCACCGCGCTCTCCGCCGTGGAGATCTCCGAGACCTCGGTGTCCGGCACGCGCGCCTCCGACGCCGGCGCGGCCCAGGTGACGACGCCCGTGCCGGCCGTGATCTCGATCACGGAGGCCCTGCCGGACGCCCGGTTCCCGAACTTCAAGGGGATCATGGCGGCCAAGAAGAAGCCGCTGGAGACCGTGTCGCTCGCCGACCTCGGCGTCGACATCGACCCGGCGGCGGCCCCGCAGACCATCGTGACGGTCGTCACGGAGAAGCCCCCGCGCGGCGCGGGCGTCAAGATCGTCGACGAGGGCGACGCGGGCGAGAAGGTCGCCGCGTTCCTCATCGAGAACCGCCTGGCGTGAGGGAGAGCATCATGACCGACTTCGCTGCAGACGCGATCCTCGTCCTCCTGGACATCACCCCGGCGGGCGAGCTCGCCAAGTCGTCCGCCGGCCTGCTGGGCGCGGCCGCGGGTGTCGGCACCCCCGTCGCGCTCGTCGTCGCCGGAGAAGAGCGGCACGCCGACCTCGCCGCCGCGGCCGGCGCCCTCGGCGCCGCGCACG
>Ga0006562J51391_1024031_pt1 | contig 11650 bp, 8 predicted proteins | sample Ararhi6_input_d2_FD_51391 | JGI IMG/M metagenome (IMG submission 51391) | reverse complement strand
TGGACGGCAAGCCGAAGTTCGCGCACCACAACACGCTGACTCCGGACTTCTACGCGGTGAACACGATCGGCCCGCCGTACTCGCCGGGCTTCAACGTCGACCGCACGAACCCGCTGCTCGCGGATGCCACGAGCGCCAACACACTGGTCGCGCAGACGCACAAGCACATCGGCGACATGCTCTCGGCGAAGGACGTCGACTGGGCCTGGTATGGCGGCGCGTTCCAGGCCGCGCTCGATGGCAAGGGCGATGGCGACGACGCCAGCTTCCCGCAGACGCCGAACTTCCAGCCTCACCATCAGCCGCTGAATTACTTCGTGTCGCTCGCACCGGGAACCGACGCGCGCAAGCGGCACCTGCGCGACGGCGGACTTGGCGAGACGGCGTCGACGAACCATTTCCTGGCCGATGTCGCCGCCGGCAAGCTGCCGCCCGTGACGTTCTACAAGCCACAGGGCGACCTCAACATGCATGCCGGCTACTCGGACGTCGAGGCTGGCGACCGCCACATCGCTAACGTCGTGCATGCGCTGCAGAAGAGCCCGCAGTGGAAGAACATGCTCGTGGTGGTGACGTTCGACGAGAATGGCGGCTGGTGGGACCACGTCGCACCGCCGAAGGGCGATCGCTGGGGACCGGGCACGCGCATTCCCGCGCTCGTGATCTCGCCGTTCGCGAAGAAGGGCCACGTCGAGCACACCATCTACGACACGGGTTCCATCGCACGCTTCATCACGCGACGCTTCGGACTCGAGAAGCTGCCGGGCCTCAAGATGCGCGAGGATGCGATGGTGGCCGCCGGCGGTCCGGCGCCGGGTGATCTGACCGAGACGCTGGCTTTTCCGGCCAAGGCCTGACGGCGCGGCTACACCGGCATCCTGCCCGCTGCCGCGGGATCGCCGATACGATCGGCTCCCACCAGAGCGGCGCTGCTTGGGTGGGAGCCGATCGTATCGGCGATGGGTGCTCGCACAGGTTCCTGTTCAGTGGCCGCCCGTGCCGCCCGGCGCGAAGGGTGGTTTGGCGAACCACACCGCGATCATCGCGATGCCGAACATCAGCCCGAAGACCCAGAATACGTCGTTCACCGCGAGGGTCGCCGCCTGCAGGTCGACGATGCGGTTCAGCGCGGCGTTGGCGCTCGGTCCCTGCGCACCGAAGGTCTGCAGCCGGTCGAGGTATTCGGTCGTGGCGCGTCCGCCTTCCGTCACGTTCTCGGACAGCACGGCGTGGTGGTACGTCGTGCGATGCGAGTACATGGTGGTACTCACGGCGGTGGCGATGCTGCCCGCGAGCGTACGGAAGAAGTTGGACAGGCCCGACGCGCTCGCGACCTGATCGTCGCGCAGGCCCGCGAGGATGATCTGGTTCACGGGCACGAAGAACACCGCGACACCCGCGCCCATGCACATGCGCGGTATGGCCAGCTCGCTGTATGGCGCGTTCGTGCTCAGGTTCGCCATGTAGAACGACGCCCCGGCGAAGATCGCGAAGCCCACGGTATTGAGCACGCGCAGGTCGAACCGGTTCTGGAAGGCGCCAACGAGTGGCGACATGATGATCGCGAGCACGCCGATCGGCGCCACGACGAAGCCGGCCCATGTGGCCGTGTAGCCCAGGACCTCCTGCACCCACATCGGCATCACCACCGTGCCACCGAAGAACGCGAACATGCCGAGCGACAGGCACAGGACACCGACGAGGAAGTTGCGTTTGGTGAGCAGGCGCAGTTCGACCACCGGGTGCTTGTGCATCAGCTCCCAGGCGATGAGGAAGGTCAGGCAGACGACGGCCACGATCGCGAGGATGACGATGTTGGTCGAGGAGAACCAGTCGTCGTCGTTACCGTTGTCGAGCATGAACTGCAGGCAGCCCACGCCAACCGCCAGCAGGAACAGACCCACCGCGTCGATGGGCATCTTCGCCGTCTTCGACTCGCGATCGCGCAGCAGCGCGTACGTGATCACGAGCGCGAAGATGCCGACCGGTATGTTGATGAAGAAGATCCACGACCAGTGGTAGTTGTCCGTGATCCACCCGCCCAGGATCGGGCCGAACACGGGCGCGACGACCACCGTCATCGCCCAGAGCGCCAGCGCGATGGGTCGCTTGGCCACCGGGTAGTTGTTGAGCAGCAGGGTCTGCGACAGCGGCACCATCGGACCCGACACCGCCCCCTGGCAGAGACGGAACACGATCAGCATCGGCATGCTCTGCGCGAGCCCGCACATGGCCGAGAACACGACGAAGAGCAGCACGGAAATCGTGAACGTGCGCACTTCGCCGAAGCGCTTCGCGATCCACCCCGTCAGGGGCTGCATCACGGCGCTCGCCATCGAATAGGCGCTGATCGCCATGGTGCCTTCGTTGCTGCTCACGCCGAGGTTGCCGGCGATGGTGCGCACCGAGACGTTGACGATGGAGATGTCGAGCACCTCCATGAACGTCGCGAGCGCGACGCCTGCCGTGAGCAACGCGAGCGCGCCGCCCTTCAGCGGCGGCTTCGCCGGTGCCTGCTTCGCCTGCGCCATCGGTCAGGCGCCGCGTCGGGCCGGTAACGGCTTCGGTGTGGCGTCGACGGTGTTGGCCCTGATGATCTCCTCCGCGCGCTGGTCGGCCTCGCCCATCTCGCGCTCGTAGACGTTGGTCACCGCCAGCGGCTTCGTGCGCGGCGTCTCGGCCAGCACCTTGCCATCGCGATCGTGGGTATCGACGTTGACGTCGGTCGACAGGCCGACGCGAAGCGGATGGCGGCGCAGGTCTTCGGCATCGAGCGCGATGCGCACCGGCAGGCGCTGCACGACCTTGATCCAGTTGCCCGTCGCGTTCTCGGCCGGCAGCAGCGAGAACGCGCTGCCGGTGCCCGCGTTGAGGCCGACGACCTTGCCGTGGTACTCCACGTCGGAGTACATGTCGGTGCTGATCTTCACCGGCTGGCCGATGCGGATGTGCTCGAGCTGCGTCTCCTTGAAGTTCGCGTCCACCCACAGATCCTGCAGCGGCACGACCGTGAGCAGGTCCTGCCCCGGCTGGATGCGCTGGCCCACCTGCACCTGGCGTCGCGCCGCGTAGCCTTCGATCGGCGAGACGATCGCGTTGCGCCCGTTGTTCACCCACGCGTTGCGGAACTGCGCGCGTGCCTGGATCACGGCCGGGTAATCCTCCACGGTCGTGCCGTCGACCTGCGCATGCGCGGCCGCCGCCTCGCGCTCCGCGGCCTGCAATGCCGCGAGCGCCTGCTGCATCTGGCGCCGTCCCGTGTCGACTTCCTCGGCCGAGACGGCGCGGCGCTCGAGCAGCGGATGACGCCGGTTGTACTCGTCGCGTGCCTGTTCGTACTGGGCGCGGCGCTGGGGAATCGCGGCGTCGGCCTGGTTGGCCTGCTGCATCCGTGCCTGCGCCTCGCGCACGGCCTGCGCTAGCTGGCCTTCGGCGTTCATCAGGCTCACGCGTGCGTCGACCGGATCCAGCCGGATCAACACCTGCCCGGCGTGGACGCGGTCGGTTTCCTCCACCGCCACTTCGACGACGGTTCCCGCGACACGCGAGGAGATCGTCACCATGTCGCCCTTCACGTAGGCGTCGTCGGTGGTTTCGCGCTGCGAGAAGACGAAGATGTACAGCAGGAGCCACGTGAGGCCGGCAAGGATGAAGACGGCCGCGATCACCGACAGGACGATGACCTTCTTCCGCTTCGCCTTCGGGTCTTCCTTCTTGTCGTCGTCCTTCTTGCCATCTTCCTTCTTTTCTTCCTTGCCCTGCTCGCCATCCTTCCCGGCGTTCTCGTCCTCGCCCTTCCCGGCTTTCTTCTCGTCGTCCGTGTCGTCGTCGCGCTCGCCACGCGGCGATGCGTCCCCGTACTTGTGCAGGTACTTGTAGCGGTACTTGTACGGCTGCGGCGGCGGGGTGTCGTCGTTGTCGTCGCGCGGGCCTTCGTTTTCGGGAGTCATCGGGTGGAGTCCTTGCCGGCATCCGCGGCCGGAAGATCGGGCAGGTCGTCGGCGCGGTAACCGCCGCCGAGCGCGTGGATGAGCGAGAGATTGGCCGAGAGCGTCTGGCTGGCGAGTTGCAGGCGCGCGTCGCGTTGCTGGTCGAGCTGCATGTCCGCGTCGAGCCAGGTACGGTCGTCGATGAGGCCTTTCGAACGGCGGTCCGCCGCCTTGGCCTTCTGCGCGGCGCTGGCTTCGTACTGACGGTCCACCTGCGTGCGCTGCGCCGCCAGCGTGGTCAGCGTGGCGACGCCCTGCGCGACCTCGCCGGCCGCCTGCACGACGGCGGCGTCGTACTGGGCCACGGCGGTGTCGAGCTGCGCCTGCGCGCCTTCGTACTGCGCACGAAGACGTCCGCCGCTGAAGATCGGCAGCTGCACGGACGCGCCGATGTTGCCAAGCGTGAGATCCGTCCGCGTGCCGGAGCCGAGGTCCGGATACGTGCGCAGGAACGCGCCCAGCGCGGTCAGGCTCACGTTGGGGTAGTACGCCTTGCGCGCCTGGTCGATGTTCTTCGCGGAGGCCTCGATCTGCCAGCGCGCGGCGGCGATGTCGGGTCGACGCGCCAGCAGGCCGAGACGCGCGTCGGCGGGCAGGCTCGTGTCCGCGACCGGAAGGGGCGACGGCACGAGCGTGCCCAGTTCCTTCGGCGAGACGCCCGCGAGCGCGGCGAGCTGGACGAGGTCGAGCTCCGCCGCGCCTTCGAGCCGCGCCACCGAGAGACGTAGCTGCGCTTCGCGGCCATCGGCCTGATCGAGCGCCGTCGGGTCGTCGAGGCCACTACGCACCCGCAGCGCGACCAGCTCGCGATACTGCGCGGCGCTTTCGGCGGCGTGCCTGGCGACGGCGAGACGCGCCTGCTGCGCCTGCCAGTCGAAATAGGTGTTCACCACGTTGTACTGCAGGGACGCGGCGGCGGAGGCGCGTTCGGCCTCCGCGGCGCGCGCCTGGCCCACCGCCGCGGCGACGGCGTCCTTCTGCCGGCCCCACAGATCCAGGTCCCACGTCGCGAGCGCGCCCGCGACGCCGCTGTTGCTCCAGCTGTTGCCCGGATTGAGCTGGAAGCCCTGCGCGTTGCCCGCCGCACCCGGCGCTTCACCGCGCACGTCGACGTCGCTGTAGCCGTGGCTGCCGGTCAGAAGACCGCGTACCTGCGGATTCAGCTCCGCGCGCGCCGTGTCCACCGCGCGCAAGGCCGCGCGATAGCGTGCCTCGGCCTGCTCCATGTTCGGCGAACCGCGCATCGCGACATCGACGATCCGGTCGAGCTGTGCGTCGGAGTAACTCCGCCACCATTCGCCGGGTGGCCACCCCGCCTTGCCGCCGGGGAGGCCCGCGATGGGCACCTCGTCGCGCGGAACGAAAGCCGGGGGCCGCACCGGCGGTGCGCACGCGCCGAGCAGGAGCGCCGCGACGACGACGGCGACGCGCAGGTCACGGCGTCGGCGGCCCGGCGAATGGAGGAGAAACGCCATGGCAGGTCCGTATGGAAAGTTCTTGCGAACCGGACGGGCGAGATGCGCCCTCCGTCACGTATCGGGACGATATCAGCGCCCCGCGTGGGCGCCGCGTGACGGTGCGGGGCGTGCAGCGGCTAAGCTATGCCGTCGTCCCCCACTGGAATCCCCGCCACGTGAACGATCTGCTCAGCGCCATCCTCCTCGGCATCGTCGAGGGGATCACCGAGTTCCTCCCCATCTCCAGCACGGGCCACCTGCTCATCGCCGAACGCTGGCTCGGTGCGCGCTCCGACCTCTTCAACATCGCGATCCAGGCCGGCGCGATCCTCGCCGTGACCTTCATCTACTGGCGCACGCTGTGGAGTTTCGTCGTCAACTGGCGGCGTCCCGAGACGCGCGATTACCTGATGAAGCTCTCCGTTGCTTTCGTGATCACCGCCGTGCTCGGTCTGGTCGTCGCGAAGCTGGGCTTCAAGCTTCCCGAGACCGTGACGCCCATCGCCTGGGCCCTCATCGCCGGCGGCATCTGGATGATGCTGGCGGAGAAGCTTGCGGAAAACCGCCCCGAGCGCGCCGCCATCACGTGGAAGGTGGCGATCCTGGTCGGCCTCGCGCAGATCGTGGCCGGCGTCTTTCCCGGCACGTCGCGCTCGGCCGCGACGATCTTCATCGCAATGCTCGCGGGTACCAACAATCGCGCCGCCGCCACGGAATTCGCCTTCCTCGTCGGCATCCCCACCATGTACGCCGCCACCGGCTATGAGCTGCTGAAGACGTTCACGCACGGCGGCGCGGCGGGCGAGGACTGGACCGGTCTCGGCGTGGCCTTCGTCGTCTCGACCATCGTCGCGTTCGTGGCGGTGAAGTGGCTACTGGGCTACATCCGTTCGCATCGTTTCACCGCGTTCGCGGTCTACCGCATCGCGCTCGGCATCGCGCTGCTGCTGCTCCTTCCCGCCGGAGGCTGACCCGCTTCCATGGAAAGCACCCGTTACCGGCTGATGGACCTGACGATCGATCTCGCGCGCCAGCGGGTCGAGCGCGATGGCCGGTGGCTCGACGTGACGGGGCTCAGCTTCCGGCTGCTTGCCTGCCTGCTGGAGCACGCGGACCGCGCCGTCGGCTTCGACGAACTGATGGCCGAGGTCTGGGCGCCGGCCGTCGTGAACGAGGAGACCGTCACGCAGCGCGTGCGCTTGCTGCGCCAGGCGCTGGGTGACGACGCCAGGCAGCCGCGTTACGTGCGCACGGTGCGCGGACGCGGTTACCAGCTGGGCGCGCCGCCCGTGCCGCTGGCGAACGGTGGAGCGCATCGCCGCTTCCTCTGGCCCGCCGTCGCCGCCGTCGGCGTGCTCGCGGTCGGAGGCGTCGCCCTGGCGTTCCTTTCGCACGACCGCAAGCCCCCCGCGAGCGCGCAGCGCGACGTGCTCGATCGTGCGCGCTGGTACGCGGCGATGGGCCAGCGGGAGAACAACGAACGCGCGCTCGCCCTGTACGAGCGCGCGTTACGCGACGCGCCGGACGATGTCGACGCGCTCGCAGGCGCCAGTCGCGCCCGTTCCGCCCGTACATGTCTTTACAACGCGAGTGCCGACGAGGCCCGCGAGGGGCTGAAGCTGGCGTCGCGCGCCGTCTCGGTCCGGGCCGACAGCGGCAACGCGTGGTCGGCCCTGGGCTACGCGCGCGATTGCCTCGGCGACATCGCCGGCGCGATCGGCGGCTACGAGCGTGCCGTCCGGCTCGATCCGGATGACGACGCGAGCCGCGCGTCGGCGGCCTACCTGTACCAGGAGCAGGGCCGCCTCGCGGACGCGCTGCGCGCGAACCTCGACATGCGCGGCGATCCGGCGCGCGTGCGCTTCCGCGAGGTGCAGGTGGCTCGCGAATACGAACTGCTCGGGTTCACTGCGCAGGCGGAAACCCATTACCGCCATGTGTTCGACCTGTCGCCGGACAACGTCTTCGGCAACATCGCCTGGCCCGCGTTCCTGTTCGCGCAGGGACGCCTCGACGACGCGCGCACGGCGGTCGCCGAGTCCCGCGCCCGTGGCACGGCGCGCGCCGAACTCGCCCAGCTCGACGGCGAACTCGCGCTGTCGCGTGGCGACCGCGCCGGGGCCGCCCACGCGTTCGCCGAAGCGAAAGCGTTGCGGCCCGACGCGTCCCTCCCTGCCACGCTCGCGGCATTGCATGGCGAGGCCCCGGTCGATCCGGCGTGGCTGCGCGAACGCATCGCCGGGCTGCGCACCGCGCTGCACGACGATCCCTGGCCCTCGAGCCGGCTGGAGCTCGCGCTGCTGCTCCAGGCGGCGGGCGACACCGAGGGCGCGGTCGCGGCGCTGTCCGACGCGGTCGAGAGAGGCTGGCGCGACGCCGCTTACCTGCGCGTGTCGCCCCTGTTCGCCTCGTTACGCCAGGCGCCCGCGTTCAACGACGTCGTGGATGCCATCGCACGCCGCGTCGCCGCGGAGCGGCAACGGGTTCGGGAGGCGCCCTGGTGCCCGCCGGAGCTGGGGTCGCACTGAGCCAGGCCCTTACCGCGGCAACGCGGCGAGCACGATGTCCCGGAATATCCCCTGCGACTGCGGATGCGCGAAGCCCTGGTTGTAGGCCTGGCTCGTGACGACGGCGACCAGTCCGCGCTCGGGCAGGACGAAGACGTAGTTGCCCCCATTGCCGCTCATGGCCCATACCTTCGTTTCCACGCCGTGCACCGGAAAGCGGAACCGCCACCACTGGTAGCCGTAATCCGCATCGTCCCGCGCCTGTGCGCGGACGGTGAGCATCGCGTCGATCCACGCGGCTGGCAGCACCGGCCTGCCCTGCCAGCGTCCTCCGTCGACGGCGAGCTGGCCCAGCTTCGCCAGGTCGCGCGACCGGTAACGCGTGCCGCCACCGCCCATGCCGATGCCTTCGCTCGACGTGTTCCAGCGCACCGCCGTGATGCCGAGCGGGGCCTCCAGCACGTCGTGGGCGAACGCGGCCAGCGGCTGCTTCGTGGCGCGCTCGACGACGGCACCCGCGACGAAGCTGCCGGCCGTGCAGTAGGAGAACGTGCGGCCGTGCGGCGAGTCCTTCGGACGCGTCACCCATGGCGCATAGCCGCGGATCGGGAGGTCGAGCGCGAAGTCGAGCCACCGCTCGGTGACGTACATCCGCTCCTCGTTACCGGACGAGAACGGATTCTCGTCGTCGCATTCCCAGATGGAGCTCATCGTGAGCAGGTCTTCGAGGGTGATGGTGGCCTTCCGCGCATCGGGGTGCGCGAGCCGCACCTCCGGGAAGAAGGCGTAGACCGGCGCTTTCACGTCGCGGATGGCGCCGCGCTGGATCGCAGCGCCCACGAGCATGGCCGTGACGCTCTTGGTGGCCGAGCGCACGTCGTTGAGCAGTTCGGGCGAACCTCCGTTGAAGTAGCGCTCGAACACCAGTCGACCGTGGTCGGCGACGACCAGGCTGGTGATCTTCTTATAGGTGCCGTCGGCGACCTTGTCGTCGAGGGTGGCGAGCGTGGCGGTGTTCCAGCCGAGCGTGGCGGCGTCCGCGACGGCCCAGCCGTCGGACGCCGCCCGAGGTGGCTCGTAACGGCCCGCCGCGGCGGTGGACGACGCAAGAATCAGGGTGATAAAGCAGAGGTGACGCGCGATGCGATGCATGGTCCGGGACTCCCTTGGTGGAGCCCCGAGTCAACCGTGACGGCGTCTGAAGTGCCTGAAACCGCGATGAAGTTTCATGAAGGCGCCATATCGGGGATCAGGCGACGGCCGCGATCTCCATCGCCGGCGGGTTCGCGCGCAGCCGGGCCAGCTCGGCCTGCTGCTGCTCGACCAGCTTGCACTTGGGCTCGCTGGTACGGGTGAACAGTTCGCTGGTCCACTCGATGAAGGCCTGCACGCGGGCCGAGAGGTGGCGCTTCTGCGGGTAGACGATCCACAGGTTGGAACCGGTGGAGATCGTGTCCGTCATGATGATTTCGAGCAGGCCCTTCTCCAGCGCCGTGGCGGCGAGGCAATGCGGGGCCTGGATGACGCCGAGGCCCGCGATCGCGGCCTGGATCACCGATTCGCCGTCGTTGATCAGCATGTTCGCGTCGACGTCCACCGAGACGCGGCCGCCCGGCGAGTCGAACTGCCACTGATACGGCTTGCCGGTGCTGGGATGGACGAAGTTGACCGTCTTGTGCCGCTTCAGGTCGTCGATCGACACCGGCCGGCCGTGCCGCGCCAGATACGAGGGCGCGGCGCAGAGCACGTTGCTGAAGTGCCCGATCTTGCGGGCGATGAGGCTGGAATCCGCCAGTTCGCCCATGCGGATCGCGCAATCGAAGCCTTCCTCGTTCAGATCGAACGGGAAATCGCACATGGTCAGTTCGAGGCGGATATCGGGATAACGGCTCTCGAATTCGGCGAGGTTCGGGATGATCGCGGCGCGTCCGACGGCCGAGGAGGCCGCCACGCGCAGCTTGCCCGCCGGCTTCGTCTTCGCATAACCGAGCGCCTCTGTCGCCTCCGTCAGGTCGGCGAGGATCTCCTTGCATCGTGCATAGAACGCGGAGCCATCGTCGGTCAAACGCAGCGAACGTGTCGAGCGGAAGAAAAGCCTCGCGCCGAGGCTTTCTTCGAGGCGGGAAATGGCGCGACTCACCCCGGAAGGCGTCATCTGCAGGTGCTGGGCGGCCGCCGAGAAGCTCTTGGCCTCGACCACGCGGACGAAAACGCTGATAGCGGAAAAGTCTTCCATCGCCGACTCCATCGTTTGATTCATGACTGAGCGTCAAAGGCGAGGTGATTGTAGACCCATTTTTCGCTTGACGGTCAAGACCTAGATTTCGCCACCTGCGACGGACCGTCTTGACCTCGAGCGCGCTTGAGGTCGTAGGCTCCGCCCCCGCTGTCCGTCACACCCCTTTCTTTCGAAGCTCCAGGACCTCCCCATGAAGAAGAAAATCCTGTTCGGTTCGTCCGCCCTGGCGGTCGCCGTGGTCTCGGCGATCTGGCTCAGCGCCGGCAGCACCGCCAGCCGCGCCGCGGAGCCCGCCGCGGCCCCGCCGGCGCCGGAAGTGACGGTGGCGCAGGTCCTGCTCCGCCCGGTTTCCGACGCCAACGCGTTCACCGGCCGCATCCAGGCGGTGGACACGATCCAGATCCGTCCGCGCGTCAACGGTTACATCGACTCCGTGCACTTCCGCGAGGGCGCGGCGGTGAAGAAGGGCGACCTGCTGTTCACGATCGACCCGCGCCCCTACCGCGCCGAGGTCGACCGCCTCGCCGCCAATCTCGCCCAGGCGAAGGCCGAAGCGAAGAACGCCGATGCGAATGCCGCCCGTGGCGCCAAGCTGATCGAGCAGCACGCCGTCTCGCGCGAGGAGGCCGACCGCCTCGACACCGCCGCCGCCAGCGCCAAGGCGCAGGTCGCCTCGGTACAGGCCGCGCTCGACAACGCCCGCCTCAATCTCTCGTTCACCGAAGTCCGCGCGCCGGTCGACGGCAAGGTCAGCAATGCGCAGATCACCGCTGGCAACCTCGTGACGCCCAGCGACACGCTGACCAGCGTCGTCACCGTCGACCCGATGTACGTGTACTTCGACGTCGACGAGCAGACCTTCCTCAAGCTGGACCGCCTGCGCCGCCAGAACGGCCGCGCGCCGGACGTGGAGATGGGCCTGGCCGACGAGGAAGGCTATCCGCACACCGGCAAGATCGACTTCATCGACAACCAGGTGCGTGCGGGCGCCGGCACGATCCGCCTTCGCGCGGTGTTCCCGAACGCCGACGGCGCCTACACCCCGGGCCTCTTCGCGCGCGTCGAACTGCGTAGCGGCAACAGCCAGCCGCGCGCGCTGATCGACGACAAGGCCGTCGGCACCGACCTCGGCAACAAGTTCGTCTACGTGCTCGGCAAGGACAAGAAGGTCGAGTACCGCCGCGTCTCCACCGGGGCGCTGGTGGACGGTCTCCGCGTCGTCGATTCCGGCCTGACCGCCGACGACGTCGTGGTCGTCAACGGCCTGCAGCGCGTCCGCCCGGGCGTGGAAGTGAACGCGAAGCGTGTCGCGATGGCGTCGCTGGTACCGGACAACGCGCGCAACGTCGCGTCGCGTCCTGCCGGCGTCGACGCCGTGGCGCAGAACCAGGACTGATCCACCCATGAAAATCGCCCAATTCTTCGTCGAACGCCCGATTCTCGCGGGCGTGCTGTCGG
>Ga0006562J51391_1146000_pt1 | contig 11654 bp, 10 predicted proteins | sample Ararhi6_input_d2_FD_51391 | JGI IMG/M metagenome (IMG submission 51391) | reverse complement strand
CTGGTCGACGTGCTGGCCGCATCCGGACCAGGTCGTCTTCGAACACTTCTTGCAGGTGACTGCGTAGCACATGGGCTCTCTCCTCTTGAGGGGTTGATCAGGCGAGCATGAGGAAGAGCTTCTCGAGCTCTTCGGTGGTCAGATCCGTGTCACGGCGGTCCGCTTCTGGCGTGGCGAGACAGTCCTTCATCGCGGTCGAGACGATCGCGAAGCCGGCGCGATTGAGCGCCCTCGAAACGGCCGCGAGCTGGGTGACGACGTCGCGACAGGACCCGGAATCGTCGACCGCGGCGATCACCGCATCCAGCTGCCCGCGCGCTCGGCGCAGCCTGTTCGAGATGAGCCGCTGCGCGTCAGCCACCCCGCACCACCGCTTCGGTCGCGAGCATGTGCGCCGCCCGCGCTCCCAGCGTGGCGCGCAACGTGAGCATGCCCCCCGACAGGGACGCGGAGTCCATGCCCGACTGGGCGAGCACCCGGTGGGCGATGGCCGAGCGAACGCCCGACGCGCACATCACCCGCACCGGACGCCCCTCGGCACGCTCACGCACCTCGTCGATGCGCTCGCGCAGCTCGGTGTGCGGGATGTGGAGCGCACCCTGCAGGTGTCCCGTCACCCACTCGTCACGGCGCCGGACGTCCAGGACCAGCGCGGTGTCGAGGACCTCGTCGAGATCCTGCGCGTACCAGAGGTCGAGCGTTCCGTTCAGGACGTTCTCGCCGACCATGCCCGTCAGGTTCACGGCATCCTTCGCCTGCCCGTAGGGCGGCGAGTAGGCGAGATCCAGGTCGATGAGCTCGTCGACGGTGAGGCCGCTGCGGATGGCGGTCGCCAGGACATCGATCCGCTTGTCGACGCCGTCGGTGCCGGCCGCCTGCACGCCGAGGATCCGACCGGTGCCGGGAGCGACGTGCACGATCAGATGGATCTGGCTGGCCCCCGGGAAGTACCCGGCGTGCTGGTTCGCGTGCAGGTGCAGTGTCCGGTAGGTGACGCCGGAGGCATCGAGCGTCGCACGGTTCGCCCCCGTGAGCGCGGCGGTGAGTGACCCGACGCGCACGATGGCCGTCCCGACGGGCTGCGGGATCTCCCGCGCGCTGCCCGGCCGGACGATGTCGTCGGCGACGAGCCTGCCGGCCCGGTTGGCCGGGCCCGCCAAGGCGACGGGGCGTCGCGTGCCGGTGATCGGGTCGACGCTGAGCGTCGCGTCGCCGACCGCCCAGATGCCGGGGATGCTGGTGCGGCCGTGGCTGTCGACGATCATCGCGCCCCGTTCGCAGGCGACGCCGGCTTCTTCGAAGACCGCCGTGTCGGGACGGACCCCGACGGACATGACGATGAGATCCGCCGCGAGCTCCGAGCCGTCGGCGAGGATGACCGTGTCGGCATCCGGTCCGTGCTGGATGGCGGTGGCGGCGACGCCGACGTGCAGATCGATCCCGAGTGCGCGCAGCTCCTCGGAGACCAGCCATGCCAGTTCGGGCTCCACGGGAGGCAGGGGCTGGGGCGCCAGTTCGACCACCGAGACCTCGAGCCCCTGCGCCGCGAGCGCTTCCGCGGCTTCGATGCCGATGAATCCCGCCCCGAGGACGACCGCCCGACGGGCTCCGCCGGTGACCTTCTCCCGCAGCGCGATCGCGTCCTCGACCGAGCGCAGCGTTCGCACTCGCGGCGAGTCGACGCCGGGGATGGGCGGCACGAAAGCGGACGCACCGGGCGAGAGCACGAGCGCGTCATAGCTGATCTGCTCCAGACCGTCCACGGTGCGGACGGTGAGGGTGCGGGCGTCCGCGTCGACCGCGATGACGTCGTTGCCTGGACGGACATCCAGCGCGAGCGCACTGCGCAACGATTCCGGTGTCTGGACCAGCAGTGCACGCTCGTCGGTGATCTCACCGCCGACGAAGTAGGGCAGGCCGCAGTTCGCGAAGGACACGTGGGCGCCTCGTTCGAGGACGATGATCTCGGCGGATTCGTCGAGGCGCCGGGCGCGCGCCGCGCAGCTCATCCCGCCGGCGACACCCCCGACGATCACGATCCTCATCGCACGTGCCCCGCGCAGCGCTGCTCTTCCGGAACGCCCGAGAGCGCTTCCTCCACATGCTGACCGCAACCGGCCCACGTCACTTTCCCGCACACATCGCACGTCACTCGACTGCACATGATCTCGCCCCTTCTGATCGGCTCGGCATCAGAGTAACATACCCCCGGGGGTATTTTCTTCCGAGCTCGCCCGATCGCAGGCACGCGTCTCGACGCGCCCCCTCGACAAACCGCGCCCCCGTGGGCGACGATGACTCATCGTGTGCCAAGGGGGGTCCACATGAGCTTGGATGCTGCACGGCTCGCGGCCGTCATCTCACCGCTTCGCCGCGCACTGGCCGCGGCGGCCCGGCAACGGGATCGATTGCCGCACATTCCGGACTCGCACGTGGACGTCATCCGCGCCCTGCCGCGCGGCACCGTGCGCTCACCCGGTGATCTGTCGATCCTCCTGGGGCTCAATCGCACCACCGTCAGCAACCTCCTGACCGCGATGGAGATCAACGGTCTCGTGGCGCGCCGACCGCGGGCCGACGACCGACGGCACGTCGAGGTCGTGGCCTCCGCCGAGGCGCTCGCCCTGGCCGACAGATTCGACGCGGTGTCCACCGCCATCGTCGCGGACGCCGCCGCGGAACTCTCCGCCGGAGAGCGGGATGCCTTGGCCGCAGCCCTTCCGGCCCTCGAGCACCTGCACGATCTCCTCGTCGCGCAGCGGGCGCGCGCGATAGGGCCGGCGGAGCACCAGAACGCGTGAGCCGCGTTCGCGGGCCGAGGCGGCGCACGCCGCGCACCGGATCGGCATCCAGGTCAGTTCCGCCACCGCCCACTCCCCCCGGTGCGTGCCGGACGTCACGGCGACATCGGTCGCACCCGGCCGGCGCAGCACCGCCGCCGGGCTGCGGGGCGATGGGGATGCGCGCATACCCTGGCTCGAGCGGGCTGAGTCCGCCGACGGTGGGATGCATCCAGTCGGCGATCGCACCGAACGCATGGTGGTTGAAGGACGTCATCTCGCCGGGGTTGATGAAACCGTCGGGAAGCTGGGAGTCCCACCGTTCCCAGATCGTCGTCGCCCCCATGCCGACGGGATGGAGCTACGACGGGCACTCGGTCTGCGTGAGCAGGCCGTATGCGTCGTCGAGGTGCCCGGTCCGGGTGAGCGCGGCGGTGATGAACGGCGTGCCGGCGAAGCCCGTGCTGACGCGGTGGCCGCTGCGGGCGACGAGCTCGGAGAGGCGTCCGGCGAGCGCCGTGAACTCCCCGGCATCCCGGCCGAGGATCGTCGCGGTGTCGGCGACGATCCGGGCGGTGCGGTAGGCGCAGAGTGTCGCGACGACGTGGTGATCGGCCTTCGAGCGGAACGGCTCCTCGGGCGGGGCCTCCGGGTCGAGCCAGTCGCCGAACTGGAATCCGTTGTCCCACACACCGCTCGGGGCCAGCATCCCGGCGATGACCCGCGCGTGCGACGTCATCGAGTCGAACTGCTCGGCGAGGACCGCCGTGTCGCCGTATGCCGTCCACAGCGCCCGCGGCACCCACACGGCCGCGTCCCCCCAGATAGCCGTAGCGCCGGGCTTCGGCATCCCCTCGGGCATCGTGAAGTACTTGACGACATCGGGGACGACGATCGGCACGATCCCGTCGTTGTGGTCCTGCTCGACGGCGAGATCGCGCAACCAGTCGCGGAGGAAGTCCTCGACGTCGTAGAGGAACGCGGCCGTGGGTGCGAACGCCGAGAGGTCGCCGGTCCCGCCGCCGGCTCGGGGGTGCGCAGGCTCGGGGGTGAGCGGTACAGTGACCCCGAACGCAGCGCGAGACGAGTGGGGTCGTCGCGGTGGTCCCGGACCACGGCGTTCTCGGGGGGAGCAGGCGGCTTCGGCCGGTTGCCCCGACCGCTGGGTGCTGGGGGGCACGATGCGTACGCAGTCGACGGGCCGTGGAGGCGCGCGATGAACACGCGCGCTGTGATCGCGCGGTGCTGATGAACACGGATGCCGGCGGGGTCGAGCTGTTCGTCGGGCAGGTGATCGCGCTCATCCCGCTCCGGGTGACGGGCCCCCGAGCCGACGAGTTCTCCCGCACGCGGCTGCGCCGCATCTTCCCGCGCAGCCTGCAGCCCCCTGCCGCGAACACCGGGCGGCGCCCCGGCAGAGCCGTACGCCCCAAGACGTACTCGGTCATCACCGACGGCCCCGGGCACGGTTACCTCACCGTCCGCCAGACCGAGATCGAGGTCAGAATCGTCCCGCTCGACCTGGAGACGCCCGAAGACGCGACGGTGTTCCGCGTCGCGGGGGTCGCGGGGCGCGCCATCCGTGTCACCGGCGTCGTGGAGGAGCCCGGGAGCGGCGGGCGCTGATCCTGCGCTCAGCTTCCGCTCCGCACCCCCGGGTAGTCTGTTCCAGACCCCGGCCCGCCGACCGTTCGCGAGCGCTCCATGGATCTGTCGATCATCGTTCCGACCTTCAACGAAGGTCCGAACGTCGACGAGCTTCTGCGCCGGATCGGCGCGCAGCTGGCGGGTCATGACTTCGAGGTGATCTTCGTCGACGACTCGACCGACGACACCCCGGCGATCATCGTCGCGGCCGCCGCGGCCGCGGATTTCCCGGTGCGGCTGCTGCACCGCGAGGTCGCGACGGCGGGTCTCGGCGGCGCCGTCGTGGAGGGCTTCCACCTCGCCGCGTCCCGCTGGTGCCTCGTGATGGACGGTGACCTGCAGCATCCGCCCGAGGACATCCCCCGGCTCCTGGAACGCGCCGCGGCCGGCGATGCCGACGTCGTCGTCGCGTCGCGCTACATCTCCGGCGGCGATTCGAAGGGTCTGGCGAACTCCACCCGGACAGGCGTCTCGCGCGTCTCGACGCTGCTGACGAAGTCGATGTTCCCGCGGAAGCTGCACGGGTGCTCCGATCCGATGACCGGGTTCTTCCTCGTCGATCGGGAGGCCGTCGACATCGACGCGCTGCGGCCTCGCGGGTTCAAGATCCTCCTGGAGATCCTCGCGCGTCGCCAGCTGCGCATCGCGGAGGTCCCGTTCGCGTTCGCGGCCCGGTTCGCGGGCGCGTCGAAGGCGTCGTTCCGGCAGGGCATCCGGTTCCTCACCCAGCTCACGCTGCTCCGCTTCGGCCGGATGTCGGCGTTCGCCCTCGTCGGCGGTGCGGGCGCGATCGCGAACCTCATCATCATGTGGGGGCTCATCCGCCTCGGCCTCGACTACGTCGTCGCGGCGATCATCGCGAGCGAGCTCACGATCATCGGCAACTTCCTGCTGCTGGAATACCTCGTCTTCGCCGACATGCGCGCGGAGTCCGGCCGGATGCGCACCCGGTTCCTGACGTCGTTCGCCTTCAACAACGCCGAGGCGGTCATCCGCATCCCGGTCCTCTGGGTGCTCGTGGAGAGCGCGCATATCCCGAGCGTCCTCGCAGCGGGCCTCACACTCGTGGCGGCGTTCGTCGTGCGCTTCGTCTTCCACGCCCTCGTCGTCTACGCCCCCCGGAGGGCCCGCGTCGAGACGCCGGTACCGGTCGAGCCGACCCCCTCACGGCTTCCACTCAAGATCCCGGGTGAACAATAGAGGGATGATCTCCCCCGATTCGATCACCGTGTTCGGCGCGGACTGGTGCCGCGACTGCGTCCGCACGAAGGCCCAGCTCGACAGCCTCGGCGTCACCTACACCTATGTCGACCTCGTCGCCGAGCCGGCCGCCGCCGACGTCGCGCGCGACATCTCCGGTCGCACCAACATCCCCGTGGTCGTCTACCCCGACTCCACGCATCACGTCGAGCCGTCCAACGCCGACGTCGACGCCAAGCTCCGCGAGCTCGCCCTCATCTGACGCCCGCCCCTCCGGTCGGCGGGTTCCCCGGCATCCACGCGCCCTCCCGTTAGGGTGACTCGCATGGGCATCGACGCACCACCCGACCGCACGGTGACCCGCAGCACGACCGCGCGCTACGCCATCGGCTCGATCGGCACGGGCGGCTTCGGCACGCTGCCGGGGCTCGTCCTGACCTATTACCTCACCGACAACCTCGGCGTCGCGGCGCTCATGGCCGGCGTCATCGTGACGGTCGCGAAGATCTGGGATGTCGTCATAGACCCCGTCGTGGGCGCCCTCACCGACCGCGACCTCGCCCGGCACGGCTCGCGGCGCCGCCTCATGATGGTCGGGGCTCTCGCGCTGCCGGTCTTGTTCGCGCTGACGTTCGCGGTTCCGCCGGCCATCGGCCCGGTCGCCGGCGCCATCTGGGTGCTCGTCGCGTTCCTCCTCACCGCGACCGCCTTCAGCCTCTTCCAGGTGCCGTACATCGCGCTGCCGGCCGAGCTGACCGAGCGCTATGACGATCGCACGACGCTGCTGACGTGGCGCGTCGTCGTCCTGACGTTCGCGATCCTCCTGTTCGGCGCCGGGGGCCCGGTGCTGCGCTCCCTCACCGGCGACCCGACGACGGGCTACCTGCTCGTGGGCATCGTCGCGGGAGTCGTCATCGGGCTCGGGATGCTGATCGCCACGGGCGTCGCGGGTCGCGCGCGCCGCGCGACCTCGGCGATGGCCGCAGCCGGCACGAGCGCCGCCGAGCAGGGCGGGATGCTCGCCGAGAGCGTCGGCGAGCGGGCCGACCCGCAGATCGGGAAGGACGCCTCGACGCCGGGCGGCGGCATCCGCGACAACTTCCGCGCCGCGTGGGAGACGCTGCAGCGCAGCCAGCCGTTCCGCGCGCTGCTGGCCACCTTCTTCCTGCAGGCCCTCGCCACGGGTCTCATGCTCGCCGGCGCGCAGTACCTCGCGACCTGGGTGCTGCGCTCCGAGGATGCCGTGACGCTGCTGTTCATCGCGCTCATCGCGCCCGCCCTCATCGCGGCGCCGGGATGGGGCGTGATCGCGCGCCGCATCGGGAAGGAGCGCGCGTTCGGGCTCGCGAGCGGCGTGTTCGCCGTCGCGGCGCTGTCGACCGTGTTCGCCCTGTGGTCGCCGGGGGCCTGGCTGTACGTGTCGGTGGCCGTCGCGGGCGCCGCGTATGCCGGACTGCAGTCGCTGCCGATGGCGATGCTCCCGGATGTCATCAGCCACGACGCCGCCCGCCACGGGACCGGCCGCGCCGGGGCCTTCGGCGGCGTGTGGACGGCCGGGGAGACGACGGGCTTCGCGCTCGGCGCGACCGTCCTGTCGATCGTCCTCGCCACCACCGGCTACCTCGCGCGCACGGCCGACGAGACCGTCGTCCAGCCGGAGGGCGCGATCGCGGGGATCGTGCTCAGCTTCAGCGTCCTGCCCGCCGCCCTGGTGCTCCTGAGCCTCGTGCCGCTCGCCCGCTACCGGCTCCGCCGCGCCGACATCGAGTCGCGCCTCGTCTGAGACGCGGTGTCGCGCGGACGTATGCTGATGCTCACCCGGATGGGTGTCTGAGGAGAGTGCCGTGACCGCGACCGCCGAGCCCGATACGGATGAGCGCGCGCGCCTGGACGCCGCGCTGATCGAGCTGAGCGCCGGCGCGCGCACGTGGAGCTTCCTGACGCTGCGCCAGCGGCGCACGCTGCTCCTCCGCATCCGCGCGGCCGTCGTCGCCGTCGCGGAGGAATGGGCCGACGTCGCCTCGACGTCGAAGGGCCTGGAGCCGGGGCATCCGCTGCGCGGAGAGGAATGGCTGGGCGGCCCGTACGGGGCCATCGTCGCGCTCGACGCCTACGCCGACACCCTCGCCCGTCTCGCCGAGGGGAAGAGCCCCCTCGCGACGGTGCGCACGTCGGCCGCCCCGGGCGGCCGGGTGGCCGTGCACACGTCGCCGCTGTCGATCGCCGACCGGGTGCTGCTGTCCGGGTTCTCCACCGAGGTCTGGCTGAGGCCGGGCGTCTCGGACACGCAGGCGCGCGCGGCGGCCGGGTTGGGGCAGCGGACGCCGGCGACGCCGGGCGGGGTGGGCCTCGTGCTCGGCGCCGGCAACGTGACGTCGATCCCGTTCCTCGACGTGCTGTACGAGCTCCTGGCGTTCAACCGCGTGGCGATCCTGAAGGTCAACCCGACCCAGGATGCCCTCGTCCCCGTGTTCGAGCGCGCACTCGCGCCGCTCATCGAGCCGGGATTCCTCCGGATCGTGCGCGGCGGCGGGGCGGTCGGCGCGTATCTCACGCGGCATCCGCTCGTCGATCACGTCCACATCACCGGTGCCGAGGCCACCTTCCGCGCCATCGTGCCCCAGCTGTCGGTGCCGATCACGGCGGAGCTCGGCGGGGTGGCGCCCATCATCGTGGTGCCGGGCGCCTGGTCGCGCGCCGACCTGCGCTACCAGGCGGAGCACATCGTCACGATGCGGCTGCAGAACAACGGCCACAACTGCATCGCCGGCCAGGTCGTGCTGATGAGCGCCGACTGGCCGCAGCGCGCGGAGTTCCTCCGGGAGCTGACGGCGGCGTACGAGCGCGCGCCGCAGCGGCCGGGCTGGTACCCGAACACGGCGGCGAAGCTGGATGCCGCGCGCGCGGACTATCCGGACGCGACGGTCTGCGCGGGATCCCGGCTGCTGGTACATGCGGAGGCGGGGGAGGATGCCGCCGCCCTGGAGCGGACCGAGTACTTCGCCCCGGTCCTCGGCGTCGTGGAGCTGCCCGGCCTGGGGCAGGAGTTCGTCGACGCCGCCGTCGCGCACGCGAACGACGCGCTCGTCGGCACCCTGGGCGCGAACATCCTCATCGACCCGGACACGCTCGCGCAGCTCGGGGCGGACTTCGAGGACGCGCTCGTCGAGCTGCGCTACGGCACGATCGCCGTGAACGCCTGGACCGCCTTCGGCTTCCTCACCCCGACCGCCACGTGGGGCGCGTTCCCCGGCGGGACCGTCGAGGATGCACCGAGCGGCATCGGCGTGGTGCACAACGCGTTCCTCCTCGACGACGTCGAGCGCACGGTCGTGCGCGGGCCGTTCCGCCCGTTCCCGCGGTCGATCGGTGGCCTCAGAGGCGGCGGGACGTTCTCGGTGCTGCCGAAGCCGCCGTGGTTCGTCTCCTCGCGCACCGGCGCCGCCGTGTCGGAGGGCTTCACGCGGTTCCGCGCCGACGGCAACTGGGCGAAGGTCCTCGGGACCCTCGTCCGCGCGTTCCGCGCATGAGCCCGGGGCGGGGGCGCGGGGGTGCGCGGGACGGGGCGCGGGATGGGGCTCGGGACCGGGCGTGGGATGCCGACGTCATCGTCGTCGGCGCGGGATCGGCCGGCGCGGCGCTCGCGGCACGGTTGAGCGAGGACCCGGCCGTCTCGGTGCTGCTCCTGGAGGCCGGTCCGCCCGACCGGGCTCTCGAGCTGCACGTCCCGGCGGCGTTCTCGAAGCTCTTCCGCGGCGTGTACGACTGGAACTACGACACCGAGCCGCAGCCGGCGCTCGAGGGCCGGCGCGTGTACTGGCCGCGCGGCAAGACCCTCGGCGGATCGTCGTCGCTGAACGCGATGATGTGGGTGCGCGGCTTCGCGGCGGACTACGACGAGTGGGCGACGGTCGCCGGCGATGCGTGGTCGTGGGACGCGCTCGTGCCGTACTTCCAGCGGGTCGAGCGCACGCAGGATGCCGCGGACCCCAGCCAGGGCCTCGACGGCGCACAGTCGATCGAGCATCAGCGGCATCCACGGCCGCAGACGGCGGCGTTCCTCGACGCCGCCCGCGAGCTGGGCCACGAGGTGACGGCCGCGAACCTTCCGTCCGGGCAGGGGTTCTCGCAGACCATGGTCACGCAGCGTCGCGGCGCGCGGGCCTCGACGGCGGACGCGTACCTGCGCCCCGCGCGGCGACGCCGGAACCTCCGCGTCGTGACGGGGGCGCTGGTGCGGCGGGTGCTCTTCGACGCATCTGGCGACGTCCCGCGCGCGACGGGCGTCGAGCTCGAGCTCGACGGCGTGGTGCGGGAGGTCAACGCGCGGCGGGAGGTCGTGCTGAGCGGCGGGGCGATCAACACGCCGCAGCTGCTCATGCTGAGCGGCATCGGCCCGGCGGAGCACCTCGCCGCCCACGGCATCCGTACGCTCGTGGACGCACCCGACGTCGGCGCGAACCTGCAGGATCACCTCGTCGCCGGGCTCGCGCCCGCCGCGCACGGCGGGACGCTGTTCGGCGCGGAACGCGCCGTCGAACTCGCGCGATACCTCGCGCAGCGCCGCGGGATGCTGACCTCGAACGTCGCGGAGGCGTACGGGTTCATCCGCACGCCGCTGGCCGATGAGGCCGGGCATGGCGCGGGGCTGCCGGACGTCGAGATCCTCTTCGCCGCGGCGCCGTACGTCGGCGAAGGCCTCGTGCCGCTGCCGGCCGAGGGGCTCACGGTCGCCGCGATCCTGCTCCGGCCGCACAGTCGCGGCACGATCCGTCTGGCGTCGGCGGATCCTGCGGCGGCCGCGCTCATCGACCCGGGGTATCTCAGCGACCCGGACGGGATCGACGAGCGGACGCTGCGCGCGGGACTCGAGGAGTGCGAGCGGCTCATCGCGACGCGGGCGCTCGCGGCCGTGACGACGGGCGGCTGGGTCATGCCCGTCGACGGCGAGCGGATGTCGGCCGACGAGCGCATCGAGCTGTCACTGCGACGCTACTCGCACACCCTGTACCACCCGGTCGGGACCGCCCGGATGGGGCGGGATGCGGCATCCGTGGTCGATCCGCAGCTCCGCGTCCGCGGCGTCACGGGCCTGCGCGTCGCGGACGCGTCGATCATGCCGACCGTGATCCGCGGCCACACGAACGCCCCGGCGATCGTGATCGGCGAGGTCGCCGCCGACCTCATCCGCCGCGGTCGCTGACCCCGGGGGGTGAGGCTGGGGCCGGTCGGGGGCGCGGGGCTCATCATCCTTGTGTTTCGCTCGCGGCAAAGTGCGTGTCCCCATGCCCCGCACCCGCGATTCGGCGCCGGCGAACAGCATCCCCGTGTTTCGCCCGCGCCAAGATGCGGGTCGCGGCGCCGCACACCCGCGATTCGGCGCCGGCCAACAGCATCCCCGAACTTCGCCCGCGGCAAAGTGCGACTCCCCGCGCCCGACACCCACCATTCGGCGCGGACGAACGGCGTCCTCGAACTTCACTGGCGCCATAGTGCGGGTTCCCATGCTCCGCACCCGCCATTCGGCGCGGGCGAACGGCATCCCCGTGTTTCACCCGCGCCACATCGCGGTCGCGAGGCGCGCCGTGCCACCTCGAGCCCGCAGGCAACTTCCAAGGCCCAGGCTGCGACTCCCCCCACCCTCGGATCTTCACCCGCGCCAAAGTGCGGGTCCCCACGCCCCGCACCCGCGATTCGGCGCCGGCGAACAGTATCCCCGCGTTTCGCCCGCGCCAAAGTGCGGGTCGCGGCGCCGCACACCCACCATTCGGCGCGGGCGAACCAAGAGAGCCCCCTCACCCGGGCCGCGCCCAGCCCGCCCCGACCCGGGAACGACGAAGCGCCCCGAGCCGAAGCCCGGGGCGCCGCATCATGAGAAGCGTGGGTCAGCGACCGCCGCGGCGGTTGCCGCCGTTCTGGCGCACGACCGATCCGACCGTGAGGCCACCGCCGCCGTGGCTGGCGCGGCGACCCGCCGTGCGGGCGTTGCCGGATGCCGCGGGCTGCGCGGCGGGACGGTCCGCGGCG
>Ga0006562J51391_1126754_pt1 | contig 11670 bp, 9 predicted proteins | sample Ararhi6_input_d2_FD_51391 | JGI IMG/M metagenome (IMG submission 51391) | reverse complement strand
GCCATCATCTCCGGTGTCGCGCACGACACCTCCGAGGCCAAGGTCACGGTCGTCGGCGTGCCGGACAAGCCGGGCGAGGCTGCCGTGATCTTCCGGACGATCGCCGACGCCGAGATCAACATCGACATGATCGTGCAGAACGTGTCCGCGGCCTCCACCGGTCTGACGGACATCTCCTTCACGCTGCCCAAGGCCGAGGGCCGCAAGGCCATCGACGCGCTGGAGAAGAACAAGGCCGGCATCGGCTTCGACTCGCTGCGCTACGACGACCAGATCGGCAAGATCTCCCTGGTCGGCGCCGGGATGAAGACCAACCCGGGCGTCACGGCCGACTTCTTCAAGGCCCTGTCCGACGCGGGCGTCAACATCGAGCTCATCTCGACCTCCGAGATCCGCATCTCGGTCGTGACGCGCGCCGACGACGTCAACGAGGCCGTGCGCGCCGTGCACACCGCCTTCGGGCTCGACTCCGACAGCGACGAGGCCGTCGTCTACGGGGGCACCGGCCGCTGATGGCCAGTACCGTGCGCCCGACCCTCGCGGTCGTGGGAGCGACCGGGGCCGTCGGCTCGGTCATGCTCAGGATCCTCTCCCAGCGGGCCGACATCTGGGGCGAGATCCGCCTCGTCGCCTCCCCGCGCTCGGCCGGCCGCAAGCTGGCCGTGCGCGGCGAGGAGGTCGAGGTGGTCGCCCTGTCGGAGGAGGCCTTCGACGGGGTCGACGTCGCCATGTTCGACGTGCCCGACGAGGTCGCCGCGCAGTGGGCGCCCATCGCCGCCGCCAAGGGCGTGGTCGTCGTCGACAACTCGGGCGCCTTCCGGATGGACCCGGAGGTGCCGCTGGTCGTCCCCGAGGTCAACGCGCACGCGCTGCGGACCCGCCCGCGCGGGATCGTCGCCAACCCCAACTGCACGACTCTGTCGATGATCGTCGCCCTGGGCGCGCTGCACGCCGAGTACGGGCTGCGCGAGCTGGTGGTGTCGTCGTACCAGGCGGTGAGCGGGGCCGGGCGGGCCGGGGTGGAGACCCTGCGGCGGCAGATGTCGCTGGTCGCCGGCACCGAGCTGGGGACCGGCCCCGGTGACCTGCGGCGGGCCGTCGGCGACGACACCGGGCCGTTCCCGGAGCCGGTGGCGCTGAACGTCGTCCCGTGGGCGGGGTCGCTGCGCGCGGACGGCTGGTCGTCGGAGGAGATGAAGGTGCGGGACGAGTCCCGCAAGATCCTCGGGCTGCCGAAGCTGCCGGTGGCGGTGACCTGTGTGCGCGTCCCGGTGGTCACCACGCACTCCCTCACCGTGCACGCCCGTTTCCAGGACGAGGTCACCGTGGACGGCGCCCGCGAGATCATCGCGACGGCGCCCGGTGTCGTCCTGTTCGACAATCCGGCGGCGGGGGAGTTCCCCACGCCCGCCGACGTGGTCGGCACCGACCCCACCTGGGTGGGCCGGGTGCGGCGGGCCCTCGACGACCCGACGGCGCTCGAACTGTTCGTGTGCGGGGACAATCTGCGCAAGGGGGCCGCGCTGAACACCGCGCAGATCGCGGAGCTGGTGGCGGCCGAGCTGTCCTGAGGCGGCCGTACCGGCGTCCGGCGAGGTGCTGCCGGGAGTAAAAGCGCTGGCCAGGGCTTGGTGGGTTTGTAGGATCTCCAGTGCAATGTGAGCGGGTCGATGATCCGAACCACTTGTATCGGACACCTTTGGCATCCGAAGATTTTCCTCCCCGCTCTCCGCAACCGTGCGCAGGGCGGGGAGCGTCTTTGCGGACACCCTGCGGGGTGTGCGCAGACGTGTGAACGATCACAGCGTTCGGGGACGCGGTGATCTGGGCGTGGGGACGCCCGTTCATATGGCATATAGGGGAAGAGCGGGACAGATGAGACGGGTGCGCGGGGCCTTGGTCGACGCAAAAGTGACGCCGGACGCGTACAACCCCCACGGGGGGAAGTGTGTCCAACTGGCGTGGCAGAGGTACTCGAACTCCCAGTGGCGCCCCGCGGCGCGGCCCTTCGGCCGCCGCGGGCCGTCCTCCGACCCCGTATGCCCGGCTCGCCCGGCGGCATGCCGGTGATCGCGCCCATGCCCGCAGCGCGGCCCGCCCGCGTCCCCAGTCAGCGTGACGGCGCGGAAGCCGCCGAAGCGACCGTCGTCGCCGAGACCGCCGAGGCGGCCGGCACCACCGTCGACCACCTCACCGAGACCTACCGGGCGCACTACCGCTCGCTGCTCGGCCTCGCCGCCCTCCTCCTCGACGACACCGCCTCCTGCGAGGACGTCGTCCAGGAGGCCTTCATCCGCGTCCACTCCGCGCGCAAACGCGTCCGCGACCCGGAGAAGACCCTGGCCTACCTGCGTCAGACGGTCGTCAACCTCTCCCGATCCGCCCTGCGCCGCCGCATCCTCGGCCTGAAGCTGCTCTCCAAGCCGATGCCGGACATGGCCAGCGCGGAGGAGGGAGCCTACGACCAGCTGGAGCGCGACTCGCTCATCAAGGCGATGAAGGGCCTTCAGCGCCGGCAGCGTGAGGTCCTCGTGCTGCGCTACTTCGCCGACATGACCGAGGCCCAGGTCGCCGCGACCCTCGGCGTCTCCCTCGGCTCGGTCAAGGCCTACGGCTCGCGCGGCATCGCCGCCCTGCGCATAGCCATGGAGGCGTCGGCGTGAGCGGGGAAGCCGAAGGGCAGGGCTCACACGGCGGCCACGACAGTCATGAACGCCACGAGCCGTTCGCGTGGCACGAGCCGACGTCCTCGTCGCGCACACAAGAGCCGAAGCAATCGCACGCTGGGAACTCAACCGTGAACCACCACCTCGACGAACAGAGCCCCGACGGGCTCGACTCGGACGAGCTGGCACTGCGCCGGATGCTGCACGACGCCGTCCAGGAGATGGAGCCGCGCGACGGCTCGCTGGACCACCTGCGGCGGGCCGTTCCCGTCCGGCGGGCCCGCAAGCGGCAGGCGGCCGTCGGCATGGCCGCCGCGGCTCTCTTCCTCGGCACCGCCGTCCCGGCCGTGCTGCACGTCTCGAACTCCGGCGGCTCCGACGCCAACCCTTCCATCGCCGGCCAGGCCTCACAGGCGCAGGGGGGCGCGGATCAGGGCAAGGGCCCCGACGGCGGTTCCTCGGGCAAGGTCGGCGACTCCTCCGGCAAGACCGGTGAGCAGGACAAGGGCGGCGCCACCGACTCCGGCCAGGGCAAGGAGTCCGAGGGCGGCACCGCCTCCAGCGGCACCGGCCCCACCTCCGAGTCCGCGGCGAGCGCGCCCGCCTGCACGGCGGACCAGCTCGATGCCGGCACTCCGAGCGTCGACGTCCCCGACTCGGCCGGGACCGTCTACGGCACCTTCCTGGTCCAGAACGCCTCCAGCGCCACCTGCACCGTCAGCGGCGCGGTCTCCGTGACCTTCGGCGCCCAGGGCGCCGCCGACGCCTCGAAGATCGCCGTCGTGGAGCACGCCTCCGGGGACGTGGCGGCCGGCCTGCCCGACCCCTCCCTCTACGTCTCCCAGCACGCGCTCGCCCCCGGCTCGGCCTACGAGGTCAAGTTCGCCTGGGTGCCCTCCGAGACCTGCCCCACGACGGGCGGCAGCAGCGGCGGCGACAGCGGCGGCTCGGCGTCCCCGTCGCCGACTCCGACCGAGCAGTCGAGCACGACCGGCGAGACCACCTCCGGCACCACGGCCCAGATGTACACCGAGGACGGCACGGTCGACGGCAGCGTCAACGTGTCCTACACGGCCGAGAGCGGCTCCCCGACGAGCGTGGCCACGGTGTCCGACGCGTGCGCGGGGACGATCTACCGGACGGGCGTGCTGGCGTCTTCCTGAGCCCGCGGCTCATGGCGACCGGCTGGGCCGGCGCCGGACTCTCCGGACTCCCCGGGCTCCTCGGGGAGGATGCCGAGTTCGGCGTCCCGCGCGAACTCCACCTCGCGGCGCAGCAGCCGGAACCACATGAACACCACGAACCCGGCGAAGACGAACCACTCGCCGGTGTAGCCCAGGTTCTGGAACGCCTTCAGATCGAGCCCCGTGTCGGCGGCCGCGGTCGCGGGCACCGCCGTCATCCCCGAGTCGGCGGTGTCGAGCGTCACCCAGGCGTCGTAGAGGTCGTACGGCACCAGGTTGACCAGTGAAGCGGCGCTGATCGCCGAGGTCTGCCCGGCCGGCAGGCCGCCCTGGGCGCTCACCCCGTTGTCGCCCGGCGTCTCGGAGGCCTGGAGCGTGCCGGTGACGGTGACCCGGCCGGCCGGCGGCTTCGGGGCCTTCGCGGAGTCGGCGTCTCCTGGCAGCCAGCCGCGCACCACGGGCAGCGCCTTGCCGCCGTCCGTGCGCAGCAGGGTCAGCACGTAGTACCCGTCCCTGCCGTCCAACTGCCGGCCGGGCACCAGCAACTGCTTGCCGTAGTGCCCGGTGGCGGTGGTGCGCCGGCCGGAGGTCGACTTGTCCACGGGCAGCAGCTCGGCCAGCGGCCGCGCGGCCCGGGTACGGGCGGACTCGGCCTGCTCCTTCGCGCTGCGGTGGTCGTCCACCCGCGCCTCGAACCGGCTCAGCTGCCAGGACCCCATGAACACGCAGAAGGGGATGGCCAGCAGCACGAAGACGTTGATCCCCCACCAGCGGGGCGTCAGCAGGAACCGGTACACGCCCTCCACGGTACGGGGCGCGCGCCGCACGCCGACCCGCGGGGTGAGGGTCGGGCGGCACATGGGTGAGGGTCGGGCGGGGCTCGGGTAGGGCTCGGGCGGGGGTCATTGGTGGGAAGGAGGTGCGAAGTCGGTGGGAAGTTATCCACAGCCTGGGGACCTTGGCGTCCCATCGTCCTCCCGGGCGGGCAGTATGGGGTCATGACTGAGAGCAACGGGTCCGCCGCACCCGAGCAGTACGAGGAGATGCCGGACTGGGAGAAGCGCTTCCGGGCGCCCCGGGTGTCGCTGCCCGACTGGGCGGAGGACGCGCCGGACCGCTCCCTGTTCGTTTCCAATGCGACGGGGACGTACGAGCTGTACGCCTGGGACCGCGCCACGGGCCACCAGCGCCAGGTGACCGACCGGGCCAACGGCACGACGGACGGCGTGCTCTCCCCCGACGGCACGTGGATCTGGTGGTTCGACGACAAGGACGGCGACGAGTTCGGCGTCTGGCGCCGTCAGCCCTTCGGCGGCGGAGCCGACGAGCCCGCCACCCCGGGCCTGGACGCCTCCTACCCGGCGGGCCTGGCCCTCGGCCGCGACGGCCGAACCGCGGTGGTAGGCCGCTCCACGGACGAGGAGGGCACGACGATCCATGTGGCGCGGGTCGGCGAACCCCCCTTCGAGCTGTACCGCCACCGGGAGTCCGCGGGCGTGGGCGACCTCTCCCACGACGGCTCCCTCATCGCCGTCGAGCACACCGAGCACGGCGACGCGATGCACTCCGCGCTGCGGGTCCTGCGCCCCGACGGTTCGAAGGTCGCCGAGCTGGACGACACCAAGGGCGGCGTCGAGGAGCTGGGCCTGGAGGTGCTGGGCTTCGCCCCCGTCGACGGCGACACCCGGCTGCTGATCGGCCACCAGCGCCGAGGCCGCTGGGAGCCCCTGGTCTGGGACGTGGCGACCGGCCTGGAGACGGACCTGGCCCTGGACCTGCCGGGCGACGTCAGCGCCGAGTGGTACCCGGACGGCTCGGGCCTGCTCATCGTGCACAGCTTCGAGGCCCGCAGCGAACTGTTCCGCTACGACCTCGCGAGCGCCGCGCTGGAGCGGATCACGACCCCGCCCGGCACGGTCTCCGGGGCCACGGCCCGTCCGGACGGCAGCGTGGAGTACCTGTGGTCGTCCGCGGCCCGGCCGCCGGCGGTCCGCTCGACGACCGGCGAAGTGGTCCTGGACCCGCCCGGCATGAAGTCCCCCGGCTCGGTCCCGGTGGAGGACGTGTGGGTGGAGGGCCCCGGCGGCCGCATCCACGCGCTGGTCCAGCGGCCCGCCGGTGCCACCGGCCCGCTGCCCACCGTCTTCGACATCCACGGCGGCCCGACCTGGCACGACAGCGACGCCTTCGCGGCGGCCCCGGCGGCCTGGGTGGACCACGGCTACGCGGTCGTCCGCGTCAACTACCGCGGCTCCACCGGCTACGGCCGGGCCTGGACGGACGCCCTGAAGCACCGGGTGGGCCTGATCGAGCTCGAGGACATCGAGGCGGTCCGGGAATGGGCGGTGAGCTCGGGTCTCGCCGACCCCGCCCGGCTGATCCTCACCGGCGGCTCCTGGGGCGGCTACCTCACCCTCCTCGGCCTCGGCGCCCAGCCCGACGCGTGGGCCGTGGGCATCGCGGCCGTCCCCGTCGCCGACTACGTCACGGCTTACCACGACGAGATGGAGGCGCTGAAGGCGATGGACCGCACGCTGCTCGGCGGCACCCCCGAGGAGGTCCCGGAGCGCTTCGAGGCCTCGTCCCCGCTGACGTACGTCGACAAGGTGCGGGCCCCCGTCTACATCTCGGCCGGCGTGAACGACCCCCGCTGCCCCATCCGTCAGATCGACAACTACGTCAGGCGCCTGGAGGCGAGGGGAGCGGTGCACGAGGTGTACCGCTACGACGCGGGCCACGGCTCGCTGGTGGTGGACGAACGCATCAAGCAGGTACGACTGGAACTGGAGTTCGCGGAACGACACCTTCGGTAGGAGGTGGGGGGCGGGGCATCCTCGCCCCCCACCACCCACTCATCCCGCCCGGGGGGCCTACGCCCCCGACCCCCCTCGCCGCCTGCGCCGCAGCAGCTCCGCCAGCCCCCGCCGGGTGGCGGCCAGCACCACCCGGTCCGAGCCCCGCAGGACATACGTGTCCGGCAGATCCCACACCAGCCCCGACCCGCCCTGCCGTTCCCGCCCCGTGTCCAGCGCCAACACCCGCCAGTACCCCGCCCGAAACGCCTCCCCGACCGTCTTGCCCTCCAACTGCGCATGCCCCCCGACCTGCAGCGCGGCGAACAGCAACACCCGCCGCTCCACCGGGATCGCCCCCAGGATCTGCCGCCCCATCATCGCCCCGGCGAACGACGGCGCCGACAGGTGCGACACGCTTCGGCTCCGGGTCAGGGCCTGTGGATGAGCGGCTCGCAGGGTGCGGTACACGGCGGTGGCGAAGTCGTCGTCGTACAGGCGGAGTACCACCCGTAGGTCGGGGCGCAGTGAGCGTGCGTAGAGGGCCGCTTCGAGGTTGGTGGTGTCGGAGCTGGTCACCGCCAGCAGTGCGTGCGCGCGGTGGATCTTCGCGGCTTCCAGAACGCCCTCCTGGGTGACGTCGCCCAGGACGACCGGTACCCGTAGCCGTCGGGCCACCGCCAGGCCGCGCGCCTCGGGTCCCGCCTCGACGCAGACCACGGGGATGTTCAGCTCGCGCAGGCGGATCAGTACCCGGGTGCCGATCTTGCCCAGCCCGAGAAGTACGACGTGCCCGCCGAGACCCCGAGGAGGCCGGCGCAACGCCCCCGCCCCGCGGAACGTCCCGAGCGCCTCCAGTACCGCCGCCAGCAGCACCGGTAGCAACAGCAACCCCACAAGGCCGGAGAGGAGTTGGAGGATCTGACGGTCCGTGCTCGAGCCGATGGCCGGGTCGTTGACGGAGAACAGGTCCAGCAGCGTCAGGTACAGGGCCCCCAGCGGATGGATGCCGGTCGCCAGCCACAACGCCACCGCCAGCGCGAACACGCACGCAACCAGCCCGGCCAGGGAGATCCGCAGTCGCCGCGAGAAGAGGGAGGCGAACGACGGCACCATCCCCACCCCTCGCCCGGTCGGCAGCGCGGGCCCGGCGGAGTACGACACCTGCTCCAGCACCACCGACCCGCGCCGCCCGGCCGCGTCCCGCACCGCCGTCGCGTCGGGCAGCAGCAGCGGCCCCTGCTCACCGCTGGTCTCGGAACCGTCCGCGAAGGCCGGGTCGTTGGCGTTCGCGGAGAGCAGCGCGAGCGTGGGCAGGCCCGGCAGGTCGGGCAGGGCGGGCCCCCCGGGCTCGGCCGGGAGCCGTTCCACGGCCCGCAGCAGCAGGCCGTCCGTCTGGACGACCTTGCTGGTGCCGACGACGGCGGTCGCGGCCAGTGCGGGTGCGGCGGTGTCCGCGTCGGACAGGACGGTGGTCGAGGCGTCGTTCGCCACCCCGTCTCCCGGTGGGCCTCCGGTGGCCAACGCGGCCGCCTGGTCGAGGAGTTCCTCGATGTGCTGGCCCAACCGCCGGTTGTAGAGCCGCAGGACGAGCCGCAGCCGGGGGTTGAGTCGGCGGGCGGTGAGGGCGGCCCGGATGTTGGTCTCGTCGTCGTCGTACACGAGGGCCAGCGCGGCGGCCCGTTCCACACCCGCCTCGGCGAGCACGGCCTCGGTGGCCTCCACGGCCTCCAGCGTCCGCTGTCCGCTCGCGGGTTCGCTCGGGGCGGTGGGCGTGCCGTTGCCCGCCGCCCGGTTGACGGCCGCGCTCACCACCCGGTCGAGCAGCGCCGCCGACACGGCGCGGGCCCGCCCCACGACGGGCGGCCGTACCGTCCGCTCGGCGGGCGGCACGACGAGCGTGACCTGCTCCTCGTACACCCCCCGCAGCTCGGCGGCGAGGCGGTGCGCCAGACCGTCGTCACCGCACACCACCATGTGCGCCCCGGCGGTGCCCGGCGGCTGACCCTGATTCGGAACGCTCCCCACGAGGGAGAAGACTGCCTCACCGGGACGGGAGGTTCCACGTACGAGGTGAACACCTCGTACGGAACTCCCGTATGAAAGGGGAGGGAATGCGAGAAACAGGCATCAGGGAGAACACGGAAGCCGGAGGTGCGCGACCCGTGGCCATCACCAGAGCGGCCCCGCACGAGGAGGGCGCCCGCCGGGACCGACCGCAGGCAGCGCCCGCACCGCCCGCGCGGCCCGACGAGCCCGGGCGGCTCACCTCGCCGCTGGTCCTGACCATGCTGCTGCTCCTGATGGTGCTGCTGCAGAGCCCCATCCGGCGCGCCCTGTCCGCCCCGGTGATGCAGAGTTGGACGACGGTGTTCGTGGCGGTGGTGGTGCAGGCGCTGCCGTTCCTGGTGCTGGGGGTGTTGCTGTCGGCGGCGATCGCGGTCTACGTACCGCCCTCCTTCTTCGCCCGCGCCCTGCCGTCCCGCCCCGGACTCGCCGTCCCGGTCGCCGGGGTCGCGGGCGCGCTGCTGCCCGGCTGCGAGTGCGCGTCGGTCCCGGTGGCCGGTGCCCTGGTCCGCCGGGGCGTGACCCCGGCCGCGGCCCTCGCCTTCCTGCTCTCCGCCCCGGCGATCAACCCGATCGTGCTGACGGCGACGGCCGTGGCCTTTCCCCGCAACCCCGAGATGGTGCTGGCCCGTTTCGTCGCGAGTCTGCTCGTGGCGTGCGCGATGGGCTGGCTGTGGCAACGGCTGGGCCGCACGGACTGGTTGCGGCTGCCTGCCCACGCCCCGCACGAGGGGGAGACCAAGGGGGCCGCGTTCTGGGACTCGGTCCGGCACGACGTGATGCACGCCGGCGGCTTCCTGGTCCTGGGCGCGATGGCGGCGGCGACCCTGAAGGCCGTCGCCCCGGAGAGCTGGCTGCGCACGGCCGCGGAGAACCCGGCGGTCGCCGTCCTGACGCTGGCCGTCCTCGCGGTGGTCCTCTCCATCTGTTCGGAGGCGGACGCGTTCGTGGCCGCGTCCCTGACCCAGTTCTCCCTCACGGCCCGGCTCGCCTTCCTGGTGGTCGGCCCGATGATCGACCTCAAGCTGTTCGCGATGCAGGCGGGCACCTTCGGCCGCGGCTTCGCGCTGCGCTTCGCCCCGGCGACCTTCGCGCTGGCCATCGTGTCGGCGGTCCTGACGGGATGGGTCCTGCTGTGAACCGACAGTCCCAGGCGGCCGTCCTGTTCCTCCTCGGCGCGGCCCTGCTGCACGCCGGAACCACCGATCTCTACCTCCGCTACGTCAAGGCGGGCCTGCGCCCGCTGCTGCTGGCGTCCGGCGTGATCCTGATCGTCACAGCGCTGGCGACGGCCTGGTACGAACACCGCAGGACGAAGACGAAGCGCGAGCAGGAACAGCAGGAACGGGAGCAGCAGGAGCGGCCGCAGCAAAAGCAGGAGCAGGGGCAGCAGACAGCGGACGCGGGCGCCCCCGCCGCTCCCGAGCACGCCGCTCCCGAGCCCGCCCACGCCGCGCACGCCCACCCCGAACCCCGGGTCTCCTGGCTCCTGATCCTCCCCCTCCTGGCGCTGATCCTGGTAGCCCCGCCGGCTCTGGGCTCGTACAGCGCGACCCGCACGGGTACGGCCCTTCAGGAGCCCCTCGCCTACCCGGCCCTCCCCGCCACGGACCCGCTGCCCCTGAGCGTCGTCGACTACGCGGGCCGTGCCGTATACGACCACGGCCGCACCCTCACCGGCCGCGAGGTCCGCCTGACCGGCTTCGTGGCCCTGGACCACGACGGCACGCCCTATCTGGTCCGCATGGCCCTCAACTGCTGCGCCGCCGACGCCCAGCCGGTCAAGGTCGGCCTGACCGGCCACATCCCCCCGGTCCTCCAGCCGGACACCTGGCTGACGATCACCGGCGCCTACACCCCTCGCACCACCCACGACCCGGTCAACAACGGCCCCATCCCCTTCATCGAGGTCACCGCCGCCACCCCGGCCCCGACCCCGCGGGACCCCTACGACGAGTCGTGGAACAACTGAGGGGTGGAACTCTCCGCGATACAGCCCGGTTAAGGCTCCCTCAACCCCTGGTGGCCGGGCGGTTAGCGCCTCATGATGGGGCCATGACGGCGGCCTCGCGTGCCTTGACACGACTGGCGACCTGGCCCGACCTCGCGGAGGTCCGGCCCAGCTGCGGCACCGGTCGGGCGTTGCGCTCGGGCCGGGTCGAGATCGCGCACTTCCACTCCGACCGGAGTGTCGACCTGCATCTCACCGGCAAGGCGATCCACCGGTTCGAGCGGGACCTGAAGCACTCCAGCGCGATCCGGCTGCTGCCCGGTTCGCCCTGGGTGACGGTCCATCTGGAGTGCGAGACGGACATCGACCTGCTCATGACGCTGGTCAGCGCCGCCCTCCAGGCCCACCAGAGGCACCCGGACATGGACCTCACCGCCCTTCCGCGCTGCAACGAGCACCGGGAAGTGGCGCTCACCCGCGACAGCGCCGGCGGCATCTAGCCCGCCGAGGCACCTTTCACCCGGTGCCGCAATCCGTGCCGGTCGGCAGCTGCCCGTCCCGGCCGTCTGGTGAGCTGACGGTCCGTCAGTTAAGGTGCGCCCTGGCATGCAGGTGCCATCACCCATACCGACGCCGACGCCGACGCGACGCCGACGCCGACGCCGACACCGACACCGATACGGAAGGGGCGAGCGCCATGGAGACCGAACCGGATCGTCCGACCCGTCCTCCCCTGAGCCCGCAGCCGCCGGGCGTTCCCCGCTGGGTGGCGATGTTCTACGACCCGGCCTCGACGTCCTGGCGGCCGGGCGCCGAATCCCCCGACCGCACCCCCGTGCTGTACGCGATCGGCGAGATGACGCAGGTCAAGCGGGCCCGGGGCGACGAGGTCGCCGTCGCTCTGTGGGGGCCGAAGGACGGTGAGTGGCAGCGCTACGACCCGTCCCCGGCCGCGGCCGCGCCGGAGGCCGTGCCCCCGCCGCCGGGCGACGGCGCCGGACGGCCCGGCC
>Ga0006562J51391_1003549_pt1 | contig 11670 bp, 9 predicted proteins | sample Ararhi6_input_d2_FD_51391 | JGI IMG/M metagenome (IMG submission 51391) | reverse complement strand
GCCCTGCGGCGTGCCGATGCCCAGTACGGATACGCGCACGCCTTCGCCGCGCGCCTTGCGCGCCGCCGCCTGCGCCGCGGCGTCGGCGCCGTCGGCGATCAGCACCAGCTGGCCACCGCCGGCCTTGGCGTCGCGGATCAGCGCGGTGGCGCGTTCGATCGCCGCAGCCGCGTCGTTGCCGTCGGTCGGCATGGTGTCGGGCGAGAGTGCGTCGAGCAGGTCGTCCAGCGCATTCGCATCGGAGGTAAGCGGTGCGACGGTGAAGGCCTCGCCGGCATACGCGATCAGTCCGTTGAGGCCGCCGCGATTGGCCGCGAGCAGATCGTGCGCCTTGTAGCGCGCGCGATCGATGCGGCTTGGCGCCATATCCTTGGCCAGCATGTGCCGCGACAGCGAGACCGCGACGACCTGGGCGGCGCGGCTGGCGTACAGCGGCGAAGCCACGCGATCCCAGGTGGGACCGGCCAGCGCGAGCGCGCACAGCGCCGCGCCCAACGCCAGCAGCGCAGGCGGCCAGCGACGGTCGCCGCCCTGCCCGTGCAGCACATGCGGCAGCAGTTCGGGATCGACCAGCCGCGCCAGCTCGCGCCGCTCCTGCCCGCCGCGCGCGGCCAGCGCATAGGCCAGCGGCGCCAGCAGCAGGCCCAGCAGCCACCACGGTCGCAGGAAATGGAAGTCGTGCCACCAGGCCATCACGCGTTCACCCCGCGACGCTGCCGGCGCGCCAGCGGCGCCAGCGCGAACAGGAAGCAGGCCACCGCGGCGAGCAGCGGCCAGCGGAACAGTTCGTGCCGCGGCCGCAGTTCCGGGCCGTGTTGCGGCATCGGTTCCAGCGTGTCGATCGCGTGATAGGCGGCGGCCAGTTCGCTGGTATCGGTGGCGCGGAAATAGCGGCCGCCGGTCTGCGTGGCCATCGTGCGCAGCATGCTTTCGTCGAGATCGGCCGACGGATTCACCGTGCGCGTGCCGAAGAAATCCGGCACGCGCATTTCAGTGGCGCCGATGCCGATGGTGTAGACGCGCACGCCTGCGGCCTTGGCGGCGCGGGCGGCATCGAGCGGCGCGATGCTGCCGGCGTTGTTGACACCGTCGGTGAGCAGCACCAGCACGCGCGCCTGCTCCGGCAGCGCCGACAAGCGCTTGACCGCCACCGCCACCGCATCGCCGATCGCCGTCTCGGTGCCGGCCAGTCCCACGGTGGAGCCTTGCAGCTGTGCGCTGACGGCGCCGAGGTCGTAGGTGAGCGGCGTGACCAGGAAGGCACGGGTGCCGAACAGGATCAGGCCCATTTCGTCGCCGCTGCGGCGTGAGATGAAGTCGCTGGCAATCGCTTCCACCGCACCGAAGCGGCTGACCGCCTGGCCGGCCAGCTGCATGTCCTCCAGGCGCATGCTGCCGGACAGGTCGACCGCCAGCATCATCGCCCGCCCGCTGCGCTGCTGCGCCTGCGGCGGGCCTATCCATTGCGGCCGCGCCGCGGCGACGAGCAAGCAGGCCCAGGCCAGCAGCAGCCACCAGACCCGGCTGCCCTTGGGCGCGTTCACCGCCACCGCGGCCAGGCGCAGCTGCGGATGCGGCAAATGCAAGGCCTGACCCGGCGCGGCCGGACGCAGCCAGCGCCGCAGCAGCCAGGGCAGCGGCAGCAGCAAGGCGATCCATGGCCAGGCGAATTCAGGCATGCCCGGCCTCCGGCACAGCGGCACGGCGGCGCGTGGCGCGCCCTGGCCGCAGCGCCAGCGCCAGCGCCAGCCAGTGGCGCGTGGCATCGGCAGCTTCGGCGAGATTCGCCGGGCTGGCAGCGGGGCGGAACATGGCGTCGTCCAGGCTGGTCAGCCGGGCGAGCGTCGCCTCGTCCACCGGCATGACGGCCAGGCAGCGGCGCCAGGCTTCGCCGCGATGATGCGTGGCGGCCGGGTCGTAGCGGCGCGCAGCGCGGCGCAGCAGCTGATGCAGTTCCATCGCCAGCCGCTGGGGTTGGCCGACATAGGTGCGTTCGAGCGCGTCGATGTCGGCCAGTGCGGCGGCCACGTGTTCGCGCTGCAGGCGACGCTTGCGCCGCCACCACCAGACCAGGGCCAGTGCCACCAGCACGATGGCCGCCAGTGCCCACCAGCCGGGCGCAGGCGGCCACCACGGCGGATCGGGCGGGAGGTGGATGTCGCGCAGGATCGGCCCGGCCTGCGGCGGAGTGGTAGCAGGCATCACGCGCCCGCCTTCGTGCCGGCAAGCAGCGCGGCGACGGCGTCGAGTGGATCGGCGGTGGTGTCGACGATGCGCTGGGGCAGATTGAGCGAGTGCGCCAGCGCGGCGAGGCGAGCCTGGCCGGCGCCGAGGGCCAGCTGGAAGTCGCGGCGCTGCCGCTCACCCATCAGCACCACTTCGCGGCGCAGGCCATCGTGTTCGAGCGGATAGCGACCGGGTGGGGCCGAGGCCAGTTCCAATGCGTCGCCGACGATCAGCACGGAGACGTCGGTGTGACGCGCCAGGTCGATAAGACGGCCACGCGCGGCATCGTCGGCGCTGAGCCCATCGCTGATCAGCAGCACGCGGCTGGCGCCGTGCATCAGTCGGCCGGCACGCTGCAGCGCTTCGGACAGCGGCTCGGCGCCGGACGCCGGTGCACGATCGGCATCCCAGGCCGCGATCGCACCACAGAGCGCCAGCGCACCGCGCGTGCTGCCCTGTGGACGCAGCAGGTGCCGGCGCTCGCCGAACGCCAGCGCGCCGACGCGTTCGCCCGCACGCACGGCCAGCCATCCTGCCAGCGCCGCGGCGCGCGCCGCCTGCACGGACTTGAAGCGGGCGCGGGTGCCGAAGCGCATGCTGGCGTGCGTGTCGAGCAAGACCAGCAGGCGGCCTTCGCGTTCTTCCTGGAACAGCTTGGTGTGGAGTTTTCCGCTGCGCGCGGTGAGGCGCCAGTCGAGCCGGCGCACGTCATCGCCGGGCTGGTAGGCGCGCGATTCCGCGTAGTCCATGCCGCGCCCATGCACGCGACTGGCCTGCGGGCCGGCCGGCGCCGCGCGGCTGCGGCGCAGAGGCAAGGGCTTGCGCGCCGCGCGGGCGCGCTGGGCGAGCAATTCGGCCAGGGAGACGCTGACGCGTCCGTCACCGTCCGCGGCGGGTGGCAACACGGCGCTCACGGCAACGGCACGAGCTCCAGCAGGCGCGTCACCACCTGGTCGCTGCGGATGCCTTCCGCCTCGGCTTCGTAGCTGAGCAGGATGCGATGGCGCAGCACGTCATGGGCGAGCGCGTGCACGTCTTCCGGCAAGGCGTAGTCGCGCCCCGCCAGCCAGGCGTGGGCGCGCGCGCAGCGGTCCAGCGCGATGGTCGCGCGCGGGCTGCCGCCCCAGGCGATCCAGCGCTTCAACTGCGGCCCGTAGACGCCGGCGTCGCGGCTGGCCAGCACCAGCTGCGCGATGTACGACTCCAGCGCGGGCGCCATGTGCACCGCAAGTACGGCTTCGCGGGCGGCGAATACGTCGGACTGGCTCAGTGTCGGTGGCGGTTCGGGCTGCGGGTGGAGGCTGCGCCGCGCCTGCTCGCGCGCCAGGCGCAGGATCGCCAGCTCGGAAGCGGCATCCGGATAGCCGATGGTCACATGCATGACGAAGCGGTCGAGCTGCGCCTCGGGCAACGCGAAGGTGCCTTCCTGCTCGATCGGATTCTGCGTCGCCATCACCATGAACAGCTCGGGCAGCCGCCAGGTGCTGCGGCCGACGGTGATCTGCCGCTCGGCCATGGCCTCGAGCAGGGCGGACTGGACCTTGGCCGGCGCGCGATTGATCTCGTCCGCCAGCACGATGTTGTGGAACAGCGGACCGCGCTCGAATTCGAAGCTGCCCGACTGCGGCCGGAAGATGTCGGTGCCGGTGAGATCCGCCGGCAGCAGGTCCGGGGTGAACTGCACGCGGTGGAAATCCGCCTCGATACGTCCCGCCAGCGCCTTCACCGCGGTGGTCTTGGCCAGGCCCGGCGCGCCCTCGACCAGCAGGTGGCCATCCGCCAGCAGTGCGACGAGCAGGCAATCGATCAGGTGCGGCTGGCCGACGATGCTCTGCTGCAGTGCTTCGCGCAGGCGCGTAAAGGACTGCTGCAGCCGCGACGACGGTTGACTCTCGGGCATGTCCATCGGGTTCCCATCTGGGTTCATCCGCTTACAGACAGCGGCATGTCCCGGAAGTTTAGCGAGCGGGCGCGGCGGCGGGGCCGCGACTGATGGCATAGCTTGAGCATGCACGGAAACGAAGAAGGGCGGCCCGAGGCCGCCCTTCTTGCGTGTTTCTCGCTGACGATCCGCTCAGCGCAAGCTGTCGCTCAGGATGCGCGGGGTCACGAAGATCAGCAGTTCAGCCTTGTCGTTCTGGCGCTTGGTGGTGCGGAACAGCACACCGATGCCGGGGATATCACCGAGGCCCGGCACCTTGGTGACGGTGTTCTGCTTGGTGATCTCATAGATGCCGCCGAGCACCACGGTCTGGCCGTTGTCTACCAGCACGGAAGTGTTGATCTCGCGGGTATCGATCTGCGGCACCTGACCGTTCGGCGTGGTGACGAACTGCGCCAGCGCATCCTTCTTCACGTTGATCGCGAGGTAGACGCGGTTGTCGGCGGTGATGGTCGGGGTGACCTTCAGTTCCAGCACGGCGTCCTTGAACTGCACGGACGCGGTCGGCGCGGTGCCGGAGCCGCCGCTGTTCTGGTAGGTCACGTAGCCGATTTCCTGACCCTGGCGGATCACCGCTTCCTGCTGGTTCGCGGTGATGACGCGCGGGCTGGAGATCACTTCGCCGCGGCCCTCGCTCTGAGCCGCCGACAGTTCCAGGTCGACCAAGTAGTTCTTGCCGAGAATCGCCAAGCCAAGCGTGCTGGCGAGGGCATTCGTCGCCGGCAGGTTCACGTTGAAGCCGCCCGCACCTGTCTGATAAGTGGTGGTGCCGGTGCCGCCCGCGTTGTTGATATTGCCCTGGTTGATCGCCAGGCCACCTGCGTTGGTACCGGTCGGACTGGTCGAAATGACGTTGCCGCCGCTGGTGGTATGGGTCGCCTGCACGCCCCACTTTACGCCCAGCTCGCGAGTGAAAGTATCGGTAGCCACCACGATGCGCGATTCGATCAGCACCTGCTGGACCGGTCGGTCGAGCACTGCGATCAAATCACGCAATTCACGGATTTTCTGCGGGTTGTCGTTGACGAGCAGCGTATTGGTGCGTTCGTCGAAGGACACGCTGCCGCGCGAGGACAGGAAACCACGACTGGCGTTACCGGCGCCGCCGCCACTAGTACTACCCATGCTGCCCTGAGTCAGCAGCTTGGCGATGTCCTGCGCCTTGCCGTAGCTGATCGGGATGTAGTCAGTGACCAGCTCAGCGGTGTCCTCGGCCTTAATCCGCGCCTCGGCGACACTCTGCTCATACTTGGCCAGCTCCTCCTGTGGAGCGATCCAGATCACATTGCCGTTGCGGCGCTTGTCCAAGCCCTTGGCACGCAGCACCACATCCAGCGCCTGATCCCACGGCACGTTGACGAGGCGCAGAGTGATCGCACCACCGACGGTATCGGCAGCCACCAGGTTCTGCCCGGACATGTCGGCGATCAGCTGCAGCACCGAGCGGACCGGGATGTCCTGGAAGTTGAAGGTGACGCGGTTGCCGTTATAGGTCGGATCCTGACCCTTCAACGGCTTGCCGTCCGGACCAGTACCCGGGGCGACCTTCTTCGGCGCGACCTCGACCACATACTGGTCGCCGGTCTGGTAGGCCGAAGTCTCCACGTTGCCCTTGACCGCGATCTCCATGCGGGCGCCGCCGCGCGTGCCGGCCTTGGTGGTGACCGACTGCACCGGCGTGGCGAAGTCGAGCACATCCAGGCGCTGGGCGAGGTTCGCGGGCAGGTTCACGTGGTCGAGGTTGACCACGACCTTGTCGCCTTCGCGCTTCATGTCCGCATTGGCGCCGGAGCCGCTGAAGTTGATCAGCACGCGGCCTTCGCCGTTGGGACCGCGCCGGAAGTCGATATTGGACACCGCCGGGCCGGCGGCCGAGGACGGCAGCGCCTTGGACGGATCGATGATCGACGCCGTGGTGGTGGTCTGTGCCTCGGTGCCATTGCTGACCGTGAACACCAGGCTGTTGCCGTCGACGCGCGAGCGGTAGCTCGAGTCGCGCATCAGTTCGACCACCACGCGGGTGCGGCCGCCGGCGGAGATCGCCGAAACGCCCATGGTCGAGCCCTTGCCGATGTCGAGGTGCCGTGCGGCGGAGTTCTCGGTATCGGGGAAGTCGATGGCGATGCGTGGCGGGTTGCCGGTGGTGAAGACCTTCGGCTCGGGCACCGGGCCCTGGGCGAAGTTCAGATGCAGCTCCACCTTGCCGCCAGGCAGGGTGTCGTAGCTGATCTCGCGCAAGGTGTTCGTCGCGGCGGCTGCGAGGCCGGACCACGCGGCACCGGCGATCAGCAGTGCGGTGAACAAGCGGCGACTCGCATGGCGCATGACACGGCCCTGGACTGGTTGGTTGAGGTTCGTCATTGCATCAGCCCCTGTGATTCTTATTTCTCGCCAAGCGCGATGCTGGCCGAGCGTTCCATCCAGCCACCGTTGCCGTTGGATACCAGTTCGACCAGTTCAAGATGGTCTTCGGCGATGGCGGAGACGTGTCCGTAGTTCTGGCCCATGTATTCGCCGCGGTGAACCCGATGGATCACCCCGGTGGGATCCTTGATCAGCACTTCCATGCCGTTGCCGGTACCGACCGTGCCGACCATCTTGAGGCTGTCGAGCGCGAACGCTTCGAGCGGCTCCTTGGCGCGGTCCTGGTCGGGGCGCGGACCGTTCGCGGCGCTGTTGTCCAGCTCAGCAGTGCTGGGGCTGAACGGGTCGCGGCGGTCCTGGTCGTTGTAGAGGAAGGTTTCGAAGGTCTTGATCACGGGGAGCGCGGGAATCGGCGCGCCCTTCTTCTGCTTTTCCTGCGCGACCCAGTCGCGCAGGTCCGACATGCCGCGGGTGCAGCCGGCAAGCATCAGGACGGCGGCGATGGCCAGCGCGACGCGTACGGCGCGGAGGGCGGTGGTGTTGCTCATTTCTGCCCCCCGGTCTTGGCGCCTGCCGGCCTGGCGTTGGCCGCCTTGGCTTCGGCGCTCTCGTCGTCTTCCAGATAGCGATAGGTCTTGACCGTGCCCTGCAGGACCAGCATGCCGTTCTTGTCCTTGGGCGTGAGCGAGACGTCGTGCAGGGTCAGGATCACCACGCGCGGCAGCGAGGCCACGCCGCTGATGAAGGTGCCGAACTGGTGGTAGTTGCCCACCATGCGCAACTGGATCGGCTTCTCGGCGTAGAAATCCTTCGGGATCTCGGCGCCCGGCTGGAACAGCTCGGTCTCCAGGCCCGCCGACAGCGCGGTCTGCGAGATATCGACCAGCAGTTCCGGCATCTCGGTGCGGCTGGGCAGCTGGCGCAGCAGCTGGCGCAGCATGTCCTGCATCTCGTCGAGCTGCTGCTGCAACGCTTCGAGATTCACTGCCTTGGCCTGCTTCTGGGAGAACTCCTGCTTGAGCTGTTCTTCCTTGCCGGCCAGCGTGTTCAGGTTGTCCTGCTGGTCGCTGATGATCAGGTACCAGCCGAAGAACCCGACCAGGCCGAACAGCAGCACGGTGAAGAAGATCTTGGCCGACTTCGGCCAGCCGCCGATGTTGTTGCGATCGAGGTTGCGCAGGTCATTCAAGAGTTTCATGGCTTGGCTCCCCCGTTGCTCGCCGCGCTGGTCGGCTTGGGCGCCTGCTGCGGAGCTGCCGCCTGCGCGGGCTTGGCCGGCGAGGTCAACGACTGCGCCGCCGCGCCGAGCGCCTGGCGCGCAGCCGTGCCGGACGTGGCAGGTGCCGCAGCCGCAGGGGCGATGGGCGCCGCAGTAGCCGGAGCCGAGGCGCTGGCGCCGCCGGCCGGCTGTACCGACACATGTTCACCGTCCGCGGCATCGTCACCCTTGGGCTTGCTGAGCGCGACGTCCAGGCCGAACACGTAGGGCATGCGCGAATCGCCGTGAGTGTTCTCGGTCTTGCGCAGATCGGTGTGGCCCATCCACGGCGAGGCTTCGAGGTTGCGCATGTATTCGGCGACGCTGGCGTTGGACTGCGCGACGCCGTCCAGCGACATCGATTCGCCGCTCTGCTTGAGCCCACTGAGGCGCGCGCTGGCGGGGATGGTCTTCACCAGTTCGTCGAACAGGTGGACCATCTGCGAGCGGTTGGCCTGCAGCTGCTCGATGATCTGCTTGCGGGCCAGCAGGCGCTCGCGCACCTTCTCCAGATCCTTGATCTTGGCAATGCGCTCGTCGAGCTGCTTGATCTCGCCCTGCAGGTAGTCGTTGCGCTCGTTCTGGTTGCCGATGCGCTGGTCCATCCAGGTCATCCACACCAGCACGACCAGGATCGCCGCGACGACCGCCGCGCCGAGCTGCATGAAGAACTCACGCTCGCGATGCTTGCGGCGTTCGGCGCGCCAGGGAAGTAGGTTGATGCGTGCCATCAGTCGAAGCTCCTCATGGCGAGGCCGACCGCAATCATCAGCGCGGGCGCGTCCTGGGCCAGCTGCTGCGCCTGCACGCGCGGCGACAGCGACATGCGCGCGAGCGGGTTGGCCACCACGCAGGACACGCCGAGCTGCTCCTCGAGCATCGGGCAGAGGCCCTCGATGGAAGCGCAGCCACCGGCGAGCACCACCTGGTCGACCTTGCTGAATTCGCTGCCCGCGAAGAAGAACTGCAGCAGGCGGCTGATCTGCTGGATCAGCGATTCCTTGAACGGCTCCAGCGCCTCGGTCTCGTAGGACTCCGGCAGGCCGCCCTTGCGCTTGGCGCGGCCGGCTTCCTCATAGGAAAGACCGTAGCGGCGCATGATTTCGTCGGTGAGCTGCTTGCCGCCGAAGACCTGTTCGCGCGAGTAGATGGTGCGCTGGTTGCGCAGCACCGACAGCGTAGTCATGGTGGCGCCGATGTCGACCACCGCGACCAGCGCGTCGCGACCGACGTTGAGCTGGTCGGCGACCATCGAGAACGCGTTCTCCATCGCGAACGCCTCGACGTCGACCACCTTGGCGCCGATGCCGCCGAGATCCAGCGCGGCGACGCGCATGTCGACGTTCTCGGTGCGCGACGCGGCGAGCAGCACGTTGTTCATTTCCGGGTTGTCGCGCACCGGGCCCAGCACCTCGAAATCAAGGCTCACTTCCTCGATCGGGTATGGGATGTACTGGTTCGCTTCGACCTGGATCTGTCCTTCGAGGTCTTCCTCGGACAGATCGCTGGACATCGGAATGATGCGCGTGATGACCGCCGAACCGGCGACGGCCGCAGCCGCATGTTTGAGCTTGGTGCCCGAGCGGGCTACCGCGCGCCGGATCGCTTCGCCCACCGCCTCGACTTCGACGATGTTCTTTTCGACCACGGCATTGGGGGGCAGTGGCTCGACCGCGTAGTGCTCCACGCGATAACGGCCACCGGCCTGGCTGAGCTGCAGCAGCTTGACTGCCGTCGAACTGATATCGACGCCAATCAGCGGCGGCTTCTTGGGTGTAAAGAGCCCCACGATTTTCCCCCTTGCCCCTGGGCGCCTGCACCGTCTAAGTGTGGCGAGTGCGCGTCGGCATTAAATCCAAAAATTAACGTATTGGCAACGGCCTACACGAACTTTCTCGACTGTTTTGGCGTGACGGCATCCACATTTGGCGCTAATCACGTCCCGGCCGTTTTTGTGACGTAACGGTGACCTGCCGGTGGGAATGTGCCGTCCTCTACCGTTAAGCAAATGGTGCTACATCTATACTGTGCCGTGTTTTGACTCAGGTCTCGCAATATCCACACCATGCAAATTCTCAAGCGTCTGCTGCGCTGGGTGCTGATCCTTGCCTTCACCGGATTGCTGCTGGCGGTCGCCGCGGTGGGTGTGGCGTATTGGCTGGTCTCGCCGCGCATCCCCTCTGTCGCGGTCCTGAAGGACTATCACATGCAGGTGCCGCTGCGCGTGGTCACCGCCGACGGCAAGCTGATCGCCACCTTCGGCGAGACCCGGCGCATCCCGGTCGCCATCGCCGCGGTACCCGATCGCCTCAAGCACGCCGTACTGTCGGCCGAGGACGGCGATTTCTACCGCCACCCCGGCGTGGACTGGCACGGCATTGCCCGCGCCGGCTGGCACGTGGTCGTCTCCGGCGGCGACAAGGGCCCCGGCGGCTCGACCATTACCCAACAGGTTGCGCGAAACTTCTTCCTGAGCCCCGAGAAGTTGTATTCGCGCAAGCTCACGGAAATCTTCATCGCCCTGCGCATGGAGAACGAGCTCAGCAAGGACCAGATCCTCGAGCTCTATCTGAACAAGATGTTCCTCGGCCACCGTTCCTATGGCGTGGCCGCCGCCGCCGCGTACTACTACGGCAAGAGCCTGGACCAGCTGACCGTGGCCGAGTGCGCGATGATCGCCTCGACCTTCCAGCTGCCCTCGGTGGTCAACCCGATCAACAACCCCAAGCGCGGCCTCAACCGCCGCAACTGGGTGCTGGGGCAGATGCTGAACAACCGCTACATCACCCAGGCCGAGTACCAGCAGGCGATCGCCGAACCGAACGACGCCTTCCCGCACGAGCCGCCGATCGAGGTGGACGCCCCCTACCTGGCCGAGATGGTCCGCCTGCAGGCGCTGGACCGGCTGGGCAATGACGCCCTCACCGAGGGCTATGTGATCAAGACCACGGTGCAGAGCGCCCGCCAGCAGTCCGCGGTGGACGCGCTGCGCGCCGGCCTGATCGACTACGACCACCGCCACGGCTGGCGCGGCCCGGAAGACCACCAGGAGCTCGCCGACAGTGCCGGCAACGAGGACTTCGACCGCATCCTGTCCAGCTATACCGACATCGCCGGCCTGCGCCCGGGCGTGGTCACCGGCGTGGACGGCAGCGAGGCGACGGTCTACCTGTCCAGTCGCGAGCAGGTGAAGCTCGGCCAGGACGCGGTGGCCTGGGCCAAGCCCTACGTCAACGAGACCCGTGTCGGCGCCCCGCCGAAGAACGTAGCCGCCGTGCTCAAGCGCGGCGACATCATCCGCCTGTCGCGCAACGCCAAGGGCGAATGGGAACTGGCGCAGATCCCGAAGGTGCAGGGCGCGCTGGCCTCGGTCAATCCGGAGGACGGCTCGCTGCAGGCCCTGGTCGGCGGCTTCAACTTCCTGCGCAGCAAGTTCAACCGCGCGGTCATGGCGGCGCGCCAGCCGGGCTCCAGCTTCAAGCCGTACATCTATTCGGCGGCGTTCGAGCGCGGCTTCACGCCGGCCTCCATCGTCAACGACGCGCCGCTGGCCCTGCCCGACCCGTCGCGGCCGGACGGACTGTGGACGCCCTCCAACGACGACGACAAGTTCGACGGCCCGATCCGCTTGCGCGAGGCGCTGGTGAAGTCCAAGAACCTGGTGTCGGTGCGCCTGCTCGACGCCATCGGCGTGCGCTATGCGCGCGACTACGTCACCCGCTTCGGCTTCTCGCCCGACGCCCTGCCGCCCAACCTGTCGATGGCGCTGGGCACCGCCTCGGTGTCGCCGATGGGCATGGCGCGCGGCTATGCGGTGTTCGCCAACGGCGGCTACCTGGTCACGCCCTACTTCATCAGCGAGATCGACGACCGCGACGGC
>Ga0006562J51391_1021140_pt1 | contig 11680 bp, 8 predicted proteins | sample Ararhi6_input_d2_FD_51391 | JGI IMG/M metagenome (IMG submission 51391) | reverse complement strand
GAGCTCATCATGAGCGGCCGCGCGCCCTCGACGCTCGCGTTCGGCGCCGACTCGACGCTGCCGGTGACGGAGATCCAGGTGGCGGCGGCATGAGCGACCCGACTCCCGACGAACGTCCGACCCAACCGGACGATCGGCCTGCGCTCCCGGAGCTGGACGCGTCGATCGTGGCCGCCCGTCACCTGTCGCCCGCACCGGATGCCGTGCCGCAGGCACCGGATGCCGTGCCGCCCGTGCCGGATGCCGCGCCGCCCGTGCCGGATGCCGTGCCGCAGGTGCCGGATGCCGTGCCGGCCGCGCCCGATGCGACTCCGCCTGTGCTGCGCCGGCCCGTCGTCGACGTGCCGACCGAAGACGTCGCCGTCGTGGGCGACGCCGCGCGCCTGCCGGGCGAGCATCGGGGCGGGTTCCAGCGCGCGATGACCGAACCCGTGCCCATCACGCAGCCGGTGCACACCGAGGTCCGCTGGGCCCCGCCGCCGCCGGCGCCGCTCCCGCGCAGCGCGGGTTGGGCGATGACGTTCGCGATCCTGGGGCTGCTGGTGTCGTTCCTCGTCGGGTGGGGCTTCCTCATCGGGCTCGTGGGAGCCGGGTTCGCGATCGTGGCGCTCCGCCGCCCGTGGGAGCGCCGGGGCGTCGCGCTCTGGGCGCTGTGCCTCAGCCTGCTCTCGCTCGTCTACAGCGCCGGCTGGCTCTGGTGGGCCTCGACGCAGGCCAACCTCGTCGGCTGACGCACGCTGCCGGCAGGCGGAGCGATCGACCGGATCAGACCCGGTCGGCGAGGATCGCCACCCGCCGCGCGGCCGACTTCGGGCCCACTCGCGTGAGGATCAGGGTCGCGGAGGCGTCACCGCGCAGCCGCAGCTTGCGACGGAACTGGGCGGGGTCGACGTCGACGCCGCGCTTCTTGATCTCGATCGTGCCGATGCCGTTGCTCGCGAGGGCGGCATTGATCGCCGGGACCTTCAGCGGCAGAACCTCGCGCACCCGGAACGTCTGCACGAACGGGCTCGTGAGCGCCGCCTCCGACGTCAGATAGGCGATTCCCTCCGCAAGCATGCCGGCCTGCAGATCGCGCGCGACCTCGCCGATCAGGCGGGCCCGGATGACGGCGCCCTCCGGCTCGTGCAGATAGCCGTCCACGGCGAGCTCGCGCACCTCCGCGTCGGGAGCGTCCGCCGCGGCCGTCAGTTCGTGCGCCGCACCTCCGCGGATGACGAGGGCGGCACGCCCCACACCGGGGCGGGCCAGCACACCCGACCAGACCACGAGTTCGATCGTCGACCCGTCGACGCTGATCCACTGCGCCTCCATGCCCGCCGGCACGCGGTCGCGGTCGAACGCCGGCCCGAGCTTGATGCCGGCCGGCATCCGCGCGGCGAGGGCGAACACCCAGTCCAGCGACGGCGACCACTCGTCCGCGCCCACGCGCGCGGTCTCGCTGTGCCCGGCCGAGCGGCGGGCCGGGTCGAGCCACACCGCATCCACCCCGTCGAGGTCCACGTCCTCGGCGCGGCTGCACCGCACTTCCACGGCCCCGCCGAACGGCGCGAGGTTGTAGGCGGCGAGGGCCGCCGTGATCTCGTCGGCGTCGACGGCCAGCACGTCCAGGCCGATGCCGGCGATGCCGAGGGCGTCGCCGCCGATACCGCAGCCGAGATCGGCGACCCGCGTGACGCCCGCGTCGCGGAACCGGCCGGCGTGCCGCGCGGCGACCTCCAGCCGGGTCGCCTGCTCGAGACCGGCGCGCGTGAACAGCATCCGATCGGCGAAGGTGCCGAACTTCGCCCGCGCCTTCGCGCGCAGCCGGGCCTGGCCGATGACCGCGGAGACGAGGTCGGGGGAGTGCCCGGCGCTGCGCAGCCGGGAGACGGCGGCGGCGACATCGGAGGACGATTCAGCGGCGTCGGTCTCATCGAGCAGGCGCAGACCTTCGGGGGTCAGGAGGGCGGTGAGTTCGGCCTGTTCCATCCGGCCAGCCTAGGCGGGACCCGCGGTTCCCCCATTCCCCGTGCGGCCCACCCCCTACGAACCCCGTGGGGTGGGGAGCCGGTGGGGGGACGGCCACCGATGCCACGGACCGCGGTCGCGGACGAGACTCGCTGCATCGGCGCAGGGGGCGCCCACAGGAGAGGATCCATAATGGCGGACAACAACGTCCTCAGCAGTGTCGACGAGGACAACTCGGACAACAGCGACAACTCGACCGACGACTCGGTCAACGGGTGGGCGAACAACTCGGACAACTCGTACACCGACAACAGCGACAACTCGGACAACTCCGACAACAGCGACAACTCGGACAACTCGGACAACAGCGACAACTCGGACAACTCCGACAGCTCGGACAACTCGGTCAACGGGTGGGCGAACAACTCGGACAACAGCGACAACTCGACCGACGACTCCGTCAACGGGTGGGCGAACAACTCGGACAACTCGTACACCGACAACTCGGACAACTCCGACAACTCCGATAACTCGGACAACTCGGACAACTCCGACAACTCGATGACGGACAACTCCGACAACTCCGACAACAGCGACAACTCGGACAACTCCGACAACTCCGACAACTCGGACAACTCGGTCAACGGCTGGGCGAACAACTCGGACAACTCGTACACGGACAACTCCGACAACTCCGACAACTCGACGACGGACAACTCCGACAACTCGACGACGGACAACTCCGACAACTCCGACAACTCCGACAACTCGGACAACTCCGACAACTCGGACAACTCGATCAACGACTCGCAGAACCACGGCTCGTACAACCAGCACATGGACTACGACCAGGACAACTCGATCCACGACTCCGCGAACGACAACTCCGTCAACGCCGGCATCCGGGAGTACGGCAACATGTTCAGCGGCGCCGCGGCCGGCGCGCCCCTCGCCGGGCTCGGCACGGTGAGCGGTGGGATGTCCGTCAGCAGCAACGCGACCGTGATCGACCAGTCCGTCAACGCGAACGTCAACGCCGGCGGAGACGTCGGGCTGGAGTCGGCCTCGTCCGCCATCGCTGCGACGGCGCCGAACGCCAATGCGGCCGGAGGCGACATCGTCTTCGACAGCTCCGTCGACAACTCGGTGGACTACACGATCGGCGGGGACGCGCACATCGGCAACACGACGACGATCGAGAACACGTTCGGGTCGTACAACAGCGCGGTCGACAACTCGACGACGGACAACTCCCTGCACACGGAGATCATGGATTCGTTCAACCACGAGCTGACGAACACCCTGGGCTCCTACAACACCGACAACAGCTCGGTGGACGAGAGCGTCACCACGACGATCTCCGAAACGTTCAACGACTCGTTCAACGAGGAGTTCGCCCCCACGATGACCAACACGCAGTCGTGGAACGACGAGTCGAGCAGCATCTGGACGTCGGGCGACGACGCGGACATCGTCGATGGAGGAGCGACGAACACTGAGACGGACGTGGACACGTTCTGAACGTTCGCAACCGCCTCACCGACCAGCGCCCCGGGTGGCCACCACCCGAGGCGCTGGTCGCGTCGCGACCCGATCGCCGGCTCTTGAGGCGTGCGTGTCGAACAGCTACGTTGGCCGCGGGGGCGTCCGCGACGGCGTGGACAGCGGAATGAGTATCCATGGCTGAACCGACGACGGACGCCACGACCGACGAGGCGTCGCAACGGGAGACGGCCGAGCTCGTGCGCTACTCGGAGACGCTGGCGGCGCTCAGTCGCGCGGCGGGTCGGGAAGACCTCGCGGATCGGCTCCGGCACACCCGTGCGCGCCTGCTGGACCCGTACGTGCGCGTCCTGGTGGTGGGGGAGTACAAGCAGGGGAAGAGCAAGCTCATCAACGCCCTCGTCGGCGCGCCCGCGTGCCCCGTGGACGACGATGTCGCCACCCGTGTTCCCACGGTCGTGGCCTACGGTGAGACGCCATCCGCAGCCCTGCTCGTGCGCGCGACGGCCGGCGGCGAGGTCGCCCGCCGGGAGGTCCCGCTCGACGATGTGGCGGAGCACATCACGAGTCATCCCGCCACGTTCGACGGCGAGGAGGTCGTCGGCGCGGAAGTCCTGCTGCCGCGGGAGATCCTCAAGGGCGGCCTCCGGCTGGTCGACTCGCCGGGCGTCGGGGACGTCGAGTCCTTCCGCGCCCTGGCCACCCTTTCCGCCCTCGCCGGGGCGAGCGCCATGCTGCTGGTCTCCGACGCCTCCCAGGAGTACACGGCATCCGAGCTTCGGCTGATGGGCCAGGCGCTGCGGATCTCGCCGCAGGTCTCGGCGGTCCTCTCGAAGACGGACGTCTACCCGCACTGGCGCCGCATCGAGGAGATCGACCGGGGGCACCTCTCCTCGCTCGGCGGTATCCCGGTGTTCGCCGTCTCCAGCGATCTGCGGCTGGCCGCCGGTGCGACGAACGACGCGGGGCTCAACGACGAGTCCGGGTTCCCCGCCCTGGTCCAGCACCTCCGGCGCGAGGTGGTGGCGCCCGCCGACGACCTGCAGCGCCGCGCGGCCGCGCTCGACCTCGCGTCCGTGGTCGATCAGCTGGCCATGGCGGTGCAGTCGGAGCAGCACGCTCTGCAGCATCCGGAGCAGACCCCCGAGCTCATCGCTCGACTCGAATCCGCACGTCAGCAAGCGGAGGACTTCCGCAGCCGATCCTCGCGCTGGCAGGTGATCCTCACGGACGGCATCGCCGACCTGATCGCCGACACCGAGCACGACCTGCGCGACCGCCTCCGTCGCGTGCAGCGCCAGGCCGAAGAGGCGATCGAGGAAGGCGACCCCTCACCGATCTGGGACGAGTTCTCCCAGTGGCTGGACGAACGCGTCGGGGAGGCGGTGGCGGACACGTTCATCTGGACGAATGAGAGGCAGCAATGGCTGACCCAGGAGGTCGCTGCGCAGTTCCTCGAGGGCGAGCACGACATCCCGGACATCGATGTGAGCGACATCACCGGTGTGCTCGACCCCGTCGACGAGATCGCCGGGATGGATGCCGCACCCCTGTCGGCCGCGGAGAAGATCTACATCGGCGTCCGCGGCTCGTACGGCGGAGTGCTGATGGTCGGGCTGGCCACGAGCGTGCTGGGGATGGCGGTGCTCAATCCGCTGTCGCTCCTCGCGGGCGTTCTCGTGGGGCGGCGGGCCTATCGCGAGGACAAGCAGGCCCGGCTCTCGCGGCGGCAGTCCGAAGCGAAGAACCTCGTGCGTCGCTACATCGACGAGGTGGCCTTCCAAGTCGGCAAGCAGCTGCGCGACCGCCTTCGCGTGGTGCAGAGGGCGACGCGCGACCACTTCGGCGCACGGGCCGATGAGATCCACCGCTCGCTCACGGCCGCCGCCGATGCCGCTCGTCAGGCGGCGAGCGTCTACACGAAGGATCGCGACGTGCGACTGGAGCAGCTCCGCCAGCACGCTCAGGCGCTCACGGAGCTGAGAAAGGCGCTGCCCGCGGTCACGAGCGCCGCGGGCACGGGCGAGCGGCCCAGCATCGCGAGGCGCGCGTGAACATGGCGCTCCTGGACGACGCGGCGGGCCTCGTCCGTGTCGCGGCGGAGGTCTACGGCGACCACCCGCGGAGCGCTGCGCTCCTGGAGGAATGGGGGAAGCGGCTTCGAGAACCGCTCCGGCTCGGGGTGGCGGGCATGGTCAAAGCCGGGAAGTCGACGCTGCTGAACGCGCTCCTCGGTGAGCGCATCGCCCCGACCGACGCGGGCGAGTGCACGCGCGCGATCACCTGGTACCGGTACGGGGACACCCCGGCCGTCTCCGCGCTGCTGTCGGACGGGTCGGCGAAGCGGCTCGCGGTGCGCCGGACCGACGGCCGGCTCGCCTTCGACCTGGGCGGCACGGGTGTCGATGAGGTCGAGCGGATCGACGTCCGCTGGCCATCGGCGGGCCTGAGATCCACGGTCCTGATCGACACCCCGGGGATCGAGTCCGTGTCCGAGCGCATCGCGGCACGGACCGTGTCCTTCCTCACGCCCACCGAGGGCGCCTCGAACGCGGACGCGATCATCTACCTCATGCGCCACGTGCATCCGTCGGACCTCACGTTCCTGGAATCGTTCCGGGATACCGCTGCGGGCTCCGCGCACACCGTGAACGCCATCGCGGTCCTCTCCCGCGCCGACGAGGTGGGCGCGGGCCGCATCGACGCCCTCCTGTCTGCGCGCAAGATCGCCGACCGCTATCGCGCCGACCCTCGGATGCGCGTCCTCGCCCTCACCGTCCTGCCGGTCGCGGGCCTGCTCGCCGAGACCGCCCGGACCCTCCGAGAGGGCGAGTTCGCTGCGGTGCGGTCGCTCGCGCACCTCGACCGCGCACGGCGGGACTCCCTGCTGCTGTCGGTGGACCGGTTCGTCGGAAACGACGTCATCGATGGGGTCGACTCCGCAGCGCGGCGGGGTCTCATCGACCGGTTCGGGGTCTCCGGCATCCGTCTGGCGATGTCGCTCGTGCGCGGGGGCGCGCGGTCCGCGCAGGAGCTCTCCGAGCAGCTCGTGCTGCAGAGCGGGCTGGAGGAGCTCCGCGGGGCGATCCGTCAGCAGTTCCGGGCCCGGCAGGCCGCCCTCAAAGTGCGCGCGGTCGTGGCCGGGCTCGAGGCGCTCCTCGCCGAAGAACCCCGGCCGGGCACTGCGCCGATCGCCGAGGGGATCGAGCGGATCATGGCCGCGTCCCACGAGCTGCGGGAACTGGAACTGCTGGCTCGAGCGCGCACGGAGGGTCTCGCCCTCCCGGTGGAGGTGGCGGGAGAACTCGAGCGCCTCCTCGGCGCGGACGGCACGGAGGCCGCCGAACGGCTCGGCCTCAGGGCGGGAGCCGACCGGGAGGAGGTGCGGGCGCGGAGCGAAGCCCTGCTCGCCGACTGGCGGGCCCGGCTGGAGTCGCCCTCGACCACGCGGGCGGCGGCCCGCGTGTGCGGCGAGGTCGTCCGGACCCTGGAGGGACTCCTGTCAGAGGTCGCCGGTACCGACGGCCTCCGGGCCGCGGCGGATGTCGACTCCGCGGGCCGTCCACCGCAGCGCGGCGGGGATGAGGGAGACCAGCAGACCGAGCGCGGCGAGACCGAGCTCGGCGAGCAGGATGAGCCTCAGGGGCTCGGCAGAGGTCTCCAGCGCCGCGAACTCCACGGCCACCACGAGCAGTCCGCCGTGCAGCAGCATGCTGCCGAACAGCCACCAGCGCGCACGCGGTCGGCGGTTGGCGAATGACACCAGGAACACCAGCTGCACCAGGAGCACGGCGACCAGACCGCCGAAGAGCGACCAGTAGAGGATGTCGGATGTGAGGGTCACGGTCTCCTCGGCGCGGCCGGGATCGATCGCCAGCACCCGCTCGCCGATCACATCGAGAAGATCCTTCCGCACGATGAACGCGTAACCCACGCCGACGCCCCCGGCCGCGAGACTCAGGATCCACAGGAGCTGGCTGGCGCGCACCGACAGCGGTGGCGGGACGTGGGCCACGACGGGTGCGTGGTTCCGTGTCGTCAGGGCCGGTCGGTCGGGCTGGTCGCGTGTCGTGCGGAGGCGGCCGACCGGCACACGCGGTTCAGTACTCATCGTCCGCCAGCGGGTCGTCCAGCGGGGCCGCTTCCACCATCGCCGCGCTCTCGTCCACGAACGGCTCGGACTCGACGAGCGGCTCGGGCGCGGGCGCAGGCTCGGCTGCGGGCTCGGGTGCGGGCGCGGCCGCCGCGGCGGGGGCCGTGGCCTCGACCGTCACGGTCGAGTCGGTGATCTCCGTCGTCGTGGAGTTGTCCGTGGCCGACGAATCCGTGGCCTGGTTGTACGAGTCCGTGATGGTCGTGGAGTCGAACGTGCTGTCCACCGTGGCATCCCCGCCGGCGACGATCGTCGTGGAGGAGTCCGTGCTGTCGTCGTAGACGACATCGTTGCCGGCGGCGGTCGATCCCTCCCCGCTGGCGATCACCGCTTCGTTGTCGAACAGCTGCATCACATCGCCCTCGGCCCAGATGTTCTGGTTCACCGACTGATCGAGCACGGTGGCGTTGTTCGTGATGTAGGAGTTGTTGTTGATGACGTTCTGCAGCTCGCGGATGATGTTCGAATGCTCCTCGACGGAGGGCCGGGGGCTCACCGGCGGCGGGGTGCTGGCCGGCGTCGGGTCACTCCGCTGCACGACGCTCGGGTGGTCGTAGACGAGCGGCAGCACCGAGCACACGTCGGCGTAGCTGACCCCGTCCAGGCCCCGGTTCGTCAGGGTGGCCTCCGGATCGGCCTCGAATTCGGCAGCCGTGTCCGGATCGCGGAGCAGGCTGAGGATGAATTCGATCAGGGCGTTCGCGATGGTCGAGATCACGGTGCTCATGAGGCTTCCTTCGAGTCGCTGGCCGACACTCCCACGTTAGGGATGTCGGCGGTGGAAGGCATCGGGGAGGTCCCCCTCCGCTGCGGGGCTTCGGTAGGGGCTGGGCCCCTGTGCGGCGCGCTCATGCGACACCCTCCTTGTCGGACGGCGGCTGCGCACCGAGCGCGTGGTGGAGCTTGGTCAGCAGATCCGATCGGGACGTGGCATCGAGGCGGCGACGGATGCGGGCGATGTGGTGCTCGGCGGTTCGGGGCGAGATGAAGAGCGTCTGCCCGATCTCGACATATGTCCTGCCCTGCAACACGAGCCGGGCCACTTCGACCTCGCGAGCGCTCAGCAGCGTCCCATCGCCGGTATCCCCGAACGGCTCGGGCCGGTCGGCCTCGGGCTGGAGCAGCTGGCGCGGGTGGAGCTCGCGCGCGCACGCCAGCAGCTGCGTGTACGACGGACGATCGGACGAGCGCGCGGCGCCGTGGGCGGCCAGGCGCGCGCCGTCCCATGCCATGCCGTCCCGCGCGAGCGCGTGTGCGGCTGCTTCGACCGCCATGGTGTCCACCCGTCCGGCCAGCACCTCGGTCCAGATCCGGCCGGCCTCGGCCAACTGCGCGGCGAAACCGCTGTGCGGTGCCGCAGCGAGCAGGGCGCGCGCGTGGGGCACGAGCAGCTCCGGCCGGTTGGTGAGGATGCCGTGCTGCACGCCGCTCCAGTGCAGCAGCGGCGTCCACAGCGGCGGGTTCCCGAGCCGGTCGAGCGTCGCCTGCGCTTCGCGCATGTGCAGGTGGGCCGACGCGGCGCCGACGCGGGCCGCAGCCAGCATGAGCTCCCCGAGAAGGGGATGCAGGTACAGATCGAACCGCTGCCGGAGGAGATGCTGAGAGGCGTCGCGGAAGACGCCCATGAGCGTGGCCGTATTCGCGTACCGACGAGCCAGCGCCGTCTCGCAGGCCGCCGCGATCAGGCGGTCGCGCGGCGTCGCCGCGCCCCCTTCCGCGGCCAGGCGATCCAGGATCGACCGGGCGTCGTCAGGCTGTGCTCCGTGGATATGCGTCCAGGCCCGCCACAGGAGCAGCCGACGACGCGCCCACGGTCCGGCTTGGCCGGCCTGGATCGCCGCGTCGAGGACCGCTGACGCCACCGCCGGTCTCCCCGATCCGAGCGCCGCGAGCGCCGCCACCACCGCGGGCGGCTCGACGAGCGGGAAGTCCGAGTGCGTCAGGCTGTACAGCTCGGAGGCGTGGACCAGGTCGTCCACGGCTCGTTCGGTGTCGTGGCCCAGGGAATCGCGCACCGCGGACGCGAGTGCCGCCGAAGCGATCGAGAGAGTGTCGCGCGGGCGGGCCGCCGTGCGCCCGGCCGGCTCGGGCCGTTCGCCGACACCGAGCTGGGCGAGCGCCGTGCGCGCCGCGGAGACCGGCGAGGCCGGCGGCAGCAGCGCTCCCGCGGTCGCCTGCAGGCTGCCGCGCGCAGCCCAGATCGCGTGCGTCGCGTCGACGGCGTCCGCCAGTGCCGGGTGATCGGGGTGCGAAAGGATGTCGTCGAAGCATGCCGCGGCGCCCTCGACGTCCCCCGCGTTCATCGCGGCCACACCGTATCGCCCCGCCAGCGGCACGGGGTCGGCGCCGGCGGCGACGGCCTCCCGATACAGGGCGATCGCGCGGGTGGGCTCGGTCAGGCGCTCCCGGTCGCCGCGAGCGGCGAGTCGTGCGCCGAGGGAGTCGGATGCCGGGCCGCCCCAGCGCTCGTGGCCGGCCTCGGCATCCACCATCGCCCGCGCGACGAGCTCGGTGAGACGATGCGGGGGAAGAAGGGTGCGGACGGCGTCGCGCACCGCCACGGGGGGCCGCCCATTCTGCGAGAGGAGACCCGCGGCGTAGCCGGCGGCGATGGCTTCGTCCCAGGAGATGCGCGGCGGATCCAGCCGCGAGATCTCCGCGGGCGCGAACACGCAGAGCGCTTCGATCGCGCTGCGGACGTCGGCGTCGAGGGAGTCCAGGCGGTGCGCGATGTGCGCGCGCAGGCGGCGCGAGAGGCTGTGGTGGTCGGCGGGCCCCGCGCACTCCGCCTCGTGATGGGCGTCCGCGGCGATGAGGGCGAGCCACGTGACACCGTCGGTCAGCCGGACGATCCCCTCCGCGCATGCACGGTGGATGTCCGCGGCGGCCGTGACGGCGGCGTCGTCGACCTCGCCGAGGAGAACGGGCGGGCGACTCTTCTCGAGCTCTGCGGCGAGCAGCTGCACGTGGGGAGCGGGACCGGGGCGATGTGCGATGACGATCGCCGTCGTCTGATCGGCGGCGAGGTCCAGCAGGGCGCGGGCCTCATCGGCGTCCAGCCCATCGGCGTCGTCGATCACGACGGCGTGGGCGGAGTGCGGGCGCGGGCCCGCCGTGACCGATACGCCGCGGCTGCGCAGCACGGCGCGCAGGCCGCGCAGCGTCGCCGACTTCCCCGATCCGGAGGGGCCGACCACCACGCCGCGGATGGGGCCATCGCCGGCGAGGAGGTCGGCGAGCGCCTCGTCGACGATGTGGGCGACCAGTGCATCGGCCGGCCGGTGCCGGCGCGGGACCGCGGCCACCGCTGCGAGCCGCGTGACGTGGGCCGGCGGTGTCTCCCTGGGGTCGTCCTCGGGCGGCCTCGTCATTGCGGCACCTCGGGGCCGGGCTGGGGCGTGGGCTCAGGCGTCGGGGAAGGCTCCGGCTCGGGTGTCGGAGTCGGCTCCGGCTCGGGTGTCGGAGTCGGCTCCGGTTCGGGCTCGGGCGTGGGCTGCGGATCCGGTTGCGGTTCGGCGGTGGGCTCCGGGTCCGGTGCCGGGTCGGGTGCGGGTGCCGGGTCCGGCTCGGGCGTCGCGGGTGGCTCGGTGGCTGCCGGCGTGGGCGCGGGGGCGGGGGTCGGACTCGCCGGCGCGGCGACATCCGGTGCGGGCACCGACCGTGCGGGCGTCAGCACGGGCTGACCGGGGGTCGATCCGCCGGGGGCCGGTGCGACCGGCTTGAGGGGAGGCTGGCCGACCTGCCCCGCCTTCGGATTCGCCGGCGGCGGGCGGAACCCTGCGCCCAGTCGCTCGGCCGGGTTCGATCGGCGCACGTCGGGGAGCAGGCGTGGCGCGGGAGCGGGCTCGCGCGGCGACTCGGCGGTCGGGACGTCGGGCGCGGCGATCGGCGCGGCGATCGGTTCGACCGGTGCGGTGCGGGCAGCGACGTCCTCGTCGACGGTCCGCCACGGCACAGCCCACGGGCCGAGCTCGGCACCGTCCGCCACCGCGGTGACGGCGCCGGCGGCGTGGAGCCGTGCGTCGGTGCGATCGACACCGGATGCCACCGACGCGCCGAACGCGACGCCGCCGG
>Ga0006562J51391_1004739_pt1 | contig 11730 bp, 11 predicted proteins | sample Ararhi6_input_d2_FD_51391 | JGI IMG/M metagenome (IMG submission 51391) | reverse complement strand
CTTGACCGACTCGGCCTCCGAGTCCTGACCGGTGACGATCGGGACCGGCTTGCCTGCACCCTTCACCGAGGTGATGATGGCGCGGGCCAGGGTGTCGTTCGGCGACAGGACGCCGTCGAGCTCGGTCGAACCGTAGTTCGCGGCCAGCAGGGTGTCCATGCGGGTCTGCGCGTTCGCCGGCAGCCAGCCCTGGGTCGAGGTCTGCTTGATCTCGGTCTGACCCGAGACGACCTTCAGGGTGCCGTCCTTGATCTTCGGCTCGAGCACCTTCATGGCGCCGTTGAAGAAGACCGCGGAGTTGGCGTCGTCGGGCGAACCGGAGAAGAGCTCGATGTTGAAGTTCTTCTTGCCCGGGTACTTCTTCGCCATGCCGTCGAGCAGAGCCTGGCCCTGCAGCTCGCCGACCTTCTCGTTGTCGTACGCGACGTAGTAGTCCACGTCGTTGGTGTTCAGGATCAGGCGGTCGTAGGCGATGACGGTCGCGCCGGCATCGTGCGCGGCCTTGGCCTGCGCGGCGAGCTGGCCGCCGTCGACGGCGCCGATGATGATGACCTTCGCACCGTTGGTGATCATCGACTGGATCTGCGACTGCTGGTCGGAAACGCCCGAGCCGCCGGCGTACTGGACGTCGTCCTTGAAGCCGGCCTCCTTCAGGCCGTCCTCGAACAGACCACCGGCGAGAACCCAGTTCTCCGACGTCTTGGTCGGGAGGGCGACGCCGATGGTGGCGTTCTTGTCGAAGCCGGACGCTGCTCCGCTGCTGTCCGAACCGGAGCGGCTGCTCGAGCAGCCGCTCAGGGCGAGCGCCGCGGCAGCTGCGACGGCCACTGTCGCGAGTGCGATTTTGCGCATTGCTATCTACTTTCTCTGTGTGTTGGGGATGGTGCAGGTACGAGGTGAAGCGTGAGGGGAGTTACGAGGTGAGGGACCGCGAGGTGTCCTCGGCCTCGTCACCGGTCGGGACGACGGCCGGCTGCTCCTGGGCGGCCGCGTCGACGCGCTGCGTGCGGTCGCGGTTGAACATCCTGCCGATCAACGAGGGGCCGCCGCGGCGCTTCGAGTAGACGTCGATGCCGACAGCGATCAGCAGGACAAGGCCCTTGATGATCTGCACCTTGTCACTGGTGACGCCCAGAAGCTGGAGGCCGTTGTTGAGGACCGCGATGACCAGACCACCGATGATGGAGCCGGCCACGGTTCCGATACCGCCGGAGACCGCAGCACCACCGATGAACACGGCCGCGATCGCGTCGAGCTCCCACCCGAGGCCGTCCTGCGGCCCGGAGGAGACGGAACGGGCGACCGCAATCATTCCGGCGAGCGCCGCGAGCACCGACATGTTCATCATGACGAAGAAGTTGATGCGGCGGATCTTCACACCGGAGAGCTCTGCGGCGTGCCAGTTGCCGCCGACGGCGTAGATGTGACGACCGAAGATCGTGCTCCGGGTGATGAACGAGTAGAGGATGATCAGCACGCCGAGGATGACGCCGGCGACCGGGAACGACGTGCCGACACGGCCGCTGCCGAACAGGACCGCCGCGTAGACGACGACCGCATCGAGGATGACGACCTTGAAGACGCTCACCCAGAGCGGCGCCTTCTCGGAGCCCATCTTGGTCTGCTTGCGACGGGTGCGGACCTCGGCCAGGGCGATGACGACCGCGATGATGAGGCCGAGCAGCAGGGTGGAGTTGTTGAAGCCGGTGTTCGGGCCCCACTCGGGCAGGAAGCCGCCGCCGATGTACGTGAAGCCGTCCGGCACCGGGATGGTGTTCGCGTTGCCGATCAGCTGGTTGAGGCCTCGGAAGATGAGCATGCCGGCCAGGGTGACGATGAACGCGGGGACCCCGACGTAGGCGACCCACCAGCCCTGCCACGCGCCGATGACGACGCCGACGAGCAGGCCGAGCACGATGGCGAGCGGCCACGGCACGTTCCAGTTGGTCATCGCCTCGGCGACCACGATGCCGACCAGCGCCGCGACCGAACCGACCGAGAGGTCGATGTGACCCGCGATGATCACCATGACCATGCCGATCGCCAGGATCAGGACGTAGACGTTCTGATTGACGAGGTTGATCAGGTTCACCGGATCGAGGGTCTTCCCCCCGGTGGCGATCTGGAAGAACAGGATGATGATGACAAGCGCGCCCAGGATGCCGAACTGGCGGCCCGTGGACTGCCCGCCACCGAACATCTTCCCGAGGTCGCGGATGCCTCCGGACTTCTTCTTCTCTGCGATCTGCGTGCTCATGGTTATCGGGTCACCCTTTTCTTGGCGGATGTCATGCTTTTCAGGAGAGTTTCCGGGGTCGCTTCAGCGATGGGCAGCTCGTTGGTGATCTGACCCTCGAAGATCGTGTAGATGCGGTCGGAGATTCCGAGCAGCTCGGGCAGCTCCGAGGAGATGACGATGACGCCCTTGCCCTGGGCTGCCAACTGCTGGATGATCCCGTAGATCTCGAACTTGGCGCCGACGTCGATGCCTCGCGTCGGCTCGTCCAGGATCAGGATGTCCGGATCGGTGAACATCCACTTGGCCAGCACGACCTTCTGCTGGTTGCCGCCGGAGAGCGTGGAGACACCGCGGTCGACGTCGGGCGTCCGGATGCGCAGGAGCTTGCGGTACTCGTCGGCGACCGCGTACTCCTGGAGGTCGTCGACGACGCCGCGCTTGGCGATCTTCTTGAGCTTCGCCGCGACGACGGACTGCTTGATGTCGTCGAGGAGGTTCAGGCCGAGCACCTTGCGGTCCTCGCTCACGTAGGCCATGCCGTTGTCGATCGCCTCGGAGACGTTGCGGACCTGGATCTCCTTGCCGTCCTTGTAGATCTCGCCCGAGACCCAGGTGCCGTACGAGTGGCCGAAGACACTCATCGCGAGCTCGGTGCGACCCGCCCCCATGAGGCCCGCGAAGCCGACGATCTCGCCCCGGCGGACGTAGAAGCTGGAGTTCTTGACGACGAGCCGCTCCGGGATCTGGGGGTGCTGCACGACCCAGTCCTTCACCTCGAAGAACTTCTCGCCGATGTTCGGCGTGCGCTCCGGGAAGCGGCTCTCGAGCGTCCGGCCGACCATCCCGCGGATGATGCGGTCCTCGTCGACGCCGTCAGCCTTCACATCGAGCGTCTCGATGGCGCGGCCGTCACGGATGATGGTGATCTGATCGGCCACCTGCTCGATCTCGTTGAGCTTGTGGCTGATGATGATGGAGCTGATCCCGCGACCCTTGAGTCCGAGGATCAGGTCGAGGAGGTGCTGCGACTCGGCCTCGTTGAGCGCCGCGGTGGGCTCGTCGAGGATGAGGAGCTTGACGTTCTTGTTGAGCGCCTTGGCGATCTCGACCAGCTGCTGCTTGCCGACGCCGATGTTCTTGATCTGGGTGTCCGGGTCGTCCGTCAGACCGACACGGGCGAGCAGCTCGATGGCGCGGGTCTTCGCCTCGCCCCAGTTGATCACGCCGCCGCGGCTAGGCTCGTTGCCGAGGAAGATGTTCTCGGTGATCGAGAGCTCGGGGATGAGCGCGAGCTCCTGGTGGATGATCACGATGCCTTGCTGCTCACTGGACTTGATGTCCTTGAACCGCATCACGTCGCCCTGGTAGACGATGTCTCCGCTGTACGTCCCATAGGGGTACACGCCGGAGAGGACCTTCATGAGGGTGGACTTCCCCGCGCCGTTCTCGCCGCAGATCGCGTGGATCTCGTCGGCGTGGACGGTGAGGGAGACATCCTCCAGCGCTTTGACCCCGGGGAACTCCTTGGTGATCGCGCGCATCTCGAGGATGACTGCGTTCGACGGCATCGTCGCTCCTTGCGGGCTCGGGAATGGATGTGCCTAAGTAGTAAACGCTATCTTCGCACTTGTCGTCAAATAGTGAAGACAACGATGCGATAACGGCCGAAAGAGGTAGCGGGGGACGTCAGCCCTCTTGCCCGGCCAGGGCGCCTTTGATGACGATCGCGGCTGCACCGAGCGACTCGGCGCGGTCGCCCAGCGACGAGATCCGGACCGTCGTAGTGCCGGCGATGATCGGGATGGCGTTCTGCCGGATCCCGTGCCGGATCGGGTCGAGCAGGGCGTCGCCCAGGCCGACCAGCGGTCCGCCGATGAGCACCAGTTCCGGGTTGATGACGTTCGCGATGTTGCCGATCGCCTGGCCGATCGCCGTGCCCGCGTCGCTGACGACGCGGAGGACGGCCGGGTCTTTGGCAAGCCCGCGGCGCAGGATGTCCGAAGCCGTGCGCGCGCCGTCGCCCCGCCCGAGCGATTCGAGCATCACGCTGGTCGACGCGATCGTCTCCAGGCAGCCGCGGTTGCCGCAGCGGCAGATCACGCCGTGCTCCGCGACCGGCGTGTGACCGAGTTCGCCCGTGATGCCGAGGAACCCGTAGTACGGCTGGCCGTTGAGGATGAGGCCCGCGCCGATCCCCGTGCCGATCTTGACGAAGATCAGGTTGCGCTCTCCGCGGTTCGCTCCCCAGGTGACTTCGGCGAGCGCACCGAGGTTGGCGTCGTTGTCGACGACGACCGGGAAGCCGAACACGTCCTCCAGCTCCCGCCGGGTGATTCCGACCCATTCGGGGAGGATGGCGCCCTGCAGCACCGTTCCGGTACGGCGGTCGATGGGTCCGGGGATGCCGACGCCGACGGCGAGAACGGACTCGCGGTCGTGGCCGCCTTCGGCGAGCATCCGGTCGAGCAGCCGTGCAGCCTCCCGCACCGCGCCGAGCACGTCATAGCCGGGTTCGAGCGCCACCTGCTCCTCGGCGATGACGTCATAGCCGAGGGTGGTGAGCACGATGCGCACGTGGCGGCGGCCGAAGTCGACGCCGACGGCGATGTCGCCGGTGTCGGTGAGCTGTACGAGCAGGGCCCGCCGCCCGCTGGAGGTCACCGGGGAGGTCGTGACCACGCCCTTGGCCGCCATGTCGCGAACGATGTTCGACACGGTGGCGGTGGACAGGCCGGTCCCGCGCGCCAGCTCAGCCTGGGTGGACGGTCCGTTGGCCAGGAGGAACTCGACGAGTCGTTCCTGGTTCAAGTGCCTCAGTGCGCCCTGCGACCCGGGATTGAGTGCGCCACGAGGGATCAGCCCCTGGGTGGCGGTCATAGCGACAAGCGTGAACGATCGGGCTGTTGGAGTCAAGCTGTGAACGCAAGAGTTCGCCCCAGATCGGGTGACGGACCTGAGAATGCTGACACCTACTGCGATGATGGAGTCATGCCCATCCTGAACAAGGACATGCAGGTCTGCATCTCGCTCGCCGGTCGCCCCAGCAATATCGGGACGCGCTTCCACAACTTCCTGTACGACGAGCTCGGCCTGAACTTCGTCTACAAGGCGTTCACGACGGACGACCTGGAGGGCGCCGTGCGCGGCATCCGCGCGCTCGGGATCCGCGGATGCTCGGTCTCCATGCCGTTCAAGGAGGCGATCATCCCGCTCGTCGACAACCTCGAGGCGTCGGCCGTGGCGATCGAGTCCGTGAACACCGTCGTGAACGAGGACGGCCTGCTGACCGCCTCCAACACCGACTACGAGGCCGTCGCGCAGCTGCTCGCCGAGCATGAGGTCGACACCGCGCAGCGCGTTCTGGTGCGCGGGTCGGGCGGCATGGCGAAGGCCGTCGTCGCGGCGTTCCGCGGCGCGGGATTCGACGAGCTGACCGTCCTCGCGCGCAATGCCGAGGCCGGCCCCGCTCTCGCCGAGCGGTACGGCTACGAGTGGGTGGCGGAGGACCCGGAGCCCGGCTTCGGCGTCATCGTCAACGTGACGCCGCTCGGGATGCGCGGCGACGCGGAGGACGTGATGGCGTTCGACGAGGCGTTCATCGAGCGCGCGACGACCGTGTTCGACGTCGTCGCCTTCCCCTCCGAGACGCCGTTGATCCGCGCCGCGCGGGCGACGGAGACAGCGGTGATCACCGGGGCGGAGGTCATCGCCCTGCAGGCCGCGCGTCAGTTCGAGCGATACACCGGTGTGCGGCTCACGCCGGAGCAGGTGGCCCGGGCGTCCGAGTTCTCGCGCGCCGAGTAGCTCCGGTCGCATCGACGGACCGGTGTGATGCGCTCCGGCGCGTCGGGGAGTAGCTTGAGCCCCGGACGTGAAGGAGCGTGCGCATGGGCATCGGAAGCGGCATCTTCATCTTCGTCGTCGGCCTCATCCTGGCCTTCGCCCTGCAGGTGCAGGTGAGCTGGATCGATCTGAAGATCACCGGGTACATCCTCATGGGCGCCGGCCTGGTCGTCTTCATCATCTCGCTGGCGTTCGCGCTGCGGCGCAGACCGCGCACGTCGATCCGGCAGGACGGCATCGACCCCGTCACCGGCCAGCGGGTCGAGCGGCGCACCGATGAGTATTGAGGCCAGGACCCAGCCATACAATGGCCGGATGTCCGACGACCTCCTCGCACTCGAGAACCAGGTGTGCTTCGGCCTCGCCGTGGCCGCGCGGAGTGTCATCGCGCTCTACCGCCCGGTGCTCGAACCGCTGTCGCTGACGCATCCGCAGTACCTCGTGATGCTGGCGTTGTGGGAGCGCGAGCCGCGGTCGGTCAAGGACCTCAGCGACACCCTTGCCCTGGAGCCGGCCACCCTCTCCCCTCTGCTGAAGCGGCTCGAGGCGACCGGTTACGTCGAACGGCGGCGCAGCGCCGCCGACGAGCGCGCGCTCGAGGTGCGCCTGACGGAGTCCGGGCGGGCGCTCCGAGCGGAGGCGGAGAAGATCCCGCCGCGCATCGTGGAGCGGCTCGGCCTTCCGGTCTCAGAGCTCGAGAATCTGCGCGAGAGCCTGCAGACGATCATCGGCGCGGCCGTCCGCACCGGATGACGCGGGTTCAGGCCGCCTGAACAGGCGCGGGGCACACCAGCCGCGTCGCGTCGCGCTGGCCGCCGGGCCGCAGCACCTCGTGCTCGGTCATCGGCCGGCCGCACATCGGGCAGGGAGCCGCGGCGGAACGCCGGTCGGGCGCCTCCGGGTGGCCCGCGCCGAGCTGCGCCGGACCGGCGATGCGGATGAGCTTCTCGTTCCACCGCGAATACCAGCTGGCGAAGCGTCCGGCCATGATCCCTCGATTCATTAGTGCACTAACGAATAGTGTACGCCATCTGGACCCTGACCCGCGGGGCAAGGTCTACGCTGACAGCGGAGGACGACATGCGCATCAGCGAACTGGCCGAGCGGGCGGGTGTGACGGTCAAGGCCGTGCGGTACTACGAGCGGCTCGGGCTCGTCTCGCCGGACCGGCTCGGCAACGGCTACCGCGAGTACGGCGACGAGCATCTGCGCGCTGTGCTCGAGATCCGCGAACTGGCCGACACGGGCATCCCGCCGGGCAAGGCGCGTCCCTTCATCGATTGCCTCGGCTCTGGCCACGCACACAGCGACGAATGCCCCGCCTCACGCGACGCCTACCGCGACGGACTGGCCGAGCTGGATGCGGCGATCGCCGCTCTGGAGCGCCGCAGGAACCTCCTCGCCCGCCGTCTGGCTGGAGCCGAGCACCGCATCCCCGAGCCGGCCGACGGCTGCGGGTGCACCATCGACCCCTCCTGACCGACGCCGGGATCATCCCCAGGGATGACCTCCTCCCGACCTGGGGTCGATGCCCGTCCGGCTCGCACCCGGTTGACTCGGACATGTCCGCTCGAGCTCCCGTCTCGAGCGTCGACACGAAGGGGGAGACCGATGACGACACTGGGACACGGACTGCGAACCGCACCGACACTCGGTACGGCATCGGTGCCGGTGCGGCGGCGAGCGCGGGGGCTGCTCGCCGCCGTCACCGGGAACCCCTACCTGCAGCTGCTCGTCACTCTCGTGCTGATCGCTGCGGGGGCGACCCTGCTGATGATCGGGATCGGCCTGGTGCTGGATGTCGCGGTGCCGTGGATCTTCGACGACGAGCTGCGCGCACTGAAGACCCTTCTNCCGCAGATCGGCTGACGGTCGGGTGAGCCGGGCTCTGGCCCCGGCGATCGGCCGCCCCTAGAGTCCCTGCATGGGACGTCTCCTCTTCTCGGCCATCGCCTCGATCGACGGCTACACCGTCGACAGCTCCGGATCGTTCGACTGGGCGCAGCCCGACGAGGAGGTCCATGCGTTCGTCAACGACCGGGAACGTGACATCGGCACCTACCTGTACGGCCGGCGGATGTACGAGACCATGCGGGTCTGGCAGGACCTGGGCGACAGCGAGGAGCCGGTGATCGCCGACTACGCGGCCGTGTGGCAGAGCTCGGACAAGGTCGTGTTCTCATCCACCCTGAGCGAGGTGACGACGCCGAAGACGCGCCTGCTGTCGCGATTCGATCCGGAGGAGGTGCGCCGCCTGGTCGCGGGCGCCGACCACGACGTCTCCATCGGCGGTCCGACCCTCGCCGCCGCGGCATTCACGGCGGGGCTGGTGGACGACGTCCGGCTCTTCCTCGTCCCGGTCGCCGTCGGCGGCGGCACCCCGGCCCTCCCCCAGGGGCAGTTCCTGCGACTGCGACTGTTGGAGGAACGCGCCTTCGGCGGGGGCACGCTCGGGCTGCACTACGCGGTCGAGAAGTCCTGACTCGTCGACAATTCCTGAGCAAACCTCGTCTTCTACTCCCCGCGAGCCCCGCGGCGCGCTAGCGTGTGCCGCGACAGGCCCGCGACGGAACGGGCCGGGGAGCGTCGACGATGGCGAAGCATCGATTCCTCACCGTGGCGGGGCTGGCCGCCGCTGCCGTCATCCTCAGCGTCAGCGTGCCCCAGAGTGTTCAGGGCGTGGCGGCCGGAGCGGGCACCGTCCACTTCACGGCATCCGGCGACTACGGCCCGGGCACCGCGGCGCAGGCCGTCCTCACGGGCATCAAGAACCTCAGCCCCGACCTGCACCTCGCCCTCGGCGACCTCTCGTACGGCACAACGGGCCAGGAGCAGGCCTGGTGCGACCTCGTCACCAGCCGGACCGGCGCCGGCTTCCCGTTCGAACTCGTCTCGGGCAACCACGAGAGCAGCGGGCAGAACGGCAACATCAACGACTTCTCCGCCTGCCTCCCGAACCAGCTCCCCGGAGCGGTCGGGACCTACGGCCGCGAGTACTACGTCGATGTCCCGCAGGGCGCTCCCCTCGTGCGCTTCATCATGATCTCCCCCGGCCTCCCCTTCTCGGACGGCACGTGGACCTACGCATCGGGGACCTCCCACTACGCGTGGACGCAGGCCGCCATCGACGGAGCACGCGCGGCCGGAACGCCGTGGGTCGTCGTCGGAATGCACAAACCCTGCCTCTCGCTGGGCGACTACCCCTGCGAGGCCGGAGCCGACATCCTCAACCTGCTGGTGTCGAAGCGTGTGGATCTGGTGCTCACCGGGCACGAGCACCTCTACCAGCGCACGAAGCAGCTGGCGACGGGAGCGGCCTGTCCGACGATCTCGCCGGGCACCTACACCGCGGCTTGCGTGGCGGATTCGGACGGGACACTCGTGAAGGGCGCGGGAACCGTCTTCGCGACGGTCGGTACCGGCGGCAACGGCAACTACGAGGTCCACCCGGCCGACAGCGAAGCGAACTACTTCGCCGCGTCGTACGGCAGCGCGGCCACACCGCTCTACGGCTCGCTCGACGTCAGCGCGACGGCGAGCCAGCTGACGGCGTCGTTCGTCCGGGCCGCGGGGCCGTCGTTCACGGACGGCTTCTCGATCGGGCCGCCGGCCGCCGGCAACCAGCCTCCGAGCGCCGTGTTCGCCTCCTCCTGCGCCGACCTGACCTGCTCGCTGGATGGAACGGGCTCGACCGATCCGGATGGCGCGATCACCTCGTTCGCCTGGGACTTCGGCGACGGCTCGTCGGGCACCGGCGGCACGATCACGCACACCTACGCCGTCGCCGGCACCTACACCGCGCGGCTGACCGTGCTGGACGACGGCGGGGCGACAGCGTCGACCACCCGCACGCTGACCGTGACCGCGCCACCCCCACCCGCCGACACGCTCGCCGCCGATCCGTTCGAGCGCGCCGTGACCAACGGCTGGGGAACCGCCCCGACCGGCGGGAACTGGTCGGTCTCGGGCAGCTCCAGCCTGTATTCGGTCGCGGGCGGGACGGGACGCATCCAACTCCCCGCGGGCTCGGGCGGCACCGCCCGGCTTCCCGGAGTCAGCGCGACCGGCATCGACCTGCGACTCGGAATGACGATCGACAAGCTGCCCTCCTCGGGCAACGTGTATGTGACCGTCCAGGGACGGCGGATCGCGACGACCGGCTCCTACGGGTCCAAGGTGATCATCTCGTCGGCGGGCAAGGTGACCATCCAGATCGTCCGCGTCGACCAGAACGGCGGGAACGAGGTCGTCGTGCAGACGTCGGCCACCGTTCCGAACGTCACCTACACCGCGGGCATGCGCCTGAACGTGCGGATGCGGACCACCGGGACATCGCCGACGCTCGTCGAGACGAAGGCGTGGGCCGACGGCACCCCCGAGCCCTCGGCGTGGCAGCGGTCGGCGACGGACAGCACGGCCGCACTCCAGGGTGCGGGCGGACTGGCGGTGACCGGGTACCTCTCGGGCGGGGTCGTGAACGCGCCGGTCACCCTGACCGTCGACGATCTGACCGCCGTGAAGCCGTGAGCAGGGCCGGCCGGCGCCGGTAGTCCGGCGTCAGGCGGCGTCCCACCACCGCAGGACACGGAGCGCCCGAAGCGTTACCCACTTGCTCTGGAACCCCTCCATGTCGAACTCGACGATCACCGGCCCCTCGTGGATGTTCTCGAGCACCCACCTGCCGTCGGCGTCGGCCTTGCCGCGGACCAGTTCGACGGCATCCGCCAGGCGCGGGTCGCGACGGTCCTGCTGCCGGAAGTGCTCCAGCCCGCGCAGGATGTCGTGGTACCAGCGCACGGGATACGACAGCATCGTGATCCTCGGGTCCGGAGTGGAGCCGTCCGTACGCCGCCGGTAGAGGCCGCGCTCGAGGAGGTACTCCTCGCCGGCCTCGACGACCTCGGTCGCGCGCGCGTCGTCGCCTCCGGCGCGCATCCACGCGCGCAGTCCCTCGACGGCGCAGATCGTGGAGTGGAAGGACGACACCCGGGCGCCGTACTCGGCCCAGCAGTTCCAGCCGCCGTCGTCCAGCCGGGAGCCGACGAGCGTCTCGGCGATCCGGTCGCCGCCCTCGCCGAAGTAGGCGGCGATCGTCAGGGCGACGCCGTTGATGCACGGCTCGGTCTCGCCCTCGAAGTAGGGCTCGCCGGCGTGCTCCCAGCGAACATTTTCGCGGACGCGGGCTACGGCCCGGCGCGCCTCCTCGCTCGACGGGTCGAGTCCGAAGTCCACGAGCTGCTGGAGGCTGAAGTGGGTGCCGCTCCACGCGTCGAAACCGTCGCGCTCGGGCGGAATCCACCCGGGACGGTACGTGCCGCCATCCCAGAGCCCGTCCTCCGCCTGCTCGGCGAGGAACGTCGCCCCCCAGCCGTCCGTTGCCACGCGGGCACGTTCGGCGGCGACCTCTTCCGGCGGGGCTCCCACCAGATCGTGAAGCACCTGCCAACGGATCGCCGGGTCGGAGTCGAGCAGCCAGTCCTGTACGTCCATTCCGGTCACCGTAGTCGCCACCCGCGGCGAGGGGCAGTGCTCCGCGCACGAATACCCCCCGCCCGGGGGACGGTCAATCGCTGTACCCGCCTCATTCCGGTGTCTTGAGTGGTCCTCAACATCCCAACCGGACACATCCACCGAAAGGAAACGGCAGT
>Ga0006562J51391_1016739_pt1 | contig 11740 bp, 10 predicted proteins | sample Ararhi6_input_d2_FD_51391 | JGI IMG/M metagenome (IMG submission 51391) | reverse complement strand
CCAGCCGCTCCACGACGGCGCGTACAGCCGCGAACCTGCCAGTCCCGCATATTCCATCGCCAGCAGGTTGTGGCAGGCGGTGACGCCGGAGCCGCACATGTGCACGACCTGCGCCGGCGCCGTGTCGCCGATCAGCGCGGCGAAGTCCTGGCGCAACTGTTCCGCCGGCTTGTAGCGGCCCTGCGCATCGAGGTTGTCCGAGTACGGCCGGTTCAAGGCGCCCGGCACATGCCCACCCACGCGGTCGATCGGCTCGACCTCGCCGCGATAACGCGGCGCGGCGCGCGCGTCGATCAGCAGCTCGCGCGAACGCTCTGCCATGGCGCGATGGTCGACGATGTACTGCGATGCGTCGTAGCGCACCGAGACGTCGCCGGGCTCGCGCCTCACCTCGTCCGCTTCGAGCGGCAAGCCGGCCGCCTGCCACGCCTGGAGGCCGCCATCGAGCACCGCCGCCTCGCGCACGCCAGCCAGGCGCAGCAGCCACCACAGCCGCGCCGCGGCCAGCGCGCCGCCGGCCGCGTCGTAGGCGACCACCTGCAAGCCCGGATGCCAGCCCCAGCGCGACAACGCGGCGGAGAACGTCGCTTCGGACGGCAGCGGATGCCGGCCCAAGCCTTCGCCGATCCGCGACAGATCCGACAGGTCGCGATCCAGATGCGCATACACGGCGCCGGGAATATGGCCTTCGCGGTACGCACGCTCGCCCTTGTCCGGATCCCCGCCGGCCACGGCCAGTTCGAAACGGCAATCCACGATCAGCACGTCATGCGGCGGCAAGGCGGCCAGCGTGCGCGCGTCGATCAAGGTGGTATAGGCAGTCATAAGCGCCCCATGCGTTGCAGCAGGTTGACCAGCATGGCCGCGGTCGCGCCCCAGATGCGATGGCCGCCATGGATGAATTCGACCATGTCGCGGCGATGGCCGCGGAAGTCCATGGTGTAGCGACGCAGATTGGCCGGATCGAGGAAGAAGCCCAGCGGCACCTCGAACACTTCGGCCACTTCCGCCGGCGCCGGATACAGGCTCGCCTCCGGCGCGATGCGCGCCACCACCGGCGTGATGCGATAGCCGCTGATGGTGTCGAAACTATCGAGAAAACCGATCGGCGTGACCAGGCGCCGGTCCAGGCCGACTTCCTCTTCGCTCTCGCGCAGCGCGGTGGCCACGGCGTCGGCGTCTTCCGGATCGGTGCGCCCGCCCGGGAACGCCACCTGTCCCGCATGCGCCTGCAGGCTGTCGTTGCGCACCGTGAGCACCAGGCGCGGCTGCACGCCTTCGCGCCAGCCCACCAGCACCGCGGCGGGACGGCGCGGCGCATCGCCGATCAGCTCGGCCATCTCGCGGTAGTTCCAGCCCGGCCCTTCCGGCGGCTCGGCCAGCGGGCGCACCGCCGAGACGACCAGCGACAGCGGATCGCTCATCGCGGCTGCTCCCGCGCGGGCAGCACCTCGCGCATGTAGCGCAGGCGCTCCGCATCGCTCAGGTTGCGCCAGCGGGCGATTTCCTCGCCGGTGCGCAGGCAGCCCTCGCAATAGCCGCGCTCGTCGAGCCGGCAGATGCCGATGCAGGGACTCAGGGGGGCGGCGGGGACGGGAGCGGGATCGTTCGGCATGGACCGCACATCTTAGCCGAACGCCCCTTGCCCCGGACGGCGGCCGGCCGCCGCGCTTCATGCGGCGGCGGCGCCTACTGCTTGATTTCCAGCAGCTCGATCTCGAACACCAGGGCCTCGTTCGGGCCGATCCGCGGCAGGTTGCCGCGCTCGCCGTAGGCCAGCGCCGGCGGGATCACCACGCGCCACTTGTCGCCGACGTGCATGCGCTGGATCACGTCCTGCCAGCCGGGGATCACCTTGTTGTTGACGATGAAGCTCACCGGCGAGCCATGCGCCCAGGAACTGTCGAATTCGGTGCCGTCGATCAGGGTGGCGCGGAAGTTCACCGTGACGGTGCTGTTGAGCGCCGGCTGGTCCTTGCCCGTACCTTGCTTGAGCACCTGGTACTGGATGCCGGAAGGCAGCTGCACCACGCCGGGCTTCTGCCGGTTCCTGGCGAGGAAGTCGGCGCTCTTGGTCGCGTTGGAACTGGCCAGCTGCTGGAACTGCGACTCCGCCTTGTCGTGCATATGCTTGTCCAGGCGGCGCAGTTGCTCGTGCATGTCCTGCATCGGCACGCCGGGACGGCGCTTGGAATACGCGTCCTGGATCGCGCGTTGCATCACGGCGATATCCACCTCGGGGTCGCCATTGGCGAACTGGCTGCCGATCTGGTAGCCGATCGCGTAGGACAGCTTGTTCTTGTCCAGCCCGGCAGCCTGCGCGTCGGACGCGCTGTCCCGGTTCTGCGCATGCGTGGCCAGCGCCGCGCTCATCAGCATCGTGAGCATCGCGCCATGGGCCAACCAACGCAGTCGTGTCATGCCTATCCTCCATCGCGGGACGCGAAGCCCGGACATCGTAAGGGGTTTGCCGGGCTTGTGCAGCGGGCCAGGCGGGGGAGCCGGCGCCACCGGCATGAGAACGCCGACGGCCGCAAAGGTTCCCGCTGCTACCCCACTGTTATCATTTGCGCTTTGGACCTTCGCTGGAATCCGCCATGGCTTATCGCAACCTGGACATCGGCAACCGCGGCGCGGTGCGCATCATCACCGTCAACCGCCCGGACAAGCTCAATGCGCTCAATCGCGACACCCTCAACGAACTGACCCTGGCCTTCGCCCAGGCCGCCCAGGACGACGCCGTGCGCACGGTGGTGCTGGCCGGCGCGGGCGACAAGGCCTTCGTGGCGGGCGCGGACATCGCCGAGATGAACGGCTACACCCCGGTCCAGGCGCAGGGCTTCTCCCGCGCCGGCCAGCGCCTGATGAGTTCCATCGAGCGGCTGGGCAAGCCGGTGGTCGCGCGCATCCAGGGCTTCGCGCTCGGCGGCGGCATGGAGCTGGCCATGGCCTGCCACCTGCGCGTGGCCAGCGAGAAGGCGCGCTTCGGCCAGCCGGAAATCAACCTGGGCCTGATCCCCGGCTTCGGCGGCACCCAGCGCCTGCTGCGCCTGGCCGGCCGCGGCGCTGCGCTGGAGCTGTGCCTGACCGGCGCCATGGTCGGCGCCCAGCGCGCCTACGAGCTGGGCGTCGTCAACCGCGTGGTGGCGCCGGAGGCGCTGGACGAAACGGTCGACGCACTGGCCGACCAGCTCGCCGCGTCCGCGCCGCTGGCGGCGGCGGGCATCCTCGATGCGATCCTGCAGGGCGGCGAGATGGCGCTGGACCAGGGCCTGGAGTTCGAGACGCAGGCGTTCGCGCTGGCGTTTTCCACCGAGGACATGCGCGAAGGCACCACGGCGTTCCTGGAAAAGCGCAAGGCCGAATTCAAGGGCCGCTGACACACCAAAGCCGGCGTACCCGGCGTAGGTTGGGGTGAGCGCAGCGAACCCCAACATCGCACCGACGGGCGCTTCAGTGTCCGGCGCCCTGAAACTTCTTCTCGCCTGCGTTCACTTCGAGGCGCAAACGGTTCTCCGGCGGCGCCAGCGGGCACACCACGTGCGGCGTGATCGCGCACGGCGGGTTTTCCGCAAGATTGAAATCCAGCATGACTTTGCCGTCCTTCGCCTTGTCGGCATAAAGGAAGCGCGCGCCGCCGTAGGTCAGCTTGCCTGCAGTGCGATCGCTGAAGACGAAGAACAGGCGGCCGTCCTCCTCCATCGGCGTCAGCGTGTAACGCTGGCCGTTGCGCTCGAACACCGCCTGCCCCGGCACCGATTCGTCGGTTTCCGTGCCGACCACGTTGGCGATGCGCAACGTGTGCGGCGTGGTGAACGCCTGCCACTGCGCCTCGATCTTCCATGAGGGATGGATCGGGAAATAAGGAATGCCCGGGAAATGCGTGCGCAGCGGCGCGGCGTTGTCCTTCACCCGCAGTCCGCGCTGCTTGCCGCTTTCCACGACGTAGAGGTAACGCTCAGCACCGAGATAAGCGCGCGTCGGCTTGCGTTCGCCGTGGGCGCCTTGCGTGAGCATAGGCGTGAAAGCGACGACCTTGTCGTCCACCGTCACCCGGTTGACGCCAAGCGTGCGCAGCTGGACGGAACCGTCCGCATTCAGATGAAGCACGCCCAGTTGATCAGCCGTGCCCGGCACCTGAAAACGATTGTCCGCAGCCGAGCCAATCGTGTTGTCGCCGGGTTCGAGCCAGCCCGAAGCGATCAGCGTGAGATAACCATCCGCCTGCTTCAGCTTCGTCACGCGTTCGGCACGCGCCTGTTCGACCTGCGCGGCGTAGTCAGCGGATTGCGCACAGACCGATGCAGCCCACAGCGCGGCCAACGCCGCGCCCGCGAAGACGACCGCACGCACGGCGCTCAATGATGCCCGCCGCGATACTTCTTCTCACCCGCGGTCACCGCCACGTCCAACCGGTTTTCCGGCGGCGCCAGCGGGCAGGTGGCGAATGGCGTGAACGCGCACGGCGGGTTGTAGGCCTTGTTGAAATCCAGCACCACCTTGCCGTCCTTCGGCAACGCGGCGTAGAGGAAACGCGCGGCGCCGTAGGTCTCCTTGCCGGAGGTGCGGTCGGCCAGCACGAAGAACAGCTCGCCGCCCGGCTCTTCCTGGTACGGCAGCAATTCGAAGGTGTGGCCGTTGCGCTGGAACACCGCCTTGCCCGGCACGTCGACCTTGTCGATGGTGCCGATCACCGAGCCGATCTCCAGCTTGTGCGGCGGATCGAACGGCACCCAATCGGCGACCACGCGCCAGGACGGATCGATCGGGAAGTAGTCGATGCCGAGGAAGTCCTTGCGCGTTTCCGCGTCGCTGTCCTTCACGCGCAATGCCTTGCGGCCGTCGCGCTCGATCACATAGAAGTTGGCGTTGCCGAACGCCACCGTGGTGGGCGTCGCCTCGCCGGCATGCATGTCGTCGATCAGCGTCGCTGCGCGCACGGACTTGCCGTCGATGGTGGCGCCGGCCTTGTCGTCCAGCGCGATATGCAGCGCGCCGTCCTTGCCCAGCGTGACCACGCCCAGGTGCGCAGGCCCGGCCTTCAGCAAGATGTCGTTGTCGCTGGCGCTGCCGACGCGGTTGGCGCCCTCCTGCAGCCATTCCAGGCCGATCAGGCTGAGCCAGCCGGTCGGCGAGGTGAGGTTGGCGGTGCGCTTGGCGCGCCACTGTTCGATCTCGTGCGTGTAGTCGCCGGTGGCGGCTGCGGTGGCGGTTTCGGCTTGCACGGCGACAACTCCAAGGCTCAGGGCAGCGACGAGGGCGAAGATGGCACTACGCGACATGGCACGGCCCGGTCGGCTAAAGGAAGCCCGAGTATGGACGTCTATTTGCCGCGGCCGCAAGCCGCCGCTCAGCGCCCGCGCAGGAACAGCTTGTCCAGCTCGGCCAGGCCCAGCTGGGTCCAGGTGGGACGGCCGTGGTTGCACTGGCCGGAGCGCTCGGTGGCTTCCATCTCGCGCAGCAGCGCATTCATTTCCGGCACGGTGAGGCGCCGGCCGGCGCGCACCGAGCCGTGGCAGGCCATGGTGGAGAGCAACTCGTTCTCCAGCTCCTGCAGGCGGCGCGAGCTGCCGTGCAGGGCCAGCTCGGCCAGCACGTCGCGGCACAGCTGAGCCACGTCGGCGCCTTCGAGCAGCGCCGGTATGCGCCGCACCACCACGCCGGACGGGCCGCTGCGCGACAGTTCCAGGCCCCACTCGGCCAGCGCGTCGGCATGCTCTTCGGCGGCCGCGGCCTCCTTCGCGCTCACCGACACGTTCAACGGCACCAGCAGCAGCTGCGAGCGCAGGTTGCTGCAGGCGCGCCCGGACTTGAGCTTTTCGTAGGTGATGCGCTCGTGCGCGGCATGCATGTCGACCAGCACCAGGCCATGCGCATTCTCGGCCAGGATGTAGATGCCCTTGAGCTGCGCGATGGCGAAGCCCAGCGGCGGCGCCTCGTCGTCCTGCGCGGGCGGCATCGGCGTATTGGCGGCGTAGGCCGACTCCGCCATGCGCGCGGGTTCGCCAAGCAGCGCGGCATAGTCGGCCAGCGGCTCCTCGCGCACGCCGAGGCTCAGGCGGCTCTGGCTGAACTGACCGGACCAGGCCGGCGTCGAGGTCACCGCCGGCGCGGCAACCGCGGAGGCATAGCCCACCGCCGGTGCGGCGTCGGTCGTGTCGGCCACCGCCGACGCGCCGCCCATCTGCCCGGCGCGCGTCTGCGCCAGGACCTCGTGCAGCGTGCGGAACAGGAAATCGTGCACCAGCCGCTGCTCGCGAAAGCGCACCTCGTGCTTGGCCGGATGCACATTGACGTCGACGCCGGCCGGATCGAGTTCCAGATACAGCACGAAGGCCGGATGGCGCCCGTGGAACAGTACGTCGGCATACGCCTGCCGCACCGCATGCGCCACGATGCGGTCGCGCACCAGGCGCCCGTTGACGTAGAAGTACTGCGAATCGGCCTGCGAGCGCGACGCCGTCGGCAGGCCCACCCAACCCGACAGATGCAAGCCGGCCGCCGCGTGATCGATGCGCAGGCTCTGCGCGGGAAACTCCTCGCCCAGCACTTCGGCGACGCGCAGCAGCGCGGCCTGCTCGTCCTTCGCCGCCTTGAGGATGCGCACCGGCTTGCCGTTGTGGCTGAGGCGGAATTCCACCGCGCCGCGCGCCAGCGCCAGCGACTTCAGCAGGTCGTCGATATGCGCGAACTCGGTGCGTTCCGCGCGGAGGAACTTGCGCCGCGCCGGCACGTTGTAGAACAGGTCGCGCACCTCGACGCTGGTGCCCTGCGGGTGCTGCGCCGGACGCGCCGCCTGCAGCTTGCCGCCGTCCACTTCGATGCGGAATGCAGTGTCCTGTCCGCGCGCACGCGAGGTCAGCGCGAAGCGCGCCACCGACGATACCGAGGCCAGCGCCTCGCCGCGGAAGCCCATGCTGGCGACATGTTCGAGATCGTCGAAGCTGCGGATCTTGCTGGTGGCATGCGAGGCCACCGCCAGCGGCAGATCGTCCGGCTCGATGCCGCCGCCGTCGTCGCGGATGCGGATCAGGCGCTGGCCGCCCAGCTCGATGTCGACTTCGATGCGCGTAGCGCCGGCGTCCAGGCTGTTCTCGACCAGTTCCTTCACCACTGAGGAAGGCCGTTCGATCACTTCGCCGGCGGCGATCTGGTTGATGAGTTCAGCGGGGAGCGGGCGGATGACAGGCATCGCGCAAGCTTAAAGCACGAACGCCACCCCAGGGGCGGCGTTCGTAAAAACAACATGTTGGAGAGGAATCAGCCGGCCGGAATCGCCAGCACCATGCCCGCGTGCACCGCATCGGTATTGATGCTGCGGTTGGCGTTCTTCAGCGCGGTGATGCTGACGCCGTACTGCCGCGCGATGCTGCGCAGGCTTTCGCCGGCAGTGACGCGGTGCAGGTCGCGCACGTTGGCGTCGGCGCGGTCGCCGTCGTTTTTCGCACTGGCGACCTTGACCTCGCCGGACCTCGCCGAACCGGCCATGGCCTGCGCCACGGCCTTGCTGGCGGCGGTGGAGACCGGATGGTCCGCGTCGTCATCGTCGCTCTTCGGCACCGACGCCACCACGGTGCCGTTGCGGCGCGAAGCCTGCGCGGCGAACCACGAACCCGGCGGCGGGGTGGACTCGAAATAGCTGCGCACGCCGCCCATCACGGCTTCGGCCAGGTGCGACTGGTGCGACGGGTCGCGCAGCTTGCGCTCCTCGTCCGGATTGCTGATGAAGGCCGTCTCGACCAGGATCGAGGGCACGTCCGGCGAGCGCAGCACCACGAAGTTGGCGCGCTCGACGTAACCGCGGTGGGTCGGCCCCAGGCCGCCCAGCGCCTTCAGCACATTGGTGGCGACCGCCTCGCTGGCCTGCATCGCATAGCCCTGCTGCAGGTCCAGCAGCACCGCGGCGAGGCTGTCGTCCTTGTCGTCCAGCGACACGCCGCCGATCAGGTCGGCGCGGTTTTCGCGGTCGGCCAGCCAGCGCGCCGCCTCGCTGGTCTTGCCGCGCGGCGACAGCACCCACACCGAGGAACCCTTGGCGTCGCCGTTGACGAAGGCATCGGCGTGGACCGAGACGAACAGGTCCGCATTGTTGCGGCGGGCGATGTCGTAGCGCTGCTTCAGCGGGATGAAGAAATCCGAGTCGCGCGTCAGCACGGCCTTCATGCCCGGCTGCTTGTTGATCTGCGCGGCCAGCTCGCGCGCCACCGCCAGGGTGACGTTCTTTTCCAGCGTGCCGCCGGGGCCGTGGGCGCCCGGATCCTGGCCGCCGTGGCCGGCGTCGACCGCCACCACCACCTTGCGCTCGCCGTTGAGCAGCGCCGCGGCCTGGCGCGTGGAGGCCATGCCGCTCTGGGTGGACTTGAGGCTGTTCTTGCCGGACGCCGCCGTCTTGATCGCGACCGGGGCGGGCGGCGGCGCGGCATCGTCGTCGCCGTCGTCCTGCGCCGGCGCGGGGACGGCCTTGGACGAGGCGGCCACGCCGTTGCCGGGGTAGACATCCACCACCAGGCGATAGCCGTAGTTGGCGGCCGGCTGCAGCACGAAGCTCTTGTAATGGCTGGAGGAATCGACCTTGGCCACCAGCTGCAGGCGGTTGCCCTGCTGGTTGCTGTCCAGGCCCTTGAGCAGGCCTTGCGACTTCGGCGCGGCGTAGTCGTCGGCCAGGCCGCTGCGGCCCAGGTCGATCACCAGCTGGTCGCCGTCCTGGCGGGTCTTGTAGTCCACCGGACCGGATACATCGAGCACCAGCCGGGTGTATTCCGGGCCAGCCCAGACACGGGCGGATTTCACGTCGGCGGCATGAACGGCGCACAACGGCGCCATCGCCAGGGCGACGAAACAGGAAAACTGACGGAAGTTGGCCGGATATCCCCTCATGGTCGCGCATTGAAGCTCAGCACTTTCCTGAATGCAAGTGCTTTTTCCCTGAAATATCCATAACCTGCAGCGGTTTTGTCAGGCTGGGTCCAGGTATCGGACGCAAGCCGCGCTGGGGGAAGGGTTTCGTCCGGGGCTGGGACGGAACCCAAAATCTCATTAACTACCGATACTTAGCGCGGCGACTCAGCCGGAAAGCGGCACGCGCGCCAGCACGAGCTCGCCGCGCGGGCTGCGCGCCGCCGCCCGAGCCCTGCGGCCGGTGCCGGCGTAAGCCAGATCGATCAGCAGATCCGGCGCCGGCAGTGCGCCGGTGCCGCGTTCGGGCCATTCCACCAGCACCAGGGCTGCGGGATCGGCCAGCGCGTCCAGCCCCAGCCACTCCAGCTCGCCCGGATCGGCGATGCGGTACAGATCCAGGTGCCAAGCGGTGCGGGCGTCGAGCCGGTAGGACTCGACCAGGCTGTAGGTCGGGCTCTTGACCCGTTCGCCCACGCCCAGCGCTTGCAGGAAAGCCCGCGCGAAGCTGGTCTTGCCGGCGCCCAGGTCGCCGTGCAGATAAATCACTGCGCCACCATCGACTGCGCCCGCCAGGACGGCGGCAAAGGCGGCGGTCGCGTTTTCGTCGGGCAGGTCCTGCTGCAACGTGGTGTTCATGCGTTGCGCTCGTTGAGCAGCCAGCGCAGCGGCGCCAGCAGGTCCGTAGCCAGCAGGCCGCGCTCGCCGCCATCCGCGGCGGCCGCATCGCCCGCACGCGCATGCAGGCCGACGCCGAGGCAGGCCGCTGCCCAGCCCTCGCAGCCCTGCGCCAGCAGCGCCGCGACGATCCCGGTCAGCAGGTCGCCCATGCCGCCCGTCGCCATGCCGGGGTTGCCCCAGGGGCAGACGGCGACGCGGCCGTGTGGATCGGCGATCAGGCTGCCGGCCCCCTTGAGTACCGCGACGGCGTTGTACTTCCGCGCCAGCGCGCGCACAGCGGAGTAGCGGTTCGCCTCGATGTCGGCGATCGAACGTTCCAGCAGCCGCGCGGCTTCGCCCGGATGCGGCGTGATCACCGTCGTCGCTTCGAACGTGCGCGGCTCGCGCGCCAGCAGATTGAGGCCGTCGGCATCGAGCACCATCGGCATGCCCATGTCCAGCGCGGTCAGCCACAGCGCGTGGCCCCAGGCGCCCTGCCCCAGTCCCGGTCCGAGCGCCAGCACGTCGGCGCGCTGCAGCAGTGGCTGCAGGGCCTGCGGGCCGTCGACGCCGTGCGCCATCAGTTCCGGACGGGCGCTGTTGAGCGCGATCAGGTTCGCCTCGCGCGTCGCCACGCTGACCAGCCCCGCGCCGGCGCGCAGCGCCGCTTCGCCGCACAGGCGGATCGCGCCGGCCGTGCCGAGATCGCCGCCGATCGCCAGCACGTGGCCATTGCTGCCCTTGTGCGCGTGGCGCGGGCGCGGCGGCAGCGTCGCCGGCTGCAGCACCTCGGCGTCGGGCACGATGCCGTCCCGGAGCTCGTCCGGCAAGGCCAGCGTGTCCAGTTCCAGCACGCCCACGTGATCCGCCGCCTGGCCGGTATGCAGGCCGCGCTTGTGCGCGATGAAGCTGACGGTGACGTCGGCGCTGATCGCCTCGCCCGGGCACTGCCCGGTATCGGCATTGAGGCCCGAGGGCACGTCCAGCGCGAGGATCGGCTCGCCACCGGCGTTCAGGCGCCACAGCAGGTCGGCCACGGCGGGCTCCGGCGCACGGGCCAGGCCGGTACCGTACAGCGCATCCACATGCACATCGGCCACCGGCAGCCCGGTCACGGCGCTCCATGGCTGGACCTGGCCGCCGGCTTCCTCGAAGCGGCCACGCGCCGTCGCGGCGTCGCCGCGCGATTCGCCGGAAAGCGCGAACAGCATCACCTGATAGCCGGCTTGCAAGGCGAGCGCGCCGAGCAGGAAGCCGTCGCCGCCGTTGTTGCCGGGTCCGCAGTACACCGCGATGCGCCGCGCGCGCGGCCAGTGGCGCTGCAGCGAGGCGAAAGCGGCCGCCGCGGCGCGGCGCATGAGTTCGATGCCGGGGATACCCAGCGCGTCGATGGCGCGACGGTCCAGCGCACGCACCTGGTCGACGGAATAGAGCTCGTGGCGGTGCGGGCTTGGCGTCATGCGCGGGATTATAGGCGGGAGCCGTACCCGGCGGACTTACAATGACCGTCATGTCCTCTTCGTCCGCCCTCGCCCACGACTACGCCGCGCTCGCCGCCGACATCAAGCGCTGGGCGCGCGAGCTCGGCTTCGCCGACGCAGGCATCGCCGGCATCGAGCTGGGCGAGGACGAGCAACACCTGCAACGCTGGCTGGACGACGGCCACCACGGCGAGATGGACTACATGGCCCGCCACGGCACCAAGCGCAGCCGTCCGGCCGAGCTGGAACCCGGCACGCTGCGCGTGATCTCGGTGCGCATGGACTACATCCCGCCCGGCACGCGCAACGCCTGGGCCGTGCTGGAAGACGCGGACGCCGGCTACGTGGCGCGCTACGCGCTGGGCCGCGACTATCACAAGCTGATGCGCAACCGCCTGCAGAAGCTGGCCGAACGCATCCACGCCCAGGTGGGCGATTTCGGCTACCGCGCCTACGTGGATTCCGCGCCGGTGCTGGAGAAGGCGCTGGGGCGCAATGCGGGCCTGGGCTGGATCGGCAAGCACACGGTGCTGATCAACCGCAGCGCCGGTTCCTATTTCTTCCTCGGCGAGCTCTACACCGACCTGCCGCTGCCGGTCGACGAAGCGGCCACCGCGCATTGCGGAACATGCCGCCGCTGCATCGACATCTGCCCGACCCAGGCCATCGTGGCGCCATACCGGCTGGATGCGCGGCGCTGCATT
>Ga0006562J51391_1112329_pt1 | contig 11744 bp, 12 predicted proteins | sample Ararhi6_input_d2_FD_51391 | JGI IMG/M metagenome (IMG submission 51391) | reverse complement strand
CTGATCTACATCGCGCGCGTCACGCTGCCGATGTTCTTCCTGATGGTGGCGGCCGTGCTGATCATCTACTTCGTGCCGCAGCTGGTCACCTGGCTGCCGCAGCAGATGGCGCCCTGAACAGCGCCGGCTGTGCCCCGACAATAGGCCCATGCTGCTTCCGATTCTTGCCATCTGCATGGGTGCCTCCGTGGGCGCGCTGGCGCGCTGGGGCCTGGCACTCTGGTTTGGTGCTGGCGGGCTCATGCCCTGGGGCACGCTGGCCGCCAACCTGATCGGCGGCTATCTCGTCGGCGCGGCCATTGCCTCGTTTCATCTGCTGCCCGACCTCGATCCGGTCTGGCGGCTCGCGCTGGTCACGGGCTTTCTCGGTGGCCTGACGACCTTCTCGAGCTTCTCGGCCGAGGTCGTGACCATGCTTCTCGAAGGCCGGCCGGGCGTGGCACTGCTCACGGCAGCGGCCCACCTCGGCGGATCGCTGTTCCTGACCTGGCTGGGCATACGCAGCGTGCAGGCCCTGGCGGGCTGACCGGCCGCCTCATCGGCAGGCTGCAAGGCCGTCGATCTTCGCGGGTTTCCAGGAGAATTTTCCCGGGGGTCGGTCGATAGAATCGACCGCAATGCCCCTGGTCTTTCTCGTCGCACTCCCCTTTGTTGCCAGCGTGCTGGCCGCGTTGATGCCGTCGAACGCGCGCAACCGGGAGTCGACGCTGGCGGGCCTCGTCGCACTGGGCTGCGCGCTGCAGACCGCATGGTTCTTTCCCCAGATCGCGCGCGGCAACGTCCTGCGCCAGGAGATCGCGTGGCTGCCCGAGCTCGGGCTCAATCTCGTGTTCCGCATGGACGGCTTCGCCTGGCTGTTCTGCATGCTGGTGCTCGGCATCGGCGCGCTGGTGGTGCTCTATGCGCGCTACTACATGTCGGCGTCCGATCCGGTGCCGCGCTTCTTCTCGTTCTTTCTTGCCTTCATGAGCGCAATGACGGGCGTGGTGCTCTCGGGCAACCTGGTCCAGCTGGTGCTGTTCTGGGAGCTCACCAGCCTGTTCTCCTTCCTGCTGATCGGCTACTGGCATCACCGGCGCGACGCGCGGCGCGGCGCGCGCATGGCACTCACCGTCACCGGTGCCGGCGGGCTCTGCCTGCTGGCGGGCGTGGTGGTGCTGGGCCGCATCGCGGGCAGCTACGAGCTCGACGTGGTGCTCGCCTCGGGCAACGAGATCCGCGCGCATGCGCTCTATCCGGTGGCCCTGGTGCTGATACTGCTGGGCGCCTTCACCAAGAGCGCGCAGTTCCCGTTCCATTTCTGGCTGCCGCGCGCCATGGCGGCGCCCACGCCGGTCTCGGCCTACCTGCATTCGGCCACCATGGTGAAGCTCGGCGTGTTCCTGATGGCGCGGCTGTGGCCGGTGCTGTCGGGCACCGAAGAGTGGTTCTGGCTGGTGGGCGGCGCGGGCGCAATCACGCTGCTGCTCGGCGGCTTCGTGGCGATGTTCCAGCGCGACCTGAAGGCATTGCTCGCGTACTCGACCATCTCGCACCTCGGCCTCATCACGCTGCTGCTGGGCCTGAACAGCCCGCTGGCGGCGGTGGCGGCGGTGTTCCACATCATCAACCACGCGACCTTCAAGGCATCGCTCTTCATGGCGGCCGGCATCATCGACCACGAGAGCGGCACGCGCGACATCCGCAAGCTCAGCGGGCTGCTGCGGCTGATGCCGATCACCGGCACGCTGGCGATCATCGCGAGCGCATCGATGGCCGGCGTGCCGCTGCTCAACGGATTTCTCTCGAAGGAGATGTTCTTCGCCGAGACGGTGTTCATCCAGGCGACGCCATGGATCAACCTGAGCCTTCCGCTCATTGCCACCGTGGCGGGCATCTTCAGCGTGGCCTATTCGGCGCGCTTCGTGTTCGACGTGTTCTTCGGCCCGCCCTGCGGCCCCGAGGTGCCGAGGCAGCCGCACGAGCCGCCGCACTGGATGCGCGTGCCGGTCGAGCTGCTGGTGCTGGTCTGCCTGGTGGTGGGCGTGGCGCCGGCCTGGTCGGTCGGCACCTTGCTGGCCACGGCCGCCACGCCGGTGGTCGGCGGCGTGCTGCCCGAATACAGCCTGGCCGTATGGCACGGCTTCAACCTGCCGCTGGCAATGAGCTTCGTGGCACTGGCGGGCGGCATGGCGCTCTACCTGTCGCAGCGCCGCCGCCGCGCGGAGGGCAAGCTCGAACACACGCCGCTCCTGCACCGCTTCGACGGCCAGGCCATCTTCGAGCACCTGCTCGCGCAGCTCAGCGAGTCCGGCCGGCGCAGCCGGCGCCTGCTGGGCACGCGGCGCATGCAGTCGCAATTGCTGCTCTTGATCGCGGTGGCGGCGGCGGGCGCCGCGGCTTCGCTCTGGACCGCACCGGTCGCCCGCGGCGACCGCGAGCTGCTGCCCTTTTCGCCGATGTTCGCGATGACCTGGCTGATCGGCGGCGTCTGCGCGCTGGCAGCGGCATGGCAAGCCAAGTTCCATCGCCTGGCCGCGCTGATGCTGGCCTCGGGCGCCGGGCTGGTGTGCTGCGTGACCTACATCTGGTTCTCGGCACCCGACCTTGCGCTGACGCAGCTCGTGGTGGAGGCCGTGACCACGGTGCTGATCCTGCTGGGCCTGCGCTGGCTGCCGATGCGCAGCAAGGACGCGGTCCAGCCGGCGCGTGCCAGGCTGCGCCCCTGGGGCCGGCGCGGACGCGACCTGCTGGTGGCGGCCGGCGTCGGCGGCGGCATGTCGGCGCTCGCGTGGCTGATGATGACGCGGCCGTTTCCGCAAAGCATCTCGCCCTTCTTTCTCGAGCATGCGCTCCCCGAGGGCGGCGGCACCAACGTGGTCAACGTGATGCTGGTCGACTTCCGCGGCTTCGACACCTTCGGCGAGATCACCGTGCTGGGCGTGGTGGCGCTCACCGTCTATGCACTGCTGCGCCGCTTCCGGCCGGCCCGTGAATCGATGGCCCTGCCGGTACAGCAGCGCGCGCAGGCCGACGATGGAAGCAGCGACCTGCTGAACCCGCGCCTCGCCAAGGACACGGCCGTGGGCTACCTGATGGTGCCGGCCGTGCTGGTGCGCCTGCTGCTGCCGCTCGCGGTGCTGGTGTCGGTCTATTTCTTCATGCGCGGACACAACGCACCCGGCGGCGGCTTCGTCGCGGGGCTGGTGATGTCGGTGGCACTGGTGCTGCAGTTCATCGTCTCGGGCACCGAGTGGGTGGAAGAGCACCTGCGCATCTATCCGCGCCGCTGGATCGCCGGCGGCCTGCTGCTCGCGCTGGCCACGGGCAGCGGCGCGGTGCTGTTCGGCTATCCGTTCCTGACCACCCACACCGCGCACCTGCACCTTCCCGTGCTGGGCGAGCTGCACGTGCCGAGCGCCCTGTTCTTCGACATCGGCGTGTTCGCGCTGGTGCTGGGCGCCACCATGCTGATCCTCACCGCGCTGGCCCACCAGTCGGTACGCAGCCACCGCTGGGCCGACGAGCAGCGCGACAAGGAAGCCGAAGCCGCCGCGGCCGCCAGCGCAAGTCCGGAAGGAGCGCACTGATGGAGATCGTGCTCGCCCTGGCCATCGGCGTACTCACCGGCTCGGGGGTGTACCTGCTGCTGCGTCCGCGAACCTTCCAGGTGATCATGGGCCTCACGCTCATCTCGTACGCGGTCAACCTGTTCATCTTCAGCATGGGGCGGCTCAAGCTCGACAGCGAACCGGTGCTGGTCCATGGCATCACCGCCACGCTCGCCAACACCGCCGACCCGATGCCGCAGGCGCTGGTGCTGACGGCGATCGTCATCGGCTTTGCAATGACGGCGTTGTTCCTCGTGGTGCTGCTGGCCTCGCGCGGCCTCACCGGCACCGACCACGTGGACGGCGAAGAGCGGCAGGAGGCGGTGGAATGACGGGGCAACTGGTCCAGCTGCTCGACCGGTTGCTCGAGTTCAGCATGCCGCACCTCGTCGCGGTGCCGATCCTCGTGCCCCTGCTCACCGCCGCACTGATGCTGCTGCTGGGCGAAAGCCGGCGCCGCACCAAGTCGGCGCTGAGCGTGGTCTCGGGCCTGGTGGGCCTGCTGGCGGCGCTGGCACTGCTGCGCTGGGTGAACGCGCCCGAGACCGGCGACGGCCCCGGCTCGGTCGGCGTCTACCTGCCGGGCAACTGGCGCGCGCCCTTCGGCATCGTGCTGGTGGCCGACCGGCTGTCGACCATGATGGTGGCGCTCACGGGCGTGGTCGCCTTTGCGGCCTCGATCTATTCCACTTCGCGCTGGGACCGCGCCGGCGTGCATTTCCATCCGCTGCTGCAATTGCAGCTCATGGGCCTGAACGGCGCCTTTCTCACGGGCGACCTGTTCAACCTGTTCGTCTTCTTCGAGGTGATGCTCGCAGCCTCCTACGGCCTGCTGCTGCATGGCTCGGGCCGGCTGCGGGTGCAGGCGGGGCTGCACTACATCGCCATCAACCTGGCCGCCTCGTCGCTCTTCCTGATCGGCGCGGCGCTGCTCTACGGCGCGACCGGCACGCTCAACATGGCCGACCTCGGCCTGCGCATCGCGCAGCTCGCCCCGGCCGACCGCGGCCTCGTGCATGCGGCGGCCGCCATCCTCGCGACCGCGTTCTTCGCCAAGGCCGGCGCCTGGCCGCTCAACTTCTGGCTGGTGCCGGCCTACAGCGCGGCGGTGTCGCCGGTGGGCGCCGTGTTCGCGCTCCTGACCAAGCTCGGCATCTACACGCTGCTGCGGCTGTGGACGCTGCTCTTCGCACCGGATGCCGGCAGCTCGGCCGCGTTCGGCCAGTCCGCGCTCCTCGCGATCGGGCTGGCGACGCTGTTCGCGGGCGCCATCGGCATCGTGGGCACGCAGCGGCTCTCCAACCTCGCGGGCTTCAGCGTGCTGGTGTCGGCGGGCACGCTGCTCGCGGCCATCGGGCTGGGGGAGCCGGCCGTGTGGGCCGGCGCGCTCTATTACCTGCTGAGCTCGACACTGGCCGTGAGCGCCTTCTTCCTGCTGACCGACATGATCGAGCGCTGGCGCAACGCCGGCATGAGCGTTGCGCCGCACGAGAAGGCCGGCAACGCGCCCTTCCTCGCGGAAGACCTGCGCGTGCTCGACGACGTGAACCTCGACGACGAGGCGCAGGCGCTCTATGGGCGCGCCATTCCCGCCGGCGTGGCCTTCCTGGGGCTGAGCTTCATCGGCTGCACGTTGCTGCTTGCGGGCCTGCCGCCGCTGTCGGGCTTCGTGGGCAAGTTCGCGATGCTGTCGGGAGCGTTTTCCACGGGCGGCACCTCGGTGCCCGCATGGATCTTCCTGGCGCTGCTGGTGGTCTCAGGCCTGCTGGCGCTAATTGCGCTGAGCCGCACCGGCATGCGCCACTTCTGGACCCAGCCGCATCCCACCATGCCGGCCCTGCCCGCACTCGAGGTGCTGCCGGTGGCCGGTCTGCTTGCGGCCAGCGTGGCGCTCACGGTCTGGGCCGGCCCCGTCATGCGCCACGCCATCACCACCGCCGAAGGGCTGCGCACGCCCACCGCCTACCGCAACGCCGTGATGGGCGCGCGGCAGGTGCCCAACCCCGCGGCCCCCGCGAAAGGACCGGCACCATGAAGCGCTGGCTTCCTTCGCCGCCGCTCTCGCTGGCGCTGTTTGCCGTGTGGCTGCTGCTCAACCAGTCGCTCGACGCCGCCACGCTGCTGTCGGCCGCGGTGCTGGCCATTGCGGTTCCGCTGCTCACCAAGGGATTGCGGCCAGCCACCGTGCGAATGCGCAAGCCCTGGGTCGCATTGCGGCTCGCGGGCCGGGCCGTGGCCGACATGCTGGAATCGGCGCTCTTCGTGGCGCGGCGGCTGCTGACGCGCCGCACCTCGCGCATCGCCTCGCAATTCATCAACGTGCCGCTGGATCTTCGCGACCCGAACGGGCTCGCGGTGCTGGCCATGATCATGTGCCTTACGCCCGGCACGGCCTGGGGCGAGATCGCGTTCGACAGCAGCACGCTGCTGATCCATGTGTTCGACGTCGACGACGAAGCCGCTTTCATCGCCATGATCAAGCAGCGCTACGAGCACCCCTTGATGGAGATCTTCGAATCATGACGCCTGTACTTTTCTGGGCCTTGAAACTCGCGCTGCTGCTGCTGGCGGTGGCCATGCTCTGCGCGCTGGCCCGGCTGCTGGTGGGCCCGAGCGCGCAGGACCGCGTGATGGCGCTGGACTGCCTCTACATCAACGGCATGCTGATGATGCTGGTGCTGGGCATCGTCTATGCGAGCAACGTGTACTTCGAAGCCGCGATGCTGACGGCGCTGTTCGGCTTCGTCGGGTCGACGGCCATGGCCAAGTTCCTCCTGCGCGGGGAGGTCATCGAATGACGGATTTCATCGTGGGGCCGCTGCCCTTGTGGGCGGAAATCGTCACCGCCGTGTTCGCGGTGCTGGGCGCGGCCTTTGCGGCCATCGGCTCCTTCGGCCTCGTGCGGCTGCCCACCTTTTTCCGCCGCATCCATGCGCCGACGCTCGGCGCCACCGTGGGCGTGTGGTGCATGACGATTGCCACCATCGTCTATTTCTCGGTGCAGGGCTTCAGCCTCTTCCTGCACGCGGTGCTCATCGTCCTGTTCATCGCGCTCACGGCGCCCATCACCACCATCTTCCTGATGCGCGCCGCGCTCTTCCGCGAACGGCAAAAGGGCGGCGACGTGCCGCCGGCGGCCAAGCCGGGCTGAAACCGGCGGCAGGGATCAGCTCATCGCGAGCTGCTGCATGCCCTTGGCGCGCGCCACTTCCATTTCGCGCGGCAGCGTCACCGCATTCTTCACGGCCAGGATCTCGGCCATCACGCTCACGGCGATCTCGGGCGGCGTCTTGCTGCCGATGTAGATGCCGATGGGTCCGCGCAGCCGCGCGAGCGATTCCTCCGTCTGGCCGAAGTGCTCGATCATGCGGCCGCGCCGCGCATCGGCATTGCGGCGCGAGCCGATCGCGCCCACGTAGAAGGCCTCGCTCTGCAGTGCCTCGAGCAGCGCAAGGTCGTCGAGCTTGGGATCGTGCGTGAGCGCGACAACGCAGCTGCGGCGGTCGGGCTTGAAGGCCAGCACCGCATCGTCGGGCATCTCGGTCGTGATCTCCACGCCGGCGAGCGTCCATGCGGTGCGGTATTCGGCACGCGGATCGCACAGCGTCACGGCAAAGCCGCTGAACTTGGCCATGGTGGCAAGGTATTCGGCCAGCTGGCCGGCGCCAATCAGCAGCATGCGGTATTCGGGGCCGAAGGTGTTGGTGAGCTCGGTGTCGTTCACCTTGAGCGCATCGGGCGCGGTGGCTTCGGCCAGCCGCACGGCACCGGTCGAAAGCGTGACGGTGCGCTGCATGAGCCGGCCTTGCTCCAGCTGGGCTACGAGCGTGTCGAGCAAGGCCGCGTCGGGGTCGTATTCGAGCAGCAGCTCCAGCGTGCCGCCGCAGGGCAGCCCGAAGCGGTGCGCCTCGTCGGCCGTGATGCCGTACTTCACGAGCACGGGCGGCGCGCCCACGGGCACCTCTTCGCCGTTGCCGTGCGCATGGCTGTAGCGCGCGATCAGGTCGTCTTCGATGCAGCCGCCGGAGACCGAACCCACCACCGCGCCATCGTCGGCCAGTGCCATGATCGAGCCGACCGGCCGGGGCGACGAGCCCCAGGTGCGCACCACGGTCGTGAGCAGCGCGCGCTTGCCGGCCTGCCGCCAGTCGCGCAGCGTGCGCAGCACCATGACGTCGAGATTTTCCATCGCCTGGTCCGCTCCTAGCTGCTGGCGTCGCCCGGTGCGGGAGACGCGTCCTTGTCGTCCTTCTTGCCGAGGCCGATCTTCTTCATGAGGCCGGACATCATGCCGGCCTTTTCGGCGGGCACCTCGGCCGTTTCCTCGCCCGCGGCGGCCGGCGGCGGGCCGTAGCGGCTCTGCATCTCGGCCTCGAAGCGCTTGAAGAAGTCGTCGGCGGTCGACTTGGCGGCGCCATCGATGAGGCGCTGGCCCAGCTGCGCGATCTTGCCGCCGACCTGCGCCTGCACGGTGTAGTCGAGCTCGCAGCCGGGCGCAGCCGGTGCGGCTTCGGCGGCGCCGTCCAGCGGCCGCAGCGTCACGCTGGACGAGCCCTTGGCAAAGCCCGCCACGCCGCCCTGCCCCTCGAAGCTGAGCTTGTAGCCATCGGGCGCCACGATGTCGGACAGCGCGACCTTGCCGCTGAACTTGGCCGACACCGGACCGATCTTGACCGCCAGCGCCACGCTGTACTGGTTGTCGCCCGTGAGCTCGAACTTGTCGCAGCCGGGAATGCACTTCTTGAGCGTCTCGGGATCGTTGAGCGCTTCCCAGGCCTGTTGTTGGGTGACGCCGAGGCGGCGGTTGCCGAGCATTTCCATGGTGGTTTTCCTTTTTTGCTTCCGTGAAGTCCCTAGCGCCCGGACCGCATGAGGGCGGCGAGGCTGCTGGCGAGCTGTTCAAGGGCACTGAGATTGTGGACCGCCAGCATCGCATCCGCATGCCGGTGCAGCACACTGGCCCCACGCGCCAAAGGGGCGTAGCCCTCGAAGCGCAGCAGCGGGTTGAGCCACAGCAGGCGGCGCGAATGGCGCTTGAGCCAGAGCAGCTCGCTTTCGAGCAGTGCCGGCTCGCCGGTGTCGAGCCCGTCGCTGATCACCAGCACCAGCGTGCGGCGGCCGGTCAGGCGGCGGGCATGCGCGCGGCGAAGCTCGGCCAGCGAACTGCCGAGCCGCGTGCCGCCCGCGAAATCGTCGATGGCCAGGCCGGCGGCCGCCAGCATGGCATCGGTGTCGGCCAGCCGGAAGGCCGGCGTGAGATCGGTCAGGCGCGTGCCGAAGGCGAACACGTCGCGCCGCCCGGCCCGCCGCGTCGACGCATGCAGAAAGGCCAGCAGCAGCCGCGCATAGCGCTCCATCGAGCCCGACACGTCGACCAGCACCAGCAGCGGCAAGGGCTGCTCGCGCCGGCTCAGCTTCGGCAGGCGAAGTATTTCGCCACCCGTGCGCGCCGCCTCGTGCAGCACGCCGGGCCAGTGCATGCGCGCGTGCTGCGAACCTGCATCGTTGGCAGCACGCAACCGGCGCGACGGCAGCGAGGGAATGGGCAAGCTGACATCGCGCGCGAGCCGCTCGACCAGCCGGTACTCGGACGCGCCAAGCGCATTGAAGTCCGCATGCTGCAGGCGCTGCCGGTCGCTCGATGTCATGGCGGCATCGAACTCGACCTCCTTGTCGGGCTTGGCGGCCACGGCGGGCCTGGCGGGATCGCGCGGCGCCGTGAGGGCCTCGCGCACGCGCGGGCGCCGCTTGGAGGGCTCGGCCTTGCCCTCGGCGCTTGGCAGCATCTGCGCGAGCAGCTTGTTGGCAAGTTCGGGGTCACGGAACCAGGCATCGAAGAGTTCGCGGAACACCATGCGGTCCTGCTCGCGGCTGACCATGACGGCTTCCATCGCGGCGCTCAGGTCGAGCCTGCTTTCCACGCCCACCAGCGTGGCCGCTTCGGCGGCCAGCGCAATGCGCATCGCATCGGTGCGAACGCCGGCGCGGCGCAGTGCGCGGCCGAAGGCCGTGATGTTGCCGGCCAGCTTGCCGCTGCGTACGTCGCCGAGTTGCTGGATGCCGGCCATGCGGGAGGCCTTGCGCTTCGGACGCGCTCAGGGCGCGACCGGCTCCTCGGGTTTCAGAAGATCGGATGCGAGCTCGTGCGTGAGCGCCGCCACGTCGTCGCGCTGCTTGAACAGGATGCCGGCGGTGTCGACCACCACTTCGGGGTCGAGCTCGACGGTGTCGAGCGCGATCAGCGCCCTTGCCCACTCCACGCTTTCGGCGATGCCGGGCGCGCGCTGGAAGGCGTTGACGAAAGGCGCATCGCGCAGCCGCGCAACGAAGGCCGCCACCTGGGCCGAGAGCTTCTCGCCGGCCTGCGGCACCTGGGCCCGCACGATGGCCAGTTCGCGTTCGCGCTCCGGGTAGTCGAGCCAGTGGTAGAGGCAGCGCCGCTTGACTGCGTCGTTGAGTTCGCGCGTGCGGTTGCTCGTGAGGATGGTGACCGGCGGCACCACGGCGCGCACGGTGCCGAGCTCGGGAATGCTGACCTGGTACTCGCCCAGGTATTCGAGCAGGAAGGCCTCGAAGGGCTCGTCGGCGCGGTCCACTTCGTCGATCAGCAGCACGGCACCCGGCGCGGGGGTCTGCAGGGCCTGCAGCAGCGGGCGGCGGATCAGGTAGTGCGGCTGGTAGACCTCGGCTTCCACGTCGCGCACGAGCGCCGCCCGGCCGTCCGAAGGCGCGAGAGCCCCCTCGGGGGGCAGCGAGGACGCGCCAGCGCCGAGCGTGGGGGCGACGATGGCGCCGGTGGCCTCGGCCGCGCGCATGTGCAAGAGCTGCGCGGCGTAGTTCCATTCGTAGAGCGCCTCGCGCTGTTCCAGCCCGTCGTAGCACTGCAGGCGCAGCAGCTCGCGGTTCAGCGCGGTCGACAGCGCCTTGGCCAGCTCGGTCTTGCCGACGCCGGGCTCGCCCTCGAGCAGCAGCGGACGCTGCAGCCTGAGCGCGAGGAACACGGCCGTGGCCAGGCGGCGGTCGGCAAAGTAGCCGGCCTGCATCAAGCCTTCGGAAAGGGAATCGATGGTCGGGAAGATCATGGCGAAGCGTAGCGGAAGACGCGGGGTTGTCGCGCCTTCCGGCCCGCGAGCGGTGGCGGCGCTGCCTGGTTCAGCCCAGCGCCCTGGTGACAGCGCGCTGCGTGAGCACGCTGATCAGGTTGGCGCGGTAGGCCGCCGAGGCGTGCAGGTCGCTGTTGAGCTCGCTCGCGTCGATCTTCACGGCCGCGGCGGCGGCCGCGGTGAAGCTCTTGTTGAGCGCGTCTTCCAGCCCCGCGTGGCGGAACACCCCGTTGCCCGCGCCGGTGATGGCCACGCGCACGCCGCCATCGAACTGCGCAAGGAACACGCCGACGAGCGGAAAGTTCGATGCCTTCTGGCGCAGCTTCTCGTACACGGCGCGCTTAGGAATGGGGAAGCGGATCGCGGTGATCAGCTCGTCTTCTTCGAGTGCCGTGGTGAAGAGGCCCAGGAAGAAATCGTCCGCCGCGATCTCGCGCTTCGAGGTGATGAGCGTTGCGCCGGAGCCGAGCACCGCGCTGGGATAGCAGGCTGCCGGGTCGTTGTTGGCCACCGAGCCGCCGATGGTGCCCATCGCGCGCACCTGCCGGTCGCCGATGCGCCCGGCCAGGTCGGCCAGCGCGGGGAAGGCGGCTTTCACGTCGGCGTTGTTGGCCACGTCCAGATGGCGGGACATCGCGCCGATGGTGATCGTGTTGCCATCTTTCCTGATGCCGGTGAGCTCCTTGATGCCGCCCAGGTCCACGAGCTGCTCGGGCGCCGACAGCCTGAGCTTCATGGAGGCGAGCAGGGTCTGGCCGCCGGCCAGCGGCTTGGCGCCCGCGGCAACGAGCTTGGCCGCATCGGCCACGGTGGCCGGCCGTTCGAGTGTGAAGGCGTACATGGTGTGGGTTCCTTCGTTGTTCTGGTGTGTTCTAGTGGGAGGCGGCCGCCTGCATCGCTTCCCAGACGCGGCTGGCCGATGCGGGCATATCGAAGTCCTTGACGCCCAGCGGCGCCAGCGCGTCGAGCACGGCGTTGATCACGGCCGGCGGCGAGCCGATGGCCCCCGCCTCGCCGCAGCCCTTGGTGCCCAGCGGGTTGTGCGTGCACG
>Ga0006562J51391_1032679_pt1 | contig 11760 bp, 10 predicted proteins | sample Ararhi6_input_d2_FD_51391 | JGI IMG/M metagenome (IMG submission 51391) | reverse complement strand
CCTGCTCGACGATCGGCATGTGCACGCCGGCATCCCGGGCCAGCTGCAGGATCGGCGCGACGGACGCGAGCCCCTCTGCGGTCTGGTCCATCTGCTTCACGACGTCCTGGAAGCTGTACCCCTGGCCGAGGAGCCGGCCCGCCGTGTTGTTGCGGCTGAGCGGCGACTGGCACGTCGCGATGAGGTCGCCGAGCCCGGCGAGCCCCTGCAGCGTCTCCGGCTGCGCGCCCTGCGCGACGGCGAAGTCCGTCATCTCCACGAGGCCGCGCGTGATGATCGACGCCTTCGTGTTCTCGCCGTAGCCGACGCCGTCGACGATGCCGATGGCGACGGCGATGAGGTTCTTCAGGACCCCGCCGAACTCCGTGCCGATGACGTCGGTGTTCACGAAGGTGCGGAAGTAGGCGTTGCGGGCGCGGCGGGCGACGGCTTCCGCGGTCTCCTGGCTCGTGGAGGAGATGACGGCGGCGGTGGGCTGCTCGCGCGCGATCTCCAAGGCGAGGTTGGGGCCGGATGCCACGGCGATCCGGGACGGATCGCAGTGCAGCTCCTGCTCGATGACCTGGCTCATCCGCAGGCCGGAGCGCTTCTCGACGCCCTTCATGAGCGACACGATGGGGGCGTCGGTGGCGGCGACCAGCGGGCGGACGGCCTTCAGGTTCTGGCGCAGGGCCTGGCTGGAGATCGCCAGGTAGACCTGTGTCGCCCCCTCGAGCGCGTCGGAGAGGTGGGAGGTCGCGGTCATCGACCGGGGCAGGTTGACGCCCGGGAGGTACTCGCTGTTGCGCTTGCCCTCGTTGATCTCCTGCGCGAGCTCGGACCGGCGGGCCCACATGACGACCTGCGCGCCGCCGTCGGCGAGCACCTTGCCGAACGTGGTCCCCCAGCTGCCGGCGCCGATGACGGCGACGCGGGGCATGGCGGCATCCTGCCTACGACTCAAGGCGGCCCGTCTCCTTCTGCCCGTGATCGGACGGGTTCCAGCGCTGCGCGGGCGGCGTTTCGCCGCGCAGCTCGCCGAGGAGCCGCGAGATGTCGGCCATGACGACATCCGTCGCTGCGACGAGGTTCGTGGGCGTGGCCTTCGCGCGGTACGCGTCGAGGTCCACGGGCGGGCCGAGGCGCACCTGCACGCGCTTGCGGAGCGGCCAGAGGCTGAGCCTGCCGTAGCGCGGCAGGATCTTCTCGACACCCCACATCGCGACGGGGATGACGGGGATGTCGCCCTCGAGCGCGAGCCGCACGGCGCCGGTCTTGCCGCGCATGGGCCAGAGGTCGGGGTCGCGGGTGAGCGAGCCCTCCGGGTACACGATGACGCCGCGGCCCTTCTCGACCAGCGACGCGGCCTGCACGATGGTCTGGCGCGCCGCAGAGGCGGAGGACGCCCGCGCGACGGGGACCATGCCCATCGAGGTCAGGAGCGGACCGAGCACCGGAACCCGGAAGAGGCTCTCCTTCGCCATGAACCGCGGAGCCCGCCCGAGCCGCCACGTCGCGACGGCCACGATCACGGGGTCGAACTCGCTGTAGTGGTTCGGCGCGAGGACGTAGGGGCCCTCCTGCGGCAGGTGCTCGCCGCCGGTGATCTCGATCTTCGCGATCAGCCCGACGACCGGGACGACGATGGCTGCGGCCGGCCAGTAGACGCTGGGCGCGGACTTCTCGGCGGAGGCCCGCCGCCGTGGGGAGCGCGGCACCGATTATCCGATGACGTCGAAGTCGGCGCCGACGGCGGCGAGCTTGTCGAGGAACTTCTCGTACCCGCGGCGGATGATCCCGATGTTGCGGACGGTCGACTGCCCCTCGGCCGCGAGGGCGGCGATCACGTAGCTGTACCCGCCGCGGAGGTCGGGGACGACGACGTCGGCGCCGTGCAGCGGCGTCGGGCCGTTGATGACGGCGGCCTGCTCCAGGGCGCGGCGCGGGACGCGCCGGTCGGGGCTCGCGATGCCATCCGGGTGCACGACGATGTCGGCGCCCATCTGGACGAGCGCGCGGGTGAAGCCGAGCCGGTTCTCGTACACGGTCTCGTGGACGATGGACTCGCCCTCCGCCTGCGTCAGCGCGACGATGAGCGGCTGCTGCCAGTCGGTCATGAAGCCGGGGTGCACGTCGGTCTCCACGACGACGGGCCGCAGCGCCCCGCCCCGGCGGAAGCGGATGCCGTCCTCGGCGATGTCGAAGTCGCCGCCGGCCTTGCGGAACACGTTGAGGAAGGTCAGCATCTCCTGCTGCTTGGCCCCGCCGACGAAGATGTCGCCGTCGGTGGCCAGCGCGGCGCACGCCCAGGAGGCGGCCTCGTTACGGTCGAAGATGCAGCGGTGGTCGTAGCCGCGGAGAGAATCGACGCCCTCGATGAAGATGACGCGGTTGGGCTCGTAGGAGATGATGGCGCCCATCTTCTGCAGCACCGCGATGAGGTCCATGATCTCGGGCTCGATGGCGGCGTTGCGGAGCTCCGTCGTGCCCTTGGCGCGCACCGCCGTCAGCAGCACCTGCTCCGTCGCCCCGACGCTCGGGTACGGCAGCTCGATGTCGGCGCCGCGGAGCCCCTCGGGTGCGGAGAGGCGGATGCCGCTCGGCAGCTTCTCCACGATCGCGCCGAAGGCGCGCAGGGCATCGAGGTGGAAGTCGATGGGACGGTCGCCGATGCGGCAGCCGCCGAGGTCGGGGATGAACGCCTGGCCGAGCAGGTGCAGCAGCGGCCCGCAGAACAGGATGGGGATGCGGGAGGCACCGGCGTGGGCGTCGATCTCCTCCATGTGCGCCGAGACGGCGCCGCGCGGGTCGAGCCGGAGGACGCCCTCGCCGTCGTCCTCGACGGTCACACCGTGGACCTCCAGGAGCGAGCGGACCACCTGCACGTCGCTGATGTCCGGGACGTCGCGGAGGACGCTGACGTCCTCCCCGAGGAGGGCGGCGACCATCGCCTTCGTCGCGAGATTCTTCGCGCCCTTGACGTCGACACGACCGGTGAGCGGTCGGCCGCCCCGGATCGAGAGGACCTCTCCGAGCTCGCTGTCCCCGTCCCCGGGGTTCGGCGTCGCCGACGCACTCAGCAGTGTGTTCATCCGGTGGACCTCACTTGTTGTTCGAGGGAACTCGGCCGCGTCCGCAGGATGTGGGACGGGCTGTTCGGGCTACGGGACGGGGATCGTCCGCGGCCGCCACGCCTCACGGCGCGCCTCGAACTGCGAGATCTTCTCTTCGTTGCGCAGTGTGAACCCGATGTCGTCGAGTCCCTCGAGGAGCCGCCACCTAGTGTAATCGTCGATATCGAAAGCGACTCGGAGATCGCCGATAACGGCGGTGCGCTCCTGCAGGTCGACCGTCATCCGGGCGCCCGGGTCGGCATCCACGGCCGCCCAGATCGCCTCCAGGTCGGCTTCCCCGATGACCCCCGTGACGAGCCCCTGCTTGCCCGCGTTGCCGCGGAAGATGTCGGCGAACTTGGGGCTCAGGACCACCCGGAACCCGTAGTCGCGGAGCGCCCACACGGCGTGCTCCCGGCTCGAGCCGGTGCCGAAGTCCGGGCCGGCGACGAGGACCGACGCGCCGGCGTAGGTCGGCTGGTTCAGGATGAAGTCGGGGTCCTGCCGCCAGTTGGCGAACAGGGCGTCCTCGAACCCGGTCTTCGTGACCCGCTTGAGGTACACGGCCGGGATGATCTGATCGGTGTCGACGGCCGAGCGCTTCAGCGGCAGGACGACACCGGTGTGCGTGGTGAACTTCTCCATGTCAGGCCTCCGCTGCGGTCAGGACGGGCAGGTCGCTGGGGCTCGCGAGCCGGCCGAGGACGGCCGTGGCCGCGGCGACGAGGGGCGAGACGAGGTGCGTGCGACCGCCCTTGCCCTGCCGGCCCTCGAAGTTGCGGTTGCTCGTGGAGGCGCAGCGCTCCCCCGGTGCCAGCTGGTCGGGGTTCATGCCGAGGCACATGGAGCAGCCAGCGAAGCGCCATTCGGCGCCGAAGTCGGTGAACACCTTGTCCAGGCCCTCCGCCTCGGCCTCCAGGCGCACGCGCGCCGACCCGGGCACGACCATGACGCGGACGCCGTCCGCTTTGGTCCGTCCGCGGATGATCGAGGCGAACTGGCGCAGGTCTTCGATGCGGCTGTTCGTGCACGAGCCCATGAACACGGCATCCACGGGCACCTCCTTCAACGGGGTGCCGGCGACGAGGTCCATGTACTCCAGCGCCCGCTGCGCGGCGACCCGCTCGTTGGGGTCGGCGAAGTCCTCCGGCGCCGGCACGACGCCGGACAGCGACACGCCCTGACCCGGGTTGGTGCCCCACGTGACGAAGGGCTCCAGCTCGTCGGCGTCGAGGAAGACCTCCGCATCGTAGACGGCGCCCTCGTCCGAGGGGAGCGTCCGCCAGTACGCGACGGCGTCGTCCCAGTCGGCACCGGCCGGCGCGTGCGGGCGGCCCTTGAGGTACGCGAAGGTCGTGTCGTCCGGGGCGACCATGCCGGCGCGCGCGCCGGCCTCGATCGACATGTTGCAGATCGTCATGCGCCCCTCCATGGAGAGGGCTCTGATCGCGGAGCCGCGGAACTCCAGGACGTAGCCCTGGCCGCCGTTCGTGCCGATCTTCGCGATGACGGCGAGGATGACGTCCTTCGCCGAGACACCGGGCTTGAGCGTCCCCTCGACCGTGATCGCCATGGTCTTGAACGGCTTCAGGGGCAGCGTCTGGGTCGCGAGGACGTGCTCGACCTCGCTCGTGCCGATGCCGAACGCCATGGCGCCGAACGCGCCGTGCGTCGAGGTGTGCGAGTCGCCGCACACGACCGTGATTCCCGGCATCGTGAGCCCCAGCTGCGGGCCGACGACGTGGACGATGCCCTGCTCCTTGTCGCCGAGCGAGTGCAGCCGAACCCCGAACTCGGCGGCGTTGCGGCGCAGCGTCTCGATCTGGGTCCGGCTCGTGAGGTCGGCGATCGGCTTGTCGATGTCGAGCGTCGGCGTGTTGTGGTCCTCGGTCGCGATCGTGAGGTCGAGGCGCCGCACGGGCCGCCCCTCGGCGCGGAGGCCGTCGAAGGCCTGCGGGCTCGTCACCTCGTGCACGAGGTGCAGGTCGATGTAGATGAGGTCGGGCTCACCGCCCTCGCCCTTGACGACGAGGTGGTCGTCCCAGACCTTTTCGGCCAGGGTGCGAGGACGATCGGGAATCGCAGTGCTCATGGTGTCTCGTTCTCCAGAAAGGGGATCACGCCCGCGACTCACTCCGCGACGAGGACGGGCTCAGAACGAGGTCTCGTCGCGGCCGCTAAGGAGGAGGCGAGTGATCCGCACGCGGCCAGATTACCACCGCGCGACCGGGCGCCCGCCCGGGTGCGGGCGTAACACCGCGTCGCAATCGCGGGTTCCGCAGGCGGCGGCGTGCGACGCTGAGGGCCGGAAGCAACGGGAGGACGCTGTGGGAGCGGGAACGGACGCCGGGTTCACGACGCGGCAGGTGCACATCGGGTCGGATGCCGTCCCCGCCACGCCGCGGGCCCTTCCGATCCACCTGACGGCGGGTTTCACGTTCGGCTCGTTCGACGACGCCGCCGCGCACTTCGGGGTCGGTGACGGCTTCGGCTACACCCGCACCGGCAACCCGACGGTGGATGCCGTGGAACGCAAGCTCGCCTCCCTCGAGGGCGGCGCCGAGGCGCTGCTGCTGGCCAGCGGCCAGGCGGCGCTCACGGTCGCCCTGCTGGGGCTCGTGGCCGCGGGCGAGCACATCGTCAGCTCGACGCACATCTACGAGGGCTCCCGCGGTCTGCTGCTGGACAACTTCGCCCGGCTCGGGATCACCGTGGACTTCGTCGACGACATCGCCGACCCGGACGCCTGGCGGCGCGCCATCCGCCCCACGACGCGCGCGCTGCTGGCGGAGTCGATCGCGAATGCGCGCAACGACGTCCTCGACATCGCCGCGGTGGCGGCCGTCGGCGACGAGCACGGCATCCCGCTCGTCGTGGACAACACGTTCGCGACGCCCTATCTCGTGCGACCTCTCGAGCACGGCGCCGCCGTCGTCGTGCACTCGGCGAGCAAGTTCCTGGCCGGCCAGGGGGCGGTGCTCGGCGGCGTCGTCGTCGACGACGGCCGCTTCGACGCCGCCACGGCCGCCGGACGCTTCCCGCACCTGACGGATGCCGCATCCGGCCCCAGCCTGTGGGAGCGGCACGGCGGACGGGCCCGCATCGCGTACCTGCGGGAGAGCGTCGCGCCTCGCTTCGGACCGACCCCCTCTCCGCTGAACGCCTTCCTCATCGGACAGGGGGTGGAGACGCTGAGCCTGCGCGTGCAGCGGCAGAGCGAGAACGCGCTCGCCGTCGCCCGGTGGCTCCAGGGCCGGCCGGAGGTCGCCCGCGTCGACCACGCCGGCCTCGCGTCGCACCCGACGCACGACACGGCACGCCGGTACCTCCGCGGCGGCTTCGGCTCGGTCTTCACGGTCACGCTCCGCGGCGGACTGCCCGCGGCGCGGACGGTCGTCGACGGCCTGCGCGTCATCACGCACATGACGCACCTGGGCGATGTCCGCTCGCTCGTGCTGCACCCCGCATCGACGAGCCACACCCACCGCACGGCGGCGCAGCAGCGCGCGCACGGAGTAGAGCCGGGGACGCTCCGACTGTCGATCGGGATCGAGGACGTCGACGACCTCATCGCCGACCTCGGCCGGGCGCTCGACGCCGTCTCCGCGACCGGAGCGGAGCCCGTCCCGGCGGACCGCGCGGATCCGGTGGTCGCGTGAGCCGTCTCCAGCACTTCGGATGGTTCCTCGCGCGGGGTTTCGGACCGCACGGCTGGGGGCATCCGTACCTCGACTGGAACTACCGCTGGACCGAGCCCACGCTCTACCAGGATGCCGTCCGCGCCCTCGAGCAGGCCGGCTTCGACCTCCTCATCATCGAGGACGCGCCCTCGCTCGGCTCCGCGGAGACGATCGACCTCCGCGTGCGCCAGGCGTTCGGCGGGCCCAAGCTCGACCCGCTGCTCCTCGCGCCGTACCTCTTCGCCGCGACGCGGCACCTGGGGGTCGCGCCCACCGTCAACCCCGCGGCGTACCTGCCGTACACGGCGGCGCGCCAGTTCGCGACGCTGCAGCACCTGAGCGGGAACCGCCTCGGCCTGAACGTCGTCACCGACACCGGGAGCGCGCGGCACTTCGGCGCCGCGCCCCCGCTCGGCCACGACGCCGCGTACGACCGCGCCGAGGAGTGGCTCGGGGGCATCCGGGACCTCTGGCGCAGCTGGCCGGACGACGCGCTCATCGCCGACCCGGCGCGCGGACGCTACGCCGACGGGACCCGCCTGGAGGCCGTCCGCCACCGGGGCGAGCACTTCGCCTTCGACGGTCCGCTGAACTTCGTGCCGTTCACGGACGGCGAACCCGTCATCGTCTCCCCCGGCGGCTCGGGACGCGGACTGGGCTTCGCGGGCCACAACTCCGACATCCAGCTCGCCCTCGCACCCCTGGACGAATCCAGCATCCGCGCGTACCGGGCGAAGATCCACGACGCCGCGCGTGCGGCGGGTCGCCGGCCCGAGGATGTGAAGGTCCTCTTCGCGATCCAGCCGGTGCTCGTGTCCTCGCCGGAGGAGGCCGACCGGCTCGTCGCCGCCTCGGCGCACCCGGATGAGGCGACGCTGCGGCAGATCGCCGAACGTCAGTCCAGCGACCTGGAGACCGACCTCACGGCCCTGGACCTCGACGCGCCACTGGATACGGCGGTGTTCGGCGAGCACGTGTCGCACGGCAGCATCCGACGGCTCGTCGGCGCGCACGGCCCGGACGCGACGCTGCGCGAGATCCTGACGGCGCACGCGCGCCTCGGGCGGCTGAGCGACGGCAGCGGGTTCGTCGGCACGGCGGGCGAACTGGCCGACCGCATCGAGGAGCTCGGGACGTGGGGCAACGACGGCGTGCTGCTGTGGGGCGACCTGCATCCCGTCACGGTGCACCGGATGCTGGACGAGCTCGTGCCGATCCTCCGGCGGCGCGGCATCCTGCGCGCGGAGTACGCCGACGGCGGTCTGCGCGCGAACCTCCGCTCGTTCTGACCACGCAGGCAGAGGCACCCCGGGAACCGAACCACGGGTGGGGGCCGGTCGGTCGACGGGCCCCCACCCGCCGTCCTCAGTCCAGGCCGTTCTCCGCGAGCCATGCGCTCGCGATGTCCTCGGGCGACTTCTCGTCGACTTGGGACTGCACGTTCAGCGACACGAGTCCCTCGGGGGTGAGCGCCGCGCTGACGGCGTTGATGACATCGGCGATCTCCTCGGCGATGTCGGCGTTCACGAGCGGGACGACGTTGGAGGCGAGGAACAGCGCCTCGGGATCCTCGAGGACACGCAGCTTCTGCGTTTCGATGCGCGGGTCGGCGGTGAAGACGTTCGCCACGTTGACCGTGCCGGCCACGAGCTCCTCGACGGTCGTGTCGCCCGTTCCCTCGAAGGCGACGTCGACGCCGTAAGTCGCCTTGAGACCCTCGGGCCCGTACGGCCGCTCGGCGAGCTCGGGCGGGCCGCCGAGGGTCAGCGGCACGGAGACGTCCGCCAGGTCGGCGATCGTGGTGAGGTCGTTCTCCTCGGCGAAGGCCTCCGTGACGGTGTACGAGTCCTGGTCGCTGGCGGTCGACTGCTCGAGGACGGTGAGCCCCTCGGGAAGCGCGTCGACCAGGGCGCTGTACACGTCCTCGGGACTGCGCGCCTCGGTCTCCGGGTCGTAGAACTGCAGCAGGTTGCCGCTGTACTCGGGGAACAGGTCGACCTCGCCGCTCTCCAGCGACGGCAGGTAGGCGTCACGCTGGCCGATGTTGAACGAGCGCTCGACCTCGAAGCCGGCGCCCTCCAGCGCCTGCGCGTAGATCTCCGCGACGATCTCGTTGGAGTAGTAGGCCTGCGAGCCGATGACGATCGCGTCGGTCTCGCCGCCGGGCGACGTGGTCTCCTCGGCGAGCGGATCGCTCGTCCCGCATCCGGCGAGAGCCAGCGATGCGGTGAGGGCGAAGGTCGCGATGCCGAGCACGCGCTTCTTCCGTGCTGTGAACATGTGCGTCTCTCTCTTTCTGTGGTGATGGGGTCAGGCCGGAACCGGACGGCGCCGGGAGGTCTTCGGAGCGGAGTGGCGATCGGATGCCGCACGAACGCCCCGCGGGACGGCGAGCCGCTGCGTGAGGGCGAACAGGCCGTCGACGGCGAGGGCGAGTGCCGCGACGAGCAGCGCGCCCCCCAGCACCATGTCGAACCGGCGGAGCGGGAGGCCCGTGATGATGTACTGCCCCAGTCCCCCGACGTTCACGTAGGCGGCGAGCGTCACGGTCGCGATCACCTGCAGCGTCGCCGCACGGATGCCGCCCACGAGGAGCGGCAGTCCCAGCGGCACCTCGATGCGCCACAGCACCTGCCACTCGGTCATCCCGACGGCGCGTCCGGCGTCGATCGTCGCCCGGTCGATCGCCTCGAACCCCGTGTAGGCGCCTGCCAGGAGCGACGGGATCGCGAGGAGCACGAACGTGATGACGGCGGCCTCGGGCTTGTGCAGGACGCCGAGGAGGAGCACCAGCAGGATGATGAGCCCGAACGAGGGGACGGCCCGCGCGGCCCCGGAGACGGCGACGACCACGTCGCGCCCCCGACCGGTGTGTCCGACGAGCCAGCCGATCGGGATGGCGATGGCGGCGGCGATGAGCACGGAGATGACGGTGAGCAGCAGGTGCTGGCCGAGTGCCTCCGGGATCGAGTCCGACTTCGACCGGTCCCCGCTCAGCAGCCACGCGATGGCGTCGATGATGAGGTTCATGCCGTGACCTCCGCGCGGACGACTTCCCGCTGCGCCGAGATGCGGGACGTGGCCGTCCGCCGCGTCCAGGGCATGAGGAGGCGACCGAGCAGGACGAGGGCGAGGTCGATCAGGAGGGCGATGAGGCCCACCGCGACGAGACCCGCGACCACCTCCGGGATGATGCGGCGCTGCAGACCGTTCGTGAAGAGGTAGCCGAGGTTGGTGACACCGATGAGGATGCCGACGGTCGCGAGCGCCACGGTGCTGGCGGCGGTCACGCGCAGCCCCGCGAGGATGACCGGCCCGGACAGCGGCAGGTCGACGGCCCAGAACCGGCGCGCCGTGCCGTAGCCGACGGCAGTCGCCGCGAGGCGGACGTCGGGATCGACCGAGGCCAGCCCCTCCGCCACCGACCGCGTCAGCAGGGCCACGGCGTAGATCGTGAGCGCCGTGATGAGGTTCGCCTCGCTCGTTGCGCTGATGCCGAACACGACCGGGAGGATGAACAGCAGCGCGAGGGAGGGGATGGTGTACAGGAGCCCCGTGATGCTGAGGATGGTCCCCCGAGCCGCGCGGTAGCGCCACGCCAGCCAGCCCAGCGGCAGGGAGACGAGGAGCCCGAACACGAGCGGCGGCACACTCTGCCGCACGTGCACGAGCGCGAGCTCGACGATCAGGTCGAGGTTGTCGAGGACCCAGTTCACGGGCCGGCTTCCCCGCGCAGGAGCGCTCCCTGCGTGCGCCCGAGGGCGTCGACGACGACGGTGCCGTTCGCCGTCTCCTTCAGGCGCAGCGCGCGCTTGCCGCGATCGGCGCCGATGAAGTCGGCGACGAAAGCGCTCGCAGGCGCCTCGATGATCTCGCTCGGGCTGCCGACCTGCGCGATGGCCGCGCCCTTTTCGAGGATGACGACCTGGTCGCCGAGCAGGAACGCCTCGTCGATGTCGTGCGTGACGAAGACCACGGTCTTGTCGAGCTCACGCTGCAGGCGGCTGACCTCCTGCTGCAGCTCGGCGCGGACGATCGGGTCGACGGCGCCGAACGGCTCGTCCATGAGGAGGATGTTGGGGTCGGAGGCGAGGCCCCGCGCGACGCCGACGCGCTGCTGCTGGCCGCCGGACAGCTGGCTCGGATACCGCTGCGCGAGAGACCGGTCCAGGCCCACGACGTCGAGGAGCTCGAGGGCCCGCTCGCGCGCGGCGCGCCGCGGCGTGCCCTGCAGGAGCGGCACCGTCGCGACGTTGTCGATGACCGAGACATGCGGCAGCAGCCCGCTGTTCTGCATGACGTAGCCGATGCTCCGCCGCAGGCGCACGGCATCCTGGCCCCGGATGGGATCGCCGTCGATGAGGATCTCCCCCGACGTCGGCTCCACCATCCGGTTGATCATCCGCAGCAGGGTCGTCTTCCCGCATCCCGAGGAGCCGACGAAGACCGTCGTCTTGTGCGCCGGGAGCACGAGGCTGAATCCGTCGACCGCCAGCGTGCCGTCGGGGTACTGCTTCGTCACATCGCGGAACTCGATCACGGGCGTCCCTCCCGGAGCCGCTCAGGCCCCACGTGCCACTCAAGCACAGGGTGGGGACACGGGGCACCGGGGTGTAACCCGGCGACACCGTCCGGTAAGGTCCCGTGCCGCCTGCCGGGCGTCAGTCGCGCTGCTCGACGTGCGGCTGCTCGACGTGCGGCTGCTCGACGGACGCGGGGGTCCCCTTCTCCTCCGCCACAGCGGCCGCGGCGGCGACCGGCGTGCCGGGCTCGTCGCGCCGGCTCTCGCGGGCCGAGGCGATGAGGCTCGCGGCCGTGGCGACCACCATCGAGACGATGATGACGCCGAGCGACATCCAGGTGGAGATGTCGGGCACCCACTCGATGTGCTCCCCGCCGTTGATGAACGGCACCTCGTTCTCGTGCATCGCGTGGAAGATGAGCTTCACGCCGATGAAGGCGAGGATGAACGCGATGCCGTAGTGCAG
>Ga0006562J51391_1001061_pt1 | contig 11777 bp, 11 predicted proteins | sample Ararhi6_input_d2_FD_51391 | JGI IMG/M metagenome (IMG submission 51391) | reverse complement strand
TGAAAAGGCCCCGCCTGTCCTTTAAATGAAATAGCGGCAATCAGTACTAGAGAGGCAGAAAGTAAACATTTAAGCACAAACGTATTTGAATGAAATAACGGATGGCGAAATTTTTTCGTTTGGTGAGACGTTGACTCGTAGGAAGCCGAGCCAGAATGCTTTTCTTCTTCTGTTAACATGACCCATGGCGGAATATCATCTTTCTTCTTGAAAGCTGCCTTCTTAGGGGCAGCAGCTGGCTGCTTCATTTTGCGGCGCTGCGCTATTTTCTTTCGATACTCGTCCACTCTTTTCATAAGATCACCCTTTACATACAAACAGTTTGTACATTTTATGTGGCGACCTCATATGATATGCAACAAAAAGACCGATTCTCATCGAATCGGTCTCATCTCACGTGAATCATTATGCTCTTACACCGAAAAATGCTTTCAGCTTTGCAAACATCCCTTTGTTTTCTTCTTCAAAGGATTGAAGAGGAACAGATTCACCTAGTACGCGGCGAGCAATATTGCGATACGCAATGGAAACTTTATTTTTAGCATCCATGACAATCGGTTCACCATTGTTTGAAGCCTTAATGACATCATCATCATCGGCTACAATGCCGAGAAGATCAATTGATAAATGATGGACAACTTCATCCACATCCATCGAATCGCCATTTTTCGCCATGTGTGTACGAATGCGGTTCACAATCAAACGAGGCGGTTCAATATCCTCTTGTTCCAGCAAGCCGATAATTCGGTCTGCATCTCTCACAGCTGAGATTTCAGGTGTCGTGACCACAATCGCTTTGTCAGCACCTGATACAGCATTTTTAAAGCCTTGCTCAATTCCAGCAGGGCAATCAATGACAACATAATCAAAGTCTTGTTTCAATGATTGAATTAATTCTTTGATCTGCTCCGGCTCTACCGCCGTTTTATCGCTTGTTTGAGCAGCAGGTAAAAGATACAAAAGATCCTCAAACCGCTTATCCTTCACAAGCGCTTGGTGAATCTTGCATCTTCCTTCTACTACATCGACTAGATCATAAATAATGCGGTTTTCAAGTCCCATCACGACATCTAAATTCCGAAGGCCGATGTCGGTATCAACTAGACACACTTTTTTTCCTTGAATTGCTAGTGCTGTGCCTAAGTTTGCAGATGTTGTTGTTTTGCCAACGCCGCCTTTTCCTGAGGTAATCACAATAGCCTCGCCCAATTTCACATTCCTCCCTCAAGCCTTGTCAGATTAGGTCTTATATGAGCCAATTGCTGCAGGCGTTCAATGATCATATTGCCATCTATATCTAAATAAGCACATTCCATTTCATTTCCATCTTCTTTTTGATCCGGTGCACGGTTAAACACCTGTGCGATGCGAAGCTGGGTTGGAATCATATGAGATGCCGCAATCACAGCTTGTTTGTTTCCATTACATCCAGCATGCGCTACACCTTTTAATGCACCGAGCACAAAAATATTCCCCCCTGCACGAATGGTTCCGCCAGGGTTGACATCTCCTATTAATAAAAGATCCCCTTCGACATAAAGCACCTGTCCAGAGCGTACAATTTTTGCTACAGAAGTAATCTCAGCCTCTGCTTTTAAACGTCTCGCCTCTTCAGTTGACATGACGTCACTTTCAATAGAGTGAATGACAAGATGTTCATTTTCAGACACCGTTTCAGTTAAACGCGCCTCTTGATCCTCTGTTAAATATCGAAAACCAAGTTTAATATGCACATTGACTTTATGTCCTTCTCTTCCGTCTGTATATTGCTCAAGTAAAAGAACCTCTCGCAAGCCAGAAAGAAGGTCTTCAAACGAACAGTCATCATTTAACTGTAATGTTAATCCGTTTTTTGTACCTTTTATTGTCACATACTGCTGTTTTTGAGTTTTCAAGATGCTCACCTCAACAACATACTCATTTCGCCGTAATTGGACAAACTCCTGCTTTTATTCGTCGATCAGTCCTTGTTTCACATTGATGAAAAAGAGCCTAAGCGGCACAACAAGTATGAGAGACGCAGCAGTATTTAAAAGAATCGTTGGAATAAAGCGTTCGATGACATACGTATTAAAAGGCATAATATCTGGTTGAATCGTCGCTTGAACACCGTACACATAAAACTCCATCACTGCAACAGCAATCATCGATAGAAAGACAACGACTAACATATTCGTTTGGAGAACTTTGAAGGCTTTTGCTAACAAATAGCACAGCGCACCAAAGCCAAACATATGAACACCAAGAATACCTGTATACGAAATATCATATAAAAGTCCAAAGACAAATCCATAAATCACACCATATTTTTGATTCACAAAAGCTGTCATAAATACAAGTGCGAGTAAGATGAAATGAGGTGCTAAAATTTGATTGTCTGAAACAAATGGGAGCTTCACTAAATCGACAAAAATACTGTCAAACACGAAAATAAACAACATGACGAAAGCAAGAAGGACACGTTTCACGAGCCTTCCTCCTTCGTTAATTGAGATGCATCTGCCGTACTTGTGCTGCGATTCACAACAATCACACGGTCTAAATTATTGAGTTCAGCAGCTGGTTCTACATAAATAATTTTTGTCAGTCCGTAATGGTCCGGCTCAATTTCGCTTACCTTTCCAATCGTCAAGCCCTGCGGGAATACGCCCCCTGCTCCAGATGTTTCAACAAGATCTCCTTTTTTGACATCCCCATCAGCATCGGATTTTAAAATGTTCATTGTCAGCATTTTTTTCTTGCTGTCATAACCGTTAATAATTCCATTGAGTTCTTCTTTGCCCTTTTTCGCAAAAATTTTCGTTGAAATTCTATTATTTTGATCTGTAGAGCTTAGCAACCTTACAGTCGACGTAAAATTGTTGAGCTTATCACTTTCAATTTTCCCAATTAACGCACCACTCTCATTGGTGACCGCCATATCTTTTTCAACGCCTTGTTTTTTCCCTTTATCAATCATGACAAAACTATCCCAAAGGGACGGGTTTCTCGCAATGACTGTTGAAAGAATGGGCGTGTAGTCACGAATAGAGTTCACATATCCGAGCTGCTTGCGAAGCTTTTTGTTCTCATCTTCTAGTTCTTGAAGTTTCGCCTCATATTGGGTTTGTCCATCAAGTTTTTTTCGAAGACGCTCGTTTTCATCATATGTGTTCTTTAAATCTTGTACGTTTCCATAAATACCGGCAATAAATTGTGATGGTTTATGAAAGACACCTTGAAAAAAGCCTGTCGTATCCCCCACTAATTTTTCCGGCCATGAAGCACCTCTGCCGCTTTTCACTGAAAAACCAATCATGGCCACCAGTACGATGACACAGACAAGGAGCAACATTAATCTTTTATTCATAAAAAACTGCGGCATGTCTTACACCTCTTTATTTACGCCCAATTATCGATTATCTTTAGATTTTCCTTTGAACAAGTGAATATGTTCTAGTGCTTTCCCTGTTCCGATCGCTACACAGTCAAGCGGATCTTCAGCAATAATGACCGGCATTTTTGTTTCATCACTAATGACTTTGTCAAGATTACGCAGCAATGCACCACCGCCTGTTAAAACGATTCCACGGTCCATAATATCTGCTGCCAGCTCAGGTGGTGTTTTTTCAAGTGTCATTTTGACCGCATCAACAATTGTTTCCACCGTATCGCGAAGCGCTTTTGCAATTTCTTCTGCCGTAATAGAGATCGTTTTTGGCAGACCTGTTAAAAGGTCACGACCGCGAATGTCCATCTCATCATGTACGTCAGGCTGCGCAGAACCGATTTCCATTTTAATCGCTTCTGACGTGCGATCACCAATCATAAGATTATACGTTTTACGAATGTAGCTGCTAATCGCATCATCCATCTCGTCTCCTGCAACACGGATCGATTGAGATGTCACAATACCGCCAAGTGAAATAATGGCTACTTCTGTTGTACCGCCGCCAATATCTACAACCATGCTTCCAGTTGGCTCCCATACAGGAAGGTTAGCACCGATTGCCGCAGCAAATGGCTCTTCAATAGGGTATGCGTCACGAGCACCAGCTTGTCTTGTTGCATCAATGACTGCACGCTCTTCTACTGCTGTAATACCAGATGGTACACACACCATCACGTACGGTTTACGAGCAAAAAGCCCTTTACCTTTTAATGCTTGATTAATGTAATATTTCATCATTGTTGCTGTCGTCTCGTAGTCTGCAATGACTCCGTCTTTCATTGGGCGCAGTGCCACAACATTACCAGGTGTACGACCGATCATGTTTCTAGCGTCATTTCCAACCGCCACTATAGACTTCGTATCAGTTTCCAAAGCTACGACCGAAGGTTCTCTCACAACAATGCCTTTTCCTTTAATAAAAACAAGCGTATTCGCTGTTCCAAGATCTATTCCAAGGTCTTTTGTACCAATTCCAAACATATGTATGTATCTTCCTTTCTTAAACCAAAATTCCCTTTAGGGAAAAACTCATAAACTCTATTATATCGTAAAACATTGAAAAAAAAAGTGTTACAAATACCCTTTTTCCTTCAAACTCACAAATTTTTGATCACCGATCACTAGATGATCAAGCAGCTGTATTCCAATCAGCTTCCCACATTCAAAAAGTCGCTGTGTGACTTCAATATCTTCCCTGCTGGGCGTCGGATCTCCAGATGGATGGTTGTGCACACATATAAATGAAGCGGCCGAACGTTTAAAGGCCTCTTTAAAAATTTCGCGCGGGTGAACAATCGACGAATTTAGACTTCCGATAAACACAGTATGTTTATGAAGAACTTGATTTTTGGTATTGAGATAAAGACAAACGAAATTCTCCTGCGTCAAAAATCTCATATCTTCCATCACAAAATTCGCACCATCTTCCGGCGTGCGGATCACATAACGATTGTCCGTCGTTTGATGGTGTAATCTAGTGCCGAGTTCTAAAGCAGCTAAAAGAGAGATCGCCTTCGCTTTTCCAACTCCTCGAATCTTTGACAATTCTTCAATCGAAGCTTCCTTCACAGAACGAAGACCACCAAATGTTTGTAAAAGTCTTGCGGACACTTGAAGAACTGATTCCTTTTTTGTGCCTGTTCTCAAAAGAATCGCGACAAGTTCATGGTTTGATAAGCTGCTTGGGCCATATTTGACAAATCGTTCACGCGGCTTTTCATCATGAGGAAAATGCTTCAGCAGCATAGGGAAATGATTCAAGATCTACACTCCTTTTTTGATTCCTTCCCGTCATCAAAAAGGGGTGATACCAAATGTTTCAAGCACTCTGACTGTTTTAGCAATAGGGAGTCCTACAACGGAAAAATAATCACCGTCTATTTTTTGTACAAACAGGGCACCTTTTCCTTGAATGCCATAGCTTCCAGCTTTATCAAGAGGCTCACCGGTTTCAATATAGCGGTCTATTTCATCTTGTGTAAGCGGCCAAAATGTCACGTCTGTCTGTTCATAAAATGTTTCTTTTCTATTCTCTGATTGAATCGTGACACCAGTCAAGACTTGATGTGTCTTACCTGACAATAATTGAAGCATTGAGGCTGCATCTTCCTTGTCTTTTGGCTTTCCAAGACATTTGCCATCAATTGCAACAATTGTATCTGCACCAATGATCACAGCTTTGGGATGTATTTTTTGAATATCATTTGCTTTTTGTTCTGCCAACCATTGGACGTTCTCAGCAGGAGAAAGGTTTCGATTTATTTCTTCTTTTAAATCACTTGCTTGAATGTCATAAGAAAACCCTGCTAAATCAAGCAATTCTTTTCTTCTAGGTGATTGAGATGCGAGTATTAACTGGTTCATGTTTGTTCATCCTTTCAGGGTTTAGCCTAAGAAGTAAGATACCCATTCATCCTATCAAATGAACATCTTACCGACAATTGACGAAAATGCCATTTTCATGTTCCTCCATCATTATGTTGGAAGCAAAAGAAAAAAACTAGTCATTTTTTGACTAGTTTGGCTGTTAAAAACATGATTTTACGTATTTAGTTGATCTAATAGCGCTTGCTGAGATTTCCAGCCATTTTCAGCAGATGGGTCATTTAAAAGCTGTACAGCTTTCAGCAAACTGCTTTTAGCTGGTGCGTCAGTTGTTTTGGCATTTTCAAGCTCAGAAATCAACTGAGTGACTTCTTTTTGATCCACATCTTCTCCTGCAATCACCTTAGAGGATAAGACAGATGCCTTCTCTATTAAACCTGTCAGCTCATCCGGCACTTGAAACGAGAGCTCTTTTCCTCCCCATGCTTCAAAATGCTGATCGATCAATTTTTTCCCAACGGCACTTGTCATGCCTTGTTCTGTGGCAAGTCCGGCAATCACATAATATCCATCATCCATTGATACCTTTTTACCTGCATATCCTGCCTCTTTTAAACTGTCAACTAAGTCATCTGCTCCTTTTTCAGAAGAAAACTTTCCAGCCTGCACCACAAAGGTTGAAAAATGACCTGCTGCACTTTTTTCACCTTCATTGTCCTTTGACGTATCTGTAAGATCAGCCGGTGGTGCATCTCCCCCAGCTTTCGCCGACGGCCCGCTTCCAGATGCTGAGACGCTGATATGATCGCCTCCTGATGGATTGGCAGATCCATCTTTACTTAAACTTAATGCAAATACACCGAGGCCTGTCCCTAGAACGACTGCAAACACAATCGTTGTCATCACTCGTTTGAAGGGACCGCGGTTTTTACTGAACTTCTGGTCAAAAGAACCTTTTTTCTTTTGATAAGGTGTGACGACCTTTGGATCCGAATGGTAAATGTGATCAGCTGCATCGTCCCATTGAAAATCTTCTTCTTTCGGTTTGGACGGTTCCTCCTCGGAAGCGGCTGTCTCCTGTTCCGACTGCCTCTTTTCCTCCCAGTTCGAAAACGTCACTTGATCCTCTTGCTGTTTTTGAGGTTGATGCTCTTCTCCATGCAGCATTTCTTCCTTGCCATTAATATTGACCTTTAACCCTTGTTTTTTTGCCTGCCTTTTTTTCACTGTCATTCCCCGCTTTCTGACATTGTTTGTAAGAAAGACCTTTCTGTCCAATGAAATAGCGCGAATGTAACCCGTCCTTCTTTCTGTTTCACACTTTAACATAGCCAATAAAAAAAAGAACAAGACTTTTGTCGGCAGGTTCAAAAAGTGTTCGCCAATTTTCTCATCCAAAAAAATGACCAATTGGGCTTAACAAATCACCACAAAAAAGATAAAGCCAGAAAGAACAAGCGATGGCAGGAACAAAAGGAAAGGGTTCATTTGCCTTGTAAGAAAACACCTTTGCGTAAACCATTCCAGTGACAGACGAAAGAAAAAGAATGGTCAGAAACGGCTTAAATCCGAAGCAAAATGCAAGCACACCAAATAGTTTGACATCCGCTCCCCCCATACTATTTGGCTTGAAATGTTCTAAACTATAAAACAAAAGAAGACAAATAAGAAGGGATGCCGCTCCTTCCCACCAAATAAAAAGCGGTTCTAGCGTGCGGTATATGACGAAAAGAGGAAAAAAGAAGAGAAAGAGCTCGTTTGGTACTCTCATATAGAAAAGATCGCTCACGACAGCAATCACGAATAAACTACATAGACTCACAAGAAAAAGGCCCTCAAAAGAGAAACCAGCATGTTTATAAACGAGGAAAAAAAGGCCGCCTGTCAACAGCTCAACCATTGGATAAAGCAAAGAGAGCCGGGTTCCACAATGCTTACATGACCCTTTCAATACAATATAAGAAACAAGCGGGAGCATGTCGTGAAAAGAAAGCGGCTCTTTACAAGCTCCGCAGTGTGATCGAGGAAAAAGAATGGATCGCTTCATCGGAAGCCTCTCACCAACTAGATGAAAAAATGACCCCATGGCCATGCCTGTGAAAAACATAAAAAAATCAATCAAATTAGGTGACTCCTTCCGGAAATAGAATAGACCGGATTGTACCATAGCGATTCACCTTTGATCACCTTGCGAAAAAGTGATTTTCCCCCTCTCCTACATATCAAAAGAAAAAAGACGCTCATTACATAGAAGAAATTGCGTCTTTTGATTACCTTAAAATACGATTTCGGATATCTGAGAAAAAAATGTTACTAATAGCCTAACCCTTTTTCCTTCAAACTCACAAATTTTTGATCAAATATTACAAGTTAATAAAGCAAATATCCTAACAAGAAAGAGCACAAGATAGAAGCTTACCCCTCTTTTATAAAATCTCCCTATAATTAATCTTGTATAAGCAATTAGTTCCTCGAACTTTTTGTAGTGTGCTTAAATTAACTCAACATATAATCTCAAATACATTTCATTTAGAATAAAGGAAATTACAAATCACTTACTATAACTATTAAAATTTGGCTGATGTAGAATTATCGACTTATGTTCTAGTGAACAAGCAATAAAATTCGTCAAAAGAGATGTTCAAATATACAGACAAAAGGTAATCCTGATACACAAAATATAATTATTATTCTTATTCAGGGAGGTATTATAATTCCTCCCTACTCTATTACTAATTTTCTTGATAAAAAAATGAATCATGTTAAATAAACAGCGATAAAGCAATTGCAGATACCTTAGTACAATTTCTTAACTACATACTTCATCAAAAAAGGAGTGTCCTCCAACATTTAAACATGTTTGAGATATTACTGATATAAAGTTACTCCATTTGGAATTGCATTTAGATTATTATGGATAAAAAGGAAACTTTAAGAGATACTGTTAAAAACAGAACATTACTTTCTACACTATTCTAACAGCTTAAATTATAAATTCTAAGATCTTGTCTAACAGATTTAATTTTGACTTTATAAATTAGTTTAGTAAGAATAGATTTAAAACTCACTTATTTCAATTGGAAAACATTCAAACTATAATAAATCTATATAAAGCTAAACAATTTTTCTTATCTAATAAGTTTGACTTCATACCAGAATATCCTTATTATCTGGACTGCCTTAATTATTTTTTTAATACATTACTGTTTTCTTTTTTATTTTTATCCTTATCATCACCTTGATCGTCTTCATTTTCTTCTTCATTTTGCTCTTCATGAAATTCAATACTGGTGTTTCCAGTAATATTGTCAAAGGGAGTATAGTAAACACCTATGCTTTTCCCTAAAATAATTCGTTTAAAAAGGATTACAACTATTGAAACAACTATTAATAACAAAAAAGAAAGAAGTACTCCACTGATAATAAGCATGCTATCCCTCCTTTCAAAAGATTATGTATATTCTAAATCGTTATGGGTAATTTTTCAAGTGAACGTATCATTGGCGAATCCCTCCACATAATTTCTTTTAAATCAACTGATAGCTCAATAGTAGGTAATCGATTTATTAATGTTAAAAAGGCAATTTTACTTTCTAACCTAGCTAAAAACGCTCCTAAACAGTGATGTTCTCCTTTTCCAAAAGAAAGATGCTTATTATTTATTCTCTTCAAGTTTAAACTATAAGGATTTTCAAACTTCACTGGGTCATGGTTAGCCGCGGCGTTAGAAACAATAACTACATCCCCTTTCAAAATCTCAAAACTTTTATATTCAAAACTTTCCTTAGCCCATCTCCCTTTAGATAAAAGAATTGGACTAGATGTTCTCAATAATTCTTCTATAGCTGATTCTATTGTTTCTGGATTATTCTTTAAGAAAGTATATTCAACTGGATTTCTCAGCAAATTCAACATCCCATTTCCGATTAAATTAACTGTTGTATCATATCCTGCCACAATTAAAAAGAAAATCATAGAATATAATTCACTTTTGTGCAGTTTATCATTATTAATCTCTTTTACTAATTCTGAAATCAAATCTCCTGTTTGACATTTCCTTTTTTCTTCAATTATGCCATCCAAATATGCAATAAATTCCCTTAATTTAGGCGTAATAATTTCTAAATTTTGAGCTGAACTATCCGTAAGCACATTTGCCCACTCAGTAAACAAATCATAATCCTCAGAAGGTACTCCTAAAACTTTAGAAATAACCGCAATAGGCAAAGGTCTTGCATACTCTTCCATTAAATCTATAGTTTTTTTTCCCTCCATTGAGTTCACTAACTCATTACAAATCTCTTCTATTTGATTGGTTAATTTTAAAATCATTTGAGGAGTAAAAGCCTTCTGAACAAGTTTTCGGAGCCTCATGTGATCCTCACCATCTTTAGACAATAAATTATCACTCAAGAGCTTCAATTCAGGAGTAGGAAAAAATCCCCTTTCAGCTTCTTCAGGTAGTATTCCTCTTGGATCTACAACTAATCTAGAGTCTTTTAAAAGTAATTCAGCATCTTCATATCTAGTAATCAACCAACTTCTCTGATTACCAAACTCTTCAGATTGAAAAAAATGTATTGGGTCCTTCCTTCTGAAAAAATCTAATATTTCTAAAGGATTATCTTTAAACTCTTGTGAGAAAGGATTAAATTTCATAATATTCGTTGACATAAACTTAAAAACCTCCAATATAATTGCTTTCTATTCATAATATTACCTGCTCTATACTCTCAAGCTTTATAAAGCTTGAGAGTATAGAATTAATTAACTAGATATAAGTAGCTGATAATATTTCTTCTTTTAACTTGTTTGCAATAATATTTACACTTGGAGAATCCATCATTTCCGCATGCTTGCCAGGCACTTGAATATTTTTTAAATCTCCTTCTAGATAACTACTCCACTTATTACCTAGTCTTGTTCCTTCCTGAGCTTCAAAATAAATTAAACCTCTATATTGTTTTTCTATTTTATATTCAGCCGATACCTTCGTGTTAGCATGAAAGATATTACTTAAAGTTTTTATATCCTCTACTTCAAGACCTGGTGGTAACATTTGTCTTATTTTAGGAGAATTTATTAGATTTTTAAAGGTCACCTCTGCGATTTCCTTTTCTTTATTAGGGTCTAAAATTAAATGTGCCGATATAGAGTTTAGAACCTGTATAATGCTTTCTTCCTTACTTAGGATATATTCTGCTCTTGGGAATGCCGTATCTATTAAAGATAATAAAGATACTTCCTCCCCCTGCTCAATTAGTTGATTTGCTATCTCATATGCAAAAAGCCCTCCTATCGACCAGCCGCCCAACATGTAAGGACCTTTAGGCTGAATTTCTTTTATTTTTTTCAGATATAACCTACTCAAATCTTCCAATCTAATATTTTCCATAGATCTATCTTCAACATACGGAAAGTTAATTCCATAGAGAGAACAAGCATTGTCCAAAAGTTTAGCAAGTTCCATATAGCATAGAGTATTGCCACTTGCAGGATGAATGAAAAAGAAAGGAGCGCCATCAGATTCTCTCAACTTAATAATTAATTCGAGATTTTTTTCTGTCTTATCTTTTTTCTTAATCAGAGAAGCTAAAGATTGCACTGTTGGATTCTCAAATAGATTGGGCATAGTTAACTCTTTATTTAATCTAATTTGTATAAGATATAATAACTTTATAGCCAGTAAGGAATGACCTCCTATTTCAAAAAAGTTATCATATACTTCTATATATTCACTATCTAAAACTTCTTTCCATATTTCTAGAAGTTGATACTCAGTATAATCACAAGGGGGGCGCTTATAAACACTCTGTTGATCATAATTTAATCTATTACTCTCCAGATTTCTCCTGTCAATTTTTCCATTTGGCGTTAAAGGGAGGACTTCCATCTTCACAAAGTGTGCTGGCACCATATAAGCTGGAAGCTTTTCTTTTAATGCTATACGCCACTCCGCAGGAGTCTCCTCACCAACTACATAAGCTACTAGACGTTTATCACCCGGCTCATCTTCTCGAAC
>Ga0006562J51391_1052789_pt1 | contig 11811 bp, 10 predicted proteins | sample Ararhi6_input_d2_FD_51391 | JGI IMG/M metagenome (IMG submission 51391) | reverse complement strand
CGCCCCTCATGCCCCAGCGTCCGTTGGGGTTACGGGCTGCCTCAGCAGCCCGTAACCCCAACCTACGCGGATGCTGTCATGCCGGCTTGGCGGTCGACTCGCGCAACTGCAATGTGTAGGGCACCTGCAGCAACAACCCCGTACCACGCCCACGCAGCTTGTCCATCAACTGCAAGGTAGCGAGCTTACCCATCTCGCGGCTCGGCTGCCGCACGGTAGTCAACGGCGGCCACAACTGCGTCGCCAGCGGCGTGTCGTCGAAGCCGCACACCGACAGATCGCGCGGCACCTTCAGCCCGCGCTCGTTGGCTGCCCACATCACACCGGCCGCCATATCGTCATTGGCCGCAAAGATCGCCGTCGGCCGCTTTGCCAATTCGAACAGACCGCGCGCCGCCATCACGCCGGAGCCGAAGGTGAATTCCCCTTGCACCACCAGCTTCGGATCGAACGCCAACCCGGCCGCCGCCAAGGCATCCTTGTAGCCCTGCAGGCGCCAGCGGCTCGCGCCGTGGTTGGCGATGCCGACGATATGGCCGATGCGCTTGTGCCCCAGTTCGACCAGGTGCTGCACCACCGCCTTCGCCGCCTGCTGCTCGTCCATGCACACGCCGATCGCCTCGTCGCGATGCAGCGGCGAGATGCAGGCGTACGGCACGCCGTGCTCCTGCAGCCGGCGCAGCAGCGGGGCGTGGTCGGTGAGCGGCGGGGTCATGATCACGCCGTCGATATGGTGGTCGGCGACCAGCGCGTCGATGCGGCGGATCGGATCATGCCCGCGCAGGCGCAGCGGGCTGACCATCATGCTGTAGCGGTGCGCGTCGCAGGCATCGAGCACGCCGTCCTGGATCTCGGCCAGGTAGGTGGACGCCGGGTTTTCGTTGTTGTCGTACAGCATGGCGATCAGGAACGAGCGGCTGCCGGCCAGGCCGCGCGCCGCGGGGCTGGGCCGGTAGTTCATCTGCTCCATCGCGGCCAGCACTTTCTTGCGCGTGGAGTCCTTGACCGATGGTTCCTCGTTCAGCACGCGGGACACCGTCTTGGGCGACACGCCCGTCGCGCGCGCTACGTCTTCCAGGCGGACCCGCATGCATGTACCCCACGTCGACTGCCGCAGGGGACTATGCCTGCCGCGCCGGACGCTTTACAAGGAGGCGCCCGGCGCGCGGAACCGCCGCACTATCCGGCAATCCCATGGGCCGGCCACTGGAACCGCCTCGATGAAGTCCACCAAAGCGCTCGACCTGGATGCCGTGAAGGCCTTCGTCTTCATCGCCGACCTGCAGAGCTTCACGCGCGCGGCGCAGTCGCTGGCCACCACGCAGTCGGCGCTCAGCCTCAAGCTGCGGCGGCTGGAGGAACAGCTGGGCCGGCGCCTGCTGGAGCGCACGCCGCGGCAGGTGCGCCTGTCGGCCGAGGGCTCGCTGTTCCTGGAGGCGGCACGCGCCCTGGTCGGCGCGCACGAGCGCGCGGTGTCGTCGTTCCACGTCGAGCGCCGCCGCCTCACGGTGGGCATCAGCCAGCTGATCGTCGGCAGCGAGCTGCCGGCCCTGCTGCGCCATATGAACGAGCATGACCCGCATCTGCTGCTGGAATTGCGCGTGGGCGGTTCGCGCGAACTGCTGCAGGCGTACGAGGAAGGCGCGCTCGACGCGATCCTGGTGATGCAGCCGGAAAGCCGCCGCCAGGAGGGCGAGGTGATCTATGCGGAACAGTTCGCCTGGATCGCCGCCGCCCATTGGCAAGCGCGCCCCGGCGAGCCGTTGCCGCTGTCGACGCAGGGCGAGTCCTGCAGCATCCGCGCGGCGGCGGTGCGGGCGCTCGACCAGGCCGGCATCGCCTGGACCGAAGTCTTTATCGGCAAGGGCGCGGCGGTGCTGGGCGCCGCGGCGGCGGCCGGGCTGGCCATCGCCGTGCTCGCCCGTCGCGCGGCGCCGGGCGGCACGGTCGATGTAGGACCGGCGCTGTCGCTGCCGGCGCTGCCGCGGCAGGACGTGGCGCTTTACACGGGGCTCAACGATCGCCGCTCGCGGCAGGCCCTGCAGACACTCGCGGAAGCATTCAAGCAGCTGGCGGGGTAGGTTGGGGTGAGCCGCAGGCGAACCCCAACATCGCAACATGGATATGCATCGCAACGTTGGGGTTCGCCCGCGGCTCACCCCAACCTACGCCCTTCGAGGGGCGCCGCCCGCACGAGCAAGGGTGCCGGCGCTTGTCCCGATGGGCCAAACCGCGCCGTCCGGGCCATGCCCTCTCGCGCGCCGGCCGCGTCGGCGCTAATGTCGCTGCACTCTTCCCACGCCGATGATGGCCCGGGAGAACGCGGTAGGGCCGGCGATCCGGAAGATCGCCGCCTTGGGGCGCTGCCGGCCAGGCCGGCGGCACCAGCACAGAAACAGGGGTGGAGCAGTGGTGGTTTCGTTGTATTCCCGGCGCTGGGAAAGCGGCTGGCGGCACATCGCGCTGGGCCTGTCCCTGCTTGCGCTGGCCGGCTGCGCCCGGGTGAGCGTGATCCGTTCCGAAGTGAACAAGGCGCTGAACGGCCCGCCCACGCCGAAGTCCGCACCCGCTGACAGCGGCGAGGTTCGCGATGGCGACCTGATGCCACCGGCCACGGTGGTCAACACCTATCTGCAGTACGGCCGCTACGCCGACGGCGAACGCCGCCTGCGCCAGTACCTGGCCCGCTACCCCGGCGACCGCGCCGCGCAGGGCCTGCTGCGCCAGCTCACCGCCGACCCGCGCGAAGCGCTGGGCGCGGCTTCGCGCAACTACGTGGTGCAGCAGGGCGATTCGTACAGCACGCTGGCCTCGCGCTACCTGGGCGACGCCAGCCGCTTCCTGATCCTGGCGCGCTACAACGGCTCGAACGACCCGTCCGCCTTGCACGTCGGCGATACGGTGCGCCTGCCCACCGCGCCGTCGCGCGCGCCGGCGGCGGACACCCTGGTGGTGCGCGCCACCGCCGATGACTTGCTTGCAACCGCCCCGGCTCCGGCGCCGGCATCGCCGCCGGCGGCCACGGCCAATGCCGGCCCCGTCGATGCGCCGCGCCTGCAGGCGGAAAGCACCGCCTTGCTGCGGCAGGGTCGCAAGAGCGATGCGCTGGCGAAGCTGGACCAGGCGCTCAAGCTCGATCCGCACCTGAAGCCCGCGGGCGACCAGCAGCTGCGCGAGCAGCTGCTGTCCACTTATCACGAACGCGCGGTGCTGCTGTACCGCGACCAGAAGCTGGACCAGGCGATCGCGCTGTGGGACCACGTGCTGGATATCGACCCCGCCTACGAGCGGGCGGTGATCTATCGCGCCCGCGCGGTCGAGCTGAAGCAGCGCCTGAAGCAGCTCTAGGACCGCGAGTTCGCCTGCGGCGCGGGTTCTTCGCTGTCGTCGTCGGCCTGCAGCACCAGGGTCGGCTGCGCGGCCGCATCCGCGGCGGCGCCCGGCGCGGCGGGGTTTTCGCCCGGCTGGCGCGCCTGCAGCGAGCTGTTCATCAGGTTGAAGGTGGCGAACAGGCGGCCGAGTTCGTCGCGCCGTGCCAGCCGGATGCGGTAGCCGTATTCGCCGCGCGCCACGCGCAGCATCGCCTCGCCGAGCATGCCCAGCAGCGCCAGCGGGCGGCGGAACAGCGCGTAGGCGGCGCCCACCATCGCCGCCAGGGTCAGCACGAGCACCGCGGCGATCACCCAGAAGGTGGTGCGCTGGGCGGCGGCCAGCGGCGCCGTGCTGACGCCCAGGCGCAGCAGGCCGACGTCCTTGTCCTGGTAGCGGATCGGCACGTCGAACAGCAGCATGCCTTCGTCCGCGCCGTTCGCGCGGCGCTGGTAGCTGGTCACGCCGTCGGCGAGTGCGCTGCGCGAAGCGGGGGCCGTGGGCAGCACGCCGCCGAGTTCGGCCGGCGCGGTGCTCGCCACCACCGCACCGGCGCGGTTGGCGATGGCCAGGTAATGGATCTGCTGGTTGCGCGAGACATCCTGCACCAGGGCGCGGGTGGCCGCGTCGTCGTGCAGCAGCAGGTTCTCCGCCGCCTCGGCGGCGACCACGCGGCCGAGCGAGCCGCCGAAGTCCGTGGCCAGGCCGTTCACCGCGGTGTTCTGCTTGGCGTAGATCGCGGCCAGTCCGGCCAGCAGCACCACGCACAGGATCGCCGCCAGAGCACCGATCCAGCGCGTGCGCAGCGAAATGATGCGCGAGGCCAGCGGCGACTCGTGCGCGCGCTCGTACTCCTTGCGCGCCAGGCGCAGGTCGTCGATCACCTCGGCGCCGCGCTGGTAGCGCGTGGCCGGCGTCGGCGACAGCAGGGTGCGCACGATGCCCACCAGCATGGCCGGCGTGGCCGGGTCGATCGGATCGATCGACGGATGCGGCAGGCGCTGGCGTTCGCGCAACAGGCGCGGCAGGTCGGGCATGTCCGGCCAGGGCAGCTTGCCGGTGACCAGCCAGTACAGCGTCACGCCGAGCGAGAACAGGTCGCTGCGCGCATCCGAGGGCTCGCCGCGCAGGCGTTCCGGCGCCATGTAGGCGGGCGTGCCGCCGATGATGCGGCCGTCGCCGGCGCCTTCCGCGCGGCGCTCGGCAATGCCGAAGTCGCTGAGCTTGGCGTAGTGCCAGTCGTCGACCAGCATGATGTTTTCGGGCTTCACGTCATGGTGCAGCACGCCCTGGCCATGCGCGTAGTCCAGCGCGGCGGCCATCTGCGTGGCCAGCTCGATAACCACGGACAGCGGCGGCAGGCCTTCGCGCGCGACGCGGCTGGCCAGGGTTTCGCCCGGCAAGCGCTCCATCGCCACATAGGCGCGGCCGTCCTCGGTGCGCCCGGTGTCGAAGATGGTGACGATGTTGGGATGGACCAGCTGGCCGGCGGCGCGCGCCTCGGCCAGCAGGTGTTCTTCCAGGCCGCGCGCGGCGGCGCGGCGGTGCAGGCATTTGATCGCCACGGGACGGTCGATGCCCGGGTCGAAGCCGGCATACACCATGGCCATCGCGCCCGCGCCGAGCACGCCGTCGATGCGGTAGCGGCCGATCATCCGCGGCGCGGCGACAGCGTTCATGCGCGCGTGGTCGCCCACCAGGCCAGTGCCGCGGCGCCGGCCAGTGCCACCGCCACGGCGGCGATCAGCCAGCCGGTGACGGCGCGCATGCGGCCGCCGGGCTCGCGGGTGAGGAACACGAATTCCGCCTGGCCGAAGCGCACGCGGTCGCCGTGGCGCAGCGGCGCCTCGTGCACGCGCTGGCCGTTGACGAAGGTGCCGTTGGTGGACAGCGTGTTCATGACCACGTAGTGGCCCTGCTGATGCATGATCCAGGCGTGGGTGGACGACACGCTGAGGTCGTCGATCACCACGTCGTTATGCCCGCCGCGGCCCACCGTCTGGCGGCCCGCATGCAGGGCCAGGCGGCGGCCTTCGAAGCCTTCGGAGGCCCCTTCCAGCACCGGCGAGGTGGCGCTGGCGCGGCCGGCGGTATCCGGCTCGGTCTCGGCGGCGAGCCGCTTCAGTTCCTCGGCCGAAAACAGCCGCGTACCTTGCGGGCCGGCGGAACGGCGGGGCGGGGGGCTGGCTCGATGGGTTTCCATGACGCGTTTCGCTGCGGATCAGTCCGACACTGTAGCCAACATATGTCGGCTATGGCGATCAAAGCTTGATCGGGCGCACAACCGGAACAAGCGCCGCAGCGCCGTAGGTTGGGGTGAGCCGCAGGCGAACCCCAACGCTGCGGTGCACTTGCAGCTAACGATGTTGGGGTTCGCCTGCGGCTCACCCCAACCTACGTCGGCTTTGTCGCCTGGCGGAGTGATGGCCCGGCAGGCGCCGGGCAAGCGGCCGGATCCGTCGATCAGCGCGACATCGATCCCAGCTGTTGCTGCTGTTGCTGCTGCTGGTTCTGCGGCGCCTGCTCCTGGCCCGGCGCGCTCTGCAGCTGCGCGCTGGAGGCGCTGCTCTGCGCCAGCGGGGTGTTGACCGCCTGGCCGACGTTGACCTCGGCGTGCTGCTTGAACGGCGAACGCAGGTCGCCCTCCACGGCCCAGGCACGTGAGCCGTCGTCGTTGAGCACCACGTGGTCGATCTTCTTCAGGCCGTTGCGCTGCGCCTCGACGGCCAGCGAGCCGGCGAAGTTTTCGCGCTGTCCGGCCGAGGCGCCGCCGCCGAGCTTCTGCACGCCGTCCAGCGCCTGGTTGTAGAGCGCGTGCTGCGGATGCCCCGGCTGGTTCAGCAGCGGCTTGCCGGCCTGTTCCTGCGCATGCAGCCTGGTCTGGGTCTGCAGCTGCTTCTGGGTCAGCGGGCCGGCTTCGCCGTCCTGCTTGAGGTGGTGGTCGTGCTGGAAGGCCTCCACCGCGCCCTTGGTGCCCGGACCGTAATGCCCGTCCACGCGCAGCGGCTTGCCGGCGGCGCCCTTGTAGCCCAGGTCGTGCAGCTGCTTCTGCAGGGCGCTGACGTCCTGGCCCTTGTCGCCCTCCTTGAGCACGGCATGACCGGCCGGAGCCGGATGCTTCGGCGGCGCCGCGGCGGGCGCCTCCGGCTTGGCGGTGGACGCGCCCGGGGCGGCCGGCGCGGTGGCCGACTTGGCCGGCACGCCCTTGTCCAGCTCCTGGGCGTACTTGGCGTACTTGTCCATCTGCTGGCCCATGCCCTTGTAGGCCTCGGCCACCGTCATGCTGCCGTCGCCATACAGGCCGGGATTGCGTTCGATCACCTTGTGCGACAGCACGTGATCCACGCGCTGGTCCGGGTCGGCTTTCAAGGCATTGAGGAACTTGGTGCCGCCGCCCTGGCCGAGGTTGTGCAGCGCATAGACGTTGGCATCCGCATCCGGGCCGCCCAGCTTGGCGCCGAGCTCCATGTTGGTCTTGGTGAACTCCGCCAGCATGCCGGCCTGCAGCTTGGAGTTGTTGCGCATCTCCGGCGAATTGATCTGGTCGGCGGTGAGCTTGTCGGCGTTGGGCACGCCGTACTTCTCGCCGTACTTGTGCACCATGCCGACCCAGGTGTCGTCCAGGAACTGGCCGTAGCCGTAGGCCGAGGACATCGCCTTGGTGCCGTCGAACTGCGTGACGGTGTTGAGCTCGGCGTGCTTGGCGCCGGCAATGGGGCGCGCGTGCGGGTTGTAGCCCGATTCGAAGCCGGCGATCTTGGCCATCAGGCCGGGCTCGATGCCGGCCTTGGCGGCCGCGTCGGCCAGATCCTGCTTGTTCGCTTCCCAACGTTCGTCGATCTTGGACATGTCGTTTCCTCCGTGAATGCCGTTGTCCGGTGCGCGTTACTTGGCCCCGGGCAGCTGGTACGCGTATTTCTTGGGATCGAAGTTCACCGTGAGGTCCTCGACCTTGGCCTTCGCCCTGGTCTTGGTCACCAGCAGCGGGAACAGGCCGGCGCCGGGGCGCTCGGTGACCTTGAGGTCGTAGGTCACGTCCTGTTCGCCGGACTTGGTCTGCGGGATGCGGCTGACGTCGACGAAGCCGCCCTGGCGCGGCATCACGATGCTGTAGTCGGCCACCACCTTGCCCTGGAAGGCGCCGCCGCTGACGAACAGCCAGCCGTAGTCGCCCTGGTTGCTCAGCTTGACCAGGCCGGCCTTGTTGCAGCCGCAGTAGCCGTTGCTGCCGAACTCCATCGCGCTGTCCATCGCCACGAAGGTCCATGCGCCCTTGGCGTCGATGCTGACCTGGAACGCGCCCATCAGGCCGGGATCGGTCTGGCCGTAGCTGTAGCGGTTGTCGTCGTGGATGTCGTACGCGTTGGCGGCGTAGACGAACAGCTGCTTGCCCTTGGCCGTGTCGACCAGCTCGGGCTTGCCCGGCTGCATGCAGTAGGTGAGGTCGTCGCCCTGCTCGGTGGTGTGGGTATAGCTCCAGCAGGCGTGCTTGGCGTCATACTGCTTGCCGTACTGGTCTTCCATCACCGCCTTGACGATGGCGTTGAGGTCCGGCGCGGGGGCGGCGCAGGCGGCCTGGCCCAGCAGCAGCACGGACAAGGCGAGTCCGGCCCTGGCGATCTTGTACATCCGACGTCTCCTTCGCATCACGCTTGGCTTCCTGCAATGACTGTAGCGGCGGGACTTTACCGGCTTTATGCGGCAGCCGGGTGTAAATGCAGTTAACCGTAACGCGGGGATGTGAACGGCTTCATGCGACGGGCATGTTCGGATGTTTCTAAGGCCTCGTTGGCACGATCTGCGAAGGACTGATACCCAGCACCCGCCGCACGCAGCGCGCCATATGGCCCGCATGCGCAAAACCTGCCTCGGATGCGATCGCCGTGAGGCTCAGCCTGCCCTCCTGCAGGCGCAGGCGCGCGCGTTCGACGCGCCGCTCCATCACGAAGCGATGCGCCGGCATGCCCGCGGCCTGGCGGAACAGCGGCTTGAAGTGCGACAGGCTGTAGCCGGCGACGGCGGCCAGTTCCGGCAGACCGAGGTCTTCGTCGAGATGAGCCTCGATGTATTCGATGACGCGGCCCAGGCGCCATGCGGGCAGGGCGCGCACAGGCGACGGCGTTTCCCGGCGCGTCTGCAGCACCAGCAGCCGCGAGGCGAGGGCAGAGGCGAGGCTGTCGGCGAACAGGCGGCCGCCGGGATGCCGCTCGCGCTCCTCGGCCTGCATCATCCAGCCGATGCGTTCCACCTGGGCGTCGCGGAGGTGGATCGAGGGTGCCAGCGCCGTGTCGCCCGATCCCATCGCTGCGGCGCTTTCCCGCAGCAGCTCGGGCGACAGGCGCAGCAGCAGCGAGGTCGCCGGCGCGATCAGCGTCCAGCGCGTGCTGGAACCGGCCGGCACCACGCAGAACTGTCCATGCAGACGCGTACCCTGCCGCTCGACGCGACCGGCGCGGTAAGAGACGGGCACCGGCTCGCCCAGGTGCAGGCACAGCACGTGGCGATGGTCGACCGGCGAATCGAACCGGCCCGACGGCACGGGCGAGGTGAGCACGTCCAGCAGCGGCAACGGGCCGACGGCGGAAGGGTCGGGATAGCAGTCGGGCCGGCGGGTCATGCCCGCCATCGTTCGCCGATCCCGGACGGGCGGCATGTGCCGGAAATCATCCATCCGTGCCCGGCGCCGGCCATTCGTGCACGCGCCGCTGCAATCGCGGCGCCAGCATGGCCGCCATCCCCACCCGGAGCCCGCATCGATGCAACGCCGTCAGTTCCTCCAGTACAGCCTCGCCACCCTGGCCGCCGGCGCGGCAGCCGGCCTGATCACACTGGCGCAGGCGCACGGCCTGTCCGGCGGCGGCGAAAGACCGTCTACCGGTGCGGCCGCCTTCCGCGCCATGCGCCGCTACGCCGAATTGCCATTCGGCCGCATCGCCTACGTCGACCGTGGGCACGGCAAGGCGGCGCTGTTCCTGCACGGCGCGCCGCTCAACAGCTACCAGTGGCGCGGCGCCATCGATCGCCTCGCCGCGCATCGCCGCTGCATCGCACCGGATTTCATGGGCCTGGGGTATTCGGAGCCGCTCTCAGGCCAGTCGCTGGCCGCCGCCGACCAGGCCGCGATGCTCGCCGCGCTGCTGGACAGGCTTTCCATCCACGACGTCGACATCGTCGCCAGCGACAGCGGCGGCGCCGTGGCGCAGCTGTTCCTCGTCCGCTATCCGGAGCGCGTACGCACCCTGCTGCTGACCAACTGCGACGTGGAGATCGACAGCCCGCCGCCCAAGGTCAAACCCGCCATCGAGATGGCGCGCAATGGCACGCTCGCCGAGGCGACGGCGAAATGGCTGACCGATCGCGCACTGGCGCGCTCTACTTTCGGTGCGGCGGTGTTTCACGATCCGAGCCGCTTCGCGGACGAGACGATCGATTACTACGTCACGCCATTGGTCAGCACGGCGCTGCGCCGCCAGCAGTACCACGCTTTCCATGTGGCGCTGGAACCGAATCCTTTGGCCGGCATCGAGGCAACGCTCAAGCGCAGCCAAGTGCCGGTGCGGATCGTGTGGGGAGCGAGCGACGACATCTTCGTGATGGCGGATGCGGAGTATCTGGATCGGACGTTTCCGCAGTCGAGAGGGATTCGGCAAGTAGCCGACGGAAAGCTGTTCTTCCAGGAGGAATACCCTGAAATTATCGCAGAGGAGACCCACCGTCTATGGAATATCCGCTGAGGCCTCGTCATCACAGCGGCACTGATCAATATCAGCAAGATCCTGCCGGTCCGGCGAGCCTCCGCATTCTGCTCAACACAGCCGCACTAGCCGCCACTATCACCAATCAACAAACTTGCAATTGATCTCGCCTTCCGCGGCATTGGATATCACACCGTCCGCATCAGTCATAGTAAGTCGATATTTGTGAGGGCCGGGTCTGTTTGGACAGCGCAAGGGGTAATACATAGGGGAAGATACCGAGTACCTCGATCCATACTGATTGATGCATTCGGTCGCCAATGGACCGCAATCAAACTCTTCGAAGTGAAAGTCGACTGGAGTTCTAGGGTACCCCTTAAAACTCAATGTAACTGTTCCAATGTGATTGGTATATCCGTATCCCTCACCCAGTTCCACCATGAACGGTTCACACTCCGCGCCTTCTCGATAAAGTTTGAACCCTTTCGTCAAACCACTAACGACTGCCTTCTTGAAGTCATCATCCAGCAATGCTGCCGCGTCCCCCTTATTGGAGTGGAAGGCCAGCTCTACAAGAGCAGATGGCATGGCAGCCAAGCGGTTCTCACCATAGTTCCCATCGTTCCTTGCTTCTTCGTCCATCGGAAAGTCCTCGTATCGAGGCAAGGACCGAACAATTTCTTTCATGCCACACAGGAGGCGGTCCGCCAACTTTTTACTTTCTGGCGAGCCTCTGTGGTAATAGACCCGAGTCCCCCTCACCGTACCGGATGGCTCGGCATTTGTATGGAGGTGTACGGCGGCAGCGGCATCGACATGATTGGCAAAAAACGGCCGACTCCTGATGTCTTCCAAGCGCTCCCTGCCTTGCGTTTTATCGTCAGGCAGTGAGTGCCATATCTCAGGATTCTTTGGATATTGCCAAGCGAGGTAGTAGCGAGCCGATATATGGCGCCAGGGCTGCTTGGTCTCGGCATGAGTGTAAGAGGCATCGAACCTCGCGAGCACCGGCACCGCACCCCAGATTCGCTGGCGCATCTCCTCCTGCAGGAGCTCTGCATATTCCATGGTAATGACATCCTCCTGCACGCCGTGCTGCTCACTGCGTTGGAATACCCATGAATAGTTATCTTTCTTTCCATACAACCGGTAGTAGCCATGTCCCGGCGACAGCACAATTCGCGGCACGCCATTGAGGCTAGCGCTTCGCCGCGGCGGCGGCGGACGCTCCTCCGGATGGTAGAAGTACATATCCTTGCCGTCGAACCGGAAAACTATGCCTCGATGGGTAAACCTGTCGGCCACTTCCAGATCCGCGGCATTAATGAGCCAGCTTTCGAGATCCTCCATTTCCGCTGTGTTCGACAACTCGCCCAGACCCGGGCCAAGATCGACGAGTAGCTGTCCTGCGTCATCGAACTTTACGGTTACGTTGATAGGTCCCTGCCTCTCGTCAAACCACGTGCGCCCGTTGGCCGCCTCGTACAGGCGACGGGACAGGTGCTGCTCCATCTGCCGCCTCGCCCCGGCAGCGATCAGTTCTATCGGCATGCTTCGCCCTGAACGGGTACCTGGATGTGGCGTGGATTCCAGCTGTGCGAAGGCTATTGCCATCGAGGAAGCAGGTACTAAAGCGAGATATGACATAAGGCTCGCCATGGCGAACGTGCACAACCAGCGCATAGGTATCCACCCCTGATGCTTATGGAACTCGCATCGTAGAAACTCGGCGGACGCGCGACTATCA
>Ga0006562J51391_1029311_pt1 | contig 11820 bp, 9 predicted proteins | sample Ararhi6_input_d2_FD_51391 | JGI IMG/M metagenome (IMG submission 51391) | reverse complement strand
CGAACTCGGCCATCATCTGGCCCGACCAGTAGTCGGAGTCGACGAAACGTTCGCCGTGCCGGTTGACCTGGTAGCCACCGAAGGGGTTGGCGACGTAGGCGCACGCGGGGCCGTTGTAGTCCTTGATCAGCGGGTTGATCTGGAAGCACTCGATGCCGGTCAGCTCGGCGCCCGCGTGATAGGCCATGGCGTAGCCGTCGCCCGCGTTGGTGGGGTTCTCGTAGGTGCCGTACAGGTAGCCGGAGGCGGGCAGCCCGAGGCGGCCGCAGGCCCCGGTCGCGAGGACGACCCCGCCCGCGCGGACGGTGACGAACTGCCCCGTGCGGGTGTTGAAGCCGACCGCCCCGATCGCGCGCCCGTCCTCGGGAGAGGTCAGCACACGCACCGGCATCACCCGGTTCTCGATGCGGATCCGCTCCCGCATCTCGCGCCGCCGCAGCTGCCGGTACAGCACCTTCTTGACGTCCTTGCCCTCCGGCATGGGCAGCACATAGGAGCCGGAACGGTGGACCTGGCGGACCGCGTAGTCGCCGTGCTCGTCCTTCTCGAACTTCACGCCGTACGACTCCAGGCGCTGCACCATGGCGAAGCCGCGGGTGGCGGTCTGGCGGACGGTGGACTGGTCGACGATGCCGTCGTTGGCTCGGGTGATCTCGGCGACGTAGTCGTCGGGCTCGGCGCGGCCGGGGATGACCGCGTTGTTGACGCCGTCCATGCCCATCGCGAGGGCCCCGGAGTGGCGGACATGGGCCTTCTCCAGGAGCAGGACGTCCGCGCCGTGCTCGGCGGCGGTCAGGGCCGCCATGGTGCCGGCGGTGCCGCCACCGATGACGAGGACGTCGCAGGTCAGCTCCTCGGCGTCGCCGAGCGCGGGGATCTGGAGGAGGGTGTCCACCGGGGTGCCTTTCAGATGCTCAGTGAGGTCAGGACATCGCGTCGCAGGGCCACACGCGCGGGGTCGTCATGGGCGGCGCGGTCGCGTGGACGCGGCACGTCCCGTACGGCGACGAGGCGGCCCGCGCCGAGGAGGGCCACGCGGTCGCCGAGGAACAGGGCCTCGTCCACGTCGTGGGTGACGAAGACGACGGTCGCGCCCGTGCCGTGCAGCACCTCCACCAGCAGGTCCTGCATGCCGGCGCGGGTCTGGGCGTCGAGGGCGCCGAAGGGTTCGTCCATGAGGACGGCGCGCGGGTCCGCGGCGAGCGCCCGGGCCAGTTGCGCCCGCTGGCGTTGTCCCCCGGAGACCCGGTGCGGCAACTGCCGGGCGCGGTCGGCGAGTCCGACCCGTTCGAGCCAGGCCGCGGCCCGCTTCCTGCGCTCCGCGCGCGGTGCGCCCTGGATGGCGAGGGGCAGTTCGACGTTGGCCAGCAGGCTGCGCCACGGGAGCAGCGCGTCCTCCTGGAAGACCAGCGCGCGGTCCGCCGCCGGCCCGCCGATCGGCCGGCCGTCCTGCTCGACGGATCCGGTCAGCGTGGGCAGCAGCCCGGCCAGCGTGCGCAGCAGCGTCGACTTGCCGCAGCCCGAGGGGCCGACGACGGTGAGGATCTCGCCCGGCGGGACGTCCAGGTCGACATCGGCCAGAGCGGCGGCGTCGGGGCGGCCGAGGGTGGCCGCGCGGAGGGTGAGCCGGGTACCGCGTACGGCCGTACCGGTCGCGGGGGTGGTGGCCGTGCCGGTGGTCGCGCCGGCGGTGTCCGTACGGGTGGTCTCGCGGGTCTCAGACGAGGTGCTCATCGCGCGCCTCCTCGGGTTCGGGTCCGGTGGGGACGACGGACGAGGCCGCCGGTGCCGGAGCGGCCGGGCGGGGACTCTTGGGCCGGGCCCGGCCGGCGGGGACGTACGAGGTGCGGGGCAGCCAGCGGGTGAGGCGGCGGCCGAGGAGTTCCACGGCCGTGGACGTGGCCCAGCCGAGCACGCCGATCGTGACCATGCCGACGAACACCCCCGGGTAGTCGACGACCGTGTAGTCCTGCCAGGTGCGGTAGCCGACGCCGTACTGACCGGAGATCATCTCGGCGGAGATCACACAGATCCACGACACCCCGATGCCGACCGACAGGCCGCCGAAGATGCCCGGCAGCGCCCCGGGCAGGACGACCGAGCCGAGGATCCGCCACCGGCCACCGCCCATCGTGCGGACCGCCTCCTCCCATCCGGGGGGCAGCGCGCGGACGGCGTGCCGGGTGGAGACCAGGACGGGGAAGAAGGCGGCGGTGAAGGTGATGAAGACGATGCCCTGCTCGTTGGAGGGGAAGAGCAGGATCGCGACGGGCACGAGGGCGATCGCCGGAATCGGGCGGACGACTTCGAGGATCGGTCCGAGCAGGTCCTCGGCGAGACGCGAGCGCGCCACGAGCACGCCCGTGGCCACACCCAGGACGGCGGCCAGGAGGAACCCGGTGACGATACGGGTGAGGCTGTCGGTGAGGTCGGTCCAGTAGTCGTCGCCGGCCAGGCGGTCGGCGAAGGCGCGGGCCACGTCGGTGACCGTCGGGAACTGCGAGAACCGCAACCACAGGTCGATGTCCAGGCTGGTCAGCAGCTGCCACAGGCCGAGGGCGGCCGCCACCGACGCCACCCGCAGCGCATACCGGGTCACGACGCCCGCCCCAGCGCGTCGGCGTACGTGACGACGCGGGCGCCGCCGTGGGCGTCGACGTAGGCCCGCGCGGTCGCCGGGGCGACGAACGGCACGAGCGTCGTGCCGTCGGCCACCCAGACGGCCCGGTCGGCGAACCACAGGGTGCCCGTGGTGGCGTCGGGGACGTAGGCGGCGCGGATGCCGTCCTTGTGCTGCGCGACGTAGGCCAGCAGCTCGGCGGGCGTCTTGAAGGTACGGGTCTGCGTGGCGCCCTTGGGCCAGACCTCGCCCGCGGCCGGTGCGGGGGCGGCGGCGAGCTGCTTCGCGTAGGACGGGCCGAGCGCCTTCTTCACGTACCGGTCGTCGACGAAGGAGTCCACGTCGACGTCTCCGGTCAGCTTGGCCGCCTTCAGGATCGAGACGTCCTCCTTGAGCGCGGCGACGAGCTGCGGCTTGACGGCCGGGTCGAAGGTGGAGATGCCGTGGGCGCCGTTGTAGAGGTAGACGACCTCGGCGGGCAGGCCGGTGGCCTCGGCGACCTTCTCGGCGGCGGCCACCGGATGCGTGTCGAGGTATCCGGTGGCTTCCGACTGCGCCTTCAGGAACGCCTCCAGCACGGCCGGGCGCTTCTTCGCGAAGTCCTCGCGGGCGGTGACGCCGTGGAAGGTCGGCAGGTCCAGCTGGGCGCCGTCGTACAGGGCCTTCGCCTTGCCCTGGTAGGCGAGCAGGCCGGGCCAGGCGACGAACTGCGAGAGCGCGTCGGCACTGCCCGCGGAGAGGGCCGAGGCCCCGACGGCAGGCTGCTGGTTGAGCTTCTCGATGCCCTTGGCCGGGTCGATGCCGGCGCGCTGCAAGGCCCGTACGAGGGTGCCGTCGGCGGCGGAACCGATGCTGGTGGAGACCTTCTTGCCCTTGAGGTCCTCGATGGAGGCGAGCTTGGAGTCGGGCGCCGTGACGATGATGTTGAGGCCGCCGCGCAGGTTGTAGCCGGTGACCGAGACCAGGTGGGTGGGCTTGCCGAGCTGTTTGCCGCGGGCCGCGTTGATGAGGAGTGGGAAGTCGCCCATCGAGCCGATGTCGATCTTCCCCGCGGTCATCTGCGCGGTGATGGGGGCGCCGGTGGCGTAGTCCTGCCAGTCCACTTTGTAGGTCGTGCCGTCGCCGAGGGCGTTCAGCTCCTTCTCGAAGTAGCCGAGCGAGCGCAGGAGAGTGCCGGCCGTGACGGTGTTGATGGTCTTGGACTGGTACCCGACGGTGACGGTGACCGTGGAGCCGCTACCGGCCTCGGCGCTGCCGCATCCGGTGAGGGGGAGCAGGAGAAGGGCGGCGGACGCGGCTGTCGCTTTGGGTTTCATGGAGGTTCGGGCCTTTCACCGGAGCAGGTAGGGCATGTTGACCGTGACGGCACCGGTGGGACAGCGAGCCGCGCACGGGCCGCAGTACCAGCACTCGTCGACGTGCATGTAGGCCTTGCCGTTGCTCTCGTCGATGGCGAGGGAGTCCAGCGGGCACATGTCCACACAGAGCGTGCAGCCGTCGATGCACTTCGACTCGTCGATGGTCACGGGCACGTCGGCCCGCTGGGGTGCCAGGGTCATGGCTGTCTCCAGAAAAGTCCCGAGAAATTCTGAGAAATCCTGCTCGGCGATGAACCGATGAGGCCGTGCCGAGCGATGAAGGGTTGAGGGCGGAGGGGAGAGCGGCGAAGAGGACGAGCAAGAGGGCGAGCAAGAGGGCGAGCAAGAGGGCGCGAGCACGAGGGCGGAGAAGGGCGGCGAAAGCGATGCCGGTGGGAGAGATCAGAGGGAGCGGTGCAGCAGGCCGCTCATCGAGATGCGGTCTCCGCGGAAGCGGATGAACTCCAGGTCCACCGGGCGGCCGTCGGCGAGGTGGGTGAGGCGTTCGAGCATCAGGACGGCAGCGCCGCGCGGCGCCTCCAGTACGGCGGCGGAGTGGGCGTCCGCCGTCACCGCCTCGAGCGTGATCTCGGCGTGGCCGAGTCGCTGCCCGGTGACGGCCTCCAGGAGCCGGAACACATCGGTGTTCTCCAGGTCGGCGCCGAGCAGGGCGGTGCCGATGTCGAGAGGGATGTAGGTGAGGTCCAGAGAGAGGGGGAGGCCACCCAGCCGGCGCAGGCGTTCGATGTAGAGCACGTCGGTGCCGGGCGGGACGTGGAGGCGGTCGGCCACCGGGGCGGGCGCGGCGACGGGGCCCATCGTGCGGACCTCGTTGGTGACGTGGCCGTGCTCGTGCAGGGTCTCCGCGAGGCCCATCAGACGGTCCAGGCCGTGCGGGTACTTCTGCGCCACGACCACCGTGCCGACGCCCGGCAGGCGCTCCACCAGTCCCTCGGCCCGGAGCAGGTCGAGAGCCTGGCGGACGGTGTTGCGGGAGGCGCGGTAGTCGGTCGCGAGGGTCGACTCGTGGGGGAGCGTGCCGTCCGGAAATCCGTCGGTGAGCAGCTGGCGGCGCAGGAGGTCCGCGAGCTGTCGGGCCTGGTCCGCGCGCAGCCGACGACGCGCACGGTGGGCGGCGACGGTGGTCGCGCCCTGGCCGGCGTGGTCTCGGATGCGGTCGGTGGGTGGCATGTTTCGAACCATAGCGAGCCAGTAGGGAAAGCGGTGTTGCCAGAGTGTTGCGCCACCTGCGGGGGCGTCAGAGAAGGAGCTGACCTGGGAGAACAGGACCGGCTTACACAAGATCTGCCAGGTCGGGACGACACCGTCCGGCCAAGGCCGTCTGGCCAGGGCCGGCTGGTTGCGGCGTCTGGTTGGGGCCGTCAGAGCAACGCCGTCGGGACGACGCCGTCAGGCCAAGGCCGTCAGGCCCGGGGCGAAGGTGATCAGCAGGGGCAGCAGCGGGACCAGCGTGGCCACCGTCGTCGTCAGCGCCCGCTGTCTGCGGAGCAGGCGCGGGGGCGGCTGGAGCAGGCGGTCGACCCGCTCGCCCAGGAGACGGTTGCTGGAGGCGCAGGACAGGACGCCCCGGTGCTGGTTCAGCTCGATCAGGGCCAGCGCCGTGGTCAGGTGACCGCAGCGGCGCGACGCCGTGTCGTCGGCGGCGAGTTCGACCAGGCGGTGGGTCTGGTCGCAGAAGTGGGAGAAGAGCGGAATACGGGGGAAGCCGGTGGCAAGGGCGGTCGACAGGTGGAGCAGCCAGTCGTGGTGGGCGCGGGCATGGCCACGCTCATGGGTGAGGACGGCGTCCAGCTGGTGGGAGGTGAGGCGGTGCAGGGCGCCGGTCGTCACGATCAACTGGGGTGGGTTGCCCGGCATCCACCAGGCGTCCGGGTACTCGTCCTCCAGCACCAGCAGGGGACCCCGCGCGGACGGCAGGCCCGCGGGCAGGTCGGGGGCGCGTTCACGCAGGTGGGCCCTGGCCCGGCCGCGGCGCCGGCGTGCCTCGACGAGTTCGCGGGCCAGCATCGCGGTGGTCCAGGCGGCCCCGCAGGCCAGCAGCAAGGTCAGGGCAGCGGCCCACAAGGGGGCGGCGGAGAGGTCGTACGCCTCGGAGACCCCGGGCGGTGCGGGGGCGAAGACCCGGGCGCGCACCGTGTGGAACACGGCGGCGGCGCCCAGGGTCAGGGCCGTCAGGCAGCACAGCAGGACCGTGGCGACCAGGCACTGCCACACCCACAGCCCGATCACCGGCTCCCGCTCGGGCCAGGCGGACCGGGTGAGCGCGCGCGGAGCGGGCACGGCGGCGGACAGGGCGACGACGCTCAGCAGGAGCAGGCAGAGAGTCATGCCATGGGCTCCGGATCCTGGTCGGGAAGGCGGCGTGGGCCACGTGCGCGCGGGGTGCGTACGGAGTACCCGCGTGCGTGCGGCCTGCCCTGGGCGGCGGGCTCGGCACGAGGACCGGGCCCGCCGCCAGTATGACGGCGGTTCCTCCGGGAGTCAGCCCACGACGAGGCCTCGATTCAGCCCCGTCCGCCCCGACTCGGCGGCCTCGCCACGGTCAGCCACCCCACCACCGGGTTGGTCACCGACACCGACCCCTACACCGACACCGACACCGACACCGGGTCCGCTCTCGGCACCGGGCCCGCCCCCGGCCGCTTCACCCGGCGGTCACCTGTCCGCTCACCTGTCCGCGCACCTCTCCCAGGCCCACTCGCGTGCCGTCGGGGCCGGGAGCCCAGGCGGACAGGGTCACCACGTCGCCGTCCTCCAGGAACGTGCGCTTGCCGTCGGGGAGTTCCAGCGGGTCACGGCCGTTCCAGGTCAGTTCCAGCAGGGAGCCGCGCTCGTGCGGGTGGGGTCCGCTCACCGTGCCCGAGCCGTACAGGTCGCCGGTGCGCAGGGAGGCGCCGTTGACCGTGAGGTGGGCGAGTTGCTGGGCCGCCGTCCAGTACATGGTGGAGAAGGGCGGATCGGAGATCACCTGACCGTTGAGCGCGACGGAGATGCGCAGGTCGTAGCCACCGGGCTCGGCGGCCGCGTCGTCCAGGTAGGGGAGGAGGGGGTGAGTCCGTTCCGGGGGCGCCACCCGCGCGCTCTCCAGGGCCTCCAGCGGGGTGATCCACGCCGACACCGACGTGGCGAACGACTTGGCGAGGAACGGGCCGAGAGGGACGTACTCCCACGCCTGGAGGTCGCGGGCGGACCAGTCGTTGAGCAGGCACAGACCGAAGACGTGCTCGCGGAAGTCGGCCAGCGCGACCGGGCTGCCCTGCCGCGAGGGCACGCCGACCACGAAGCCGACCTCGGCCTCGATGTCGAGCCGCACGGAAGGGCCGAAGACGGGCGCCGGCTCGTCGGGAGCCTTGCGCTGGCCGGACGGGCGGACGACATCCGTGCCGGAGACCACGACCGTTCCGGCCCGGCCGTGGTAGCCGATCGGCAGGTGCTTCCAGTTGGGCAGGAGGACGTCACCGGCGTCCGGACGGAAGATCGCTCCCGCGTTCCGGGCGTGGTGCTCGGACGAGTAGAAGTCGACGTAGTCGGCGACCTGGAAGGGAAGGTGCAGCGTCACGCCGGAAAGGGGATGGAAGAGCGGCTCGACGGTGGGCCGGTGGGCGGGGTCGGTCACCCACTCCGTCAGGGCGCGGCGCACCTGCGACCAGGTCGTGCGACCCGCCGCCAGCAGCGGGTCGAGCGTCGGCGAGGCGAGGAGGCCGACGTGTGGCGAGCCGAGCGCGCGGGCCGCCGCGCCCGCGTCGAGGACATGGTCGCCGAGCCGGACGCCGACGGTCCGCTCCGCGGAGCCCGGGAGGGAGAAGACGCCGTACGGGAGGTTGTGCGGGCCGAAGGGGTCGCCCTCGGGAAGGTCGAAGGGGGGCATCGGGTACTGCCTCTCTTTCGTGCGCTCTTTGGTGCTCGCCATGTCGGGCTCGCCGGACCTCGAACGGGTGCCGCGCGGGTGCGCCGAGCCGCGCCACACGTTACGGCCGACGTCGTGGAAGCGACACGGGGGCCGGGCCGGCGAAGCACTGCGGCCGGGAGCTCTCCGCTTCCGGTTGCTCACCCGAAGTCGTCCACCGGCTGGTACGCAATCTTGACGGAGCGGTGCGAAACGGGAGACTCTGGGCGGGTGCTGGAAGGCCTCGGGGAGGGGGCCTTCCCCTGGCACAACTGGGGGGCGGATGGCCATAGGGGAGGCCGGTCTCGGGTCGGCGCGGCGTGGCTCACGGCCGAAACGGCTGGAAGCGACCATGCGCGACAGACTCGGCCGGGAATGCGTGTACGTACCGTCGTGCAGATTCGGGCTGTACGTGGCCTTGCGCCACTGGTGCCCGCCCGGCGGACGGGTACTGATGTCGCCGGTCAACGACGACGTGATCTTCTTCGTGCTGCTCGCGGCGGGAGTGCGGCCCGTGCAGGCGCCGTTGAACCCGCTGGACGCGTCGATCGACGTCGATGCCGTGCCCGACGAGGTGTGGGGCTCGCTCTCCGGCGTCCTCACGACGAATCTGTACGGCAACCCGGACGACACACCCCGCCTGCGGGAGAAGTGCGACGCGCTGGGCATCCCGTTGTTCGAGGACGGGGCGCACGCCATCGGCAGCGAAGTGGGGGGCAGACCGGTCGGGGCCTGGGGGGACGCCTCGGTCTTCAGCCTCTCCAAGCATGTCGGTGCCAAGGCCGGCGGCTTCCTGTCCTGCGCCGACCCGGGACTGCGCGAGGCCCTGGCGAAGACCTGCGAGGACCTGCTGCTGCCGGGACGGTTCACGGCGGAACTCGCCTACACCGTCCGGCCCTACGCGGAGGCGACCGTGCGGGGGCTGCGGCTGCGGCGGGCGGCCTGGGCCACGATGCGGCTGCTCGGGCTGATGGAGCGGGAGGGGATCCGGATGCCGCTGCGGCCGGCCGAGTTGGCCCGCGCCGTCGACGCGGCGCCGGACCTCACCGCGCACGACTCCTGGGTCCGCGTCGACATGCACGACTACCGGCTGCGTTCGGGACCGCTGAGAGCGGGTCGCATCGGCCGCAGGCTCGACCACCTGGACGAGGTGCTGGCGGCCTGCCGGGCAGGCACGGAGCTGCTCCTGTCCACACCGTGGGCGCGGCCCGGCGCGGCCCGCGCCGACCGGGTGCAACCCCTTTTCCGCGTCCCCCTGTTCGTCGCCGACCGGGACGCCGCGAGGGCGGCGCTCGCGCGGCGGGGCATCGTCGTCGGGTACCTCTATGACCCGCCTCTGGACGACTACGCGGGTGCCCCCTTCACCGACCCGTCGCCCGATCCCGCCGGGGCCCGTTGGTTCGCCCGGCACGCGTTGCCCGTGGATCCGCTGCGGGCCCGGCAGGTCGTCGAGGTGCTCCAGGAATCCGGCGTACGGCCGGCCGAGGCGCCGGGAGGGCTGGAGCCGACCCGTGGCTGAGACGCAGGCCGAGATCCAGGTACCCGAAACCTCGGCGCCACCCGCCGGCAGGAAGGCGGCGGACACGACACCGGCCGACGACACGCGCGGCTCCGAATCCCTGTTCAAGAACGCCTACTTCCTGATGCTCAGCACGGGCGTGTCCGCCGTGCTGGGCCTGGGCTTCTGGCTGGTGGCCGCGCGCTACTACTCGGAGGAGGCCGTCGGCCAGGGCTCGGCCGCGATCGCGGCCATGCGGCTGCTCGCCAGCATCACGGCGACGACGATGATCGGGGCCGTCGTCCGCTTCGTGCCACGCGCGGGGCGGGCCACGGGCTCGCTGGTGTGGCGGGCGTACGCGGCCAGCTCGGTGGTCGTGGCCGTCGCCGCCTTCGTCTTCCTGCTCACCCTGGACCTGTGGGGGGCGACGTACGCGCCGCTCGGCACGGCCGCCGCGGGCACGGCGTTCGTCGTCGCGTGCGTGGCGTGGGCGCTGCTCACGCTCCAGGACGGGGTGCTCACCGGCCTGCGCAGATCGGGCTGGGTGCCCGTCGGCAACGCGGTGTTCTCCGTCGGCAAGCTGATCCTGCTGGTCGTGTGCGCGACCGCGCTGCCGGCGCTCGGCATCTTCGTTTCCTGGGCCGTCGCGATCGCGTTCTCGACGCTGCCCCTGGGCTGGTTGATCTTCCGTCGGCTGATCCCGCGCCAGGCCACCGCCGATCGCGACCTGGAGCCTCCCCAACTGCGGGAGATGGGCCGCTTCCTGGCCGGGGACTCGCTGGGCGCGCTGTTCAGCCTGGCGATGATCAACCTGCTGCCGGTGATGGTCGCGGTCCGCTTCAGCGCGGCGGAGAACGGCTACTTCTACGTGGCGTACACCGTCGGCGGCACGATGGAGTTCATGGCCATCAACATGGCCTCCTCCCTCACCGCGCATGCCTCGCACGATCCGCGTCGGCTCGCCGAGGGCGTGCGCGGGGCGCTGCGCCGGATGACGCTGCTGCTGGTGCCGGTGGTGCTGGTCCTGGTGGTGTTCGCCCCGCAGATCCTGCTGCCCTTCCACGAGGACTACGCCGAGCACGGCACCACCGTGCTGCGGCTGCTGGCCGCCGGGGCGCTGCCCCGGGTCGTGGTCGAGCTGTACATCGGGGTACTGCGCGTGCAGGGCCGTACCGGGATCCTCGCCGCGCTCCAGGGCGCCATGTGCACGCTGGTGCTGGGCAGCGCCGCCCTGCTGTTCGCCCCGGCCGGGATCGACGGCGCGGGCTGGGCGGTGCTGATCAGCATGACGCTGATCGCCGCCGTCTCCGCCGTCGGCCTGCGGTCCGCGCTGCGCCGCAACGACCGTCCGCCCGTCGGCCGTACCTCCGCCGCCCCGGCCTACGGCACCCATTGGGCACGGCTGAACGCCACCGCCGGATACGGCACGAACTGGGCGCGCCGGGCGGCATACGAACGCGACGGCGTCGACGAGGACACGGTCACCCTGTTCATAGGACGTCCCGGGTACGAACGCGAGGCGCTGCAGGCGGACACGCTGGCGCTGGTAAAGCGGCACCCGCACGAGTCCGACGCCGACCAGAGAAGCAAGGGGACCGGCCAGAGAAGCAAGGGGACCGACCAGAGAAGCAAGGGGACCGGGAGACGGGACGAGCCGGCTCGGAGGGGCGCGCGGGGCCGGTCCGCTCACACCGGGAGCCGGGAGCGGTGGGTCGCGGGCGGACTGTGGGGCCTGCTCGGCGTGGCCACCGCGGCCTTCTGGACGGCGGCGGTGCGCCGGCTGCCGTGGCTCGACGGCCCGTCCGAAGAGATGCTGACCGGACGTCAGCTGCTGGCGGCGCTGCCGCTCATCGAGTTGCTCGCGGGGGGCCTGCTGCTGGTGGTGTTCGTCGGCGCGGTGACGCTGCGCGCGACGCGCGGCCCGCTGCTGCCGGGGGCGGCTCTGGGTTCGGTGCTGCTCGCCCTGTACGCCGTACCTCTGGCCTTCGGCCGGGAGCCGTCACCGGTCGGTGGGGCGTGGTACGCGAAGGCGGCCGGTTTCCTCGCGGAGGGGATGGGACTCGACGGGCCCGAACCGCTGCTGCGCTGGGCGCCGCCGGCCGCGCAGCTGCTGGGTCTCGTACCTCTGTGGATGCTGCTCGCCGGCGCGGACCGATGGCTGACGTGGCCGGGGCGCTGGGGCGCCCTGTATCTCGTCGCGGTGGGCGGCTGGGTGTGGCGGCAGGAACTCGCGCCGACGGCCGTGCCCCTGTTCTTCGTGCTCGTCCTCGCCGCGGCGTCCCTGCCGCTCGTCACCCGTGGCCGGGTGCGTGCCGGACAGCCGCGCGGCGCGGTCAGCGGGGCGGCACGGGCTGGTGGAAGTAGCCGTTCCTACCTGCCTCCCGGTAGCCCTCGAGGCCCGGGCCCTCGTTGACGGTCAGGTCGCACACGGGCTTCT